>Ga0315295_10005099_pt1 | contig 11225 bp, 8 predicted proteins | sample YL17G14_0_MG_FD_204453 | JGI IMG/M metagenome (GOLD analysis project Ga0315295, IMG submission 204453) | Sediment microbial communities from Yellowstone Lake, YNP, Wyoming, USA - YL17G14_0 | ecosystem: Environmental > Aquatic > Freshwater > Lake > Sediment | place: USA: Wyoming | collected...
CCCTTGATCGGGAACGCGACATACGGGGTGTCCGATCCGGCCAGGTACCTCGGCACCGACCCGGGGGGCGCCTTGTAGACGATGGGCGTCGAACTCCACTGGCCGGGAGACATCGGGTTCTCGAAGTAGACCTCTGTCGTGTCGTTGACGCCGTTGTTGTCCGTATCCCGGGTCACTGTGATCTTCTTGCCCATGATCGGGATTTCGGCGCCGTCAGGCATCTTGATCGTGCCGACGCGCTCCACGTTGTACTTGGCGTAGGCGTCGACGATGTGCCCGCCGACGTTGACCATCGAGAGCGTCGTCTTCTCGGGAGGCAGGTAGCCCGGCTTGCCGTTCTGCAGGATGCCCTTCTCGGCGATGATGCGATCGACCTTGCCGTTGGGCTTCAACACCTTCAGGACGTTGGGCTTCTCAAGCGCCTGACCGTTGATGAAGACGATCTTCCCGCTGGCGTCCCTGACGACGAAGTTCTCCATCTCCGCGTCCGTGTCATCACCGGCAGTCTTGACCTTGTCGACCTCGGTTCCCCAATTGCGCAGCCGGTCCATGTCCTTCTGGACGGCCTGACCCGCAGGCCCCATGCCCTTGAGGAGATCCGTGGGCGAGTAGCCCGTCTTTCCGGCGAGCTGGGCGATGCGTGCCTGGGCCGCGTCGACCTTGTCCAGCATGTGGCGCAGGTCGCCAACCGGGCTCTGGGGGTTCAGCAGTTGCTCGATGAACAGCGATTGCAGCACAGCGCCCGTGGTGTCGCCGGCCGCCCATGCGTCGTTCATCAGCTTGGTGTGCTGCGCCACGCCACCCACGACGTTGTCCAGCAGCCGGATCCCGGAGGCGACCGGATTGGTCTTCGTGACGCCGTCCACATCCTCCCCGACCATGTCGAGGATGATTAGCTCATGGCCCGCCGCCTCGCGTCGCGCAACGATGGCAGCGTTGGACTTCGTCGTGGACGACTGCTTCCCCGGAGCGTGGGACGCCTTGTACGTCTTCACCTCCTGATCGGCCAGCCCGATGCGCATGTCGTCCATCTCGCGCATGAACTTGATCTTCTCGGCGGGGTCGTCGCCGATGAACAGGTGCAACTCCTCCTTGGGACCCAGCCTGATGACGGCGGCGTCCTCACCGGACAGGAACGCCGACTCGATGCCGTCGTAGATCAGCTTGAACGAGTCAGGCGTGAGGCCCGCTGGCAGGCCAGCCTTCTCGGTAGTGAGTCCCCACCCCTTGGAGTACGACATCTCCGACTGGAGGCGCGGATCGACGTTGCCCCGCTTGGGGGCCACCTGATTGATCCCGGTGATGATCCGCAAGGTCGGTGCGCCCTTGCTGGCACCACTGGTGCTCTTGCCGGCGGGAGGAGCTGCCGAAGGGCGAGCGCCAGCGGTGGCAGAAGACGTGGCGCCAGACGGCCTCGGCGCGTTGGTCCCCACGGGATGGGTGGGGTTGTACGACGTGCCCGCCCGGGCAAGGACCGTGCTGACGTAGTGACTTGTCACCGGCCCCCAATTGCCTTTGCCCGGACCCTGCGCCGTCCCCGCTGCCCCGGCGTGCCACTCTGCCGCCATCCGCGTCCAATCGCCGTCGTACTTGTTGTAGAGGTGGGTGAAGCGGTTGAGAGCGACCTTGTCCTGATTCTCGGGTGTCGGCTTGGCGTTGGCGGGCAGACCGGCCTTCTGCGCCCAATTCGACCAGTTGGACGGCAGGATCTGGTACTTGCCGTAGGCCCCGGTCTTGCTGTTGCGAGCCTCGTAGCGGCCACCGGACTCCGTCCTGGCGATGGCAGCCATGAAGGTTTCCAGCGACACGGAACCAGACGACTTTGCAGCCTTGGGCGGGGCGCTCCCCCCGCCTGTAGCCTTGGGCGGGGCGGTCCCCCCGCCTGTCGCCTTGGGCGGAGCGGTCGGGGCACCGCCGCTCTTGGGGTAGCTGATCTTGACGCCCTGCCGGGCCAGCACCTTCTCGGAAGCGATGGTGGCATTGATGCCGTCGATCTTCGCCTGGAGCTGATACCACTCGCTGGTGTTGGGAGCGACGTCCCCCAACTGCTTCTGGTAGAAGCCCAGCATGTCGGTGGACGCAACGAACCCGCCGGGCAGCCCGCTGACCTTGGAGGCGATCGAGGCCATCTGCTTCTTGGCCGCGTCGACTTCGATCTTGCGCTTCTCCCACGCGGCCAGCTCGGCCTTGGTCGGGGCGTAGGTCTTGGTTGACGTTCCCGCCCCGATCGTCGTGGAGACGGTCTTCCACTTGCCATCGGCGCCCAGGACCGTGCGCGTCTGCTTCTCGCCCTTGCGCGTGTAGGTGGTCGTGTGGCCCGTCGGCGGCTTGTTGGACGCGACGAACTCGGCGAGCCGGTTGTAGTCCTGCGACAGCGAGTAGCGGTAGTTGAGATCGTCTTCGACCGCAGCGTCCCCGGCAGACTCGATCCGGCGATCCCAATTCCTGGCCTCGGTCGTCCCCTCCGCGTAGCGCGCCCGCGCCTGACCCGCGTAGAACAGGAACGCGGTGGGACTGATCTTGCCCGCGCTGTAGTCGGCGACCATCTGGGAGTCGCGTTCGTCGACGATGCGCCCGTCAAGCTCCCGGATCTTCGCGTTGATGTCCTCGCCGATGGCGAAGTTGCCGAAGAAGCGAGGATCGTAGGCGCGCTCCTTGTACCAAGCCTGCAACTGCGCGGTGGTCATCTTGCCGTCGCTGTAGACGGCGTTGACATCGCGTTCCTCGTCGTTCAGCAACCGCTCCTGCGTGCTGTTCACGACGCCCAGCCGGTCGAGGTACTCCTGGCTGTCGGGGTTCATCCCGGAGAGCTTCGACTGGTCGTAGGCCAGCAGATCGCTCAGTGACGCGTTCCCGGCGTTGACCGACGCAACGAGCACGTTGCGCTCGATCCGGTCGGCGGTCGCCGCTACGCGGGCCTGCTGGTTCAGGTACTCGGACGTGTCGGGCTTGAAGGAGTTGGCGTAGGTGCCAAGCGCGGCGAGGTAGGTCTGGTTGTCGGTCTGGCCCGCTTCCCACTGCGTCTCGACGCGGGTCAGGGCAAGGTATGCCTCGTTCGACTTGCTCTGCGATGCCGTGCTGGCGATGTTGAAGACGCTTGAGTCGACACCGCCCCCGCCGAACAAGTCGATCGAAAACCCACCAAGAGCGCCCCGGCGAGCCATGATCTACGACGCCACACGACGGATGGAGGTAGGCGCGATGGTGTTCGCGGGCTTGGGCGCAGGCACAGGCGTGGGCGCGGGCTGACCCTTGACCACGACGGGCGCGGTCGTGGCTGCTGGCTTGGTCGTGAACCCCGTGGACGAGTTGACCGTCGGGTAGGTCTGGGCGTTCAGCGCGGCGATGCGCTGGGCCATCGTGGGCACAGGCGCGGGCGCGGGCGTGGGGGAGGTCACGAACCCCGTGTACGGATTGACCGTGGGGCTCTTGACGACCGGCGTGATGGATGGCGTGGGGGCGTACTGCCCGCCAATGGGCGTGACGAACGCCCCGCTGCTGGGTGCCGGGGCCGGGGCGTACTGCCCGCCAATGGGCGTGACGAACGCCCCGCTGCTGGGTGCCGATGGCGTCTGCGTTCGCGGCGTAGTCGGCGTTGTGGTCTTCGCAGACGTGGGCGCGGTCGCGGGCGCCTGTGTCTGCGGCGGAGTCGGGGCGTAGACGTATTCACGCGTCGGGGGAAGCGCCCTGGTGATCGGGTTGAGAGGCGGGTTCTTGTAGACCGGGGTCACAGATGGCTCTGGGACTGGATCGGCGTAGTCAGTCCACGATCCGCCAGAGCCAGAGCCGCCGGGGGTGGGGTCGATGTAGTTGTTGGGGTCACCGCCGACGGAGCCACCGCCGGGCTGATTGGTGTTCTCGACGATGCCGGGGACATCGGAGCCACCAGCCCCACCGACGCCGGTCGCCGGGGCGCTTCGTCCATACGCCTTGGAGCCCGCGCTGACGGCGGCATCGGTCATTCCCGTGCGACCGCCGCTGGCCTCGCGGCCAGCCAAGCCCCCGACGCGATTGCCGAACTTGCCGGTCCGGGTGACGCCGACCGTGACCGCCTGTGTCGTGGGTCCGTTGCCCCGGCCCTTCGACTTCGCCATGACCTACCTCCTACTGCGGGACGTTGCCGCCCGTCGGCGCCGGTCCCTGTCCCCCAAGCTGGATCTGTGTCTGGTTGCCGATGCCCCCCTGCATCGGGGTTCGCATGAGGATCCCGGTGTCCATCGGGAGCCCGCCGCCGCCCGGCGACGTCCCCGGCTGGTTGTTGGCGCTGGTAACGGGACCGGCAGCGGCCTGTGCCGCCTGACCGGCAGCGTTGGTGCCCTGCGCGGCCAACTGGTCGACCGGCCCACCAGCAGGACCGCCCTGTGGCATCCCGGGCTGGCCTCCCTGCTGGGCGCCCATCTGCTGCTCCATCTGGGCAACCTGCATCGCAGTCTGCCGGATCTGGAGCGCGAGTTGCTGGAGCGTGAGGTACTGCTGGACGTTGAGCGGGTTCCACACAGGATCGAGGAGGTAGCGCCGGATCTTCGCCATGATCTCCGCGCCGTTCTCGTAGCCCGACTCCTCGATGGCCGTCTCCGGGTCGATGAGGTGGGCGTTGAGCCGCTGGACGAGGTCGAGCGTCTTCTCGGTCTTGTCCCGGATGTCGAACGGGACCCAGATGATCTCAAACCGGCGGTCGCCCTTCGCGATCTGGCGGGCGTCGGCGCTGTACGCCTCCGCGTAGTCCCACCAGCACATCAGCAACTCGCGGGCCTCGGGTCCCTGGTTGAGCAGGCGGGCGGTCAGAGGGAGTTCGACCGCCCGCCATTCCGCGCTCATTGCACGCCCGGAGGTCTGGGCGTTCGGGCTCATGCCCCACGCGATGCTCGTAAGTCCGGTGGCCCTCGTCAGGGCCTCCTCGATCAACTGCTTGGCGTGCAACTCGGACGGGAAGAAGTCCACCCGCGTGTCCAACTGCTGGACCATCTGGTTGTCGTCCAGCGGCAGCAGCTCGAAGGGCGCGGGGATGTCGACGTCGTCGGCGTTCTTCATGCCGATGCCGATGTAGCGCGGCCCCGACTCGAACTCGATGACCTCGTGCTGGCGGGTCAGGAGGTCGTCGTAGGCAGCGTTGATCGAGATGGCCGACTCTGCCGTGCTCTTGCCGTGCATGTAGGTCGGGATGTGGCTGTTCTCGATGACATGGAACGGGAGCCGCTTGAGGAAGGTGTACTCGTGCTCCTCGATCACGCGACCGGCGATGATGAAGGCGAAGCGCGCAAAGCCCGGCTTGGCAGCCTTGCCGTCATCGGCCTCGTCCCGCCCGCCGGGGACCCACTCCCAATACTCTTCGACCGTGACCATCCGGTTGAGCGCGCCCTGCTGCTCGACGCGGGTGTCCATGTCGCTGTTGTCGATCGAGCCCGTCCACGAGCCCATGTCGACGTAGCCCGACGCGTCCACCGGGATCCCGATGCCGAAGCGGCGATAGACCTCGGTCGGGTCCAACTGGTCGAACACCGACACCCACGACAGGCGCCGGGTGCCGTACCGCTTGCTCCACCCGTAGGCGACGGTGGACGGGTTCTCGTACAGCTCGGCGGTCGGTGACTGGAGGTCAGGGTCCCAGCCCGACTTGATGATCGCCTTGCCGAACGCCTCCTTGCTCCAGTTGGCCCACAGCCACGTCCGGGCGAAGTTGGCCTGGATCATCCAGTCCGTGGTCGTGGCCTCGACGCCCGACGTGTGCATCGACGCCTCTGCGCGGTCGATCTCGTAGAGCTTGCGGGCCTGATCCGTGTCCTCGGGGTCGTTGGGGTTGTCGATGGGCGTGGCGATGTACGCAGGCCGGCACCGGAAGATGAACGGAACCCCGGCCTGCAGGCTGGCCCAGCGGTCGACGACCTGACTGACGAGGTCGGTGTGGATCTTCGGCTGGCCGTCCCGAACCGCGGACTGCTGCTCCGGTCGGGGATCGCTGCGCTGCGTTATCGGATCCCACGGCGGGTTGATCCAGCGCATGACCTCCTCGCAGCGGGCGCGGAGGTTCTGCAGGTCACCGGAGACGGCGAGGCGTCGCGACTCGGCGCGGTTGGCGATCGCCCGACGCTCGGGCGTCAGCTCAGGAAGTTGTGCGGCGAGGCCCGGCTGCATGGCAGCGGCCTAGTAGTCGACGCAGACGAGGTAGAGGACGCGATCGGCGGTCTGGTTGACCGGCGTGGCGGCGATCCCGGACCTGACCTTGATCCGGCCCAGCCCGTACAGCGCGACCGTCGGCGCGATGGCGACGTAGGTGTCGGCGACGGGCGTCGTGATGAGCACTTCCGTCCCGCCCGCGTCCTGCACCTTGGCGAAGGTCAGGGTCGGCACGGCGCCGCTGGTCTGCCGGGTGAGGGCGGCGAAGGTGATCCCCGCGGCATCCCAGCCAGCGGGCATCTGGACCCCGACGATCCGCTTCGCCCCGACCGTGACCTCGGCGCTCAGGGCCGTCCCGGAGCCGATCAGGACCGGGACCAGTGTCCTCGTGTTGCCGTACATCGACGCCTCAACTTCCTCGGGGCGGTGGAACGTACCGCTGGCCGTTCTTGATGAACACCTGACCCGTCTCGCTGATCGACACGGGAGACTCGATCGACACCATGCGACCCCGCTGTCTGCGGATGATGCCATCGCCGTTGTTGCCCGTCGAACGGACATCGAACGGGATGGGGGCCGACGGCGCCGCCGACCGCTTGCCGGGAGTCCCGATCGCCCACCAGCGACGGATGTACCACATGCCGATGAGGAACGACCAGACCCAATCGTCGGGCCGGTTCTGCTCCTCTCGGTCGAACCACAGCATCTGATCGTTGAGCCTGACGATGTAGGGGCTCTCGACCAGCCCCCACGAGAGCAGGCGGTCAGGATCCGTGCCGGGCTCGGGACGGCCCCACTCCAGGCAGTCGAGGCCGTTCGTGATGGCGGCGAGCCGCATGTTGCCGTAGATGCGGTCGTTGGCCCGCGATGAGAACGCCTTGGGTGTCGGGCTTAGGTCGCGCACCTGCCGGAACGCCATCATGCCGCCCATGCTCGTCGCGTCGATGGCGACCTGGGAGTGGTAGTAGCTGGCCTCGCGCGCGATCTCGAAGGTGATCTTGTCCGGGGTCAGGTCGTCGCCGCCCTGCAGGTGGACGACGTTGACGACGCGCGCCTTGTGCTCGGGGCTGACCACCCGGCGACCGTTGACGATCGGGATGCGGAACGTGTGGCCCACGGTCGCGTCGTGCGCGAGCCCGATGTCGAAGGTGGACAGGTACGCGTACCCGGACTCGGGCGGGCGCCGCAGCGCAAGGCTGCGGTTCCACATGTTGTCCAGCATGTGGGGCTTGAACTCGACGGCCCCGCCGCCCGCCGGCTTGCCCTCGACGGTGCGCATCCACGTCGCCTTGTCCGTCTTGGCCCGCCGCTCCTCGACCTTCAACGCCTCGCGGTTGGTGAAGTAGGCGTTGGCCGCGGACAGGTAGACGACCCGGCTGTCAAGGTCGGTGCCCTCCTCGATGTTGCGGATGACCTCGATCAGATGGTGCTCCGTCTCGGGCTTGGGCCACGCCATCGGCATGATCTTGGCGTCGTGGTCGCGGGCGCGGGACAGGAGCACCTTGTTCAGCACGAACTCGATCTCCGTGTCGGGCTGGCTCGCCCACTCGTCCCACGTCGTCCACCACCACTGCCCGCCCTCAAGCCTCGTGGCCTTGCCCTCGCTGGAGCGGAAGTCGGTCGTCGACCCGGTGACGTAGCGGATGATCCCCCAGCGGCCCTGCTTGCCCACGCTGAACTTGTCCAGCAGCAGCCCGCCCCGCGACTGGCGGGCGCGCCGGTCGTACTGCGCATCGTTGCTCGCCTTCTGGATCGAGTCGGCGATGGCCCACATGCGCAGGGCCAGCTCGTCGGTCGGCGCAATGTGCAGGGTGCCGTAGGCGTAGTTGCGCCAGAAGGTGGCGTCGGTGACATCGACCCCCCGCTTGTAGAGCGCACAATCGAAGTGGGTCAGGCAGCCGAACACCGTCTTGCCCGACCGCGTCCCGCCCGAAAGCCAGTTGACCTTGAACTCGCCCTTGCCCCGGGGTCCGGGCTTGCCGATCTCCTGGTGGGCCTCGACCTGTTCGTCGGACAACATGATCCCGAAGCCGTCGAAGCACAGGCGCGGGAAGTCGTCCCGGCATGCCTCGATCAGCTTGGCTACCTTGCTGGGGGCCTTGCGCGTGAGCGTGTCAGACACCGGGACCTCCGCTTGGCCGGTCCGCGTGACCAGCACTGCTCACACAACAGGATCGCACCCGCGCCCCGCGTGGTGCGGCGACCGGCGGCGTCGCGCACGCCGTGGACGAGGGAGAAGCGGAGCACCCGGATCCGGCGCTCGCTGACGAGACACAGGTCGCAGTGGTGGACCCCGTCGTCAGGCAAGCTCCTCCGTCCCCTCCTCGCGGGCGCGCTTGTTGAAGTGCGCCCGGTCGGTCGGCCCCTCGTCCTTGACGACCCGGCGCTCGCCGTCGATGAGCCGGACCCGGTGGTTGCCGATCCGCTCGCTGGGCAGCGTGTCCTCGCCGCCACGGAAGGCGTCGTCGTCGTCCTCGCCCTGCCCGAACTTGAGCCCCTTCGCCATGAGGGACGCCTGGGTCTTGGCGAACGACGCCCCCATGTCGGCCAGTTTCATCACCAGCTTGGGGTCGGGCTCGTCGCCGTTCTCGACCGCCGCGTTGATGCGCTCGGCCATCAGCCGCGCCGCCGCCTCGCCCATCAGGATCCCGGCGTTGAAGTAGCGGATGAAGGCCCCGGTGTCGAGGGTGTTCATCGTGGGGATCAGCGTCTTGGGCCGGGTCTGCCGGATGAGCCCGATGCTGGCGAGCTCTGACGCGTCCCGCGCGACATGCACCACGTCGTAGCGGACGTGCCGCCGCAGGGTCCCGTCCCTGATGTCGGCGAAGCCGTGGGCGTCCAGCCAGTCCCGCCCCATGCGCACCGCGCCGAAGCGGCGATAGGAGGCGGGCAGGCCCCCCTTGGGCGGCTCGAAGATCGTCCACACCGTGATCGGCCATGCCGCCGGGTCCCCGATGACCGTGTCCAGCTCCAGCAACTGCACCGGGGACAGCCGGTTGCAGACCTCGCAGGTCTGGCTCACAGCCCGTAGTGCTTGGGCCGGGTGAGCCCCAGCCGCTGCGTCTCGCGGTCCAGCAGGTACTCGGCGACCTCGTTGCCCTGGTCGGCCAGCAGCCGCAGCGAGTCGAGCGTGAACAGGACATCGCCCGGGAGCCCGTTGAGGAACCCCTCAATGGTCCGCTGGTGGGCGGCGATCTCGGTCGGGGTCGCGTTGGCCGGCCCCTGCAGCATGAGCCTCGTCTGCAGGTGCGCCCGCTGGTGGGGGGTCAGGTAGAACCCGCCCCCCTGTTTCACGTGAAACATCTCGTCGCTCATCGGTCAGCCGCCCGCCGAACCTGCGCCGCCGCGATCCGCCGCGCTGCCGCCGGTCCCAGCCCGCCCCGTTGTGATGGGAGAGACGGCGGCGACGGCGGCAGGAATGGGCGGGAGCCCTGTGCGGCTCGGCCCCTCTCCGATCCCGACAATGGGCTCGCCGTCGGGCGCGAACGAAGGGTAACGCTGTCGAGGGACCCGATCGTCTGGTTCAGGCGCGCCGTGAGGGCCAGTGCGAGGGCCTGTTGACCCTGCTCCTGAATCGCCGCGTTGATCCGGGTCAGCTCCCCCATCAGGCCAGAGATCCCCTCCTGCCGCCCAAGCAGGGCGAGGCTCTGCTGGTAGGCCCGGAACGTCCGCATGACCTCGGCCTCGTTGTCCGGCGTCTCCGGGATCCACGGTTCCCGCCTCGTAGACGATGCCATCAGAGAAGCCCTCCAGGTACATGCGGTCGGGGTCCGCGACATCGTGCCCGACGACCACCCCCAGCGCCCCCGCGCCAGCGACGAGGAGCGCGACGTTGTCCAGCCCGGCCCCCGCGGCAATCGCCGCCAGCCCCCCGATCAGCAAGGCGGGCCAGACCCACCCGAATGGGACCCGCTGCCGGGCAACCGCGCGGGTACGGCGGGCGACGCTCACACCCGGCCCCGCAGGTCCCACCAGTCCAGCGGCCCGACGAGCCCCAGCCCGATCAGCGCGACGGTCAGCGCGACCCCGACGAGGACGAACGTGCTGGGATGGGTGACCAGCCACGCCACCCCCTCCCCCAGAGCACCAGCGACGGCCAATATGGCCTTGTCCGGAGAGAGCATATGGGACCCTTTCTTCTTACCTGACCGAACCACCTTCATCTTAGACCCTGCTCAGGGCAGCGCTTAGTGCTCCCTGCCCCAGATGGGACCCGCCAGGATTTGACGGGTGTGTGACCGCGTGGGCGCGGCCGTCGGCGTAGGGCTCCGGCGGGTGGGGTACCTGCGAAGTCTCGCGATCGCGGGCATGCAACACACACTATGTGCCACAGACATCTATGTGCAGCTAGCACGTACGTGCTGCGAGCATGCATGTGACTAGGGCCACGCGTGAGCATGGCACGTGCCACGCATCCATCAAACACATAGCCGCTTAGTGTTCGATACGCCCGACATGGTGGACATGCGAGGGTACACGATGCCATGCCCTACCGTCAAGTGCCATTCGTCACCACGTTAGGGGCCGAAGGGCACTTCCCATACCTTCCCACGAGGGGGTACGGTTCGTCCTGTCGGATCGAGAGATCAGGACGCGGCTCCCGGGGCCTCACCCGCCCCGATCCGCAACAGGAACGGCGCGCAGGACCCTTGGCCCCGCGTACCGCGACAGGATGGCACCCGCCCCGCAAGGGGTCGCGATCCTAGAGCGTGACGCGCAAGGACCCAACGAACCACCCGGCCCGCCCCCATTGTCCCGCGAGGGGCACGTGGCACATCGAATGTGTCGGATGCGCGGTATAGACGCCCAGAGGGCCACGCCGCCGGTGACAAGTGGCCCCATGGCACGAGATGGACGATATCTGACCGCCCACGGCGCGAGCCGTGGCCACGAGTCCTTATGGAACGTCTCGCATGTCGAATAGTCACCGCCCCGAACAGCGACGGCCATGCAATGCGCATGTCGTACCGATCGGTGGGCGCGCCGTAGGCCGGTCACACAGACTAGCCGCGCCCCTGGGATCGTATGTGCCGCCGAACGTCTCTCCACCGCAAGGGTGCCGGGAGGGACGCGGGAGGGGCGGAACGATGGCTATTCGACCCAGCGATAGG
>Ga0315295_10005101_pt1 | contig 11224 bp, 8 predicted proteins | sample YL17G14_0_MG_FD_204453 | JGI IMG/M metagenome (GOLD analysis project Ga0315295, IMG submission 204453) | Sediment microbial communities from Yellowstone Lake, YNP, Wyoming, USA - YL17G14_0 | ecosystem: Environmental > Aquatic > Freshwater > Lake > Sediment | place: USA: Wyoming | collected...
GAGACAGAGACCCTTTGCTTTCTCGCTACGAGCTTGCCTGCCAGACCCGTGAGGCCCGGATGGTCGGCCACGCAGGCCCCCAGGAATCCCACGACTCTGGCCGTCGGGCCTGCAGCGTCCACTCTCTCGAGGAGCGACTCCGCCGGGACAAACCTGAGAGGTGAGTAGGCGGCGCTCACCGCGCAGAACCTGCATCTCCTGGTGCACCCCCTCGCCACCTCCGCCAGGAACATACCTCCGAGGTGAGAGCGCGTGCTCAGTATGACGGACGTGCAGAACTGGCAGGACAGGTCCTTCACGTATCGCCTCCGGGGCCGTGGCGCGCCGCCGGCGTCCTGTCCTTTTCCGAGAAAGGGCGAGTGCAGCGACGGCACGTAAACACCCGCCACAGACGAGAGCGCCTCTTCGAGGGAAGCCCTGCCTCTTTTCCTGTGTCCCAGGTAGACCTCCACTATCTCGCCCAGTGCCTCGTCCGCCTCCCCCAGAAAGATCGCGTCCATAAAAGGACTCGCGGGTTCCGGATTGGCAAAGACTCCCACCCCGCCTGCTATGAGGAAGGGAGACGCATCGGGCCGTTGCGCCACGAAAGGCTTTATTCCAGAGGCTCGCAGAGTCTTGAGCACGTTCACCAGGTCGTTTTCGTAGGAAACGGAGAACGCGACGACGTCAAACCTCCGGAGCGGCAGCCGGCTCTCGAAACTCACGCCTTCCTGACCCTGCTCGAAGAAAGCCCTCTCGCAGTGGACTCCGGGCGTCGAGGCGAGCATGCGGTAGACCCCCTGGAAGCCGAGATTGTCCATGCCGACCGAGTACGAGTTGGGGTAGACGATGCAGACGCTGAGCCGGGACCTCTTGCGTGCCTTGCCGGGGGCGTAGTTAAGCAGGTTCAGTTCGGTTCGCTCAAACCGGGGTGGTGACATCTGTGGGAGTCAGGTGCTGGGGAATCTGGTCGTCAAGGTAGGAGCGGGCCAAAGGATTGTCGGGCTCCAGTCTGAGCACTTGCAGGAAATGTTCTCTGGCTTCGTCGAACCGGGATTGTCTCTGGAGAAGGAGTGCAAATTCGAGTCTCGCGGCCACGAAGTTCCTGTTTATTGAAATGGCCGCGCTGAACGCCTTTTCCGCCTCGCCGTGCTGGGACCTCTTCGCGTAGGCCCGGGCCAGGCAGTAATGCAAATCAGCGTGGTCGGGACAGAGCGAGAGGGCCGTCGTGAGATGGGAAACGGCCTCGTCGTGCTTGCCTTCGCAAAGGAAGACTCTGCCCAGGGCGTAGTGCGCCATGCCGTAGTCCGGATGGAGCTCGATTGCCGTGACGAATTCGTTCCGGGCCTTCTCCGCATGGCCCGCCTTCATGTACGAGATGCCGAGACTGAGCCGGAGGTCGGGGTAGTCCGGATGGTATCCGACGGCGATCTCGAACTCGTTGGCCGCCTTGTTGTGGTCGCCCATTGCAAGATACACGCGACCCAGCTCGGCGCGGGCAATCCCCGCGTCAGGCGACTGCTCGAGAGCGCCCTTGAGCTCCCTGACGGCGCTCGCCGTGTCGCCCATGCAGTGATGGCAGAGGGCGAGGTGATAACGGGCCCTCCAGAAGGACGGGTTCGTTTCCAGGGCCTTCCTGAACTTCTTCATCGCCATGTCGGCAAAACCGCCCTTGTACATGGCGAGCCCGGCGAGGAAATGGGTGTCGGAATAATTGGGAGCCAGTTCCGAAGCGTGGACCAGCATCTTGACTGCCTCTCCGTATCTCCTCTCCGCGAGGTAGGTGAGGCCGAGATGCACGTACGCGTCGATGTACTTCGGATTGATTGAGATGGCCTCTTTGAACTCGGCGGCGGCCCGGGAGGTGTCGCCCACCTCCCCCAGTATTATGCCTAGCTTGCAGCGAAGGTCTGCGTACCGCGGCTGCAGTTGGATGGCCTTCTCGAGCTCTGCTATGGCCTGCTTCCGCAGTCCCCTGTTGTAGCAGGTGACGGCGTTGTCCATGTGAGTCATGCAGTCGGATTTCTTCCTGGGGATGTCCTTGAGCTCCGCGATCGCTTCCTCGGGGATGTGGTTGTTCTTCTGGAGGCTCAGAGACACTGGAAGCTCGTAGCCGGCCCGCCTGACTTCCTGGAGCTGCTTCCCGGCGCCGTCCTCATCTCCGAGGGCGTGGAGGCAGACTGCCAGGTAGCAGCGCGCCTCGGAGTAGTTGGGGTTCACCGCCAGCGCCTCCTCCAGCTCCTTCACCGCCTCTTCGTGCCGGTTAGACTTCTCGAGGATCACTCCGAGGTAGTAGTGTAGATCAGGGTAGTTGGGGCTTTCCGACAGGGCCTTGCGGAATTCCGCCTCGGCCTTGACGAGCTCTCCTTTCTTGAAATGCGCCAGGCCAAGGTGAGCCCTGGCCTCGGCCGCGTAGAAGAGGCCCAGATTGTAGTAAGGGTCCTTCTTGTTGGAGATGGTCTCTATGGCTCTCTCGAATTCGGCGACGGCCTCCTCGTACTGGCCGTTGTTAAAAAAGGCGATTCCTCTGTTGTAGTGCTCGTTCCCCTGACGATGAAGTAGTCTTCCGAAAAGTGACATAAAGACACCACCCTCGCGGTGCTTCCCGGCAGGTACCGAGAGGCTTTGAGTTACCTACTCCATCTGCTTTCTCAAGAAAGCCGGAACCTCAAGACTGTCTTTTGAGAACGCCCTGCCCCACCTTCGCGTGTGAGAGACGACCGTTGATTCTTCCTTACGCAGGAAGGCCGGTCTTCTCAAGCCCTCTTTGTCGTAGTCCACGATCTCTATCTGACGCTTGTCCCTGTCCTTTTCCTTCTCCACCGGTTCGCTCTTGGCCGGCTGCTTCTTGCCGAATCCCGTGGCAATGACCGTCACCCTGACGTCGGAGTCCAATCTGGGGTCTATCACGGCCCCGAAGATGACGTTCGCGTCGCCGCCAGCCGCCTCGAGTATCACGCTCGCGGCGTCGCTGGCTTCGTGCAGCGTGAGAGTCGGGCCGCCCGTGATGTTGACCAGGAGAGCGCGAGCCCCAGCTATCGACACGTCCTCCAGCAGCGGGCTGGAAACGGCGAGCTGGGCCGCCTCGAGCGCCCTGTTTTCCCCGGAGGCCACGCCGGTGCCCATGAGGGCGTTGCCGCGCGCAGACATCACAGTCTTGACATCAGCGAAATCCAGATTGATGATTCCCGGCACGATTATCAGGTCCGATATTCCCTTGGTCGCCTGAAGGAGCACGTCGTCGGCAGTCCTGAAGGCCTCGAGTATGGGCGTGGTCCTCTCCACGACAGCCAGGAGCCTGTCGTTCGGGATGACTATCAGGGTGTCCACGTTCTCCCTGAGCTCGTCCAACCCTTCCTCCGCCACCTCCGACCTGCGCTTGCCCTCAAAGCCGAACGGCTTCGTCACGACGGCCACAGTGAGGCAGTTGAGCTCCCTGGCCAGAGAGGCCACGAACGGCGCCGCGCCGGTGCCGGTGCCTCCACCCATGCCGCACGTGATAAACACCATGTCGCTGCCGCGCAACACGTCCGTCAGTTCCTCGGCGGTCTCCTCCGCGGCTTTCCTTCCGACCTCGGGGTCGCCGCCGGACCCGAGCCCCTTCGTGAGCTCGGCGCCGATCTGGATCTTGTGCGTGGCCATGGACTGGCCCAGCGCCTGGCTGTCCGTGTTGCCGGCGATGAACTCCACTCCTGCGAGACCGGAGGAAACCATTCTGTTGACTGCGTTTCCTCCGGCACCCCCGAGACCGATAACGCGGAGGCGGGCGGAGCTGGTGTCATCAGGTTCGAATTGAAGAAGCATCACAACACCTCCATATCACACTGGTAAACCCACAACAACTAGAAAAAACTGTCCACGAGCCTCTTCAGGCCCGTTGATATCTTTGAAAGGACGCCCTTGGAGTAGTCCGCGTCCATCTCTTCACTGTGAAAGGCGTGCAGGATGAGTCCCACGCCGGTCGAGAACCTCGGGTCGCTGACGGAATCCACCAGCCCGGATATCCCCGTGGGGACGCCTATCCTCACCGGCATCTCAAAGACCTGCTCGGCGAGCTCGGTCATGCCGTGCATCAAAGCGGTTCCGCCAGTGATTACGACGCCAGCGCTGAGCATGTCGGCGAAGTGATTCTTTCTCACCTCCTTGAGAGCCAGCTGGCATATCTCCTCGAGCCGGGGTTCTATCATGGAGCTCAGCACGTAGCGGGAGAGTTCCCTCGTGGGTCTCCCTCCCACCCCCGGCACCGAGATCTTTTCGTCCTCGGAAACCATGGAGCTCAACGCACATCCGTGTTTTATCTTGAGTTCCTCTGCCTTGTCAATAGGAGTTCTCAGTCCTATGGCAATGTCGTTCGTGATGCTGGTGCCGCCGAAACCGATTATCGCCGTGTGCCGGATGCTGCCCTCGTAGAACACCGCAACGTCGGTCGTGCCTCCCCCGATGTCTATGAGCACCACGCCCAGATCCCTCTCGTCGGAGCCCAGCACCGCGTGGCTTGACGCGAGCGGCTCGAGCACGAGGTCCTCCACTCTGAGCCCGGACCTCTCGATGCTCTTGCAGATGTTCTTCGCGGAAGTGACGGCGCCGGTTATGATGTGGATCTCCGCCTCGAGCCTTATGCCGCTCATGCCGATGGGGTCCTTTATCCCGTCCTGGTCGTCCACGATGAACTCCTGGGGAATGACGTGGATGATCTCCCTGTCCGCCGGAATGGCCACGGCCTTGGCCGCGTCCACCACCCTTGCCACGTCCGCCGGGCCGATCTCGTTGTCCTTCCTGGACACGGCGATGACTCCCCTGCTGTTGATGCTCCTTATGTGGTCACCCGCGATCCCCGCGTAAACCGACTTTATCTCGACGCCGGCCATCCTCTCCGCTTTCTCGACGGCCCTGGAGATGGAATGCACTGTCTTTTCCAGATTTATGACTATGCCTCTCCTCAACCCCTCCGAAGGCACGGTGCCTACGCCGACGATGCTGACCTGGTTCGTCTCGTCCACTTCTGCCACGATGACACAGATCTTCGTCGTGCCTATGTCGAGCCCCGCAAGTATTCTTCCCGATGCCATGCTTGCACCAGCCTTTCCACTCTAGAAGAGTGCGTAGGTGCCCGTACCCGCTCCTTCTCTATCTGACTCCTCAGAGGCAGGCTGTTCCTGTACTTTCGCCACGACCTGACCCTTGAACCTCAGGTCGACGGAGGCTGGCAGCAGACCCCTCTGCTGCATGTCGGCCATCGCCACCCTCAGGGCCTGGAGCTTCCTCTTGCTGACGTCCTCGCTCCCGAGGATCACGGGAATTCCCAACTCCACGGCCACCAGGACTATCGAGCCGTCCCTGCGCAGGTGCACCTCTGATATCTGGTCGTAAAGGTTCACCTCGGGATCGCGCAACCTCTGGAGCAGCGCGATGGCCTGGTCTATCTGGTCGCCGCTGATGGTGTCGCCGGGCCTGATTCGCTTTCCGCGGAGCCCGGTTATGACCGGCAAATCAGGCAGCACCGCGGGATCAACGGGTTCGAAGACCGCCCCGCTCTCGTCCATTTCCAAAAGTTTCTGCGCGTCCACCAGGGCGAACGGAGCCCTCTCTTCGACTCTTATGTAAAGCCTCTTCCAGAGGAGCTTCTTCACGGCGGCCGACCTTATCCTGGGATGTTTCTCGAGCCTCGAGGCGATCTTCTCGGTGTCGTAACGCAGGCCGCACGTGCCCTTTTCCACCCCGGCGATGCGCAGGACCTGCGAATCCAGGAGGTACCGGTTGCCCTTGAGCGAGATGGAGTTCAGCCTGAAGAGACTCGAGCCGAGCACCCTGGCCCTCGCCTCGGGGAGTTTGATCACCGCGAGGACTATTACCAGGGTCAGGAAGACGATCCTCAGCACCAGGTCTAAAGACAGTCGTTTTCTGCGATACCCCTTTCCGCAGTAGAGCTTTTTTCTGGTCCTTCTCACGTTGCCGCCTTCATCGCACCGCCGCCGTACCGCCTTAACCTCGCCGGCTTCAGACGGACGCGCGCCGAAGCCCCTCCCCGGCCCTTACCTCACCACTTTCACCTCGAGCTCCAGCTTCACGCCGAACCTTTTCCAGACTTCCTCCCGCACCACCTCGATCAGAGAGATGACGTCACCGGCCGTGGCGCCTCCCTTGTTCACTATGAAATTCGCGTGCTTCTCTGAGACCTGGGCTCCTCCAACGCTTCTACCCTTCAAGCCGGTCTCTTCTATCAATCTGCCCGCCTTCCCTCCCTGGGGGTTCTTGAAAACCGAACCCGCGCTCGGAAGCTCAAGCGGTTGCTTTTCCTTTCTCCTTGCGAGAACGTCCTCCACTTCCTCTTTCAGCTTCTCGCGTTCGCCCGGCTCCAGCGCGACCGACACCCCTGCCAGAACCAGCTCGCATCCGAAATCGGCCCGGCGGTAATCGAACCGGATGTCCTGCCGCCGAAGCCTCTTCTCCCGCCCCTCCCGATCGAACCCGGTCACTTCCCTCACTCTGTCGCCGACAGCGACTCCGAACGCGCCCGCGTTTCCGGCGAGGGCACCTCCCACCGTTCCGGGAATTCCCGCAGTCCACTGGAGTCCGGACAGAGAATGCGCCACACAGAACGTGACGAAATCCGACCACTGTGCCGAAGCGCCCGCCGCGACCGCATCCTCGTCTCTCGCGTCTCTTGCAATCCGCGCAAAGCCGCTCCCGAGCTTCAGCACCACCCCCCTGAAGCCCGCATCGTCAAAGACCACGTTGGTCCCGGCGCCTATGACGAAGCTCTTCGCTCCGGTCTCTCCTATCAGTTCCAGCACGCTCGCCAGGCCACCGGCGTGGTCGGCAACCGCGAAGACGTCCGCGGGACCGCCGACCCTGAATGACGTGACAGAGGAAAGTTGAACGTTCCTTCTGAAGCTCACGCCCTCCAGCTTCTCGAGCCGGCTCACGAAGCTACTTGCATCCCACACTTTGTTTGTCCGCGCGCAGCCTGGCCAGCAGACTTTCGCCAAATCTCCAGATGTCACCGGCGCCGAGAGTGACGACGACGTCGCCCGAGGCTAGCTCCGTGATTAAGGTCTCTTCTATCGCCTTGAGATTGGGCCTAAGGGTCACCTGTGCCTTCTGTCTCTTCCGTATCTCTGCCGCGATGGTTTCCGAGCTGACTCCCTTTATGGGCTCTTCTCCGGCAGGATAGATGTCGGTCAGGTAAACGTGGTCGCAGGAGTCGAACGCCTGGCCGAACTGCGTCGCAAGCAGCGCGGTCCTGGTGTATCTGTGGGGCTGAAACACCGCGAGTATTCTGCCCTTCCAGATCTCTCTGGCGGTGTCCAGGACGGCCCTGATCTCCGTCGGGTGATGTCCGTAGTCGTCCAGCACGGTCACGCCGCAGGTCTCGCCCTTTATCTCGAACCTTCTCCTGACGCCCTCGAATTCCTGGAGCGCCCTCTTGATGGCTTCGAACTCCACCCTGAGCTCCAGTCCCACCGTCAGCGCGGCGAGCGAATTGTAGACGTTGTGTCTTCCAGGCATCCTGAGAGTTATCTCGCCCAGGATCTCTCCCTTGAGCAGCGCCTTGTAGCGCATGCTCAATCCGCTCCGGGTTATGTTGGCCGCGGAAACGTCCGAGCCGCCGTTGAGCCCGTAAGTCAGGACCCGCCTCGTTATGCGCGGCATGATGGAGCGCACGTTGTCGTCGTCGGCACAGACGACGGCGGCGCCGTAGAAAGGAACCTTGTTTGCAAACTCCACGAAGGCGTCCTTGATGTTGTCCAGGTTCCTGTAGTAGTCCAGGTGTTCCTCGTCTATCGTGGTGATCACCGCGATGGTCGGAGACAGTCTCAGGAATGAACCGTCGCTCTCGTCAGCTTCTGCGACGAAGAACTGGCCCGTGCCCAGCTTCGCATTCCTGTTGGTCGACCTGAGCCTTCCGCCGATGACGACGGTGGGCGCGAGATAGCCGTGGGTCAGCACGGAGGCGATCATCGAAGTGGTGGTGGTCTTCCCGTGCGCGCCCGCTATGGCTATGCCGTACTTCTGCCGCATCAGCTCGGCGAGCATCTCGGCGCGCGAAATCACAGGTATGTTTTTCGTCCTTGCTGCCGCCAGTTCCACGTTGTCACTCCTTATGGCCGAGGAGACGACCACGACGTGCGCGTCCTCGAGATTCGCCGCGTCGTGCGAATAGAATACCTTGCCTCCCAGCCTCTCCAGAGTCTCCGTCACCTCGGTGTGCTTTATGTCCGAGCCCGACACGTCGTATCCCTGGTTAAGGAGCACCTCGGCGATACCGCTCATGCCCGTCCCGCCGATTCCTATCAGGTGAATACGCCTAATGGTGGTGTACATTCCGGACGCTCCTATGTCTTGATTGGCCGATGTCAATCAGAGCTTTCGCTATTCTCTCTGCTGTATCGAGTCTGGCGAAACTGCGGGCGTTGATCGACATGCGCTTGAGTCGGCTCTCGTCGCTGGTGAGCCTGCCTATGGTTGCGGCAAGAATATCCGCATTTAACTCTCTGTCAAGTATCATCTCCGCCGCCCCCCTGTCCACAAGATTTCGTGCGTTCTGGACCTGATGGTCATATATGGCGTGGGGGTACGGCACGAAAATGGCCGGTATCCCGCACGCGGCCACCTCCGAAACGGTCATTGCGCCTGCCCGGCAGACCATGAGATCGGCACAGCAGTAGACCTCGCCGACAGAGGCGATGTAGGGCGTCGCCGTGACCCTGTCTTTGAACGGCTCCACGGACTGCTGGACCCACTGGAAGTCCTGTTTTCCTGTTTGTAGAATAAACTGCAAGTCCTTACGGTGAAACAACTTGTTGAGAGCGCCGATGGCCGCCAGGTTGATGCTGTGCGCGCCGGTTGAGCCGCCCATTATAAGGACTGTTTTTCCCTCCGGCCTGAGCCGGAGCTTCTCCAGGGCCGCATCCCTGTCACACTTCAGGAGTTCCTTCCTGACGGGGTTGCCGGTGAGCTTCAGGTTGTCTTTTCTCTTGAAGTACTTTCTGGATTCGGCAAATGTGAGATGGACTTCATTCGCCAGACGGGACAGAAATCGGTTCGTCAGCCCGGGCACGCTGTTCTGCTCCTGGATGACGCAAGGGACTCTAAGTAGCCATCCCAGCGTAAGCACCGGACCGCTCACGTAGCCTCCGGTCCCCAGTATCACGTCCGGCCTCCACCTCAGCAACAGAGCCAACACTTCGAACACGGAAACGAATGTCGCGGCCGCGAAACCGAGCAGGCGGATTCCGGCCTTTCTGGGCATTCCCTTGGCCGAGATCCGGACGAACTTGAAACCATACTGCCCCACTATCTCTCGCTCCATGCCCTTGCGGCCGACCACAAAGAGAATCTCGAGGCCGTTCGCCCTGCTCGCGAGTTCCTGAGCCACGGCAATTGCGGGATAAAGATGCCCGCCCGTTCCGCCTCCTGCCATTAGAATGCGCATCATCGAATCTCCGTAATGCGGATCACGTTTCTCTTCCACTGGCTCCTGTTCGGCGAGACTCCTTCCCTGGCCCTGTGACCGGATATGTTGAGAAGCACTCCGATCGCGATCGCGTTCATGAGAAGCGCTGATCCACCATAGCTGATGAAGGGCAGAGGGAGCCCCGTCGTCGGCAGGATGCCCGTGACGACGCCCACGTTGAACGCAAAGAATAGCCCTATGCTCGCCGTCAGTCCTGTCGCGAGCAGAAACCCGAACCTGTCCGGCGCGCTTGCCGCCACTTTAAGTCCCCGGATCATCAGGAACATGAAAAGCGATACGAGCAGCAGGCACCCGATGAACCCGGTTTCCTCTCCATAGATGGAGAACACGAAGTCCGTGTGAGGGTCAGGAAGGAAAAGGTATTTCTGCATGCTTCTCCCAATACCTTTTCCTGTGACCCCACCTGTACCGATAGCCAGGAGACTCTGTTTCACCTGATACTGAGCTCCCTGCCCCAGAAAGCCCATGATCCTCGAAAGCTGGTAGGGATTCCTGAGAATGCAGACGACCCCGGCCGCTGCGCCGGCCCCGAGCACCATGGCCAAATGCTTGATGCGGGCCCCTCCCACGTAGAGCACCACAGTGCTTACGAGGATGAGAACGACTGCGCTCCCCAGGCTGGGCTGCAGGAGCACAAGTCCCGCAGCCCCCAGGGTCACCGCGAAGCATGGAAGGATGCACTGCTTGAACGAACCGGCTTCTCCCTTCTTGGCGAGGAACGAGCTTATGTAGAGCACGACCGCGAATCTGGCCAGCTCGCTGGGCTGTATCGGCAGGCCCGGAATCTGTCTCGTGGCCCCTCTCACTTCCCTGCCGATTCCCGGCACCATGAGCGCCACGAGCGCGGCGACGGCCACGAGCAGGACCCATGGCGCCTTGCTCTGAAGCCGGTGATAGTCGAGGTTCATGGCCAGGCCCATGGCCACAAAGGCGATGAGTGCCCGAAGGGCCTGGTGCTTGAAGTAGTGGCCGAAATCTCCCTCGAACCTGGCGGCCCCGAGACCCGCGCTCGAGGTGTAGACCATAAGGAGCCCCACGACCATGAGGAGGAGGACTGCTCCCATGAGTCTCTTGTCCTTTCCTGCCTTCAAAACTTCCAGCACCAGAACCTCCGTTTACCCCGCGCCGGTGCGCGCCAGCGCGTGCACCGCCTCCTTGAACACCCGGCCCCTGTGCTCAAAATCCTTGAACATGTCGTAGCTCGCGCAGCCCGGCGCGAGCAAGACCACGTCTCCCGGCCTCGCCAGCCCGAGGGCCATCGCGACGGCCTCCTCCATGGAATTCGCCCTGTGGGCCTTCGTAGAAGGCCAGGAGCTCCTGATCTTCTCGGCGGCCTGGCCGATCAGCACGAGCGCTTTCACCTTTTCGGAGGCGAGTGACGAGAGCTTAGAGAAGTTCCCGCCCTTGTCCTTCCCTCCCGCGATTAAGACGAGAGGTCTCTCGAAGGAAAGAAGGGCGTACTTCATGGAATCCACGTTCGTGGCCTTCGAGTCGTTCACGAACACGACGCCGTCTATTTCCGCGACTTCCTCGAGCCGGTGCTCGAGGCCCTTGAATTCTTCGATCGGTCGTTTCATCTCCTGCGGAGGCACGCCCGCTGCGGCGGCAGCGCAGATGCACGCCATGACGTTGGCTATGTTGTGCGGGCCCTTGAGCGGCACGTCGTCCACGCCCGCTACTTCGAATTCCCCATCCGCGCCCCTGAACCAGAAGCTCTTCCCGCGCACGAAGGCCCCGTGCTTTACCTTTCTCTCTCGGAAGGAGAAG
>Ga0315295_10005103_pt1 | contig 11222 bp, 13 predicted proteins | sample YL17G14_0_MG_FD_204453 | JGI IMG/M metagenome (GOLD analysis project Ga0315295, IMG submission 204453) | Sediment microbial communities from Yellowstone Lake, YNP, Wyoming, USA - YL17G14_0 | ecosystem: Environmental > Aquatic > Freshwater > Lake > Sediment | place: USA: Wyoming | collected...
CTACCGCATCGAGGACTGAGCCCTCATCGGCTCAGCGACGCTCAAGGGTCCGATGGCGGTCACAGCCTGGGGACCACCAGGGCCCTCCGCCGGCCCCTCGCGGCCCGGACACGTGAACCCGGGTTCTGATGCCGGCTCAGCCCTTGATCGAGCCGGCCAGCAGGCCCCGTATGAAGTAGCGCCCGAAGGCGATGTAGACCAGCAGAGTGGGGAGTGCGGCCAGCAAGGCGCCTGCCATGGGCAGGTTCCACTTCACCGCCTCCCCGCCGGCCAGCTGGGCCAGGGCCACCGTGATCGGCTGGCTGGCCGGCTTGGACAGGGTCACGGCGAACAGGAACTCATTCCAGATCTGGGTGAACTGCCAGATGATCACCACCACGAACCCGGGCATGGACAGCGGGAACATCACGTAGCGGTAGATGCCGAAGAAGCCCGCCCCGTCGATGCTGGTGGCCTCCACCAGGGCGTCGGGCACCTCCACGTAGTAGTTGCGGAAGATCAGCGTGGTGATCGGCAGGCCGTACACCGTGTGCACCACCACCAGCCCCCACACCGTGCCGTACAGCCCGATGGACTTGATGAAGCGGAACATGGGGATCAGGATCGACTGGTAGGGGATGAACATTCCGAACAGCATCAGCATGAACAGCAGGTTGGCTCCGGGGAATTTCCATTTGGATAGCACGTAGCCGTTGAGCGAACCCAGCAGGGAAGACAGCAGCGTGGCGGTCACCCCCAGCAGCAGGCTGTTGCGCAGCTTGGGCAGGAACGAGGTCCAGGCCTGGGCGAAGCTCGCCCAGTTCCACACCGGGGGGAGGCGCCAGGTGGCATCCAGGGTGATGGCCGCCGGCTGCTTGAGGGCGGTCACGATCACCAGGTAGACCGGCAGCAGGAAGAATACGGTCCCAACGGCGAGGAGCAGGTAGGTGAGCCACTGCCAGCGGCCGGGGCGGCGAATGATCGACTCGCTCACTTGCGGTCCCCCCGGCTGAGCTGGGTTGTCAGGTAAGGGATGATCAGCACGGCCACTAGTAGCAGTAGCAGGAAGCCAATGGCGGCGCCCTTGGCGAACTGGTTGCCCCGGAAAGCGGTGATGTACATCAAGAGGGCCGGCACGTCGGTGGGCGCGTTGTCGGGGCCCGCCATGGCGAAGATGAGGTCGAAGATCTTCAGGCTGATGTGCCCGAGGATGATCACCGCCGACAGGGTGATCGGCGCCAGCAGCGGCAGGATCACGCGGCGGTAGAGCTGGAGCTCGGTGGCCCCGTCGACCCGGGCCGCCTCGCGCAGCTCATCCGGGACCCCGCGCAGGCCGGCCAGGTACAAGGCCATGGTGTAGCCCGACATCTGCCATATGGCCGCCAGGATGATGCCCACGAAGGCCAGGTTGAAGCCGTGCAGCTCCGGGAAGGGCAGGGGCTGCCAGCGAAGGCCCAGGGTGAAGGCCCATGCCGCCAGGATCGCGGCCGAGGACAGCGCCACCCAGCCGCGCACCCGCGCGCGCGCGCGGAAGGCGGAAACCCCGACCCAAACCAGCGCCGCCGCCACCACCAGCGCGGTGTAGAACGGCAGGCGGTTCCAGTCGAAGCGCAGGATCTGCTGACGGGAGGTGAGCCAGGCGAAACGGCCCGGCGGCAGGCCCACCAGCGTCGGCAGGCGGTTCACCCCACCCTGGGGCTGCAGCAGCCAGCGCCAGATCGTGCCGGTCACGATGAAGGACAGCGACATGGGGAATAGGAAGATCGTGCGCAGGGCGCTTTCCCCCTTGGGCTTGCGGTCCAGGAGGATGGCCAGGGCCAGCCCCAGACCCAGGCAGCCGGCGATGAAGAACAACGTGAAGAAGATCGTGTTCACGAGGTCCTGTCGGAAGCGGGAGTCGATCAGGCCGGTGAACAGCTCCCGGTAGTTGTCCAGGCCGATGAAGCGGATCACCGGGTTGGCCGACAGCGCCTGCGCGGGGTCGCGCCCCCAGTCGGTCAGGGAGGTGTACAGGTTCTGGGCGATGAAGCCATACACGAAGATCGCCACCAGTACCAGTGAAGGCAGGATGACGAGCAGGGCGAAGAGCTGGTCTTTATTGCGCGGCCAACGCATGGAAAAGTCCCGCCGGGAGCCTGAGCTCCCGGCGGGAAAATACGTCTTTCTGAAACCGGCTACCGGCCGAGGCCGACCTGGTTGGCAATGGCCTGGGCGGCGTTGGCCGCCGCCTGGGGGTTCTTGCTCGCCAGGTAGATCTCCATGACCGTGCCGAACTGGCTCATGAAGGCCTCCGGAGCCACGGCGCCGTGCACCAGGCTGCCCACGATCTTGTTGGCCTTCCAGTCCTTGGCGGCGGACTGCAGGTACGCGTTGTACTTGCTCATGTCTGAGTCCGTGCGGGCGGCGATCGAGCCCTTCAGGGGGTTGAAGATGTCCTGCCCGTCCCTGGAGCCCAGCAGCTTCAGCCAGTTGAGGGCCGGGGTGCGGTTCTTGATGCCCTTGGGCAGACCGAAGGAGTCGGACAGCATCATGAAGGTGCCGCCGTTGCCTGGGGCGGGAGCCCAGCCGAAGCCCTCACCGGGCTGGAGCATGAGGGTGGTCGCCATGTACCCGGCCGCCCAGTCTCCCATGATGTTGAAGGCCGCCTGGCCCTGGACCACCAGGTCGGTGGCCTGCTGCCAGGAAAGCCCGGCGGCGTCCTGGTTGGCCACTTCCAGAACCTTGCCGAAGGTGTCCCACACCTTGACCGCCTTGGGGTCGGTGAACTTGAGCTTCCCGGTCCACAGGGCGTTCCAGTTATCAGGGCCCAGCACGCCGAGGGCCACGGACTCCCACAGGTGCTGCTGCGTCCAGTTCTCGCCCAGCGCCAGGGGCGCATCCAGCCCCTTGCCCTGCAATGTGCGGCAGGTGGCCAGGAACTCGTCCCAGGTCTTCGGCGGGGTCACTCCCCACTCCTTGAGCTTGGCCGGGTTGTACCACAGCACGTTGGAGCGGTGGATGTTGACGGGCACGCTCCAGATGCCCCCCTTGTAGGACAGCAGGCTGATCAGGCCCGCCGGGAATTTCGTGGTCCAGCCCTCGGACTTGAACAGAGGGGCTAGGTCTTCCATGCGCTCGGCCACCACCCAGGTGCCGATCAGCTCCTGTCCGGCGTGCACCTGGAAGGAATCGGGCGGGTCGCCGCCCAGCATGCGGGTTTTCAGCACCGCGCGGGCGTTCACCCCGGAGCCGCCGGTCACGGTGGAGTTGGTCACCTCCACGGCCGGGTACAGCTTGCCGTACTGCGTGATGAGAGCCTCCAGCGCCGGTCCTTCATCACCGGCCCACCAGGAGAAGATCTCCAGCTTTTGGGCCCCCGCGGCGACGGTGGCGAACAGCGCCAGTGTGCCGGCAAATCTATCGCTCATCGGCGTACGGGGTCGGACCGCGGCAGGCTGTCCAGAAGGGCGTGCCAGGCCAGGGTGGCGCACTTGACGCGGAGGGGCAGGCGGATGACGCCCTTCAGGCTGGCCAGGTCGCCCCATTCGTCCAGGGCGTCGGCCTCCCGCTCGCCGCGCAGGATGCGGATGAACTCGCGGGCGGCCTCGCGGGCCTCCCCCACGCTCGCGCCCCGGAGGCGTTCGCTCATCATGGAGGCGGAAGCGGTGCTGATGGCGCAGCCGTGGGCGTCGAAGCGCACCGCCTCGATGCGCCCCGTGCCGTCGTGCAGCACCTCCAGCTTGATGGAATCCCCACAGGTGGGGTTCTCGTGGGTCTTTTCCTGAGGGATGTGGTCAAGGCGTGCGGCGCCGTGCGGGTGGCGGTAGTGGTCCAGGAGGATATCCTGGTACAGCTCAGTCAGATCCACGGGCTAGTGCCTCGCTCACCCGCCGCAGCCCCGCGGCCAGCCGGTCGATCTCCTCGGGCAGGTTGTACAGCCCCAGGCTGGCGCGGGCCGTGGCGGTCACCCCGAGCCTGCGCATCAGCGGCTGGGCGCAGTGGTGGCCGGCCCGCAGGGCGATGCCCTCGGCGTCCAGCCACTGGGCTACGTCATGCGGGTGAACGCCCGCCAGGCTGAAGGAAAAAACGCCGGTGCGCTCGACGGCCCGGCCGTGGATGGTGAGCCCCGGCACTTCTGCCAGCCGGTCCAGGGCGTAGCGGGCCAGCTCCCGCTCGTAGGCCTGGACCTCCTCGCGGCCGAGCGCCTCCAGGTAGTCCGCCGCGGCGTGCAGGCCTATGGCCCCTTCCACGTTCGGCGTGCCCGCCTCAAACTTGTGGGGCAGCTCGTTCCAGGTGGAGCTCGCGAGCGTAACGGAGCGGATCATCTCCCCGCCGCCCATGTAGGGCTCCATCCGCTCCAGCAGATCCTCGCGGCCGTACAGCACCCCGATGCCCATGGGGCCGTACATCTTGTGGCCGGAGAAGGCCAGGAAGTCGCAGCCCAGGGAGCGCACGTCCACCGGCAGGTGCCCGACAGCCTGGGCGGCGTCCACCAGCACGGGCACGCCGCGCTCGCGGGCGAAGCTCACGATCCGGGCCAGGTCATTGACCGTGCCCAGGACGTTGGACACCTGCGTCACCGCGATCAAGCCCAGGTGCGGGCCCGCGACCCGCTCCAGGGCTTCCAGGTCCAGGGTCCCCTCCTCGGTAACGGGGAGGAAGCGCAGTATCAGGCCGCGGTCGCGGGCGGCCAGCTGCCAGGGCACCAGGTTGCTGTGGTGCTCCATCTCGGTCAGCAGGATCTCGGAGCCGGGCTTTAGGGCTCGCGTGAAGGAGGCGGCCACCAGGTTGATGGCCTCGGTGGCGCCGCGGGTGAAGACGATCTCGGCCGGGCTGCTGGAGTTGAGGAAACGGGCGACCCGGCGGCGGGCCTGCTCGTAGGCGGCGGTGGCCTCTTCCCCCAGAGTGTGCAGGGAGCGGTGCACATTGGCGTTGGACTGTTCGTAGTAGCGGCGGATGGCCTCCAGGACGCTGCGCGGCTTCTGGGTGGTGGCCGCGTTGTCCAGGTAGGCCAGCGGGTGCGACCGGCCCCCGGAGCCGGCGATGCGGCGCTCTAGGATGGGGAAGTCCGACCGGATGCTGCGCAGGGGACGGCCCCCGATCGAGGCCCTGACCGCCGCTGCTATCTGTCCCATAGCACCCACACCTTTCCGTCCTCTTCCTTAACCGGGTAAGAATCCACCGGCTCGGTGGCCGGCAGCCCGCGCACCTCGCCCGTGCGCAGGTCGAAGCGCGAGCCGTGCTTCGGGCAGTACACCTCCCCGTCCAGGATCTCCCCTTCCGACAGGCGCGAGTACTCGTGGGAGCAGGTGTCGTCCAGTGCGTAGAACTCCCCGCCCACGCGGAACACGGCCAGCGTCGAGCCGTCGCACTCCACGGCCAGGGCAATGTTGTCGCCGCCCCGCCGGAAGGAGGCGGCGTCGGCCACGGGCATCCACCGGCTCACCGCCGTTCACCCGGCGAGGAGTCCGGAGACGCGCTCCAACGCCTCCGCCGCGAAGGGAGCGCCGGCCAGCAGCTCCTCGAAATAGCCGAGCACCAGCATGGCCCGCGCCTGCGCCGGCGCCAGGCCGCGCGCGGCCAGGTAGAACATCTCCTCGGGGTTGATCCGCCCCGTCGTGGAACCGTGGCTGCAGCGCACGTCGTTGTTGTCGATGCGCAAGGAAGGGATGGAGTCCGCGCGCGCCCCATCGTTCAGGAGAAGGTTTTTATTCGAAAGGTAGGCATCGGTGCCAGAGGCGCCGGGGGACACCTCGATCAGCCCCTGGTACACGGTGCGGCCGGAGTCCTTGACCGCCCCCTTGTACAGCGCGCGGCTTATGGCCTTCGGGCTGCGGTGCCGCTGGACCGTGCGCAGGTCCATGTGCTGGCCGCCCCCGGCCAGGAAGGCCCCGTTCAAATAGCTCTCGGCTCCCGGGCCCTCCAGGCTGCAGTCCATGCGCGTCTTGACGAGGCGCCCGCCCAGGTGCGCCTCCAGGCTACGGAAGCGCGCGTCGCGGCCAACCGCCGCGGAGGCGTGGCTGAAGTATAGCGAGTGCAAGCCCAGGTCCTGGAGCTGGTAGAGCTCCAGGGAAGCCGCCTCACTCACCTGAACGTCCACCCCGGCGTTCACCAGGGCTCCGCCGCCGGCCAGGCGCTGCACGACCACCGCCCGCGCCCCTCGCTCCAGCACCACGCTCAGGTGGGGGAAGCTGGCCGCCGCCGCGTCTTCTTCCAGGTCCACGATCACCGGCCCGGTCATCGCCACCCCGCGGGGCACGTAGAGCAGCGCGCCGTGGCTCAAGGAGCCGAGATGCCAGGCCGCCAGGCGGTTGTCCGCGCGGGCCAGGGCGGATTCCACAAGAGCCGCCACGGGTTCGGGCACGGGGTCCCCCGCGGCGATGCGGGCCAACACGACCCCCCGGTCGCGCCATTCGGCGGCCAGCCCTATCCCGGTGCAGGTCACGCCTCGGAACCGCGCGACGCCCGCCTGCCCCGCCTCTAGGTCTGCGGCCGGCACCGGTCCGTGCCCGTCCGGCTCCAATTCCGGCACCTCGTCGAGCTTCAGCCCGGTGAGGCTCGTCCGGCGCCACTCCTCCTCCTGAGTCGTGGGCCAGGCCAGGCGCCCGGCCAGCGCGGCTCCGCGCGCCCGCAAACTCTCCAGCCAACCCGTGCGGCTAGCCAACGGTTCCCTCCATCTGCAGCTCGATCAGGCGGTTCAACTCCACCGCGTACTCCATGGGCAGCTGCTTGACCAGCGGGTCCAGGAAGCCATTGACGATCGTGGCCGAGGCTTCCTGCTCGTTCATGCCCCGGCTCATCAGGTAGAAAAGCTGCTCCTCGCTGATGCGGCTGACCCGGGCCTCATGCTCCACGGACACGTCGTCCGAGTCGATCTCCATGTAGGGGAAGGTGTTGCTCGCCGAGCGCTCGTCCAGGATCAGGGCGTCGCAGACCACGCGGGAACGGACGTTGCTCAAGTCCGACCCGACTTTTAATAGGCCGCGATAGGTGGCCACCCCGCCGTCCTTGCTGATGGACTTGGAGGTGATGACCGAGGAGGTGTTGCTGGCGGCGTGCACGATCTTGCCCCCGGTGTCCTGTTGCTGCCCGCGCCCGGCGAAGGCGATGGACAGCACCTCCCCGTGGGCTCCCTCGCCCAGCAAGTACACCGAGGGGTATTTCATTGTGCGCTTGGAGCCCAGGTTGCCGTCCACCCACTCCACCGTGGCCCCCTCGTAGGCCACGGAGCGCTTGGTGACCAGGTTGTACACGTCTCCCGACCAGTTCTGGATCGTGGAGTAGCGCACGCGCGCCCCGCGCTTGGCGATGATCTCCACCACGGCGCTGTGCAGGCTGTCGGTGGTATACACCGGCGCGGTGCAGCCCTCCACGTAGTGCACGAAGCTGCCCTCGTCGGCGATGATCAGGGTGCGCTCGAACTGCCCGAAGTTTTGTAGATTAATCCGGAAGTAGGCCTGCAGGGGGATGTCCACCTTGACCCCCGGCGGCACGTACACGAAGCTGCCGCCGGACCACACCGCGCTGTTGAGGGCCGCGAACTTGTTGTCCAGCGGCGGCACCACGGTGCCGAAGTACTCCCGCACCAGGTCCGGGTGCTCGCGCACGGCGGTTTCCGGGTCGCAGAAGATCACCCCCTGGCGGGTGAGCTCCTGGCGCAGGTTGTGGTACACGACCTCCGAGTCGTACTGGGCGCCCACCCCGGACAGGAATTTGGCTTCCGCCTCGGGGATGCCCAGGCGGTCGAAGGTCTCGCGGATGTAGCCGGGCACCTCCTCCCAGCTCCTCTTCTGCTCCGCCACGGGCTTGGCGTAGTAGTAGAGGTTGTCGAAGTCCAGGGCCGAGAGGTCCGCGCCCCAGGTGGGCATTGACTTCTTCAAGAACGCCCGGTAGGCGCGCAGGCGGAACTGCCGCATCCAATCCGGCTCGCCCTTGTGCTCGGAGATGGCGTTGACCACCTCCTCGCTCAGGCCCTTGCGGGTCTTGAAGACCGAGATGTCCGGGTAGTGGAACCCGGCCTTGTATTCGCCCAGCTCAACCGCGGGTTCCAGCCGGCTCATGCTCTTCCTCCTTCAGCCAGTCGTAGCCTTTGCGCTCCAGCTCCCCCACCAGCGCGGCGTCGCCGGAGGCGATGATCCGCCCCTGGTACATGACGTGCACGAAATCCGGGTGGATGTGCGTGAGCACGCGCTGGTAGTGGGTGATGATCAGGCTGCCGAAATCTTCCCCGCGCAGGCGGTTCACTCCCCTGGCCACCAGCTTCAGGGCGTCGATGTCCAGCCCCGAGTCCGTCTCGTCCAGGATCGCGAAAGCGGGCTTGAGCAGCAGCATCTGCACGATCTCCATGCGCTTCTTCTCCCCTCCGGAGAAGCCCTGGTTCAGGGAGCGGTTGATGAAGTTCTGGTCCATCTCCAGCACCGCCATCGTGCCGCGCAGCTCCCGGATGAAGCCCGTGACGTCCTGCCGGGCTCCCTCCGGCAGGCGCAGCTCCACGGCGCGTTTGAGGAACTTTCCCACGGTCACGCCGGGGACCTCCACCGGGTATTGAAAAGCGAGAAACACCCCGCGGCGGGCCCGCTGGAAGGTGTCCAGCGCCAGGAAATTTTCACCGTCCAGGTACACCTCCCCGCCGGTCACCGTGTAGGACGGGTGGCCCAGCAGCACGTTGGCCAGCGTGCTTTTTCCTGAACCGTTGGGCCCCATGAGGGCGTGGATCTCGCCGGTCCGGATCGTGAGATCGATGCCCTGCAGGATCGGCTTGTCCCCGATCCCCGCCTTCAAGCCCCGGATCTCCAGGGTCCGCATTCTCGTACCTCCCGTCATATCGGGTAGCCCAGGCTGAGCCGGGCTTCCTCCGTCATTCGTTCGGGGCCCCAGAGGGGCTCCCAGACCAGCGTGGCTTCCACGCTCTCGATCCCCGTCATGTCCTTGATGGTCTGCTCGATCTCACCCTTCAGCTCAGGCCCGATCGGGCAGCCCGGGTAGGTGAGGGTGAAGTCCACCTCGATGCGGTCCACGGCGGCTTCGGCCCGGTACACCAAACCCAGGTCCACGATGTTGATCCCCAGTTCGGGGTCCAGGACAACTCGCAGCTCTTCCAGCAGTTGTTCGGTGCTGATCATGCGCTGCCCCCCGCCTTCTCGGCGAACTGCCGCACGCTGAGCGAGCCGAGGAACCCGTCCAGCAGCCCCTGCAGGCCGTGGGCCTGGGGGCGGATGGTGCAGTGCCGCTCCTGCGGGCAGCCTCCGTCCTTCACGCAGTCCACGACGGCCAGCGGCCCGTGAGAGGCCTCGATCACCTGCCTCAGGCTGATCTCGGCCAGCGGCCGCCGCAGGCGGTAGCCACCCCGGGAGCCCCGCACGGCCGTGACCAGCCCGGCCCGCTGCAGGCGCTGCAGCACCTTGCTTAACAGCTCGCCGGGCACGCCCAGGCGCTTGGCCAGGATCCGGGCGGAAACCGTCGCCGGGCTTCTGTCCAGATCGATGAGGCCCATCAGCCCGTACTCCACGTCACGTTGTAATTTCATACGCCCTGCAATTCGGACGGTTCCAGTCCTCTATAACCTAATTATTACGACTATATTTGTCAAGTATAGAGTCCGATGAGCCTGTGCGAGGCAGGGGCGGCAGGGGTATACTGGCGGACGTGCAGATCCTGGTGATCCTATGCCACCCCCAGGCGGGGAGCTTCAACCACGCGGTCGCCAGGCGGGCCCGGGAAACCCTGACCGACGCCGGGCACGAGGTGCTCTTCCACGACCTGTACCTGGAGGGCTTCGACCCCGTGCTCACCGGGCCGGAATTCCGGCGGGGCGTCAGCTTCGACGAGCAGGTAGTGCGGCACACGGCCGAGCTCATCACCTGCGGTGGGCTGGTGTTCGTTCACCCGGAGTGGTGGGGGCAGCCGCCGGCCCTGCTCAAGGGCTGGGTGGACCGGGTGCTGCGCCCGGGGGTGGCCTACGAGCTGTCGGGCGAGGAGTTCACCGAACAGGCGCCGATCCCATTGCTGGGCGGCAAAGCCGCGCTGGTCCTGGCGACCCGTGACGCGGCCGCACGCTCCGGGCTGTTGGAGAGGGTGTGGCTGGAGGGGGTGTTTGCCTTCTGCGGGATCCTCTCCGCCGCCTGTCACGTGCTCCACGACCTGCGGCGCCTGGGCCCCGCCGAACGCAGCGCCTGGCTCGCTCAGGTGGGCCAGACTCTGCTGCGCTTCTTCCCCCCGGCTCAGGACCCGGGGAAGGTCGACGCTTCCAATCCAGCCAGGTAGGCCAAGGCTTCTCCCCGGCTGGAGCCGCACATCTGCTCCAGGGGTTGGAGCCCGGCGCAGACCGGCGGCATGTCCGGGGTGCCGTGCAGGCGGCAGAGGTAGACCTCCGTGAGCTGCATGCAGCGCACGCCTGCCGGCTTGCCCGCGGGCAGGCCGGGAATGGGCGAGGAGATCGAGAGGGCAATGCAGCAGGCCCCGCAGCCTGGCCGGCACTCCATGCCCGATTCTACTTTACACACTGCGCAAATGTGAATAGGATGGTCGCCGATGAACACTATGGGACGAAAGTACAACTTCTACGCCGGGCCCTCCACGCTGCCGGTGCCCGTGCTGGAGCAGCTCAAAGCCGAGATCGTCGACACGCAGGGCAAGGGCCTTTCCATGATCGAGGCCAGCCACCGCGGCGGCATGTACGAGGCCATGCACAACGAGACCCTCGAGTTGCTGCGCGACCTGCTGGCCGTGCCCAAGGACCGGCGCATCCTGTTCCTGGGCGGCGGGGCCACCCTGCAGTTCGCCATGGTGCCCATGAACCTGCGGGCCTTGGGGCAAAGCTGCGACTACACGCTGACCGGCGCCTGGTCCAAGAAGGCCCTGGCCGACGCCAAGCTGAGCGGCTCGGTCCGCCTGGCCTACGACGGCACGCCGGGGAACTTCACCGCCCTGCCCGCCGCCGCGTCCGTCAAGGTCCCGCAGGATTCCGCCTACCTGCACCTTACCTCCAACGAGACCATCGGGGGCATTCAATGGAAGGAGTTTCCGGATTGCGGAAGCGTGCCGCTGGTGGCGGACATGTCCAGCGACATCCTGAGCCGCCGCATCCCGGCGGAGCGTTTCGGCCTGATCTACGCCGGGGCGCAGAAGAACCTGGGCCCGGCAGGGCTCACGGTGGTCATCATCTCCGGCGAGCTGCTCGAGCGCAGCCCCAAGAATCTTGCGGCCTACCTGAGCTACAAGACGCACGCGGAGGAGAACTCCCTGTACAACACCCCCCCGGTGTT
>Ga0315295_10005104_pt1 | contig 11222 bp, 8 predicted proteins | sample YL17G14_0_MG_FD_204453 | JGI IMG/M metagenome (GOLD analysis project Ga0315295, IMG submission 204453) | Sediment microbial communities from Yellowstone Lake, YNP, Wyoming, USA - YL17G14_0 | ecosystem: Environmental > Aquatic > Freshwater > Lake > Sediment | place: USA: Wyoming | collected...
GCCTCAAGCTCGTCGTCTGCATCACCGAAGGGATCCCGACCTTCGACATGCTGAAGGTCAAGACGTACCTCCGCGGCAAGCCGATCGCGCTCGTCGGCCCGAACACGCCGGGTATCATCTCACCGGGCAAAGCCAAGATCGGCATCATGCCCGGCCCCATTCACAAAGCGGGCACGATCGGGATCATTTCACGGTCCGGGACCCTGACCTACGAAGCCGTCCAGCAGGTCTCGTTGCAGGGCTACGGCCAGTCGACGGCCGTCGGCATCGGCGGCGACCCAATCGTCGGGCTCAAGTACATCGAGCTCCTGGAGCTCTTCAAGACAGATCCCGGAACCGAGGCTGTGATCCTGATCGGCGAGATCGGCGGCACGGCCGAGGACGAGGCCGCGGCTTACATCAAGGGATCCTTCCCCAAGCCCGTCGTCGGCTTCATCGCCGGACAGACCGCCCCGCCGGGACGGCGGATGGGTCACGCCGGGGCGATCATCGCCGGCGGCAAGGGAACGGCCCAGGAGAAAATGGACGCCCTCCGGGCGGCCGGCGTCTGGGTCGCCATCAGCCCGGCCGACATCGGGACCAAGCTGAGCGAGGCTCTAACCCGAGGCGCCTGACCCCTCCGGCTTGTCGTCTTCGGCCTCGAGGGCAGAGGCGACGAGGTTGCGGAGCGTCGTCGGGAGAAAAGGCTTGGGCAGGAAATCCACCGCTCCGAGCTGCATGGCCTGGAGCGTGTTCTTCATCGTTGGATAACCCGTCACCATGATGATGCGGGCCTTCGGATTCCGGGCTTTGAGCATCGTGAGCAGGTCCAGACCGCTGAGCCCGGGCATCATGAGGTCGACGATCATGACGTCATAGGGCTCGTCGGCCTCTTTGCGAAGTGCCTCCTCGCCGCTGAGCGCCATATCGACGTCACAATCCTCCCGGACGAGGACTTGCCGGATGCTCTTGCAAACCGTCAGTTCATCGTCCACCACGAGAATCCTGTGCTTGCCCGGTTTTGTCATTGTGGCCCCTCCTCGATGCGTTTCTCTTCCCCCTGATCGGCCAGGGGGATTCGGACCGTGAACACCGTGCCCTTCCCCACCTCGCTGCGGACGAGGATCGTCCCGCCGCGCTGCCGGATGATCCCATAGCTCACGGCCAGGCCCAATCCCGTCCCAAAGCTTTTTGTGGTAAAGAAGGGGTCGAACAGCCTGGGGATATTCTCCTTGGAGATCCCCACGCCCGTATCGGTGAAGGTGATTTCGATGTGGGTGCCGTCGCGGCACAGGCGGCTCCTGACGATGAGCGTCCCGCCCCTGGGCATGGCCTCGCAGGCGTTGATGGCCAGGTTGGAAAAGACCTGCTGGATCTTGCTCTTGTCGACCTCGATCGGGGGGAGCGTGCGGTCCAGGGCTTTCTCGATCCCGATATTGCGGACCAAGGCCTGCTTTTCGAGGAGCAGAAGAGTCCTGTCGATGATGTCGTTGATGTCCGTCGGGACCGCCTGCGAGGGGGTCAAGCGGGCGAAATCCAGCAGACCCCTGACGATGCCGGCGCAGCGGGTCGTCTCGTCGGCGATGAGGTTCAGGGCCTCCCTCTCGTCCGCGTCCCTGCCGGGCTGCTCGAGAAGGAGATGAGTGTTGATCAGGATCGTGGTCAATGGATTATTGATTTCGTGGGCGACGCCGGCCGCCATTTTGCCGAGCGACGCCAGCTTTTCCGACACGACAAGCTGATCCTGGGTCTCGCGCAGCTCCCGTGTGCGCTCCTCGACGCGCTGCTCCAGGGTTCGCCCCCACTGGGTCAGGTCTTCATGAGCCAGGCTGAGTTCGTCGGCCATCTGGTTGAACGCCCGAGCCAGTTGGCCGATTTCGTCCTGGCCTTTGAGGTCGACCCGATGCCGCAGGTCGCCCTGGGCGATCTTGCCCGTCGCGTCGACCATGACGGCCAGAGGACGGGTGATCCGGCGGGCGACGAACGACAGCAGACCGAGGATGAAGAGAGCGCACAGGGAAGCGATGCCGGCGAACGTGGCCATGACCCGGTTGCGGAGGTCGATGTACGGCCTCTCCAGCATGCCGACGTATAGAATGCCGATCGTCCGTCCGGCGATGTCCTTGATCGGCCGGTAGGCCGTGATGTACCAAGCCGTCACTACGAAAGCTCGCCCGACGTAGGTTTCTCCCCGGTCGAGCACGGCCTCCTTGACTTCCCGCGAAACGCGCGTCCCCACCGCCCGGTTGCCCTGATCGTCGAGGACGTTGGTGGCGATCCGGAAGTCGTCCTGGAACAAGGTCGCCGTGCCGATGTCGTGGCCCTTATATTTCTCCCCTTTGAAGACGATCTCCTTGACCCGGTCGACGAGGTCGTAGTTCCGGTTGAACAGCAGGCCTCCGGTGAGGACGCCCAGGAGGACGCCCGAGTTGTCTACGACGGGAGCGGCCGCCGTGAGCATCATGCCCTTGTCCTCATGGTCTTCGGGTCTGGCGGCCGCCATGGGCGTCGGGATGAATTGAAAGTACGCCCGGCCGGCGAGGTCGGCCCCTTCTCTGAGGAGTTCCTCTCTGGGGACGATCCGGGTCCCGGCGGAAACCTCTTTCCGGAGGGCGCTGGCGACGAAAGGATCCTGGGTGATGTCGTCGCCGACGGGCGCGTCGGCGCGCCGCGACCGGACGACAACACGGCCGAGGGCGTCCGTGAGGTTGAGGACGTCGAGGCCGAACTCCGCGCGGATCCCATCGAGCCGTACGGCGACCTTGTCGAGGTCCGTTTGGCGGAGAGTCGCACGGAGGAACTCCTGCGCGGCGCTGAGCCGGACGGTGTCCCGGAGGCTGTGCAGCCGTTCTTCATAGACCATCCACGCCGAGGCCAGGTCATGCCTGACCTTGGCTTCGGCCAGAGAGATGATGGTCTGGTGCTCGATGCGCGTACCGACGATGAGGGACAGGACCCCGCCGAGGGCGATGACGATAAGAAAGCTCAGGATGAGCTTGCGCCGCAAGGACAAATCAAAGAACCGCCGGATGAGCTTTCGGATGGGCATCGGTCCGCCTCGGCTCACAATAGCACCGGCGTTGGAGTCCTGTCAAACGGCGGCTTGACAATTCCAATTCCCCCTCATATATATATGAAGCAGGACCGAAGGACGAATTATCACTGAAAAGGAAAACGCGCCCATGGACAAGACGGAGAGAATGAAGGACGGTTCAGAGGTGACGATCCGGCGGCTCGTGGCGAACGACATCGACAGGTTGATGGAATTTTACGGCTCCCTACCGGAGGAGGATCGGAAATACCTGAAGTTCGACGTCACGGACCGGAAGGCCGTGGCCAAGAGACTCCGGCGAGTCGAAACCGGCGACGACATCCGCATCGCGGCCGTCCACGGCGGAGTGATCGTAGCCAGCGGGGCCCTGGAACTCTCGGGGGAGGCCTGGAGCAAACATCAAGGGGAAATCCGCGTCATCATCGCCCGCCCTTTTCAGCACCGGGGCCTGGGAACGATCATGATCCGCGAGCTCTATTTCATCGCCGTCCAGAACCAGCTGACGACCATCGTGGCCCGCATGATGCGGCCCCAGGCCGGGGCCCTGAAGATCTTCCGGCGGCTCGGATTCCGCGAGGAATCGCTGCTCCCCGATTTCGTCAAGGACCTCGGGGGCGAATCCCAGGACCTGATCGTCATGCGTTGCGAAGTCAAAGACTTGTGGAAGGAACTGGACCGCCTCTTCAGCGAGTCCGACTGGCAGCGCTGCCGCTGACAGCGGATAAACGTTGACAACCGGCCGGTTTTTTCTGTAAGTTACTCCCGACATGGCGCAGAAAAACCGAAAGGCCGGCCCCTCCGGTAAAGCTCCCCTCGCCGACGACGTCGACGCTGTCGTTCGCGGGGTCGTCGAGAAATACGGCGGCGAGAAGCGGGCGATCATCCAGATCCTCCAGGACCTCCAGGAACGGCTCCGCTGGCTCGCGCCGGAAACGCTCGAAGCGGCGGCCAGAGAGCTGGACGTTCCGGGAGCCCACGTCTATAGCGTAGCGACATTCTACAAATCCTTCAGCCTGGAGCCCCGGGGCCGTCATCTCTGCACGGTTTGCATGGGAACGGCCTGCCACGTCCGGGGCGGAACCGCGATCCTCGAACATTTCGAACGGAAACTCGGCATCCGGGCCGGAGAAACATCGCCCAACCGGGAATATACCCTGGAACGGGTGAATTGCCTGGGCGCTTGCGCCCTGGCTCCCCTCGCCGTCGTGGACGGCCGATATCATGGCCAGATGACCGAGAACAAAGCCGACCAAGTTCTCGGGAAACTGCTAGGCACATCGGAATAGCCGTGCCAACCTACCGGACCCATCTGCTCGTCTGCGCCGGAACGGGATGCGTCTCCTGCGGCGCCTTCGCGTTCAAGGAAGCCCTCGAGAAGGAAATCGCCCGGCGGGGGATCGGCGACGAGGTCCTCGTCGTCGCCACGGGCTGCAACGGGTTTTGTGAAAGAGGGCCGATCCTCATGGTCCATCCCGACGGCATCTTCTACCAGCGCCTCGCCGTCGAGGACGTCCCCCTCCTCGTCGAGGAACATCTGTTCAAAGGACGTCCCGTCCGGAAGCTCATGTACGTCCCGCCGGCGGCGGGCGCGCCGATTCCCAAGATGGCGGACATCGAGTTTTTCAAACACCAGCGGCTGATCGTCCTGCGGAACCGGGGCCGCATCGACCCGGAAAAAATCGAAGAGTATATCGCTTACGACGGCTACGAAGCCGCGGCCAAGGCCTTGGCCGGCATGACTCCCGAGGCCGTCGTCGCAGAGATCAGCGCGGCGGGATTGAGGGGACGGGGCGGCGCCGGCTTTCCTACGGGCCGGAAGTGGGACCTCTGCCGGCGGCAACCGAGCGCGCCCAAATACTTGATCTGCAACGGCGACGAAGGCGACCCGGGAGCGTTCATGGACCGTTCCGTCCTCGAAGCCGACCCCCACGCCATCCTGGAGGGGATGATGATCGGCGCCAAGGCGATCGGCGCGATCCGGGGATTCATCTATATCCGCGACGAGTACCCCCTGGCCGTCTCACGCGTCGGCATCGCCCTCGAGCAGGCCCGTGAAATGGGCCTGTTGGGCAAAGACATCCTGGGGACCGGATTCGACTTCGACCTCGAAATCGTCCGGGGCGCCGGCGCCTTCGTATCGGGGGAGGAGACGGCTTTGATCGCCTCCATCGAAGGCCAGCGGGCCTATCCCCGCCAGAGGCCCCCTTACCCGGCTCAACACGGCCTCTGGGGACAACCGACCGTCATCAACAACGTCGAAACCTGGGCCAATGTCCCTTCCATCATCCGCCGTGGCTCCGCCTGGTTTTCAAGCCTGGGAACCGAGACGAGCAAAGGCACGAAGATCTTTTCGCTCGTCGGCAAGATCAACAACACCGGACTCGTGGAAGTTCCCATGGGCATCCGCCTGCGCGACATCGTCTTCGCTATCGGCGGCGGCATCCCCAAGGGCCGTGAGTTCAAAGCGGTCCAGATCGGCGGCCCGTCGGGCGGCTGCATCCCCAAAGAACTTCTCGATTTGCCCATCGATTACGAAAGCCTGACCCAAGCGGGGGCCATGATGGGCTCGGGCGGTATGATCGTCATGGATGAGGACACCTGCATGGTGGACATCGCCCTCTATTTCCTTCGATTTACCCAGGAGGAATCCTGCGGGAAATGCTCCCCCTGCCGGATCGGCACGCGCCAGATGGCCGAGATCCTGGCCAGGATCACGGCTGGGGAGGGCAGCCTCGAAGACATCAAGAAACTGGAAGCCCTCGCCCTGACGGTAAAACAGGGGTCCCTCTGCGGACTGGGGCAAACGGCCCCGAACCCTGTCCTGTCCACTCTGCGCTATTTCCGTAATGAATACCTCGCCCATATCGTCGACCGGACCTGCCCGGCCCGCGTCTGCAAAAACCTGATCACCTACTTCATCGACCCCGGGAAATGCGTCGGTTGTCTCCTCTGCCTGAAGAGCTGCCCGGTGAAGGCCATCTCCGGGGAACGAAAGAAAGTCCACGTCATCGACCAGGCCGCCTGCATCAAATGCGGGGCCTGTCTCAACGCCTGCCCGGCGAAAATCCAGGCCGTCATGAAAACCACGGGAGAAGAGGCCCGGGCTCTTGTCGGAGAGATCCCGGCCGGGACGGGACCATGACCCTGATCATCGACGGCCGCGCCATCGCTTTCGAAGGGCGCCCCACGCTCCTCGAAATCGCCAACGCCAACGGGATCTTCGTGCCCTCGCTCTGCGAGCATCCCGGCCTCGAACCCTACGCCGCCTGCCGCCTCTGCCTCGTCGAAGTCCAAGGACGGAAAGGCTTTGTTCCGGCCTGCAGCACGGCCGCTGAGGAGGGCCTGGTCGTTCGCACGGCGACCCCGGAGCTCGTGGCCCTGCGGCGGGGCATCCTCGAGCTCATCCTGGCCGAGCACCCCCACGCCTGTCTCATCTGCTCGGAAAAAACCTCCTGCGACGATTTCAAGTCCACGATCCGGAAGACGGGCGAAGTCACGGGCTGTGTCCTCTGTCCGGCCAACGGGCGCTGCCGGCTCCAGCACGTGGTTGGGGCGATTGGCCTCGATGTCGTCCCCTTCCCTAGCCATCGCCGCGAGGGCGAGGTCCGTCGCGACGACCCGTTCATCGACCGGGACAACAGCCTCTGCATCCTCTGCGGCCGCTGTGTCCGGGTCTGCCGGGAGATCCGCGGCGCCTCCGTCCTCACCTTCGTCTCCAGGGGATCCGGGACCGTGATCGGCACGGCTCTCGACCGGCGGCTGCTGGACTCGGGTTGTCAGTTCTGCGGTGCCTGCGTCGACGCCTGCCCGACCGGGTCGCTGGCGGACCGGGCGTCGCGCTACGACCGCCTCGCCGATCGCGAAAAGAAGATCATATGCCCGCTCTGTGGACAGGGCTGCGGCCTGACCGTCGGACTGAGGGACGGCCGGATCATGACCACGGTTCCCGACCCGGAGGGGCACGTGAATCGCGGCCAGTCCTGCGTCCGGGGAAGGTTCCTGGCCCGGCCCGCAGTTTACCATCCCCGCCGGCTGCTCAAACCGCTCATCCGGGAAAACAATTCTCTCCGGGAAGCTTCTTGGGACGAAGCCCTGGCGTTCGCGGCGGCCCGGCTGGCCGGTTTTCGCCCAGGCGATGTGGCCGTTTCCGCTTCGGCCCAGAGCTCATGCGAGGACCTCTTCGTCCTTCACAAGTTCGCCGTCGAAGTCCTGAAAACGCCGGCGTTCCTCGGCTCCTGGATCGGCTCCGCGGCCGGGGCGCTTCGCGAGATCGCCCGGGCCGCAGACCAAGCCGCTTATCCTTTGAACTTCCGCATAGCCGATGTCGGCCTCGCCGGAGCTATCTTTGTCCTCGGCGAGGACCTGCCGGTTTCGCAGCCGATCCTCGGACTCGAAGTCCATAAGGCCGTCGAAAACGGTGCCGCCGTGGCCCGCCTCGCTCCCGCCGGCGCCCGGCCCTCGCCGGGGAACACGCTGGAAATTCGAATACCGCAGGGTCAAGAGGAGCTGTTCTTCAAGGCCCTCGCGGCCCTGGCCCTCGAAGCGTCCGACGGAACGTCGATCAAGGCCGACAGGATCCGAGAATTCAAGGAATTTTCCGGCCCGGTCAACTCGGCCAAGGCCGCCCGCATGCTGGCGATCGCCCCAAAAAAGCTCCAGGAATTCTCCCACCGGCTCTTTTCGTCCGGGACGCCTCTTTTCCTCTTCGGCCCCGGTTTTGCCTGCGGAGATGAAGGGCCGAGCCGGCTGGCTGCTCTCTGGGATCTGGCCCGGCTCTCCGGAGCTCGCCTCGTTCCGCTCGACCGGGAAGCCAATATGCGAGGCGGCTTTGAGATCGCCGCGGCCTTTGCCGCCCGGTTCTCACGGCCGGAGGGAGGACCGGGAGGATCCGGAAAACCCGGTCCTCGAGCCCTTTACATCGCCGGACCCCATCCTAAGCTGGAGCCGGGAGTTGCGGAGCTGGTCATCATCCAGGGGAGTTACAGCGACGAGAATACGGCGGCGGCGGACATCGTCTTGCCCGAAGCGACGGCCTTCGAGGCGGCGGGCACGCTGGTCAATGTCGAAGGGCGGATCCAAATCTCCGGCCCGGCCATCGAGCCCCTCGGCGAGGCAAGACCGGGATGGTGGATCGTGAAAAACCTGGCTTCCGGGCTCGGAGCTTCGGGCTTCGGTTACGAGTCGGCGGAGGACGTCCGCAAAGAGCTGGTCGCTCTCATCCCCGCCTTCGGGACGATGCCCGCCGGGGAATGTCCTCCCATCGACCGGTTCCTGGTCGGGGAGCCGGACGGCGCGGGCGCGTTGCTCGACATGTTATCCCGCCGCGGCGGGGACGAGGTTCAGCCACCCGCAACCCCTTGGGACCCGGACAATTATAAAGGTTTGAACCTGGCCCGGGAACATAAAAGCCTGAAGCTCGTACGGGGACGGTAATGCCGAAAATCCTTGACCAAAGACGACTCGTGCCCAACCTGCATCTCCTCGAGGTCCACGCTCCCGAAGTGGCCCGGAAATGCCGGCCGGGACAATTCGTCATCATCATGCCCGACGAGCGGGGCGAACGGATCCCGCTGTCCATCGCCGACTGGGACGCCGAGCGGGGCTCGGTCACGGCCGTGTTCTTGGTCGTCGGGACTTCGACCCGCAAGCTGGCCGCCCTTAAGGCCGGCGACGAAGTCCCGGTCTTCGTCGGGCCGCTTGGCCGGCCCTCCGAGATTGCAGCGTTCGGGACCGTCGTCCTGGCCGCAGGCTGCTTCGGCATCGGAGCCCTCTGGCCGACCGCCCGGGCTCTCAAGGCCGCCGGGAACAGGGTCATCGCCCTGATCGACGCCAAAGCGGACTATTTGGTCTATTGGAAGGATCGTTATCTATCGGTCTGCGACAGGGTTCTTTTCTCCTCGCGCGACCACGCCCTGGCCTCCAAAGACTTCATCCCCCGGCCGCTCGAGGACACCCTGAAGGCGGAGGCTCCGGTCGCTCGCGTCATCGCCGTCGGCTGCACCTATCTCATGTACGCCTGCGCCCAGGCCACGAGGCCGCTGGGCATCAAGACGATCGTCAGCCTGAACCCGATCATGGTCGACGGCACGGGCATGTGCGGCGCCTGCCGCTGTACGGCCGCGGGCAAGACGAAGTTCGCCTGCGTCGACGGGCCCGACTTCGACGCCCACGAGGTGGATTGGGAGGAACTGTTCATGCGCCGGAAATCCTATTTCGACGACGAGGTCCGGTCGCTCTGCCGCTACGAGGAGACCGAGCTTCCCTAGGACAAGGGACGGAAAGACATGGCCGAGGAAAAGAAAGAACTGGCCCCGGAGCTGAAGGAGAAGCTGAGGGCGGAGTTCGAAAAAGACTGGCGGAAAGACCTGCGCAAGGCCGTCCCGCCCAAAGACAGGATGAAGCAGGTCCGCCAGAAGATGCCGGAGCGGCCGGCCGACGAACGGAACAAGGACTTCAAGGAGGTCAACCTCGGGCTGACGCGGGACATGGCTCAAGCTGAGGCCCGCCGCTGTCTCGACTGCGCCAACCCCCAGTGCGTCGCGGGCTGTCCGGTCGCGATCGACATCCCCAGTTTCGTCAAGCTCATCGAACGGGGCGAATTCCTGGCTGCCGCCTGGAAGCTCAAAGAAACCAATTCGCTGCCGGCCATCTGCGGCCGTGTCTGTCCGCAGGAAACCCAATGCGAGGAACTCTGCGCCATGAAGAAAGTCTCCGGCGTCCCCGTGGCCATCGGGAACCTGGAGCGGTTCGCCTCCGATTTCGAGCGGCTGAGCGGCTCGGTCGCCATCCCGCCGCTCCCCCCGCCGACCGGCAGGAAAGTGGCCGTCATCGGCGCCGGACCGGCCGGACTGACCGTAGCCGGCGACCTGGCCAAGCTCGGGCACAAGGTCACGGTTTTCGAGGCCCTCCATGAATCCGGCGGCGTGCTCATCTACGGCATTCCGGAATTCCGGCTCCCCAAAGCCATCCTCAAGGCCGAGGTCGACTACCTCCGGCGTCTCGGCGTCGAGATCCGGACGAGCTTCGTCGTGGGCCTGACCGCGACGATCGACGACCTTAAAAACGAGGGCTATGAGGCCTTCTTCATCGGCTCGGGCGCGGGATTGCCCAACTTCATGAAGATCCCCGGCGAGAACCTTGTCGGTCTCTACTCGGCCAACGAATACCTGACCCGGGTCAACCTCATGCGAGCCTATGATTTCCCGGCCTACGATACACCCGTATTCCAGGCCAGGACGGCCGCCGTCATCGGCGGCGGCAACGTGGCCATGGACTCCGTCCGGACGGCCAAGCGCCTGGGCGCCAAACGCGCCGTCATCGTCTATCGCCGTTCGCGGACCGAAATGCCCGCCCGGACCGAGGAGATCCACCACGCCGAGGAGGAGGGGATCGAGTTCCAGCTCCTGACGACGCCCATCCGCTATATCGGCGACGCGCACGGCCGTCTCCGGGCGATGGAGTGTCAGAAGATGGGGCTGGGCGAGCCGGACGCCTCGGGCCGCCGCCGGCCCGTGCCGATCGAAGGCTCCGAATATACGATCGAGGTCGACCTCGCCGTCTGCGCCATCGGCCAGAGCCCGAATCCTCTCATCCCTCAGACGACGCCTGGGCTCAAGATGGGCAAATGGGCGAACGTCGAAGTCGACTGGGCGACCATGGCGACAAGCCTCCCGGGCGTCTATGCGGGAGGCGACATCATCCGCGGCGGGGCGACGGTGATCCTGGCCATGGGCGATGCGCGGACCGCGGCGGCCCAGATCGATAAATATCTCCGCCGATGACCTCGGGGGAGAAGGAGGAGGACATGGTCGACACGAAAAAGCTGGCTGGGCTAGAGCTCTTCGAAGGACTGCCCGAGCGGGCGCTCGAAGCGATCGCAGCCATTGCCGAGAAGAAGTGTTACGCGCCCGGCGAGATCATTTTTTCGCCGGAGCGGGCATCGGAATGGGCCTTCCTGCTCCTGAAGGGTACGGTCCGCCTGACGGTACACGCCTCTTCCCTACCCGATCCGATCACTCTCGCATCGCTCGAGACCCCCGGCCAGGCGTTCGGTTTCTCCACCGTCGTCGGCCAGGGCCATCACAACAGCTCGGCCGAAGCGGTCACCGAGGTCGAAGCCGTGGCCATCGACGGCCCCCGTTTTCTTGAATACCTCGAGAAGGACCCAGAGGTCGGCTTCATCGTGATGAGG
>Ga0315295_10005105_pt1 | contig 11221 bp, 10 predicted proteins | sample YL17G14_0_MG_FD_204453 | JGI IMG/M metagenome (GOLD analysis project Ga0315295, IMG submission 204453) | Sediment microbial communities from Yellowstone Lake, YNP, Wyoming, USA - YL17G14_0 | ecosystem: Environmental > Aquatic > Freshwater > Lake > Sediment | place: USA: Wyoming | collected...
TGTTGCTGGGCGTGCTCGCCGAGCGCTTCGAAGGCAAGCTGCTGTGGGACGGCAAGGCCATGCGGATCACCAACAACGCCGCGGCCAACAAGCTGGTGCGCCCGCCGTATTTCAATGGCTGGAAGCTCGGTTAACGGATTCATTCACCACAAAGCCACAAAGGACACGAAGTGGCACAAAGATAGGGCGGCTGACCGCTGTGTATTCGTCTTTGTGTGCTTTGTGGCTTTGTGGTGAAATCGTTCTTCCAACGTCAGCCGCTGCGGTCAGGCTCATCTTCTAGTCCAAGGTCCCCGCCGCGGCGGGTCCAAGGTCCCGGGCTAGGGTGCTTACGCCTGGCGCTTCGTGCGTGCGGGCATCCCTTCCGCTGGCTCCGCGCTCTGTGGCGATTCGAACAGCGCCAGGTACGGCTCATAGCGGTATCGGCGGTTGCGCTGATAGCCGGTAATCTCCTTCAGCACGCCTAATTCGACGAACCTGTTCACGAGCCTGCTGGCTGTCACATAAACGCATTGAAGCCGCTGTTCGACCAGGCGCACGGTGGTGATCGGCTGCTCGAAGAGCTGATCGAGCAGCGGAAGCGCGTATGCGTTGTCGGGTAGCTTTTCGGCCAGCAGGCGGCGATGCAGCTCCCGCATCTCCAGAATGGCGCGGGCTTTTATCGTTGCCTGCGTGCTCACCTCGTCCACCCCGCGCAGGAAAAACCTGAGCCATCCTTCCCAGTCACCGCCGTTGCGGATGGCCGTCAGCCGATCGTAGTACTCAGCGCGGTGCGCCTTCAGATAGTGGCTCAGGTAGAGCAGCGGACGCTGCAGTACGCCGCGCTGGCAAAGCAGGAAGGTGATGAGCAGCCGGCCCACGCGGCCGTTGCCATCCAGGAAGGGGTGAATGGTTTCAAACTGGGCGTGTGCCAGCCCGCAGTGCATCAGCACTGGAAACGCCGCGGTATCGTGCAGGAATTTCTCAAGGTTGTCCAGGCTCCCGTGCATTTCGTGCGGCGGCGGCGGGACAAACGTCGCTTGACCCAATGTGCACCCGGCCGGCCCGATCCAGTTTTGGGAGGTGCGAAACTCCCCGGGCGTGCGGTGTCCTCCCCGCACGCCTTCCAGCAGCTTCGCGTGGATTTCGCGGATCAGGCGCAGGCTCAGCGGTAGTTGTGTCAACCGATCGAGGCCGTAGTTCATCGCCCCGACGTAATTCACCACCTCTTCGACGTCTCGCGGCAATTCCTGTCCGCGAGCGTCCACTTCGAACTGCAGCACGTCCTCCAGCGTGCTCTGGGTCCCCTCGATCTGGGAGCTGAGCACGGCCTCGTGGCGCACGTACATGGCGACAAACAGGTTCGGGTTGGGAAGGACCGAGGCGACTCCGTCCAGCCGGCCCAGCGAGCGATCGGCCTCCGAAAGCAGGTTGGTGGTGTCCGCGTCGATCCTCAGCGGCGGGTCCGGGGGCAAAGGAGCCGGCATGAACGCCGAGTATCCGGTTGCTTGTCTCACGTATTGGCCGGCTCGTGTGACAGGCTGCGACATGCGACTGGTGGTTTTCTCCAAGTAAAATAAGAAGCGCTGTTGGGCGGTCTTATTTTACCAACTGGGGCACTTGTAAAACAAGGCCGTGATTGCCGGGCGCCTGTTGACCATATGTAAAACACAGAACACGGAGCGGATGCGCTATGGTGCCTTGCGTGGTTCCTCCGGTGCAATCTGCTACAATTCGGCGCTATGAACGACCAGCAGGACCCGCCCGAACAGAAAGCCCCGGAACGGCCCCAGCAGACTGAGGCTGCCGTGCCGGAACCGGAGCCGGTTGCTGCGGCCGAAGCGGCACAACCAGAGACGCCGCCGGAGGCAATCGAGGCCGAGGCAGAAGCGCCGCCGGCGGAGGAAGAAACGGAACAGCCGGAAACGCCGCCGCAGGTGTCTGCGGAGCGGGCCGAGGCGGGGGAGGCGCCGGCCGAGGCGGCCTGCCCGGTACGGATGTACGTGGGTGGTTGCGGGCGACCGATTTACGCCGCGCCAGCGGGCGTCGACGAACGACCCGTCTGCCTGATGCACTCGAAGGACCCCGCCAAGAGCGACGAGGAATTCCAAAAGGAATTCGAGCGAATCCTGGCAGCGGCCGGCGATGAGGTTGCAGACTTTACGGGATTCGTTTTCCCGCGCGCCGCGTACCGAGATCGAAAGTTCGCCGCCCGTTGCATTTTCGTGGAGGCGAGGTTCAGTCGGGACGCCAACTTCGGCTGGGCCGCGTTCACGCAGGCCGCCGACTTCTTCCGGGCCACGTTCTCGGACGCTGCCATCTTCTTCCGGGCCACGTTCACGCAGGGCGCCGACTTCTTCGGCGCCACGTTCACGAAGGGTGCCGACTTTCGCTTGGCCACGTTCACGCAGCGAGCCCTCTTCAGCAAGGCCACGTTCACGAAGGGTGCCGACTTTCGCTTGGCCACGTTCACGAAGGATGCTTTCTTCGCCGGGACCACTTTTGCCGGTTTCACTGATTTCAGCCACGCCGTCTTCACGGGAGCGGCCCGCTTTGCGCCGTCAGCCAAAAGTGAAGGGGAGGAAGCGAAGCCCTGCGAGTTCAAGAACAAGGTGCTCTTGCAGGGCGCAGGATTCCAGGACTACGCCGACTTCCGTGGGGCGGTGTTCGGCGAACCCGGCAGCTCGACGGCGCAACCGGTTTTCAGCCTTGTTAGGTTTGAGAGGCCGGAGCGCGTGACCTTCTACAAGACCTGGCTTGGGCAAACGCTGTTCGTCAACTGCGACGTGTCAAAGCTGAGTTTCTCCGACGTTGAGTGGGGACGCGACGGGGAGCGCGTCAGGCTTTATGAGGAGACGGTGCCGCTCGGTGATGCAGCCGCGGAAGCACTGAGGCCGCCTGTGGGCAGCCGCGACGAACGCAGGTACCGCCTGATCGCGGAAACCTACCACCAGCTCAAGAACAACTACGACAGCAAGGGCGACCCCTGGACGGCCAACGACTTCCACTACGGCGAAATGGAGATGCGGCGGCGGTTGAGCCGCTGGCCACGCGTCGGCCTGACCGCGCTTTACAAGTACGCCAGCCAGTACGGGTTGAGCATGGCGCGGCCGCTGCGCTGGCTGGCCGGCGTGCTGCTGCTGTTCACGCTGCTCTACCCGTTCGCGGGCCTCCGCCCTGTGACGGCCAGAACCCAAGCCACCGTGCCAGTGACGCAGGTGAAGCCAATCGCCTACTGGAACCTTCCCGAGGCGACGGGTTGGGTCCCGCGGCCCGTTCTCTTGGTGGGACACAGCTTCATGGCCACGCTGGCCGTGGCTTCGCTGCAACGCGAGGCGGCCTACTACGAGCCGGCTTACGGCCTGGGGCGATTCCTGGGCATCCTGGAACTGGCGCTTACCTCCACGCTGGCCGCCCTGTTCATCCTCGCCGTTCGCCGCCAGTTCAAGCGCGGTGGCGATTGAGAGCGGCGCAGCCCCAACGAGCAGGGAGCGCAGCCTGCATCCGCACAAGTCCAACCCTTTGAGCCGCAGATTTCGCCGATTGCACAGATTCGCGGATCTGCTGTCCGGACTTTATTTGCTTTGTTTTCAACGGGCGCAGGTCGTGAAAGCGTTTCCACACTTGACACGTATGCTATAATGAAATTATAGAAACAGAGTAATAATTGCAAAGCTTTTCGGCTCCGGCCAATACATAACCATTAAAATAATGGCTGCGGTTAGATAACCATAACAAAATAAAGGAAGAAGAAATAGACACAACCGTCCTATAACCCATTAAACCGGCCAATTAAACGACGGAAAACAGGTGGCCGGCGCCGGGATCGCGGGGCCGGCGGGCGGGACTGGCCGAGGGGCAGTTCTTCGAGCGGAAGACGGCATTCGAAAGTCCCGGTGCCCGCCTAGGCAAGACCACCGCCATCGCCTGGGACGTTGCCGAAACGCTGTCGCCCATGGCCAATGCAGACGGCGGCGAGCTGGTGGTGAACATGGAAGACGACGGGCGGCCACCGGGCCCCCGGGCTCGGGGGCCTGCGGCTGCACCGGTCGCACCGGTCGAGCACCTTGGCCTCCCCCAGTTTTTAAAAAGATCGTGTTCCACGCGATTACTTCGCTCCCGAACGGCGCCGGAGATTCGCTGTTCTTAGCCCGCGAAGTGGGCGCGGGCATCCCGGAGGGATGCCGGGAAATTAGCCGGGGACGAGCGCGGCCGGTTTTCGGCCGCGCGACTCCCCGGATCCCGGAGCCTCGTCCAAACGCATCCCGAAGGGATGCCAGGAAAACAAACGGCAAGCGATTCCTCGCATCCCTAAGCCCGTTCCCCCGTTCGCCAGGAAGCCATATCTACGTATGGCTATTTGCCCTTATACGTGTTAACCTAATCAAGTGCCAGGCGCCAATTTCGACTGGGACCCGAAGAAGGATCGGGAGAATCAGCAGAGACACGGCGTCTCTTTTGCTGGTGCCCAATTGGCGTTTACCGATCCGCACCGCGTAATCGCGGAAGACCTGTCCCATAGTTCAAGTGAGAAACGCTACTACTGCTTCGGCCGGGTTCGAGGCTGGATTCTGACGGTCCGGTTTACATGGCGCGGTAACACGATCCGGATTTTTGGAGCCGGGTATTGGCGGAAGGGGAAAGTGATCTATGAGCGGGAAAACAAGATACACGGATGAGCCTCTCGGAAAATTAACAGTGATTCCCGACTTTCTTCCTCGCCCTCAGGATTTGGTCCTGCGGGATGAAGGCGTGAAAGTCACAATATCCCTGAGCAAACGAAGCGTCGAGTTCTTTAAGAGCGAGGCGAAGAGGTACAATACGCAGTATCAAAGAATGATTCGGCGGCTTCTGGACGCCTATGCGGCGCGTTATTCGCGGCCGCTGACCTGACGAAGCGCTCTTATTGCTGATTCCAAAACGCCGTGAGGTTTTGGCTACAGACAGGGCCGAACGCACGTCCCTACAGCGGCTTCGCTGGGGCCGGCGGCGGTTGGAACGGGGACCATCCCGCGAGGCGGGCGGCGGGCGGTGCAGAGGGTTCTCGCTACAGTTGCAGGAAATTGCGGAGCAGGGCCTTGCCAGGCTCCGTCAGGATGGATTCGGGATGGAACTGCACGCCCTCCACCGGGAAGCGGCGGTGACGCAGGCCCATGATGAGGCCGTCGTCGGTGGCGGCGGAAATCTCGAGCGCCTCCGGCAGCCCCTCGCGCTCCACGATCAAGGAATGGTAGCGGGTGGCCGCGAAATCCTGCGGCAGCCCGCGGAAAATGGTGCGGCCGTCGTGATGGATACGGCTCAGCTTGCCGTGCATCAGGTAGGGCGCGCGCACCACCCTGCCGCCGAAGGCCTCGCCGATGGCCTGGTGCCCCAGGCAGACCCCCAGCAGCGGCTTGCGCCCCGCGAAATGGCGGATCAAGTCAATGCTGATGCCGGCCTCCCGCGGCGTGCATGGGCCGGGCGAAATGACGATGCGCTCGGGGTTCAGGCGCTCGATCTCGTCGACGGTCACCTGGTCGTTGCGACGCACCACGGGATCCTCACCCATCTCGCCCAGGTACTGGACCAGGTTGTAGGTGAACGAATCGTAGTTGTCGAGAACGAAAAGCATAAAACGGGCTGTGGGCTGTAGGCTGTGGGCTGTGGGCCCCGAGCTTCAGCCCACAGCCCACAGCCCACAGCCTAATAGAGGCCTTTCCGCGCGATTTCCAGGGCGGCCAGCAGCGCCCGGCCCTTGTTCATGCACTCTTCGTATTCGCGGGCGGGGCAGGAGTCGGCCACGATACCCGCGCCCACCTGCATGTACAGCGCCCCGCCGCGCATGGCCATGGTGCGGATGGCGATGCAGGAGTTCAGGTTCCCGGAGAAATCCAGGTAGAAGACGCTGCCGCCGTACACGCCGCGCCGGGTGGGCTCCAGCTCGCGGATGATTTCCATGGCCCGGACTTTGGGGGCGCCGGTCAGCGTGCCGGCCGGGAAACAGGCGGCCAGCGCGTCGTACATGTCGAGGCCGGGGCGCAGCGTGCCGCGGATGCTGGAAACCAGGTGCATGACATGCGAGTAGCGCTCGACGAACATCAGGTCGGTGACCCGCACCGAGCCAAACTCGCAGACGCGGCCCACGTCGTTGCGGCCCAGGTCCACCAGCATGATGTGCTCGGCGCGCTCCTTCTCGTCGGCCACCAGCTCGCGCTCCAGGGCGCGGTCTTCTTCTTCCGTCTCCCCGCGCCGTCTGGTTCCGGCGATGGGCCGGTACTCGACGTCGCGGCCCTGGACTTTCACCAGCATTTCCGGCGAGGAACCGAGCACCGTGTCGCCGCCCATGCGCAGGAAGAACATGTAGGGCGAGGGATTCACCATGCGCAGCGCGCGATAAATCGAGAAGGGGGGCAGGGAAACGCGGGCCTGCAAGCGCATGGACAATACCACCTGGAAGATGTCGCCCGCCGAGATGTACTCCTTGGCGCGCGCCACCGCCCGCTCGAACTCGGGGCGGGGAAACGCCGAGTCGGGCTCGATGGGCGCCTCCCGGCGCACACGGGGCGCGGCCGGCTGCTGGCGGCGCAGCTCCTGCTCCATGCGCTCGATCTGGCGGGCCGCCGCCAGATACTTGGCTTCCGGCGACAACTTCCCCTGCTCGGTGAAGACGTTGGAGATGATGAAGATCTGGTGTTTGACGTGGTCGAACACCAGCAGGTTGGAGAAGAACATCAGCACGGCCTCGGGCATGCCCACGTCATCGGGGGGCGGCTCGGGCACGCGCTCGAACTGGCGCACCAGGTCGTAGGACAGGTAGCCGACCGCGCCCGCCGCGAAGGGCGGCAGGCCGGGAACGGGCACGGGCCGGTAGGCGGAGGTGATGGAGCGGAGCACGTCGAGCAGGCGGCCGCGGCGCCGCTGCTTCCGCTCGTTCTCCATCTCCACTTCCTGGCCGCGGACGCGCAGCACCATGTAGGGGTCGGCGCCCAGGAAAGTGTAGCGGCCCACGCGCTCGCCCCCTTCCACGCTCTCCAGCAGGAAGGAATACGGGCGATTGCGCGCCAGCCGCAGGTAGGCCGAGACCGGCGTCAGCATGTCGGCCAGCACCGGCTTGCAGACCGGGACCACGTTGCCGCGGCGGGCGCATTCGGCGAAGGTCTTCAGGTCGGGTATGAGATCCAAGGCTATTTGCCTCCCAGCGCGCGGGCGGCGGCCCGCTCCATGATCCGGCGAGGCGCCCTAGCGTTGGTCCACAGCTCGAGTTGCCGCGCCGCCTGCTCGATGAACATCTCCAGGCCCAGGATCACGTTCATGCCGCGCGAGCGCGCCATGCGGACTAGCGCCGTCTCCATGGGCGTATACACCGTCTCGAACAGCAGCGGTGCGTTCAGGTCGCCGGGCGAGAAGAAGCAACTGCGCGTGTCCGGGTGCATGCCCAGGGGAGTGGCGTGGATGATGGCGTCGAACCGGGCCGAGGAGAGGGCCTCGCGCTCGACGGCCTCGCCGCCGACCTGCTCGGCGAGCTCCGCGGCCTGCTCCAGCCGGCGCGAAACCACAAAGACGCGGGCGCCGCGGCGGGCCACGGCGAAGGCGGCGGCCCGGGCCGCTCCGCCGCCGCCGGCCACCAACACCCGCCTGCCGCGCAGCTTCAGGCGCTTTTCCAGCGGCGCCGTGATGCCCGCCAGGTCGGTGTTGTAGCCGTGGAGCCGGCCGTCCCGCACCACCACGGTGTTGACCGCGGCGATGTCCCGCGCTTCCGCATCGGCCCAATCGACGGCCTGGGCCATGCCCTGCTTGTGGGGCATGGTGACGCTGAAGCCCGCCAGGCGATACGCCGGCAGCGCGCCGAGGAAATCGTCCAGGGCCTCCACCTGGAACGCCAGGTACACGGCGTCGCGCCGCAGGGCAGAGAAGGCGGCGTTGTGTACGGCGGGCGAAAGCGAGTGGGCAATCGGGTTCCCAATCACGCCGTAAACCGCGGTGCGCTCCGACAGGCGCCCGATCCGGTACAGGCTCCGCAAGTCCTCGCCGGTGATTTGCCCGGGCGCCAGCGCCTGGTCCGCCGAGACCGCGCCGTAGGTAAACGGAGCGCCGCGGGCCACGGCCAGCACGCGCGTGGGCATGGCGATCTCGCCCATGCCCAAAGCCAGCACCGTGCCGCGCCCCACGGCATTCAGTTTCAGCAAGGCGGTGTTGTCGGCGTGGCTGCCGCTGAGTGTGGCAATCTTGTAGTAGTCGGCCTTGAAGCGCTTCAGCCGCCGCAGGACCGCGGGCAGCGCCTCGGGAGTTGCGTGATAGTCGTGGAAGGAGATGAGCAGGCGGGCGTGCCGGCGCAAGCGGGCCCGCGCCGGCCGGGCGGCGCGCTCGGCCGACTCTATTTCCAGATCGATGATGGCCGCTCCCGCCGCGCCGCATTCGGTCAGGATGCGCAGTTGATCTTCCAGCGGGCCGCCATAGTTGCCCCCGGCAACGGCCGAGCGCAGGGTAGCGATGGCCGGGATGCGGGCGCGGCGCAAGCCCTCGATGGCCCGCGGGCCGAGCTCGGGCTGCTCCAGATAATCGAGCCGGGCCTCCACGAAGCGGTCCGCCGGCGGTCGAATGGCGCGCGCCGCGGCCAGCAACCGCTCCACCGAGGACGCCGCCAGGCTCCAGCAAACCCTCGGCAGCCGGGCACCGCGCGTTGTTCGTTTCAAGCCGGCCATGGCAGTTCAGACCCAGTAAAAGACCTAAAGCTACCATATTGAAGGGTATCTTTCCAGTAACGGGTACCTGATTGACTGCGGTGTCTGTGTTTGTTACTGTCCGATGTATGACGTGGAAATTTGCCTTGGCCATCCTTGTGATTGTTGTTGGCGGCCGGCCCGTTGCGGCGCTTGCGCAGCAACCGGCCCGTCCCGCGCCTGCCCAGGAGGCGCAGACTGCCGGCTACAACGTCACGTATTGTGCCGGGTTTATCAGCGAGAACCCGCTGAACGAAGGCCTGCGCGTAGCGGCGGGTGAGGAAAGCGGCGCCAAGACCCAGTTCGTTTCCGGTGACATCGTGTATCTGAACGTGGGCGCCGGCTGGATCGTCAACCCCGGCGGCGAGTACGCCGTCTTGCGGCGGGTGCAGGACATGGTGCGCCGCGAAGTGTTCCCGGGGCAATACCTTCGGCTGCTGCAACTGGGCCTTATGTACCAGGAAGTTGGGCGGCTGCGGGTCAACATGGTGCGCCCGGGCTCGGCCACGGCCACGGTGCTGCACACCTGCGACGCGGTTTCCGTTGGTGATGTCTGCATCCCCTTCAACACCAAGCAGGAGCCGCTGATTCAGACCGGGCGCCGCCTGGACATGTTCGCTCCGCCCTCGGGCAAGACCACCGGAACCATCGTGGCGGGCAAAGGGTTCACCATGCTGCTCGGCCAGCGCGACGTGGTTTACCTGGACATTGGCGGCAAGGAGGGTGTCACGCTCGGCCAGTACTATCGCGTTTACCGCCCCTTCGACCGGCCTAACGACCTCTTCCAAAAGGCCTCGATGCAGTACCCCACCCACATCGCGAGCCTGCAGGTGAGCCCGCGCCTGACTCCCCTGCAACAGAAGGAGCTGCCCCGGGACATCCTGGGCGAACTGGTCATCATCCATGTGGAAGGGAAATCGGCGACGGGCCTGATTACGAGCATCCGGCGGCCCATCGTGGTGGGCGACTACGTCGAATTGCAGTAAGCGGCGTCGGCCTTCTTCTCGCCGAAGACCACGGCGCTGAACATCTCCACAGCCGCCCCGCTCGACCAGGCGTCGCGGGGCAGGTTCGCTTTCAGGCAGGTCTCTTCGAGAAACTCCCGCGCCGTCCAGCCGTATTCGGTGGCCACCTGGGGCAGCAGCAGCCCACGGCGCCGGCCGCGGGACACCAGCAGCCCGTGCCGGCCGATTTCGATCAGCTTCTCGGCTTGGGCGGGATCGACGGGAAGCATGGGGGAGAGGACCGAGATCTCGATGTCCAGGTCGGCGAGCTCGTCTTGGCGAACCGGCAGGAAACGGGGATCTTGCAGCGCCGCGGAAACGGCGGCGTCGGCAACGGCCCGGTACAGCGGCTCCAACGCCGTCACATGGCCGATGCAGCCGCGCAGGTGGCGGTGCTTGTGAAGACTCACGAAGACGGCCGCGGGCCGGCTCAGCCGCCCGCTCGGATCGCTAAGCTGCGGGCTGCGCCGCTCCCGCACGGCCTGGGTGATCGCCTGCCGCGCGGTCTCCAGCAGCCGTCGGCGATCCTCCGCGTCAAGTTCCGGCAGGGCCCCATTGGGAAGCCCCATTTCGGTCCCTTTCTTTTTCCCGTTCCCGTTTCCGTCGCCGCCGCAGCCGGAGCTTGGCCCGCCGGCCATCCTTGATGCTGCGATCGATCTGCCGCCAGAAACGGATGAAGTAGCCAACCCCCGAGGCCACGGCAAACACCACGACCACCCAGAGGGCAACCTCCCCCAGCCGGTCCAGGGGGCGGTAGCGCATGCCCAGCAGCTTGAGCACGACGGCGATGATCTGGCTCACCATCTTCGCCTTGCCCAAGTCCGAGGCCTGAATCATGTAGCCCTGGGCAGCGGCGATGCTGCGCAGCCCGGACACGGCGAACTCGCGGCCGATGATGATCACCGCCATCCACGCCGGAACCGCGCGCAATTCCACCAGCGAGATGAAGGCGGCCGAGACCAGCAGCTTGTCGGCCACCGGGTCCAGCAGCATCCCCAGGGTGGTGATCTGGCCGCGCCGGCGCGCCAGGTAGCCATCCAGCGTGTCGGTGGCCGCCGCCACCAGCACAATCGCGCTGGCCCACAATTCTTTGTAGGGGAAAAGATTCCGGGGCAACAAGACGGCGAGCAGCAGCGGAACCAAAAAGATGCGAGAAACCGTAAGTGCGTTGGGCAGGTTCATGCCGTCGTCGTGCCTGCTGTGGAACTATATCAGGTTCGTCCGCGAAGTGTCAGGTGGTAGTGCGGCGGAAACGGCCGCGGCCCAGCCGCCGGCGTGGGAGGCGGGTTGAGAGCGGGCGGGCATCCGGCCGGCGCTACAACGGGAGCCGCCGGGCTTCTGCCATGCGCTCGGGACCCGGGAGCAACTCCAGCCGGCCGTTGCCCCAGGCCGCGTGTTTCCCGACGTGGAGGTACTGGCCCAGCCAGAGAAGCGGCAGGAACTCGGCCAGGTCGCCGGCGAAGACGCACTCGCCCAGCAAGCCGCCGATCGGATGGCGCATCCCGGTGCGGGAGGAGCGCCGCTCGCGCTCTTCCCAGC
>Ga0315295_10005107_pt1 | contig 11220 bp, 5 predicted proteins | sample YL17G14_0_MG_FD_204453 | JGI IMG/M metagenome (GOLD analysis project Ga0315295, IMG submission 204453) | Sediment microbial communities from Yellowstone Lake, YNP, Wyoming, USA - YL17G14_0 | ecosystem: Environmental > Aquatic > Freshwater > Lake > Sediment | place: USA: Wyoming | collected...
TTGATGCGGGAGAGCACGCGGTCCGAGCCGGACTCGACGCCGAAGCGCAGCTCGATGCAGCCGCACGCGGCCATCTCGCGCATCATCTCTTCGTCGGTCAGGTTTACGCGGCCGAAGGCCTTCCATTCGACCTTCAGGCCCGAGTCGCGCAGCGTGCGGCAGAACTCCATCACCTGCTTCTTGCCCGAGACGAAGAACTCATCCTGAAAGAGAAAAAGGTCCACGCCGGCGGCTTCGTTCAGGTACTTCATCTCGGCGACGATGTTGGCGGGCGAGCGCGAGTAGCTCTTCAGGTTCCAGACCGGCGCGACCGAGCAGAAGGTGCAGGGGTACGGACAGCCGCGGCTGGTCATCATGCCGTAGCCGGCGTACTGTTTCAGGTCCACCTTCTCGAAAGCCGGGAACGGGATCGAGTCCAGGTCCGCGATCCGCTCGCGGTCGGGATTGTGGCGGATTGCGGATTGAGCGGCACGGAACGGCTCGCGGTAGGAGATGCCGGCGACCTTCGAGAGATCGCGGCCGTTCTTAAGCGCGTGCAACAGTTCCGGCACGGTCCGCTCGCCTTCGCCTCGGCAGATCAGATCCACCCACGGGAAGCGGCGCAGGATCTGGTCCTCGACGGCCTTGGAGCCGACGCCGCCGAGGAGCAGCACGCGGTCTGGGTAGCGTTCCTTCAGCGCCTTCAACGCCTGGATGGTGAAAGGCAGCAGGTTCGCCATGCAGGAGAGGCCGATGACGGGCGCGGGGTTCTCCACGAACTTGAGGAAGACCTCCATATCGAACGGGTCGTCGCTGGGGCAGCACTGGTAATCGCGGAAGTCCACGCTGAAGCCGGCGTGCTCGAGGGCGCGGCAGAGGTAGAGGCAGCCGAGCGGGACGTGCTTCTCGCGCTCAACCTCCTCGCCGTAGCGCATGAAGAGCATGTTGAGGTTGACGAGGGTGAGGTCGGGCATCGAGCGCTCCTTGACGGCTCCACGCAGCGATAGGGTTCCTCAGACTTCGGTTGAGCTCACGGCTTGGCCTCGGTGGCCTCCTCCTTCGGCGGCGGCCGGTCGGGGCGGATGCCGGTCGGCGCGGGAGGACTCGGCGGCCGGTCCGGCCGGATGCCGCGCGTGACCTGGTCGGGGCGCACGCCGGCCGTCGGCGCCACGGGTTCGTCGGGCGGTTTGGGTGGTGGCGGCGTGACGGTCTCGGTGCCTTCCGGCCTCGGGGGCGGCGTGACGGGCTTGAGTTCGTCACCGGTCCCCGTGTTCGACGTCGTTTCCGTCTTGGTCTCCGCGGGCCGCGGCGGCGGATTGACGGGCTTCAGCAACTCCGCATCGGCCGAGCCTTCCGACTTCGGCGCCGGCTCGGGCCGGTCCGGCTGTATGCCCTTGGTCGTGGGCGGCTTGTCGGGACGGATGCCGTCCGTCACGGGAACCTTCTCGGGCGCTTGTTCGGGCTTAGGCTCGTCCTTCGTGACCTTCTCGGGGTCTATGCCCTTTGTCGGAATGCGGTCCGGCGCGATCCCCGTGGTCTTGCTGCAACCCGCGGCGGTCCCAACGCCCAGCGCCGCGAGCATGACCGTCGCAGCGCGGCCAAGGAACGCGGCGCGGCTGATCTCGCTCACCTTCGTGTTCGCAATGATGGCTTCGAGTTGCCCGGCGGGGACGGCGTTGAGCATCAGGACTTCAGCCGGGGCAAGCTCCAGGCCGATCTCCCGCGCCGCCGCCGCGCGCTTCTCGATCAGTAGCGTCTTGAACTCCGGGTCCACCGAGGCTTTCTTGACGAGCACCTCGATGCCGCGCGGAATAGGTCCCAGTTCCTTGCCGCTGCCCGGCGGGCGTCCGCCGACGATGGTGGTGCGGACGGCCTCGCGCTCTTCGGGCCGGTCTTGTTTGGGCTGGTTCATGGCAGGATCCTCCCTCACTTGGACGCCCCGGGCGGCTCGCCGGTTTCAGCATTCTACGCCGCAAGCCAGCTCAAGAGAAGGCCCTACCCGCCGATTCCATCCCCCGCCGTTCCGTTCTTTGCGGCTTGGCGCGAGCGGGGGATAATCCGGCGGGGAGGCGCTATGCGCATCGGCGTGGCCATGTCCGGCGGCGTGGACAGTTCCGTCAGCGCCGCGCTGCTCAAGGCCCAGGGCCACGAGGTCGTCGGCCTGACGATGAAGCTCTGGGGTTGCGCCTCCGGCACGCCGAATCCCGACCGGGATAAGGAACTCTTCGCTCAGGCACGCGCCGACCTCTGCTGTTCGCCGCGGGACATCCAGGACGCCGCCGAAGTCTGCCGGCGGCTGGGGATCGAGCACCACGTCCTCGACTTCGCCGAGTATTTCGCCGAGCAGGTCATCCTGCCGTTCGCCCAGGAGTACCTCCGCGGGCGCACGCCGAACCCGTGCGTGCGCTGCAACGAACGCATCAAGTCCAAGGGGCTGCTGGCGGCCGCCCGCGCCCACGGCTGCGAAGGCCTGGCCACGGGCCACTACGCCCGCATTGACCGCGCGCCGGACGGAAAGACCTGGCGTCTGCGCTGCGCCGCGGACAGCGACCGGGACCAGAGTTACTTCCTCTTTCCGCTGGACCAGGCTGAACTGGGCGCGCTGCGCTTTCCGCTGGGCGAGTTGGACAAGGGTGAGGTCCGCCGACGCGCCACGGAGTTGGGGTTGCAGGTCGCCGAAAAGCCCGACAGCCAGGAGGTCTGCTTCATCCGCGACCACGACCACCGGCGGTGGTTGCGCGAGTTCGAGGGCGAGGCGTTCCGGCCCGGCCCGATCCTGTTCGAGGACGGGCGGCAGGCCGGAACGCATTCCGGTCTGCCGGGCTACACCATCGGCCAGCGGCGGGGCCTGGGGGTCGCCTGGCGCGAACCGCTCTATGTGGTCGCGTTGGACGTTGAGAAGAACGCGGTGGTGCTCGGCCCCGAGAGTTCGCTCTGGGCGAGCGGCCTGGAGGCTGGCGAGCTCCATTGGATCGCCGGCGCGCCGGTGGAAGGCGCCTTTAGGGCGCAGGCCAAGATCCGCTACCGCAACACGCCGAACCCGTGCACCGTCGCGCCGCGCGGGGACGGCACGGCCGAGGTGCGCTTCGACGCGCCCGTCCGCGCCGTCACGCCGGGGCAGGCGGTGGTCTTCTACGACGGCGACGTGGTGCTGGGCGGCGGGTGGATCGAGCGGGCGCTACGTGGTCCGTAGGCCGTCGTCCGTGGTCAGCGGCAACTACTTCCCGACTTCGCTCTCCAGCTCCGGCACGTCCAGCGTCGTGAGCGTGGTGAGCGACTCGGACGGCAAGTCCAGGCTTACTTGGCCGTCCTTCACGGCCACGGGCGGAAGCTGCTTGAAGAGCTCGCCGTGCGTCGAGCGGACCACGCGGAGTTCCTTCACGGCCGCGGGGATTCCCGTGAGCACGCAGGGGCGGCCCCACTGCGCGTTGCCGAGGTGGACCGTGAGCCCCGCGCCGGTGGGCGTGGGTGGCACGCGATAGGCGAGCGCGTAAACCGCGGGCTGGTCGCTCGTGGTCGCGAGCGCCTCGCTGCCCGGCGGGATGAACTGGCACCAGTGGCGCTGGAAGGCGAAGCGGAGCGTGGGGCGCAGGCTTCGCTTGTCCTTGTCCTGCTCGACCGTCGAGTAGTCGCTCGTGTACTCCCACAGCAGGACCGCCTGCGGGCGGGCGTGGAGCAGGACCTCCAGGTAGTGGACCAGCTCCTTGATCGCGTAGTTGGGCTGGCGGTACCGGGCGTTGTTCCAGGCCGAGGCGTCCGCGCCGGCCTCGGCGACCAGGAGGGGCAGCTTGAGCTTCTCGGCCAGCGCGGCCCATTCGCCGTACTGCGCCGGCGACGCGCCGCCCCACGAGTGGAACGAAACGATGTTGCAGTGTTTGAGCGCTTCGGGGTCCTCCAGCGCGGGCTTGAGGTAGCTGGCCGAGCCGCGCGGCTGGCAGACGTCGCCGAGCAGCATCTTCGTCTTGAGGCCCAGGCTCTCCAGGTGCGCGCCGATGCGCTTGAGCGCGTCGCGGTGTTCCTGGGGCGAGAACTTGATGCGCGCGCCGCAGTCCGGCTCGTTGAACGAGAACGCGAGCGGCTCGGCGTGGTACTTCTCCTTCGCGTAGCGCAGGAACTGGCCGATGATCGCCAGCGCCGCGGGCCACTTGTCCTCCGCGATGTGGTTGTTGCCCTCCTGAGGGGCCTTGTCGTACGTCCACGGGGGCAGGTGCCAGGCGCTGGTGACGAAGGGGATCTTGCGCGCGGCCAGGTCGCGCATCATCTCCAGTTCGTGGCGGACGAGGTGGCCCGGCTGGTCGCGTTCGGCGATCTGGGCCCACGCGGCGGCGGCCGCGTCTTGGCCCGCGGGGAAGGGCTTGAGGTCGAGCAGCCGCATCTCGGTGCGGGCGAAGCCGACCGGCAGGCGGGTCAGCGTGTAGCGGCTGACGGGCGACTCGACGCCGAAACAGTAGTTCCCGCCGATGCCCTGGACCTTGTAGAGCGCCTTCGCGGCGTCCACCGTCGCGCGCACGGGTTGCGCCTCGACCGCCCCGGAGGCGCTCAAGCTGATCTTCAGCTTCGCCGTCTGCCCTTTCTCCAGCTTGCCCGAGTGGACATGGATGAGGGCGCTGAAGCTGTCCTGCCAGCGGCGCGCGTCCTGAACGAGCACCTGCGTGTTCGCGGGCAACTCGACCTTCACGCCCATCTGTCGCGCGGCGTCGGTGAAGAGGACGGAGTCGGTGGGGCCTTCGGCGAGGTGGTACGGCTCGGGCAGCGTCAGCGGCAGCGCGGCGCTCTTCCCGCCCAGGATGAAGGACCCGCCCGCCCAGGCCTTGGCGGGCAGGTCGAACCAGACGATGACGCCTTCGATCTCGTCCTCGCTCTGCGCCGTCGCCTGGACCTCCAGCACGGTCTTGCCGTTCGACTCGCCGGCGGTCTGCGAGACCGCGAACGTCGCCCCCGTGCTGGCGGTCAACGTGGCCTTCCACGTCTTCCGGCCGTCCGACTCGGAGACGGAGATGTCCCTGGCGTTGCCCAGGTAGAGGAACTCCTTCCAGCCTTTGCGCGGAATGCAGACGTTGGTGCGCGCCTCGAGCCAGCCCTGACCGAGCGGAAGGCGCAGCAGACGGCCGGCGTCATCGAAGGCCGCCGTGGCGCCCGCTCCGGCCGCGATCGCCGTTGAGGTCAGGATCACGAGGACTGTCCCTCCCAGAAGCCCGGCGTGCCGGCGCGGCGTCATGCTCGTCTCCCGGTGGTGGATGGCACGGCCTGGGTTCCAGAGCCCTTCCTGTGTACACCGCCCGCTTCCCGGCGCGGGACGGTTCGCGCCCCTGCGACCGCCGCGGCAGCAGTCTGCACATGCAATCCCGCGCTTCCCCGCTAACCTGGACGTGACCGTAGGGCGATTCTCCGAATCGCCAGTTGTTGTTGATTGCGGCGATCCGGAGGACCGCCCTGCGAAGAGCGGCGGTTGGAGTTTTTCACCGTGTGGGCCTTCTTCGGTCAGTTCTTCGTCAATCCCGCCTTCCTGCTGGGGCTATCCGCCGCGGCGATCCCGGTCATCCTGCACCTGCGCTACCGCCGCACCGCCGTCGAGGTCATCTTCCCGTCCTTGAAGCTTCTCAAGCTTTCCACGCGGCGCGTCGCGCGGCGCAAGAAGATCGAGGAACTGCTGCTGCTCATCGTCCGCGCGCTCCTGCTGGCGCTCCTGGCGCTGGCCCTGGCCAAGCCCTTCCTCAAGTCCTCCAGCTTCCTGGCTTCGCGCACGAACACGGCGCTGGCCATCGTCCTCGACAACTCGGGCTCGATGGCCACGCGCGCGGGCGGGCAGCGGCGTCTCGATCTGGCCCGGCAGCGCGCCGAGGAGATCCTGGAAGGCCTCGCCGGCTCGGCCAGCACCCAGGCCGGCGTCTTCCTGGCCGCCGGGGCGGACGACCAGGAGCCCGGCCAGAACCTGACGCACAAGCTCGATGACGTGCGGACGGCGCTGGCCAAGGCGGAGCCTTCCCCGCGCCAAACCTCGCTCGCCGGCGCGATGTCCCGCGCGCTGGACGCCCTGACGCAATCGGGCGAGCCGCACCGCGAACTGTACCTGATCACCGACCTTCAGCGGTACGGCATCCGCGAGGCCCTCGACCAGCTCAAGGACCGCGAGCGCTCGCCCCACCTCTACGCCGCCGTCCTTCCCGTCGCGCCGGGGCGGCCGAAGGACCTGGCGGTCGTGGACCTCGGCGTTAGCGGGCGGGGACTCCTGGCGCGCACGCCGCTGACCATCGAAGCGACGATCAAGAACCTGGGCGAGGCGCCCGTCGAGGCGCAAGCCGAACTCTTCCTCGACGGCTCGCGCTCCACCGCCCGCGCCGTCCACGTCGGCGCCGGCGCCACGGCCACCGTGGCGTTCCCGGTCCAGTTCGAGAGCCCCGGCCTGAAGGTCGCCGGGGTCCGGATCGCCGACGACGATAACCCGCTCAACGATCGCCGCGTCCTGGCTCTGCCGCTCGACGAGGCCCTCCGCGTCCTGCTGGTCGAGAACTCCACCAGCGCCCTCGATTTCCAGAATTCCTCCTTCTATGTCGCCCGCGCGCTGGACCCCTTCGGCTCCGAGCAGACCGGGGTCAGTTCCGGCATCCGTCCCCTGAAGGTCCCCGATCAGGGCCTGCTGACGGAGGACTTCTCGAAGTACTCCGCCGTCTTCCTGCTGAACCCCGGGCCGATGAGCCTGGAGGCGCTCAAACGCGTGAAGACCTATGTCCGCGCCGGCGGCGGCCTGGTGATCTTCCCCGCCGAAGCGACCGACGGCGCGCGTTTGACGCAGGACCTGGGGTTGAGCGTCGTCACGGCGGGGCAGAGCGGCGACGGCATCCTGCCCGCGAAGATTGGTGCGCGCTTCGGCAAGTTGATCAGCGCGTTGCGCCCCGGCGAAGAGGAGCCGCCCGGCGCGCGCGTCGTGGACATCCAGTTCGTCCATCCCGTGCTCGCGCCCTTCAAGGGCCTCGACCGCACCATCTTCACGGCGGTCCAGGCGCAGGCCGGCCTCGAACTCGCCGTGCCGGCGGGCGGCTCGGCCGAGACGTTGCTGATGCTCGACGGCCAGCGCCCGTTCCTTGTCGGCGGACCTGCCGGCTCGGGCGAAGTCTACCTCTTCGCGTCGGCGCCCACGCCGGATTGGACGAACCTGCCGGTGCGGTCGGGTTCGGTCTTCCTCCCGCTCCTCCATACGCTCTGTCACCATCTGGCCGGGCGGCGGACGCAGAGCGGCTCGTACATCGTCGGCCACCAGATCCTCAGCCCCGCCGCGCCCCAGGCGCGCAAGGCGCTGCTCGTCGCGCCCGACAATCAGGATCGCAGCATCGAGGCGAAGGCCGGCGAACCGCTCCAGGCAGACCTGGACCGGCCCGGCGTCTGGCGGGTCATCAAGGGACCCAACCCCGAGGACTCCCTGGCCTTCTCGGTCAACCCGGACCCCGGCGAGGCCGACAACGAACGGCTCGCGGCGGCCGAGGTGCGCGATGAGCTGAAGCGGGTCGCGGTCGAGTCGCTTGTCGCCGACGACCCGGCCAGCCTCGCCGCGGCGCTCAAGCGCATCCGCGAGGGCGTGCCGCTCTGGAACTTCTTCCTCGTCCTCGTGCTGGGGCTGGCGGTCTTCGAGATCTACCTGGCGAACCGGGTCAGACGCGGGACCGCCGCGCCGGCCGCGGGGGGCGCTCCGGCCGCGCCGGAAGCCGCCGCGGCTCGGCAGGAAGCACCGCAGCCGGAACTGGCCCCGCGGGAGTAGACGCGCGCGGTCCTGTCAGCCTCCCGCCTTAACCCGGAACCGCGAGTGCGGGCTGGTTGCAGGACTTGCGGGACCTGCTAGATTGGTGGTGTTCCCCGCCGGAGTGGCGGAACTGGCAGACGCAGTGGATTCAAAATCCACCGGTCCTTCATAGGACCTTGTGGGTTCAATTCCCACCTCCGGCACCAACAGAACTGGATCTCGTAGACCCGCACTTCGCGGTTCTACCGCTCCTCGGCCGTGAAGCGCACGTCGCTGGCGTGCTTTCCCTGGCTCAGTTGCGGCGCTCCCTGCGCGAGCCGCTGGCCCAGGATGGACACGTTCCCGAACGTGACTCCGCGGACGTCGTGTTCGGCGTCGGCGCCCTCCAACTGCACGCGATACCCGCCGGGCTTGCCGGTCACGGCGAGGTTGTTGAAGCTCACGTTGCGGACAAAGCCGGGGACCTTCGTCCGCATGTACTGGTTGACGACGGGTTTCAGGCGGATGAGCTCGCCCTGGCCTTCGCCGTGGACGCGCACGTTCTCGACGCGGATATCCTCCAGCCGCATCTCCTCGCCCGGCTCGAACAGGAACGCCGTCATGCGGAAGTGAATGATGTCGAGGTCGCGCAGGACCACGTTGCGCATGAACGGCGCGCGGCTTTCATGGCCCAGCAGGAAGATGCGCGCGCGGTCGCACCACAGGATGCAGTGCTCGACCGTGATCCGCTCCACGTTGTTATCCGGGGCCTTCAGGTCGAGCCCCTTCAGGGCCACGCAGTCGTCGTCGCTGCGGATGAAGCAGTCGGTGATGAGGACATCCTGGGAGTTGCACGGGTTGATGCCGTCGTCGTTCTGGACGCGGGAGTTGCAGAGCTTGACGTTCCGCACCGTGACGTTCCGGCTGTTGCGCGGGACGATGGTCCAGTGCGACGAGCCGCGGATCGTGATGCCCTCCACGACGACGTTCGCGCCGGTGATGCCGACCGTGCAGCCGTGCGGGCCTTTGCGCCATTCGTAGTCCGAGCCGTCCAGGATGCCTCGTCCGCGGACGCGAATGTTCGAGCCTTCCGCGACGATGGCCCCTTTCACGACGGCCCCGCCCGCAAGGTACACCGTCTGGTTGTCGCCCGCCGTGACCTTGCCGGGCCGGTGCGTGCCGGGGCCGAAGTAGATGACGCCGGGCGCGTCGGGCTTGGGCGCGTCGGTTTCCATGGGATTGGCGAAGAGGAGCAGCGGGCCCTTCTTGCCGTCCGGCTCGAGGCTCAGCTTGCGCGGGCCGTCCAGCGTCAGGATCAGCGTCGTGTCGTTCTCCAGCTTGTACGGCACGGCCGGGGTCTCCGGGCGGATGACGACGTTGCGCAGCGACCTCTTCGCGACGACCTTGACCGCCACGGTTCCCGACATGTCGAAGTTGGCGAACGAGTACGGCCCGCCGAAGTCCCATTGCTTTCCCGCAAACGGCGCGTCGAGAACGCGGGCGGCGTACACGTCCACCTGCTTGCCCGCGGCCCAGACTTCGTATTCCTGCGACAGCGCCTCCTCTTTGGGCGCCGGATACGTAACCACCTCGCCGAACACGGGCGCGCCGCTTAGCGCCGCGGCCGCCAGGATCAACGTCCTCTTCATCCGCGTGGGCCTCCGCCTCGCCGTGCCTGGGGGTTGACAGCATAGCCCTTCACCGGAGTTTCCGACAGCAGCTTCCTCCCGGCTCGGCGCGCGCTTTGCCATTACTCCAGCAGCAGGACGTCTCCTTCCTCCAGTCGCGACACGGTGACCTCGACGCCGTCGCCGGACCTCGCGACCGGCAACTCGCCGCCCAGCGCGACCGAGACCGCCTTCCGGACCTCTCCCGCCCCTCGGATCGCGATTCTCACCTTCTCGAACGGCACGTGGCCGATGACCGGCGAGAGGCCCCCCTCCTGGCTCTTCCTCAGCGACGTCACGCGGTAGGCCCAGTTCATCAGGAGCACGGCCATCCTGCCGCTGCCCGGGTTTTTGAGGAGGACGCCTTCCACGGCCGGTTCCGAGGCATCCACGACCGGCTTGACGAGGGCCAGCGCGGGCGCGGCGACGAACTTCCGCGCGCCGGCGTCGAAGTCCTTCGCCATGTCGAACCTGCCCGTGCGGAGCGGCGCGCTGTACTCCAGGCCCGGGAAGCAGCCGACCGCAAAGGCCTGCCCCTTGCCGCACGCGCGCCGCGTCGCGGCGGCGCCGCCGTCGGCGAACTTCGCGATCACCTCCGTCCCGGGCGCCGGGTCGAGGACCTCGCGCCCGACGACGGGTTTGAGCGACGCCTGGAGCGGGCCTTCGCCCGTAACGGCCGCGCCGGCCGGGACGGGCGCGATGGCGTGTTTGGGGTCGTCCCAGGCGTCCAGCGACCCGGCGCCGTACCGCGCGACGCGGCGCCACATCTCGGGGTCCCTGCGCGAGCGCAGGCCGAGGACCGAGGCGAGGGCCTCGAGCGGCCGGCCGGACTCATCGAAGCGCAATCCCCCCGCGCTGGTATAAAGCGTCCCGCCGGCCTCGACCCACTTCGCGACCTTCGCCGCGGCGGCCTTGGTGAGCGTCCCGCCGATCACGTAGATCGCTCTGTAGCGGGAGAGGTCCTTCGTCTCGAGGAGGGCCTCATCGAGCGGGTCCACGGCCACGTGGGCGTGGGCCAGCGCGGTGTAGGCCCATTTCGCTTCTTCCCACAGAGCGTCCTGGACCTCGCCCGGCGTCGCGGTGAACGCTTCGCGCGGCCGGACGATAGCGACCTCGGCGGGCTGCGCCCAAGCCGCCCCGTACAGCACCTCTTCGGCTCCGGCGATCAGCCGGGCGGCCTTGGCCGTCAGCTTCAGCGCCTCGTCGTTCTGCGAGAAGCTGTCGCCCTTGGTGTAATCCGGGCCGTACGTGTACCAGTAGAGCATCCGCGCGCCGCGCGCGACGGCGGAGAGCGCGCGCTGGATGGGCGCGCCGCGGTGCGGCTTGACGTAGATGCCGAACTCCAGGCCCTGCGCGGCCCAGGCGCGGCCCACGTCGCACAGGTACGAGTCCCACTGCCAGATGCGCGGATCGCGGTTGGATGTTTCATATACAAATGCGTTGTCGGCATGGCGGTAGAAGTCGAAGAAGTCCAGGCTGTGGCCCTTCATGAGGAACGTGTTGCCCCTGAGGGCGTAGGAGTAGACCCACGGCTGCCGCGCGGCCGGGCTTTGCTTGTCAACATTGACGGCGGCCAGGGCCTTGCGCTTGGCGTCGTTGGCCTTGGCGCAGGTGTCGCGCAAGGGCGTAAAGAGCCGGGCGCTGGCGTAGTTGAGGAACATGCGGGTCTGGTAGGCCGTCATGGCTGCGCCGGGGTCGGCCCAGTCGGTGGGCGCGGCGGCGGCGCCTTGCTTCGCGGGCAGGTCGGCCGGCTTGACCTCGGCCCAGTCCTTCTTGCCGAAATCGGCGGGCGAGAGGCCCTGCCCCTTGAGCCATTCCCGGAATGCCGCCGCGCAGCGCGGGCATGCGGCCAGGTGGCCC
>Ga0315295_10005110_pt1 | contig 11216 bp, 14 predicted proteins | sample YL17G14_0_MG_FD_204453 | JGI IMG/M metagenome (GOLD analysis project Ga0315295, IMG submission 204453) | Sediment microbial communities from Yellowstone Lake, YNP, Wyoming, USA - YL17G14_0 | ecosystem: Environmental > Aquatic > Freshwater > Lake > Sediment | place: USA: Wyoming | collected...
ACGATCGAGGTGCTCAAGCTCATTTTCTCAAAGACCCCTGGTGCGAGCGCGTATCTGGTTCCTACGGAAACGAAGGGGTTCACCATCGATCACACAGCCGGGATGAAGCTGGTAACGCCCATGACCATCATGCGGGGATTGACCAACAGTGCCGTGGCCATGAAGGTCAACCACCATAAGCTGATCATACCCGGGTTGTGCGCGGGGATCGAGAAGCAGCTCGAGCAGATCACCAGGTGGACCGTGGAGGTTGGCCCGATCAGCGGCTTCGAGCTTCCAGCCTTCATCATCAACAGTATGGAGAACCGCTGAGGCAGGTCGAGCTGAGAAGACTGGCTTGAACTCGAACCGGACAGGTGGTGTTGATGCTCACAAGGGAAGCGGCTCTCGATCTGGTCAGAACCTATGTCAAGAAGGAAAACAACATCAAGCACATGATCGCCGTCGGGGCGGTAATGCGCTCAGTCGCCTCCAGGTGGGCGAGGACGCAGATAGATGGGAGGTGGTGGGCATCTTGCACGACGTCGACTTCGAGGTCTGCACCGGTCCTGTCGACCATACTATCAAGGCCAAGGATCTGCTCAAGGGCGCCGTCGACGCCGACGTCATCGAGGCGATAATGGCACACAACTTCGAGAACACCAAGGTCCCGGTTGATTCCCGCTTGAATATCGGATTGGTGGCGTGCGATGCCGTCTCCGGCCTGGTGCTCGCATGCGCCCTGGTCATGCCGTCGAAGAATATCGTCGATATGAAGCCGGAATCACTTATCAAGAAGTATAGACCCCCAAGGATTTTGCCAATGGCGTTTCGAGGGACCGGATATCGCGTTGCGCGGAATTGGGACTAAGCCTAGACGAGTTCCTCGGGCTGGCGCTCAGCGGCATGAAGGGTGTCTCGGACCAGCTTGGCCTCTGAGCGAATGCACGCATCAAGGGTGATATCGCAGGGCAGCACCTCGACCAGTGTGATTAAAAAGGGAAAGAGAAAGGGTTTTGGAAAAGGTTTTGTGGAGTTCTTCAGACGCTTTACAGACCGTAGTTCCTCGGGTTGAACATCGGGATGTCCTTGTAGGTCTTGAGCGCCCAGTCGACGAACTTGTCCTGGTTGTCCGGTAGGGACTCGAGGTCCACGATGATCTTGGCCAGAGTGTCCTTCTCCATCTTGTTCAGGCGGATGCCGCCCTTGGAGTTGGCAGATGCGTCGATCAGCTCCGCAGCCTTCATACCGGCCGCCTTTGACCTCAGGTAGATGTCGTTCCCCTCGCCGACGATGGCCTCTCCGATTTGGTAGGCGTTGTCGTAGCAGAGGATGAATCCCTCGGGGCTCTTGAAGCGGTCCGCGGCCATGTACAGGTCCCTGAGGACCTTGTCCTTGCCGAGCTGCTTCGCGGTCGTCATCAGCGCGCACTCGTAGCCGATGACACCCAGCCAGCAGGCTACGGATGACCCACCGAACTCAGGGTGGTACTCGACGGACTCGTTCGACCACAGGTCGCAGGTGTGCGCCATCAGGTTACCCATCAGGTCGGCGTGAGCGCATTGGGCACCCTTGCCTTCCTGGGCCTCAGGCCTTCCGGAGATGGCCTTCAGGATCGGGCCCTCATAGCCGCAGTCCTTGCCCGGTCCGGTAGCGCCAGCCTCATATGCGATCAGGGTCCTTGCGGAAGCGATCGCCCTGGTCACGGCCGCGAACGTCCTGGCAACATCCTTGTCCAGGTAGCCGCCGGCCATGAACATCGAGGTGTTCGCCCCGGCACAGTTCGTGTCGCCGCCAGCGATGACCTTGTTCTTCTTGCAGATGTCGACCAGCTGGGGCCATAGCCACTCCATGTCCAGCGAGCCAAGGTAGCCGATACCGAACAGCCAGGCCTTGATGTCGCCGTTCATGATGGCATAGTCCGAGACCTCCTTGCCACCCATTGACTCGATCGAGAGCATATCGGCGCCGTTCTCCGCAGCGACCTCAGCGGACTCGATGACCTTCTCCGGGTAGTTGTGGACCTTGTCCATCCTCGGCCTTAAGCCCTTCTCGCAAAGCCTGGGGTCGGCGATCGTGTGCCTGATGGAGAGCTCGATGCCATATTCATCGTGGTACTTCTCCATGATCTCCTTCTGACCAGCGACCACCGGCTTCTCGAATTTTTGCGGGTCGTTGACCATCTGCCATATGTGCTCGTTCTCCAGCTGCACTCGCGGGAATCCCAAGGTGATAGCGCGGTCGAGTATGTCCTTGGCGATGTAGTCGACGTACTCCCTCCTCAAGGTCTCGGGGTTCTTCGCAGCGTCGGGCCTAGGGGCGAAGTTGATTTCGGGGATGACATGCCCAGCACCAGCCTTCTGGCCGAGACCGTATGTCACCGGGTATTTCGCCTCACCGAAGACCAGTTCGTCAGCGCTCTTGTATTCCATCCTGGTGAATCTCTTTATTGATGCCATTTTTGTCACCTCTTACTTTGCTCCATGGGCACCCACAAGCTCATCCCACTTCAGTCTGAACTTCTGATAGTTCCAGCCTTCGACGGCCTTGCTCGCCAGGACTGGTCCCTGGACCGCCTTATTAGCGTACACACCCAGCGGGTAGGACTCGACGAACACCCTGTTCACTGCGCCACCAGCGCAGACGAATGGGATTTCGATGCCCTTCTCGATGAGCCTTTCTGCGATCGTCGGGAACGCGGACATGGTCGTGGTCATGAGTGCTGTTCCAGTGACCATCTGGGGCTTCTTTTCCTCGACCATCTTGACAACTTCGTCAACTGGCACATCTCTGCCCATGTCGACCACGGTGTAGCCGTTGGACCTGAGCAGGACTGCCGCGATGTTCTTGCCGATATCGTGCGGGTCACCCTCGGCGACATGCATGACAACAGTGCCCTTCAGCTCCCTCTCGCCCTTCATCTTACTCTCGGCGGTCTTTATGCCGAGCTCCATCGCCTTTGCAGCCACCATGACCTGGGGCAGGTAGTAGATGCCGCGTCCATACAATTCTGAGACGACATCCATTCCCTTGACGAGCCCCTTCTCGATCACGTCCTCAGGCTTGGTCTTCTCGAGCGCTGCCTTGACGTCTTCTTCCACGCCCTTATAGTTCATGAAAACGACGTCCTCGGCGACCTTCTTCAGCTTGCCGTCGGAAACGGATGCCAAGATCTTTGCGGCCACTGCTTCAGGCTTCTCTTTAGCTTCCGTCTCGATGTCATAGCGTCGGAAAACTTCTTCGTAGTTTACATTACTTGTGTCTATCATTTCTCACACTCCTTACGAACCTCCTCCCCCTTGCTCGTTCTTTGATGTTCGTATCGTTGGAAGTTTACGAGGGACATTTAAGATCCTCTAAAACCCCAATCATTATCATTCAGCTAAGAGCTATATGTAGATTGCGTATTCCGTAAAACGTAATACACAACGATATCTTCCCGAATGTGCATCGAATCGTATGATACTTACTTTAATATGACCTACAATTCCCATCTTATGGAATGCAAAGTTGGTGAACTAGCTAATCTAGAAGAGAGACATGCACTGACACTGCTTTCATGCCTCTATGCAAATGGCAGGTCCCAGAGATCCATTCTATACAGCACCATTTCCAGGACTACTACTGCTCCAATGAAACGGGTCAATGAATTGATCGCATTGGGCCTCATCAAGGAGACGATCACCGAGGGTGCTCCTTTCACAAAGCACGTAGAATTGACCGAGAAGGGCAAGATGGTCGCCATACACGTCATTGAGATTGAGAAGATACTATCCGAGACGCCGTAAACACTGTGGCTTACATATGCGAGGTTGTCAGGGAGACATTGTCAACCCACAGACGGTGAAAAGGGAATTCGATAGAGAGAAGGTTGGACTCTGGGAAAACTGGCAGGGCAACCTTTCCTCGCCAGTCGTGGTAGTCGGCCAGGATTGGGGAGATGTCAGCTATTACATTGAGAACAATGGATGGGAGAAGCAAGGCAATCCCACCAACAAGAATCTGGTTCGTCTCTCGAATCCGTCGGTGTCAAGATCGACCCTCCGGGCGTTTCCTTCCGCCTTAAGGACTTCCGATCCACGTGCGCCTCGATGACGGTAAACGCCGACCTCTCCCTGCTCCCCGCGATGAGTCGTCAGCTGAGGCACGCGAGCTTAACGACAACGCAGCGGTACTACGCAGAGATCGAACATGAACCGGTCACGAAGGCGCTCCGCGACGCCTGGAGGAAGAATCCCATCAATATGTCTAAAAAGGGCGTTATTGGTATTCAGGCCAGAGAGGAAATAAGTGGACCGGGCGAGATTTGAACTCGCGGCCTCTACCATGCCAAGATAGCGATCTTCCGGCTGATCTACCGGCCCGTGTGGGTATCGCAAAAGCCGATGGTCTAATTAAACCTTTCTGACTTTGGCAGAGGTCTCAAACATCCAGCTTCCTCTGGAAGCGCATCTTCTCGCCCGGTACATTGGACGGGTACTCGCCGGTCAGACAGGCCATGCAGAGGTCGCCTTCCGGCAATCCGAGAGCTCGCACCAGGCCCTGGACGGATGTGTAGCCAACGCTGTCCGCGGTGATGAGGCGGGCGATCTCCTCCGGGGTCCGATTGGTGGCCGCGAACTGCTCCCGGGTCTTCATGTCTATGCCGTAGTAGCATGGAGCCCGGACCGGAGGGCAACCGATGCGCACGTGCACTTCCTTGGCACCGGCCCGCCTGGTCATCTGCACGATGCGTCTCATGGTCGTGCCCCGGACGATGGAGTCGTCCACGATGACCACGCGCTTGCCTCTGATGGTCGAACGGATAGGATTGAGCTTGAGCAGGACGCTCTCGTCCCGCGCGGTCTGTTCCGGCATGATGAACGTCCTCTCCACGTAGCGGTTCTTCATGAACCCCTCTTCGTAGGGAAGGCCGGCGACCTCCGCGTAGCCCAGGGCGTGAGCGCGACCGGAGTCCGGCACGGGCACCACCACATCGGCGTCGCATGGATGCTCCTCGGCCAGTATCTGACCTAGCCGCTTCCTCGAAGTGTACACCTCGAGCCCGTCGATGATCGAGTCCGGGCGGGCGAAGTACACCCACTCGAACATGCAATGGGCCCGGTGAGGCATGGCCGGGATGGAATGCGACTGGAAGCCTTGCGGGGTGATCTCCACTATCTCGCCCGGCGCCACGTCCCTGATGAACTCGCCCTGGAGCACGTCAAAGACCGCGCTCTCGGAGGCCAGGCCGTAGCCGTCGTGCAGCCTGCCGATGCAGAGGGGCCTGAAGCCCAATGGGTCGCGCATACCGAAGACCCGCCCGCCGAACATGGCCGTGATCGAGTAGGCGCCATCGATGATGCGCATGGTGTTCTTGATCGCCCGGATGGGATCTGGATTCTGGCTCAGCTCGTTCGCCATCAGGCGCACGATTATCTCCGAGTCGGTGGTGGTCAGGAACGCCCAGCCCTCGGCCTGCAGCTTGGCGCGCACTTTGTCGGCATTCACGATATCGCCGTTGTGCGCCAAGGCCACTTCCCCTTGGAGAGTGGTGACGACGATAGGGGCGCAATTCTCGGCGCAAGATGAGCCAGTGGTAGAATAGCGCACATGACCGATGCCGCTATTGCCCCTCATGTTGCCCATTGAGGCGGGAGTGAGGACCTCGCGCACCAGGCCCATGCCCTTCAAAGATCGGATCCTTACGTCGAAGACCGCGATGCCGGCGCTCTCCTGCCCGCGGTGCTGGAGGACGCGCAGCGATTTCCTTAGAAGCGGTACTACGTTGGTGGTCAGCGCCATTCCGGCAACGCCGCAGAAGTGTTTGGGCTTGTCGGTCACGGCCTTCCCTCGTGCCTCAATGCGTCTTGGCCCAGTTATAAGATCTCCACTTGGCCGTCTTCCCGTAGCCGCAGGAGGCGCAGGCGCCCTTCCTGATGTTGTATGCGTGCTTGCCACAGCGGCGGCAAGGGATGTGAGTCTTCTTGCTGCCCATCTTACCCATCGCGGGTGTGCCCTTTCCCATGAATCTGACCCCCTTATGGCGAAATGTAGATGACGTTGTCCCCGCGGACGATGGTGACCGGGAGCTTCCTCACGACCTCGTTGTTGATGAGTTCCTCGGCGTTCTTGAGGACGACGTTCATATGCGGGTCGTAGCCGTCTAGCACTCCTCGGTACTCCCGGTTGCCCTTGAGCTCCACGATGACCTGGCTATTGATCGCCTGGTTCAGTACCGCGAGAGGCTTTTGCATTGCCCTGAATCACCAATCTGCGGGATAAATGCCTCAGTATTAAAGGCTTTTGTTCTCTGGATACGCCTGACATCAAATGAATGCGCCGATCGTCGGTGCATCCAGGCGGTCCATGTCGTAGTAGATGATGCCCTCGCGCACGCCATCGTATCTCAGCCCCTCTCCTGCGACATGAGCGAGGAGCGAGCTCCTCCAAAGCAGGTCGACCGCGGCGGTGGCGATCGAGCCGTAGTAGACGTTGGGCAGGTGGTCCTCGTACCCTAGGTCGTCGAGCAGGTAGTAGGCGTGGCCGAGCATGCTGTCCCTGCGATTCAGCATGCGCAGGTAGTCCAGGAAGAGCTTCTTTCCCTCCCCCTCCGGCCGGAGAAGAGGCACCTTGCGGGGATCGATCCCTTGCGCCCTCTCCAGATCGCCCTCCTCCCCCATCACGTACCGGTCGAGCTCTCCATCCTTGCTCATGAAGATGTTCCATCTCCCTTGGGGATCGCAGTACACCGGCGAGGAGAAGGGGTCCATGGAATTGAGCGATTCCAGCGAGGTCTCCATGGCCGCCTGGCGCAATTCCTCCCAGCTGTTCTCGTCCCCTTGGAACGCAGCCGGAATGGACATCTCCTCGTCCTCCACGGACATTTCCAGCATCCGACCCAGATAGAACGGGTCGGCCAAATGTTCCATCTTCGCCTCCAGATCGGCCCTCAGCCTCTGCGGCTCCAGCTCCAGTTCGGCATCCTGGCAATTGGTCCGGAACTGCTCGTAGATCTCACTGGAATCCTGCAGGCCACGAACGACGGTCGAGCGGTTCTCCTCCACCAGCCGCAGGCCCAAAAGGGTGGCATCCTCCCCTCGGTCCATCCAGACCCCGCGGCAAGAGAGGTCCAGTTCGACCTGCGCCCTCTCACCCAGATAGACGTGGAACGGGAACTGCCGACAGTAATGCGGACGGTTGGGATAGACCGAACATCTCCCTCTCTCCAGAAAAGCGCATGGACCTCCTCCTTTCTTCAGTGTCAGGGCGGTGTGCTTGTGCGGGGTCCGCCGGACCATCAACCTCTCCGGGAAGTTCTTCTTGAAGAATGGAATCTCCGACCCAAGCAGTTCAGGCTGGCACAGGCAACATAGCTGGCACTGAACGATACAAACGAACGTCCTTCCCTGCAACTCGGAAAGGTCAAGAGGTAGCTCGCGGCCTTGGAACAACCACATCCCTGCCTGTGCGCTCGCCCACTATGGAGCTGTCCTCGGTGAGCAGCATGCCCCTCAAAAAGGTTGCCTTGGGAAATATCGCCTCCATCCCTTCGTAGGGGGTCCAGGCGCACTTGCTGTGCAGCCTGCGCTTGCTGATCTGACATACGTTTCGAGGATCGAACACCAACAGGTCGGCGTCGCGGCCCTCCTCGATCCTCCCCTTGTTCAGCTCGAATACCTCAGCCGGCCGCTCGCAGGCCGCCCGGACGAGAGCGCTCAATGGCAGAGTGTCCCTTTTCACGGACAACATCATCAACGGCAATGAGGTCTCCACCCCTGGCACCCCCGCAGGCGCGAGGTCGAACTCCTGCTCCTTGTCCTCGATGGTGTGCGGGGCATGGTCTGATGCCAGCATGTCCACCTGTCCTTGAGCGAAGGCCGCTAGAAGGGCTTTCTTCTCCAGCTTCGCCCGCAGGGGCGGGTTGACCTTCAGATAGGCGTTCCGGCCGCTAGAGGTGTCCAGGAGCATGTGATGGGTGGTGACCTCGCAGGTGAACCCCGCTGCCTTGGCCGCATCCAGACCGGCCTTGGATGTTACATGACATATGTTCACCTTGGCGCCCTTGGCCAGTTTGGAAAGGCGCTCGATGGCCGACACCTCCGCTTGGATCGGCCGGCGCTCATCGTGGTCCTTGAGGCTCTTCTCCTCCTTCTTCTCGATGAGGTGCTGGTCCTCGGCATGTACGCTCACGACCTTGCCTAGCTTGATGGCCGTTTCCAGCACGCGGGCGATGTCCCGGTCCTCCGCCAGCAGGATATCCCCGGTTGCAGAGGACATGAAGACCTTGAACCCCACCACCTCCAGCCCTATGCGGAGCAGGTTGGAGGATTCGGTGCATCCTCCGAACAGGCCGTAGTCCACCCAAGCCTTGTGCCTGGCGATCGATTTCTTCTCCAGCAGGTCCTCCCTTTGAACCGTGGGCGGCGAGGTGTTCGGCATGTCGAAGACGCAGGTCACCCCTCCGCAAGCGGCGGACGTGGTACCGGTGGAGAAGTCCTCCTTCTTGGTCAGGCCCGGATCGCGCATGTGCGTGTGCACATCGATCGCTCCCGGAAGGATGATCATGTGATTGTAATCGATGCGCCTGTCCCCGCCCCTGATGAACTTCTTCACCTTGACGATCTTGCCCTCGTCGATGCCGATGCTCAATGGTTCTAGCTTGCCCTTGTAATATGCTCGGCCCTCAATGACCAGGTCCATCGTATCACTTGAGCTCCTTGCGCATTGTCTTGCCCCGAGGAGCTTCCTCAGCGAATATCTCCGCCTGGAAACCATAGACCTTGGAGCGCTTGTCCAGCCAACAGTCCGGGGTCAGGCCGGCCTTGACGCAGGTCTGGGCCAGGAATGTCTCTGCGTCCCAGCCCCATTCCGGGGCTACCTGGGGCAGGAGCAGGCCTCGGAAGGGACCCATCTCCATGATGAGCCCGTCCCGTCCCACCTGCACCTTCGACGGAAGCTCCTTCCTGCTCTCCACCTTGATCTCCTCCGGTAAGGTGAGGATGCTCACCTCCACTATGATATGCTCCAGCTCCTCTTTCCGCAGGTAAGGGAAACGGGGATCGTGGCAAGCACCTTGAGCCGCTTTGATCAGTGCCTTCCCGAGCGAGAACACGGGTTCAGGATATCCAATGCAGCCGCGAAGGTCCTCCTGCGGATGGGTGTGGATGGTGACGAACACCCCCCGCTTCTGGCGGAAGCTCTCCGGCGCATCCAGCCGCCCAGGGTCCTCATCGCTCGCCTCTGCTTCGATCGCCTTCCGCGCGATTCTGACCGCTGTCTCGCCCTCGCTATCCTTCATTGGTACCAACTCCGTCCAATCGCCGACGTGGGCGCGGCCCGCCGGACGAGCTGGGCCGCCACCGACGTAGTGAAGTAGATTCGGGGAGGACGGTTTTAAAGGTTCGGACTGAACATACGCCGGCCCAAGGCCATGCTCCATCTTGCGCGTCCTGTGCGTTCTCCCGACCCTGGGTTGCCTTCGAACCTGGATCGCCCTCAAGAACGGTGTAATCATATAACATTCCCCGGTACCTTGATTTATCTTTGCCCTTTGGATTCGATTCCCGATTCTGAGGCCCTCTATCGCTCTTCGAACAGTGCTGCCAGTATCCCGTTAAGACAGAAAGGACTTAAGCCAGAGCGTCACTAATGACAACCATGAGAGAGAAGGCCAAGGACATCTACGTCGAGGAGGTCATGACCAAGGCTCCCAAGACCGGGAGGCCGGAGATGAGCGCTCAGGCCGCCGCCAAGTTGATGCGGGAGGAGAAGGTGGGCAGCCTAGTCATCATCGAGGACGGTTCCGCCGTCGGCATCCTGACGGAGAAGGACCTCATGGAGAAGATCGTGGCCGAGGGCAAGAGCCCAGCCAAGGTCAAAGTGCAGAACGTGATGTCCAGCCCCGTGGTCACCGTCGGACCGAAGGAGAGCGTGGCCGCCGCCGCTAAGAAGATGTCCAGTATGAAGCTGCGTCGTCTGCCGGTGGTAGAGCAAGGCCGGCTGGTCGGCATTCTCACGGAGAACGATATTCTCAGACTCTCTCCCTCGCTCATCGAGCTCACCCGGGAATACGCCCGCCTGGGAGCCTGCGGTCCGATCGGGGGCGCGCCCTCCCTCACACCAGGGTATTGCGAAAACTGCGGCGCCTACTCGGAGGAGCTCATGCTCCAGGACGGCGAGATGCTCTGCCGCGACTGTCTTGAGCAGACGCGAGCGGTGGAAGAGGGCTAAAGCTTCAACGGGCCTTTAGCGTGAGAGCGATAGTAATCACTCAACGCTGATTTTCTTCAGACCGCCTGAAGGGCCTTTGGACTCTTCTTCATCACAGCGCTCCAGCTTGGCGTCTATGAGAGCGCGCATCATGAGCAGCATCTCCTTCTTGGCCGCCTTGGCGTGCTCCTTGGCTTCCTCGGGCATCTTGCTCTTGGGGAGCATGGTGTCAAGGGCCATGGCCAATTCGCTGCCCGCCTTGAACAGGTGCATCTGGGTATCCTTGGAGAGCATCTGATCGATCGAGCCCTTGCTAGCTCCTCTTCTCCCCTTTGGGGAGTCCTCCTCTGGTTGTTTTCTTTCTCCGGACTTTTTCTTTGCCGCCATCACTCTCGCCCCCTTCGAATCTGATCAACAGGCGACCGTCCTTGAACTCCGCTTTGGTGGCCTCCTTCTTGCCCAGCGTGTATGGCAAGGTCACCGAGCGCTTGTACCAGCCCACCTGCACTATTAATGTATCGTTCGTCTTATATAATTCTACCTGCTCCTTTTGGCTGAATGGCAGTTTGATGGACAGCGTGTCCACGCCGTCGTCCTCGTAGATCGCCATGGCCTTTTCGGTGGAGTAGACCACCGTCGGGTCGGTATCTCCGAACAGCATGTCCGCCAGCTTCTCCAGGCTCGCCCGTCCCACCAGCTCCGTGCTGAACTGGGTGGCCTTCAGCATCTTCAAAGGGCTGAAGCTCTCTTCGATGACGTTCATGTAAAACTTCTGCTCCTCCAGCTTCTCTTTGAAATAGCCCCCCGTATCTTCCTCTGGAAGCAATCGATTGATGATCAACGCCTCCACGGTCAGATTGTAGAGGCTGAGGTAAGTGAACGCACGTTTGGTCTCGTTGATCACCATGCGCTCTGGATTGACCACGAGGCGCACGCTGGTGATCTTCGGATCGTCGAGGATGTTCTTCACCATCTTCAGTCGCTGGCGTATCTCATCGATGTCATTGAAAAGGTCATCGGAGGGCAAGGGGGCGCTCATCACCCTG
>Ga0315295_10005111_pt1 | contig 11216 bp, 8 predicted proteins | sample YL17G14_0_MG_FD_204453 | JGI IMG/M metagenome (GOLD analysis project Ga0315295, IMG submission 204453) | Sediment microbial communities from Yellowstone Lake, YNP, Wyoming, USA - YL17G14_0 | ecosystem: Environmental > Aquatic > Freshwater > Lake > Sediment | place: USA: Wyoming | collected...
GCGGGCACTAGCGGCCGCGTGGGAGTCTTTGACGCGGCAGAGTGTCCTCCGACCTACGGGACGCCTCCGGAAATGGTCCAGGGCATAATAGCCGGGGGCAGGAGGGCTCTCTACCGCGCTGTGGAAGGCGCAGAAGACAGAGGAGACGAGGCGCGGAAACTCGTCCGAAAACTGCGCGTGGGCAGGAACGATGTGGTAATCGGCATCGCCGCGAGCCGGCGCACGCCGTTCGCCAAAGCCGCTGTCGCGGAGGCGCGACGACGCGGAGCCAGGACCGTGTACCTCACGTGCAACCCCAGAAGAACGATGGATTTTCCGGTAGACGTCGCCATTTGTCCCGAGGTGGGGCCGGAAGTGATCATGGGTTCCACCCGCATGAAGGCAGGTACCGCCCAGAAGCTTGTGCTCAACATGCTTTCCACGTGCGCCATGATCCAGCTCGGCAAGGTGTTCGAAAACATGATGGTCGACCTCATGGCCACGAGCAAGAAGCTGGCCGAGCGTTCCAGGCGCGTCGTCATGGTCGTTACGGGAGTCGACTACGACACGGCCGCCGACTGCCTGGTCCTGGCCGGAGGAAGCGTGAAGAAGGCGATCGTGATGATAGAGGTGGGAGTTGGCGTAGCGGAAGCCGAGAGACTGCTCGCGCGCTCTTCCGGCTTCGTGAGGAGGGCGCTCAGGCTTGGCTACAAGAGTAGAAGACGTGGGACGGGCATGAGGAGATCTGAATGATGCGCCACGCAATTCCGTTTGCGCGCGGCTGGCTCTCGGCCGTCGTCCTCTTGTCTGCCTGTCTCCTCGCACTTGCGTTGTCCGGGCTCTGCTGCGAGAAGCAGAGCGGAACGAAGATAGTCTTCTGGCAGTTCTGGCCCTCAGAAGTCATCAGCCCCATCATCGCGGAATTCGAGAGGGAAAACCCCGGCATAAAGGTGGAGATGCAGCAGCTCACATGGCAGAACGGATTCGAGAAGATAGTGGCCGCCGTTTCTTCCGGGACCCAACCCGACCTCTGCGAGCTGGGCTCGACGTGGGTTCCGAAGTTCGCGGCCGACGGTGTCCTCTCGGACCTGACCGCGGACGTGGCCGACCTCCGGGAGGAGTATCTCTTCTGGGAAAGCTGCACCCTGAATGGCACGGTCTTCGGCGTTCCATGGGTCGCGGGCACGAGAGCACTTTTCTACAACAAAGAGCTGTTTGCGAAGGCGGGGCTCGACCCCGAGAAGCCTCCGGTGACGTGGAGCGAGCTGGTGAACTGCGCCAGGAAGATCCATGCGGCGAAGCAGGCCGTCTACGGCTTCGGGCTGAACACCGGGGAGCGCTACGTTCTCTTCAAGAAGTTCATGCCTCTGGCGTGGGGAAACGGCGGCACGATCCTGACTGCTGACCTGCGCCGCTCGACGCTCTATTCCAGGCAGAATATCGAAGCGCTCGACTTCTATTGTTCCCTCAAGCCCTACTCTCTGGTCGAGAAGCAGGACGTCCTGGACATGGCGTTCAAACAGGGGAAGTTGGGCATGATGATCTCGGGCGGCTGGAACCTGCGCACGATTCCGTCCGACGCTCCCCAGCTGAAGTTTGGCGTGGCGCTCATTCCCAGACCCGCAGCAGGGCGGGGGTCTCACGCGTCGTTCGCCGGCAGCGAAATGCTCGTCACGTTTGCGAACTCGAAGCACAAGCCCGAGGCGCTCAAGCTTGCGCGATTCCTCGTGGCCCGAGAGAACGTGATCGCGCTCTGCAGAGCGGCCAAGAGCGTCCAGCCCGCCGTGAGGGACGCAGAGACCGACCCCTACTACGAGACGCAGCCGCAGGAGAGGATGTTCGTCGTTCAGCTCAAGACGGCCGTGGCGCCGCCCCCGCATCCCAAGTGGGTCGAGATCGAGGACGAGATAAACGCCGCGGTGGAGGAAGCTCTCTACGACAAGAAAGCGTCCGGCGAGGCCCTGCTCGAGGCGCACAAGAAAATAGAGGACATAATCTCGCGGCCGTAGCCGTGCAGCGGAGCGCTGCCGTGGTCCCTTGTGAGCAGAGACGCGCGGGTGCTCCGGAACGCACGCGGCGGCCCTTGCCTGTCGCCGATACTGCCTGACCGGGTCGCAGGTTCATTTTCAGTCCTTAGCGGGAGCGCCGAACAAGATGCCGAGCAATCGCTCCGCCGCGCGCAATCGTTCACGCGCCAATCCTCGGCCCGCCAAGGCCGGCCGTCCCGTTCACGCGGGTCGTTCCACCCTGGTCTTCCTTTCGCCGTGGCTCATCTCCTTCGGCCTCTTCTGGCTCTTCCCACTTGTTTTCTCACTTGTCCTCAGCTTTCTGGAGTTCAACCCGCTCAGGCCGGACCTCGCCCAATTCGTGGGTCTCGCCAATTTCGGCCGAGCTTTCAAGGATCCTCTGTTCTGGACGTCGCTCAAGAACACGCTGGTGTTCGTGTTCGGCACGGTCCCCGTCACTACTCTGATAGCGTTCTTTCTTGCGGTCGCCATCAACCAGAGGATTCCGTTTCGCTCGTTCTACAGAGCGGGGTTCTTCGTGCCCTCGATAGTCTCGGTCGTCGTCATCTCGATCGTGTTCAAGCAGCTCTATTCGCCGGCGGGACTCGTCAACAAGGCGCTGGAACTGTTCGGCGGCGAGCCGAGGTCGTGGCTCGGAGACCCCGGCACCGCATTGCTTTCGATCATGGCCATGGACGTTTGGTCGAGTTTCGGGTACTACACGATTCTCTTCCTCGCGGGGCTTCAGGCGATTCCGGGCGAACTCTACGAGGCCGCGGTGCTGGACGGCAGTGGTTTCTGGAGCACTCTCAGGTTCGTGACCATACCGATGCTTCGGCCCATCACATTGTTCGTAGTAGTCATCAACACGATACGGTCGTTCCAGATCTTCATCGAGATATTCGTGATGACGAGAGGCGGCCCGCTCAACAGCACCCTGACGTCGGTGTTCTACCTGTACGACCGGGCGTTCTATCGCTTTGAGATGGGGTACGCGAGCGCGGTCGGCTACCTGCTGTTTGCCGTGATCATGGGCTTTTCGTTCCTCCAGATGAGATACCTGAGAGTCGGACGGGGGGCGGGCGAGTGAGGGACGGAATTCTGGGCCGGGTCGGGCCTGCGCGCGGCGCCGGACCCGCCGGCCGAGCCAAGAGATGGGAGATATGAGCGCGGTGCGAGCTAGGATAATCATACTGTCGATTGTGCTATTCGCGCTGTTGGTGTCGACGCTCTTCCCGCTCTACTGGATGGTCGCCACGTCTGTCAGGGGGGAAGGGGCGGTCATCAGGAAGGCCGTCGAGCTTTGGCCGGAGAGCCCGAGTCTCAGCAACTACGTCGACGTTTGGAAAAGCGGGCCGTTCGCACGATATTTCCTGAACAGCGTCGTCGTCAGCGCCTTTGTCGTAGTCGGGAACATGCTCTTCGCCTCGATGGTGGGTTACGGCATTGCTCGAAGAGAGTTTCGAGGGAAACGCCTGCTGACGGTCGGAGTTGTCTCCATGCTGATGGTGCCGAGACAGATCACGATGGTCCCGCTATACCTCCTCATTTCCAGGCTGCACATGATCGACACCTATTTTGCCCTGACCCTTCCGTTTCTCGTGGACGCCTTCAACGTGTTCCTGATATCCCAGTACATCACCTCTCTCCCGACAGAACTGGAGGACGCGGCCCGCGTTGACGGTGCCAGCGACATGGGCATATTCTTCAGAATCGTGCTCCCGCTCTCGCGGCCTGCGCTTGCGGTCGTGGGCATCAACACGTTTCTCGTGAGCTGGAACTCCTTTCTCTACCCCCTGATATTGACAAACACCGAGGGAATGCGTACCCTGCCCGTCGGTCTTGCACTGTATTCACAGGGCGAGCACAGCGTGGATTGGGGACACCTCACCGCCGGCTCCACTGTGTGTGCTTTGCCCATCATAATTGTGTTTCTCCTGTTTCAGCGACACATAATCGAAGGAATAACGGCGGGGTCGAGCAGGTGATGAACGAACTTGCAAGGGTCGCAAAGAAAAAAACCAAACGCGTGATAGGTCTGATGGCCGGCACGTCTCTGGACGGAATTTCCGCTGCGGTCGTGGACGTGACGGGCTCGGGCCTGGACACGAAGATAGTACTCGTGGAGCACGCGACATTTCCCTACGACCCCGAGGTGAAGAGAGCGATCCTGAAGGCCAGCTCACCCGCGACCGGAGCGGTGGACCTGATAAGCGAGCTTAATTTCGTGATAGGTGAGCTGCTGGCCGAGGCGGCCCGGAAGATAGTGGAGCAGGCGGGGCTTCACATGACGGAGGTCGACCTCATAGGGTCTCACGGCCAGACCGTCTACCATTGCCCGCAGGGCGGTCGCACAGGGTGGGGGGCTCCGTCCACGCTGCAGATAGGGGAGCCCTGCGTTCTGGCGGAGAGGACCGGCGTGACGACCGTGGCGGACTTCAGAACACGTGACGTGGCCGCCGGAGGAGGGGGCGCGCCACTCGTTCCTTACGTTGATTTTGTCCTTCTCCGGTCCGACGCAAAGTCCCGGGTCGTGCTGAACATCGGGGGCATCGCGAACATAACAGTACTGCCTAGGGCCTGCGCAATCGACGACGTCTTTGCGTTTGACACGGGACCTGGGAACATGGCCATCGACGCGGTCGTGAGGGAATTGACCGGAGGAAGAGAGGAGTTCGACTCCGGCGGGAAGCTGGCCGCAGAGGGATCGGTTAATCTCGGCATCGTGGAGGCCGTTTTGGGCCACGAGTATTTCAGCTTAGAGCCGCCCAAGTCCACGGGGAGGGAACTCTTCGGCGCCAGTTTCGCCACCTTGCTTCTCGAGAAATCACACGCTCTCGGGCTCGCGCAGAACGACATCGTCGCCACGGCGACGGCAATCACCGCACGGTCAATTCACGAGGCCTGCGTCAGGTTTGTTTACCCGAAGGTGAAGGTGGACGACGTCGTGATGAGCGGAGGAGGGACCCGGAACGAGACTCTTGTAAGGATGCTGAAGGACACTTTTGCTCCCGTCCCGGTCGTTATGTCGGACGAGTGCGGCGTCAATAGCATGGCCAAGGAAGCCATTGCATTTGCCGTGCTCGCCAACGAGACGGTCACCGGGGGACGCGCCAATGTGCCCGGCGCGACCGGAGCCAAGAGAAGGGTGATACTTGGCAAGATTGTGCCTGCATCGAAGGGAGACTGAGTCCGGAGGATCGAATCCGGACGAGACCAACTCGAGAATACGAGTCACACCACTGAACGTGAGACACTCCACAAACGTGTAGCAGAGAGACTATTTCTTCCCCTGGGAACTGTTAGTTGCACAAGAGGAGATTGACGTGCGTCGTATAGCTGGCTCGAAACCACATCGTATGCCGCTGATGATCGCCGCACCTCTGGCGCTCGCGGTCTTGCTGTCCAGTTGCGCCGTCGTGAGGCCCCGGCCTCCGATTCTGAAAGAAGCTCCCAAACTGAGGGTGGGGCTGGCCGTCGAAGCGAAGACGGTCACGCTCACTGGGACCGGCGTGTTCCAGATCTCGATAAAAGACAGCACCAGAAGACCCAAGCTGTGCGCTCCCGGCGAGTCGTGGACATTCGTCGCCTCGAGGGACATGGAAGACACTCTGGGAGTCGAAGTGGTCGACCCCGACGGCCTCTCGCGAGGCATACTGAACGGCCCCTTACTGATCACAAGTGGGGAGTCCGGGAGTTATCTGGTACACGGCGGCAAGAGCTACAGGGGCAGCATGGAGATCTTCGTTGGCTCGTCCGGGCTTCTGACGCTGGTGAACGTTGTGGACGTCGAGTCGTATCTGCGAGGAGTCGTTCCGAACGAGATCGGAAGTCTGTCGCCCGATATCCTGGAAGCGATCAAGGCGCAGGCAGTCGCGGCCAGAACGTATGTTTTCTTCTTCCGTGGAAGGTACAAGGACCAGGGTTTCGACGTACTGCCGACGGTCCAGGACCAGGTCTACACAGGCGTGAACAGTGAAAGACCCATGAGCGACAGGGCGATTGCAGAGACCTACGGCATCATCGCCGTTCATGACGGAAAGCCCATACGGGCAAACTTCTTCTCCACTTGCGGTGGGACCACGGCATCCATAGAGGAGGTTTGGCCGTATGACCCGCTCCCCTATTTGAAGTCGATAGAAGACAAGAGGTCCTTCCAGCAGCCCTACTGCAGTTTCTCGCCCACGTTCAGATGGACGGAGGTCTGGACCGCGGAACAGTTCGAGAATATCTTCAGGAAGTACTATCGCCAGGTCTATCCAAATGCGGTTCAGCCGGCAGAAACCGAGAGGATCGTCAACGTCAGGGTCGCGGAGAGAAGCAGGTCAGGCAGAGTCAGGATTCTGGAAGTCTTCACTACTGACAATGTGTACAGGGTAGTCGGCGACGCCATCAGGCTCGTGCTCAGAAGACTCGACGGGAAGGATTCCATTCTGCGAAGCACGCTCTTCGACGTGGACGCGCAGAGGGACGAGGGATACTTGCGCGCAGTGGCGCTTTCCGGCGGCGGGAACGGACACGGCGTCGGCATGTGCCAGAACGGAGCGATCGGGATGTCGAGAGCGAAGATGAACTTTCAGAAGATCCTGACCCACTATTACAGAGGTGTCAAGCTGGTGAGGACATACTGACGCCAGAGACAGCCTCGCGCGACCGCCCCGTCCGGTACCGGCGAGTGATGGCCGGCGCGTCGCGCAGCTGAGGGCCCGGCTGACGCCGGCAGGAAGCGAATGTTGACGTTGAACCAGAAAATCGGCCAGCTCCTGGTCGTCGGCTTCGACGGCACAGAGCTCGACGAAAATCTACAAACGTTCGTCTCGGACGGAGCATTCTCGGGCTTCATCCTGTTCAAGAGAAACATCGAGTCTGTCGAAGGCCTGAAGAGACTGACCAAGGCGCTGAGGTCACTATATCCGAAGACGCTCCCCCCGATTCTGGCAGTCGATGAAGAGGGTGGAAGAGTGACACAGATCGGACATCTCATGGCGATGGCGCCGGCGGCCTCGGCGATCGGCAGGACCAGAAGTTCCCGTTTTGCGTTCTTCCAGGCAAAGGACGTCGGGCAGAAACTGAAGTGGCTCGGACTCAACGTGGTCTTCGCTCCTGTGCTGGACGTGAACGACGAACCGCAGAACCCCGTCATAGGCGATCGTTCTTTCGGGAACAGGCCCGAGCTCGTTGCCGCTCTCGGCGCCGCCTCGGTCAAAGGTTTCAACGAAGCGGGGATAGTGGCTACGGGCAAGCATTTTCCCGGCCATGGATCTGCAACAGTGGATTCGCACAAGGCGCTGCCGGTGATACGACACGACGCCGATAGATGGTACAAGTTCGAATTCGCGCCCTTTCAGGAGGCGATGGAGGCGGGCCTGAGGATAGTAATGACTGCCCACATCGCATGTCCCGGCCTGACTGGCAGAGACGACCTGCCGGCCACGTTTTCCGGCCAGGTGATCGACCAGATACTCAGACAGGAACTTGGTTTCGGTGGCGTGGTGATCACTGACGCGCTCGAGATGTCAGCCGCCGATGCATACATGAAGACCGGGGCCGGTCCGGAAATGGCCTTTGTGGCAGGGTGCGACCTACTGCTCTTCGCGCAAGGAGGCCCACAGACTCTCAGGGCGCGCGACGCGCTCGCCAAGGCCGTGGAAGATAGGAGGATTTCGGAAGAGCGATTGGACGCATCAATTGCCCGGATAACCACGCTGAGAAGCAGCCTAGTGTAGGCCACAGCGATTCTCGTTCATCGCGCGGCGGAGGAGGACGGCGCTCTTGACCGGATTGGATTTTGAGCTTAAACTCGATTGTCTCCGAATTGCTTAATAGTCTGTGGGTCCTCGGTCGAGGGTGTTGATTCTGGAAGAAGAAGTCCCAAGGAGGAAAAACATGCGTGCCCTGCCTGCCCGTAGTCTTCAGCTTGCGGCATGTCTAAGCGTAGCGTTGATCCTTGTCTCTACTGCCTGCCTGATACTCTCCTGCGGAAAAAAGACTGACGAGATCCGAGTTGGCGAGTTCGGCTCGCTCACCGGCACCACTGCCACGTTCGGCATATCCACAAAGAACGCGATAGACCTCGCGATCGAAGAGGTCAACGCGGCAGGCGGAATCAACGGCACGACTCTCAGGGTCATCGTCGAGGACGACCAGGGAAGGCCCGAGGAAGCCGCAACGGCGGTTAAGAAACTCGTTGAGCAAGACAGGGTCATTGCCGTGCTCGGGGAAGTGGCGAGCTCGAGAAGCCTTGCGGGTGCGCCCAGCTGCCAGAACGCCGGCGTTCCCATGATCACACCCGCTTCCACAAACCCCAAGGTCACCGAAGTGGGGGACTTTATCTTCCGGGTCTGTTTCATAGACCCGTTCCAGGGAATGGTGGCCGCCAAGTTCTCCGTGGACACTCTGAAGGCGAAGACCGCCGGCATTCTGAGAGACATAAAGAACGACTACAGCGTGGGGCTTGCCGACTTCTTTATCAGCACCTTCACCTCGATGGGGGGCAGAATCGTCACCGACGAGTCCTACAGTGAAGGTGACATTGAATTCAAGGCGCAGCTGACGGCAATGAAGGCGAAGTCTCCCGACGTCATCTTCGTTCCAGGTTACTACACAGAAGTCGGTCTAATAGCACGACAGGCCAGAGAGCTGGGAATGAACATGCCTCTTGTTGGAGGCGACGGGTGGGTTTCAGACAGGCTCATCGAAATCGGTGGAGACGCACTGCAGGGGTGCTATTTCGTGAATCCGTTCTGGGAAGGCTCAGAGGACCCGGCTGTCCAGAGTTTCATAAAAGTTTACAAAGAGAAGTTCGGAGGCAGCCCCGATGCCCTTGCGGCGCTGGGTTACGACGCAGCCAAATTCCTGGTCGCGGCCTTGAAGAAGCTCGCGTCCGAGGACCCCGATGGCTTCAAGACGCTGGTGGGAACTCCGACTTCCGCGACTGAGAAGCCTCGAAAGGAAGCGCTCGGGAAACTGAGAGACATACTGGCAGGGATGAAGGACTTTGCGGGCGTCACAGGCAACATCAGCATGGACCAGAACCGGAATGCCGTGAAGCCGGCCTTCTTCCTTACGATAGACAAGGGACAGTACAAGGTTGTAGGCACGGTGCTTCCGTAGGGGCCGAGCAGCCGAGAGCGGCGAGGGGTGTCGTCTCTGCCAATCTCACATCTGCTTAGCTGATACTGCAGGTGGTGCTCCAGCGGTCGGTGTCAGGACAAATCGACACACCGGCGCGCCGTAAGATGGCATAGAGAGGAGTCATTGCAGGAGTTTCTTCAGCAGCTCGTCAACGGAATCACGTGGGGAAGCATATACGCTCTCATAGCCCTCGGGTACACGATGGTCTATGGGATCCTGCGGCTCATCAACTTCGCCCACGGTGACGTCTACATGGTCGGCGCCTTTGTGGCCTACTACGCCGCCCGACTTCTCGGCGCCTCGGGCCCGGTCGGGCCGCTGGGCGCGGTTCTAGTCCTTCTCATCGCCATGGCCGCCTGCGCGGGGTTGGGGGTTGTGATCGAGAGGGGCGCCTACAAGCCGCTTCGCAAGTCACCGCGCCTAACCGCTCTCATCACTGCCATCGGCGTCTCGCTGCTTCTCGAGAACCTCGGGCTCATCGTCTTCGGCGCGGACCCCAAGTTCTTTCCGCAGATAGTCGAGCGCCGGCAAATGGAGCTGTCCTCCGGCGTCATAGTGGGCAGTCACCAGCTCATCGTGCTCGGCATCGCCATACTCCTCATGCTCCTGCTTCAGGTCGTGGTTTTCAGAACGAAGATCGGAAAGGCCATGAGGGCGGTTTCCTTTCACAGGGAAGCAGCCAGCCTGATGGGGATTTCCACTGACAACGTCATCACTTTCACCTTCGCGGTGGGCTCGGCTCTCGCCGCCGCAGCGGGCGTGCTGGTTGCGTTGAGCAACCCGAAGATCGACCCGCTCATGGGCATAATGCCGGGCATCAAGGCCTTCGTGGCCGCGGTCCTTGGCGGCATAGGGAACATCCCAGGTGCCGTTCTGGGCGGGCTCATCATGGGCGTCTCAGAAGTCATGGTCGTGGGATACGTCTCCTCCACGTTCCGTGATGCGATTGCGTTTGCGCTCCTGATAATAATTCTTCTCGCGAAGCCGACGGGTCTATTGGGGACAGGGGTCAACGAAAAGGTGTGACGCATGACAACGTGAAGACCGGGCCGGGCGGAATAAACAGTGCGGCCTGATAGGGCGCCAGGCGGGAAGACACTGAGTCAGGGACGGTGGAAATCCATTCGGCGGCCATCTCACTGGCAACAACATAGGACGGTCAAGGGACGGTCAAGAGTTGCTGAAGAATCTCCTGCTTTCAATAATCGCAATCGCAGTGTTGATAGCCATCGGTGTGGTCCTCCCAAGGATGGTCAACCCCTACATCTTTCAGATTCTCATCCTGTGTGGGATCAACATCATTCTGGCGGTCAGCCTCAATCTCGTGAACGGGTTCACGGGCCAGTTCTCGATCGGCCACGCCGGGTTCATGGCGATCGGCGGCTACACCAGTGCGGCGCTGACTTTCTACCTCGGATCTCGCGTCTTGGCGGGCGCTGCCTCCGCCGGCCTTCCGGCTTCTGTGGCCGTGCCGGCGTTCTTCGTGGGCTCCCTCATCGTAGGCGGAGCTGTCAGTGCTGTTGCCGGATTCTTGGTGGGACTTCCGTCGCTGAGACTGCGGGGTGATTACCTCGCCATCGTGACTCTCGGCTTTGGTGAGATAATCAGGGTGGCGATTCTGAACATCGACGCCATCGGAGGGGCCAGGGGCCTCGCCGACATTCCTCGATACACCAATTTCTTCTGGGTCGCATTCTTTGCGCTCGTTACCGTAGTTTTCGTAAGAAATCTCACTACGTCTTCGCACGGCAGGGCTTTTCTTTCCGTGCGCGAAGACGAGATCGCCGCGGAGGCCCTCGGGATAAATACGACCCACTACAAAGTCGTGGCCTTTGTGATCGGGGCGTTCTTCGCCGGCGTTGCCGGCGGTCTCTTCGGACACTATCTGATGTACCTCCACACGAACAGCTTCACCTTCATGAAGTCGTTCGAAGTCGTGATAATGGTGGTGCTGGGAGGTATGGGGAGCATCACCGGCTCGATCATAGCGGCGATTATCCTGACGATTCTGCCGGAGGCACTTCGGCCGGTGAAGGAATTCAGGATGGTGATCTACTCGGGCCTTCTCATTTTCCTGATGATTGCGAGGCCCCAAGG
>Ga0315295_10005112_pt1 | contig 11215 bp, 7 predicted proteins | sample YL17G14_0_MG_FD_204453 | JGI IMG/M metagenome (GOLD analysis project Ga0315295, IMG submission 204453) | Sediment microbial communities from Yellowstone Lake, YNP, Wyoming, USA - YL17G14_0 | ecosystem: Environmental > Aquatic > Freshwater > Lake > Sediment | place: USA: Wyoming | collected...
TATCAGTGGGATTTCCCACTGGCGGGAGCCGGTGTTCTGGCATATAGCAATATCTTGCCAGCTCCGGCCATTGTCGGGTGAGTATTCGATTGCAACATAGGGGAGTTCTGCTCCTTCAAGCGTTTTCCAGGTAATGTTGTATGTTTTTGTGGCTGCCAGATTTTCGCCGCCGTTTGGTGACAATACGATTGGCCTGGGGGTAACGGAATAGCTCCAGGTGTCGTGTGGCTGGTATGTGCCGGCAACGGTGAGGTTGTTAGTATTGCGCTGCATCCACGTTAAAGTAACGTCAAGGTCGTTGACCTCAACCATGACGTAGCCGTACCGTTCGGCGTGGTGCCATTGCTCTATGGTGAAACTACTGTTGCTGCCGGCGTAGGGGGGTGACCAGTGATAGGGCGTGGCCCCTGCGGTTCCAATGATGTACTGGTGGATGTCGTTGTTTGGGTCGCCATCGCCGTCATTAACACGAGCGTGGTCGTGGAAGTGGTCGTGGCCGCAAAAATATGTTCGCGCACCAGCGTTTTTAATGCTTAGCCAGAGTGCATCGCGGTTGTCCGGGAAATTATCGAGGCAGTCATCGTGGTACGTTCGGAAGGCAGGTTCGTGTGCGGCGACAAAGATGTGCGGTTTGATATTTGCCGCCAACTGAGCATCAAGCCAGTTCTGATTTATTTTATGAAGGCGTTTGTGTGCGATACCGGCATATTCGTCCAGCATAGCAACAAAGACATTTTTGTGTGTAATGGAATACGTCATATACTGTTCTGCTGGCGGGCCATTGTCGGGGAGCTTCTGGTTGGGGTAGGAATCGCTGCCGAATACCTTAAGCCAGCGGATTGCATAGTTGTCATTGGGGTTGGGGATGGTATTAGGGTCGCTATGCCAGACATCGCCAAGCTCGTGATTTCCACGGCCGACATAAACGGGAATGTTGCTGTCGTAAACGGGCTTCATAACTTGCACCCATGCTTTTAATTGGGTTTCAAAATCGTTCGGCGAGGTTCCTATGCCGAAGACGAGGTCGCCCGTAAAGAGGACAAAGTCAACGCCATTGCTTCTAATCTCGGTGACAAGCTCTCTGACAATGGTTAGATTGATACCGCTGGTGCTGCCGCGGCTGTCAGAGCATACAATGAATTTCCACGGCGTTTGCGCTAAACTTACTGCAGAGAATACCGCCGAAAGGAAGATAGTGGAAACAAGCTTAACTGTCCGGTTCTGTTTGATTATTGGCGTCTCCCAGAGAATTTTTTTGGGCCGAACAGACCTCCGATAACAGCATTCGGGGGCAGGCTATTTCGGCTCACTTTCCTGTGTTTTGTGCCAATCCGCCTTGATACTTGCATGGGTTACGAGGATTTCCACATCGTTGACGTCAATTTCGCCATTGGTATTGATGTCGCCCAATAAATACCCCTCAGGCGACTGTCGGCTGTTCGCCAGATTGCTGACTAAAATGGTAAAGTCCAGTTCGTTGACAACACCATCGGCATTTAAGTCATACCAGAAGATGCTATCATCATCTTTTTTGTCGCTGACATTCCAGGCCAGGCCGTATCGCTGGGTCGCGGCAGTTTCGATTTGCTTGTCGGTATCACTGAATGAAACAGTGATTTCGTAGTTCGTGTAGTTGGGGTCTGTTCGGAAGTAAATGTGCTCAACGTTATCCACGGCACTGTCGCTGTAATCCAGCAGGAAGCCATTAGGGGGGTCGTTTGAGTCAACGGCCCACAGTTCAAGCCGCAGATTAGCATCTTTATCCAGCCTGGGCTCAAAAGGATAGGTGCTGTTGTAATGCTTGTTCCAGACGATTGTGGCGGTGATAACTTTGTCGGCTGGTTCTGCGAAAGTGATTCGATAGGTATTTTCAGGATTTTTGTTTTTATTGAGCAGATTATTGTCCCAGCCGATTGGAGGAACGCTGCCGGGTTTGTTTTGGCCCGCAATCAGATGCCTGTAGGCAGCAACCGCATTTAACATTCCTGCTCCCTGAAGATAATCCAGCGGAGCCGAATGGTCATCGTCTTTTGTCAGCCGGCCTTTGTGCCAGTATGGTAGTTTGGTTGCCGAGTTCATCAGGATAGCTTTGATTACGCAGTTGCCGCCGTCCGGTGAAACGGCCATACTCAGGTCGGGGTCCTGTTTTGCTTTCTGGACGAGCAGGCCGGCCGCTCCTGCAACTATCGGGGTCGAGAAGCTCGACCAACTGCCGGTCGGTTCATAACGCTTTGGGTCGTTCACACTGGCGGCCAGGCAGTTGCCGACAGCGACGATGTCAGGTTTGGAACGGCCGGTGCCGGTGGGGCCGGCGCTCGAATGTTCCGGATAGGCCAGAGCGAAGTTGGCTAATTTTGTTGCGAGGTCTTCGGTGTTCACGGAATCAACCACGCCGACACCGATGACATTTGCTGCCGCACCGGGATACAAGGGGGGGTCGTAGGCATTAGAACCGTTGCCTATGCCGGCGACAATGATGAGTCCATAGTGCTCGACCAACGATTCGATGCCTCTCGTCCACCAGTCTTCAAACTGTGTGCCCATACTGGCGGTAATGACGTCCGCATCCGGCGGCAAGTGTGGGAAGACATTATTGACTAAGAAGTGCCAGAATTCATAGACATCGGCCTTGGCTGCCGGTGCTACGCCCTGGTAGTAGAATTGCCCGAGGTTTGGATTAAATGCGTAAGGGTCCTCGCCGAGCAGTATGGAGCATATAGCTGTTGAGTGCGGCGAGATGCCCGAAGACAATTGACTTTGGTCGTGAAAATCAAATTGAATGCTCTTGAAGCAGTTGTGGCTGATGTCTGTCCGATAGTCGTTTTGTGGTTCGCCATCGATGTAAGTAATGCTTCGGGAAATCACCGCGAATTTGACACCTGCTCCTGTCAAATTGGGGTCTATCTGCCTTAACGCATAGATTCCGGCGTGATTCAGCCCTTGCGGCTGAAGCATTTTGTCAGTCGGCAGAGCCATAGCGCGGATTGGTGCCAGGCACGTTATTAAGGCTAATATGAGCGTTTTTTGAGCACTTTCCGGCATTCTACCACTCCGGTGGTGGCGGTAAATCCGCCACACGTCTGGCGGATAAATCCAAGCCAGTAGATGTCTATCCCCCGATTACCGGCCTCCTTAACTTGTAAATTGTTACCTCAAATCCTTGACAATATGATAGCACAAATGCCCTTTGTTTTCAAGTGAAATCTTGCGAAGATTATCGCTGCATAGCGGTTTTTAGTATTGAAAATGGGGATGGTGAAAAGTTAATTAAGAAAATTTGCCTTTATCGGCCCCAAGTGATATACTGTGGCAGGTAATTGGACACATTTTGCAGAAGGTTTGCGTGGCTATGAGAGTGATTCTAAATTCCAAACAGATTGAGCGGATTATCAAGGAGCTGTCAGGACGTATCGTTTCTGATACGCCTGGAGGTGTGGATATTGCTGTGATAGGTATTCGCAGCCGAGGCGAGATACTGGCGCAGAGGTTGTCAGGAGGGCTGTCGAAATCGCTTGGCAAGGATGTTCCGTGCGGGACCCTGGATATAACGCTTTACCGGGACGACTTGAATTCGCCGCAGAGTGTCAGCCAGCCGCAGGTCCGGACCACTGAAATCGGCTTCGATGTGGATGATAAAATTATTATCCTCGTCGATGATGTTCTGCATACCGGCCGGTCAACAAGGGCGGCGATGGATGCTCTAATCGATTTAGGCAGGCCGAAGGCGATAAAGTTAGCAGTGCTGGTTGACAGGGCGGGCAGGGAGCTGCCGATTCAAGCTGATTACGCCGGCTATAAAAGTGATGCCAAGCCGGGCGAATTAGTGCAGGTCAATCTTGTTGAGTCGGATGGAAAGGACCAAGTGGTTGTCGAGTGAATGAGTAAAGCGCATCGGCTCATCTACGCATAAACACATATACGAGGTCACGGAGTCAAGAATGAAGACCGGTCAATTCAGATGGCATCGCAAGCATCTGCTCGGGCTGCGTGAGCTTAGCGCGGAGGAGATTACATATATTCTTGACACGGCTAAAGGTTTTGAGGAAGTAAGCACCCGGTCAGTCAAAAAAGCCCCGCCTTTACGCGGCAAAGTTGTAGTAAATTTGTTTTTTGAAGACAGCACACGGACGCGAAATAGCTTCGCACTGGCGGCCAGTCGATTAAGCGCCGATGTTGTGGAGTTCACGCAGAATACCAGCTCCGTCAGCAAGGGTGAGACGCTTTTGGATACCGCCAGGAATCTGGAGGCGATGGGAATTGATATTGTTGTGATTCGGCACAGTGCCGGCGGTGCGCCGAAACTTTTGAGCAAGTATATCAATGCGTGTGTGGTCAACGCCGGTGACGGGTTCTGCGAGCACCCAACGCAGGGTCTTTTAGATGTTTATACCATTCGCAAAATCAAGGGGACTCTGGAAGGTTTGAAGATAGCGATTGTCGGTGACATTGCGCACTCACGCGTTGCTCGCAGTGATATGTGGGCGATGACGAAACTGGGTGCCGAGGTCATATTTGTCGGCCCGCCGACGCTGATGCCGGCGCAGGCCAGCCGCCTGCCGGTTAAAGTGAGCTATTCGCTCGATGAGGTCATCGAAAAGGTGGATGTGGTTAATATGCTTCGGATTCAGTTTGAACGGCTCGGCGGTAATCCTTTTCCGTCGATAAGGGAGTATTCGCATTATTTCGGACTGACTGTAGAGCGTATGAAAAAGGCGAAGCCGGATATTCTGGTTATGCACCCCGGGCCGATTAACAGGGGTCTGGAGATGGAAAGCGAGGTGGCGGACGGACGGAACAGCGTTATATTAGAGCAGGTAAAAAATGGTCTTGCGGTAAGAATGGCAGTGCTGTTTTTAGTGAACCAGGCAGCACAAGAGAAATGATTATTGATGATTGATTATTTGAGATGAGTTCTGAATTATTGATAAAGAATGGGCGGGTGATAGACCCTGCGAACGGCATCGATAAGAAGTGCGACGTGCTTGTAGTCGATGGCAATATCGCAGAGGTTGGCAAGGTCGGTCCGCAGGTTGAAAAATCTGTGCAGAATGTTATCGATGCTTCCGGTAAATTGGTGGTGCCAGGTTTGATTGATATTCACGTTCACTTTCGTGAGCCGGGCGATGAAGAAGAAGAGACGATAGCGAGCGGCTCAGCAGCAGCGGTGGCAGGGGGGTTTACCTCCGTTGTGTGTATGCCAAATACCAATCCGCCCATCGAAAATGAGACCGACGTCGAATACATCCATCGCAAGGCCAGGCAGGCGAGAAAGACCCACGTTTATACAATGGGGGCTATTACGAAAAAAAGAGAAGGCGTTGAGCTTGCGGAGATGGGATTTATGGCGGAGGCGGGGGCGGTGGGGTTCACTGATGACGGTAATGGCGTTCAGAATCCTGCGGTTATGCTGCGGGCATTGAAATACTCCGCTATGTTCAACGTGGTGATAGCTCAACACTGTCAGGATGATGCGTTTGCGGGCAGCGGCGTAATGAACGCCGGGTACTATTCCACGATACTTGGTTTGCCGGGGATGGATTCGCTGGCTGAAGAGGCAATGCTCTGGCGGGATATTCAATTGGTTAAGAAGACGAACGTTCGCTACCACGCACAGCATATATCGACAGCAGGGTCGGTGGAGCTAATCAGGGCGGCGAAAAAAGATTCACTCCCCGTTACCTGTGAGGTAACGCCGCATCATTTACTTTTGACTGAGGAGTGCTGTGCCGAATATGATACCAACTATAAAGTCAATCCGCCGCTGCGAGTGTCTGCGGATGTTGATTCGCTAAAGCAGGCAATTGCCGAAGGGCTGGTTGACGCTCTGGTAACCGACCATGCCCCGCATTTGCAAAGTGAAAAAGAGCTTGAGTTTTTAGCTGCTCCTTTCGGAATAGTGGGGCTTGAATGCGCTCTGGCACTTTTCGTCAAGGCCCTTATCGAGCCGAAACTTCTCGATTGGCCTGCTCTTATAAAACTGATGACGGTCAACCCCGCCAGGATAATCGGCATTGATAAGGGTACACTGAGTAAAGGAAAGCAGGCCGATGTTACTATTATCGACCCCAATGCCGAGTATAAAATCGACGTAAATAAATTCCGCTCGAAAAGTAAAAACTGCCCCTATCACGGCTGGACCGTTAAAGGCAGGGTCGAAAAGACAATTGTGCAGGGAGAGATACGTTTCGAGGCGTAAATCCGAAGCACGAAATCCTAAATCCTAAATTCTAAACAATATCGAAATTCAAATGTTCGGATGTTCAAAACGTTTAGGATTTAGAAATTTGGTCATTTGGATTTGCTTAGGATTTCGGATTTTGATATTCGAATTTGTTTCGTGGGTGGTTTTAACTTTGCATTTTTAGTTTTCTAAAATGCCGTTTATTATTGATGGAAATAATCTGTTCTGGTCGGTTCGAGACTCGCCGGATGTTGCTGAACACAATAGCGATTTTCAGTTGTGCCGGCTTATAGGCAGATACCTGAGGACAATCGGCGAGACCGGCCAGATTATTTTTGACGGCGCAGGTCCTGCTGATAAAAGAGGATTCGAGAGCATCAAGAACCTGGATGTTTTCTTTGCAGGCGCAGGCAGGGATGCCGATACGGCAATCGAGGGCAAGATAAAGGCAAGTAGCGGTGCAAGAGAACTGGTAATAGTCAGCAGCGACCGGCGATTGCGAAGGGCAGCGAGGGCAAGTGGAGCGTCGGCGGTAAAATCAGAGGATTTCTGGGTCCAGTTGCAGAAGGAATTAAAGAGGAAAAAGACCACCAAAGAGCCGGAGGGGAAACGTCACGGACTGACCGAAAGCGAAACCAAACAATGGCTTGAGTTTATGGGCCTTGACGAGTAGCGCTGCCGGCAAACGGGTTCCTCTGATAGCCCAAAGGATTCATCCTTCGTAGTAATTACTACGGAGAAGGAGGCGATTGTTTTATGAAATGGTCTGTCAGCATCGGCAGAATTTTTGGAATCAACTTCCGGATACACGTTACATTTTTCCTGCTTCTATTCTTTATATTCACTTCGGTACTGAAGGAGCGAGGGTTTGGCGGTGCAGTGCTGGCGACACTTTTTATCTGCGCTGTGTTTGTCTGCGTACTTATTCATGAAGTCGGGCACAGTCTGATTGGGCGCCATTTCGGGAAAGAGGCCAGAAGCATTACCCTGCTGCCGATTGGAGGCGTAGCCACAATGGTGGAGATACCGGAGAAGCCCGCGCAGGAGATTGCGATGTCGCTGGTGGGACCCTTAATAAATGTTGTGATTGCGGGTGTCCTGTATCTGTTTGTGGGGCATTGGGCGGGAATCGCTTCGCCGAATTTAGAGCCGGGTTCGGTGCGGGCGTTCTTTGCAGAGTTAATCGGCGTCAACATAATGCTCGCTATCTTTAACCTTATACCGGCATTCCCGATGGATGGCGGCCGGGTGCTGCGTGGGATTCTGGCGATGAAAATGGATTATGTGCGGGCGACATCAGCGGCGGTGCTTATCGGCCAAGGGCTGGCTGTGGTTTTTATATTCTACGGGGTATTTTACAACTGGTGGTTAGCTATAATAGGGTTGTTCCTCTATATGGGCGCCGGCAGTGAGAAGCAGCATGTGCTTCTTCGGTCTTTCCTGCATCAGGTTCCGGTCAGTGAGGCGATGGTAACCGACTTTCGCAGCGTGCATCCTGATGAGGCGATTGCCGGTGTTCTGGAGCATTTTCACCACGGCAGCCAGGAGGATTTCCCGGTCATAAGTGAAGCCGGGCTCGAGGGAATTTTGACCCGTGACCGTATCCTTGCCAGCATTCACGATAAAGGCCTTGATGTGCCTGTCAGAGATGTGATGGACCGGACTTTTGTTTCGGTTGACCCTGATATGCCTCTCGATGAGGTCTATAAGACGCTTTTAGCCAGCCGGAAAACAGCGGTGGCGGTGGTGGATAAAGGTGAGGTTAAAGGTATGGTCTGCCTTGATGGTATCAGTCGATATTTTATGTTCAAAACAGCTTTGAGGAGAACCGGCCCGCAAAGCATTCCGGAAAGTCGTTAATCCGCCTTTGGCAACTCTTCCGTGCGGGCTGTATCGTTGACGCCAGAGCAGTTTGAGAAACGCCGAGCCGCACTGCTGAAAGCCCTGACCGACTTGTGATTCGTCTCTCGTCTCGTCCATCAATCTCTATCGCCGGGTCAACCGCCACTCGGGCTATCTGTGGATACCATACTCACTTGGCAATCGAAATGGAGCCCCACGGGCAAAGCCCGTAGTACCTCACTTTCTTCGGCGAAATCTACTGAAGCATATCATCCTGCGCACAAGGATTAGAATGGTTATCCTTTTCGCATCCGGCTGCGGCTTGGTGCCTTCGTCAAGACGAGTTCATCCACGGCTAAAACCCGTGGTCTTCGCTCCGTCGCCATAGCTTTGGAGCGTCGGCGACTGCGAAGGCGGATAAATAAGCTGTCCCCGGAATCCACCTTGATTTTGCTGGCTGGCCAGCCTATTATGGCCGCGAGCCGGCTGAGGCCTGTGTGTGGCGGAGCCTCAGAGGCATAAACGGCATCAGGCTGGTATGAAAGGTAATCGCCCTCATGTGTGGTATCGCAGGGTATTACAACATAGACAGGACCGCGACGGACCCATCGGTCCTGAAGCAGATGTTGGACATACAACGTCACCGCGGGCCGGACGACCAGAGGATGTATCTATTCTCTCTGAAGAGCGGACAGTCCCGTGAGGTCGGCGGCGGGCGAGCGGAAGGCATCGATGGAGGATTCGAAGGGGCCGTCGGCTTCAACCGCCTGTCCATCGTGGACCTGTCCCGGCGGGCCCGACAACCCATGAGAAATCACGAAGGCACACTGCTCATCGCTTTTAACGGTGAGATATACAACGCGTCCGATTACCGCCGGAAACTGGAGGCCGTAGGATTTACATTCCGCAGCAGAGCGGATACGGAGGTCCTCCTGCATCTCTACGAGCACATCGGCTTCGATGCGATGATAGAACAGATAGAGGGCATGTTCGCTATCTGCATCGTGGACATGAGGCGAGGAGAAATCCACCTGGCCCGCGACCCGTTCGGCATCAAGCCCCTGTATTGGACGCAGCAGGGGCGGACGTTGCTGTTCGCTTCGGAGGTCAAGTCGTTCCTCGCGCACCCACAGTTCCGCGCAGAGATAGACGTAGAGGCACTGGACGAATACCTGGCCTTCCGCTACTGTGCCGCCGACCGCTTCCTGCTCCGTGGCGTCCATCCGCTCGAGCCCGGCCGTCGGCTTCGGCTGACGATGGACGGGATGACGATACAGAGGTACTGGCAGATCCCCGATATTCCAGACAAGTTAAATCTGGATAAGCCGAGTGCGATAGAGATGCTGGACGGCCTGCTGTGCAGGAGCGTCGAATCGCACCTGATGGGCGACGTGGCCATCGGCTGCCAGCTCTCTGGCGGGATAGACTCGTCACTGGTCGCCGCGCGTGCGAGCCGCCATGTTCGGCCGCGACTGCAGACCTTCTCCGTTATTCCGCGACAGCCCGCCTATTCCGAAGAGCGGTGGATATCGCAGGTGGCGCAGGCCATATCGATAGACAGCCACAGGCTTCTCCTCGATGAGTCATACGTCCTGGACCATCTTGACCCGGCGACGTGGCATCTCGACCAGCCCTTGGGCATGCCCAGCACCATAGGCGTCTATCTGCTGGCGGAAAGGGCCAAAGACCTGTTCAAGGTCCTGCTCAGCGGCGAAGGGGCCGATGAGCTGTTCGGCGGGTACAGCCGGTTCCACGATGCGGCACTACGGGAGCGAATCATGCCCTGGATGCCAATCCTGGGCAGGGTCCCTCGATGGGGGCACCGCCTGGCGCGCAGGCTCAAATGTGCACGGACGGCGGCGGATGCCTTCATGATGTCGTCACTTACTCTCTCGCCCCGGAGACTGCTGGAGTTGCGGCCAGAGGCCGATCTGGAAGGTGTGCTCGTTCGGCGGCGGACCATCTTCGACCAGGGGAAGGCGGACCATCTGAGCAACTGCATGAAGTACGATATGCAGACCTATATGGTTGACCTGCTGGTAAGACAAGACAAGATGAGCATGGCCCATTCGATCGAGACCCGCGTCCCCTTTCTTAATCGACAACTGGTGTCTTTCGTGCGGTCCCTTCCCGTGGAGTATTTCGTCAGGGCCGGGATTCTGTGGCCGCGGGGACATTCGAGGAACACGAAAATCCTGTTGAAAGAGCTGGCTCGCCGGACCTTTGGCGAAGCCTTCGCATACCGGCCGAAATCGGGTTTCAACCTTCCCGCGGACTGCTACTTCGCCCACCCGCAGTTCACGGAGATAATGGAGGAGCAACTCCTGCCTGGGATGCGGCGACGCGGCTGGCTTCAGGAGAGTGCCGTTCGTCGCTGGTGGCGGGACGGGGGCACCACCCGCCATGGGGTCGCGATGATGCTCTGGGTCCCGGTCGCCCTCGAGGTCTGGGCGCAATTGTTCCTCGACCGCAAGATAACCCCGGCAGGCGTGACTCGTGGTTCGTGCATCGAGAATCGAGCATCGAGTATCTAATATCGAGTATCGAGAATCACTTCCTGCGTCTTTTAAGTAACGCCAGGCCGCCCAGTGCAAAAAGCGTTAATGTGGCGGGCTCGAGGGAATTTTGACCCGTGACCGTATCCTTGCCAGCATTCACGATAAAGGCCTTGATGTGCCTGTCAGAGATGTGATGGACCGGACTTTTGTTTCGGTTGACCCTGATATGCCTCTCGATGAGGTCTATAAGACGCTTTTAGCCAGCCGGAAAACAGCGGTGGCAGTGGTGGATAAAGGTGAGGTTAAAGGTATGGTCTGCCTTGATGGTATCAGCCGATATCTTATGTTCAAGACAGCTTTGATCGCAAAGCATTCCGGGAAGTAAATAGACGAAATTAGGAAAGCCGCTCTAATATCGCCTCGATTGGTATTCTATTCCTCGTGGTTGAGTGCACGAATTGGGCCTGTTTGTTCAATAATTACCGGGTAGCCCTCAATGGTTGGCGGGATTTTGGCCCGCAGTTGCTGCGGTTTGGCCGATGTGAAAATCCTGATACAGGGTTTGCCTTTGGACTCTCCGATTGCCACGCCTACGACTCCGGGGATTGCCATCCATTCGTTTGTTCTCTCGTTAAGGACTTGCTCAATGGTCTTGGCTGGCATACGCCCTCCTTTCTTAAGGTCGGAGGTAGCG
>Ga0315295_10005113_pt1 | contig 11214 bp, 10 predicted proteins | sample YL17G14_0_MG_FD_204453 | JGI IMG/M metagenome (GOLD analysis project Ga0315295, IMG submission 204453) | Sediment microbial communities from Yellowstone Lake, YNP, Wyoming, USA - YL17G14_0 | ecosystem: Environmental > Aquatic > Freshwater > Lake > Sediment | place: USA: Wyoming | collected...
GCATTCCGGCATGACGCGATGACGACCCTCTACGAGCCGGCGATGGCCGCACGGTCTGAGCCGAACGGAATGAGTGAGGAGGCAGTGGTGCCATGACGGGCCCACCACCCGACTCTTTACAGAACCATGGTGAACTGCTCCTGAGCGGATGTCGGTGACCACGGTTTCGCCTGTTGATGGCGGACATGCCTCTCATTGATGACTGGACACCTCCATAGGGCCGAACAAACTTGAAATACATCCGCCACCTAGGACTGGCTGGTAAACCAATGCCTTGGAATGGACCGCTAAACAAGATAGACGAGTTCAGGTTCGAGATACCGCAGAGCTACAAGAGCTGCATGCGCACCTCGGCCCTGATATTCGCCGACGACCGCATGATGGAGTCGATAAAGCGGGACAACGCCGCCGAGCAGACGGCGAACGTGGCGTGCCTTCCCGGCATCGTCGGAAAATCCATGGCCATGCCGGACATCCACTGGGGGTACGGTTTCCCCATCGGCGGGGTCGCGGCGTTCGATTCCAAGGACGGGATAATCTCCCCTGGCGGGATCGGGTTCGACATCAACTGCGGCGTCAGGCTCGTCCGCACGAATCTCAAGTTCCAGGAGATCAAAGACAAGATCGTGCCGCTTATCGATACGGTCTTCGGCAACGTCCCATCGGGTGTCGGCGAGTCGGGGAAACTCCGGCTTTCATCCGCCGAAATGAGCGAGGTTCTGTCGAAGGGAGCGAAATGGGCCGTTCAGAAAGGGTACGGGTGGCAGGAGGACCTGGCGCGGTCCGAGGAGAACGGTTCCATGCAGGGGGGCGACCCCGGGAAGGTCTCGCAGAAGGCGATCCAGAGGGGTTCTTCGCAGCTCGGCACGCTCGGCGGGGGCAACCATTTCCTCGAGATCCAGAAGGTGGACAAGATCCTCGACCCGGTCGCCGCGAAGGCGTTCGGCATCGATGCGGAGGGGCAGATCATGGTGTCCATCCACACCGGTTCGCGAGGGTGCGGGCATCAGATAGCGACGGATTACCTCAAGGTCATGGAGAATTCGCTCAGGAAGTACGACCTCCACGTGGAAGATCGCCAACTGGCATGCGCCCCTGTTTCGAGCCAGGAGGGGCATGACTATTTCTCGGCGATGGTCTGTGCGGCTAACTATGCGTGGGCGAACAGGCAGCTGATACTGCACTGGACGCGCGAATCGTTCGAAAAGGTCCTTGGAAGGACGGCTAAAGACCTCGGGATGGAGATGGTCTACGACGTAGCGCACAACATCTGCAAGGTCGAGACGCACAAGACGGACTCCGGGGCAAGGAAGGTGTATGTCCACCGCAAGGGCGCGACAAGGGCCTTCCCCAAAGGGGCCGAGGGCGTTCCGGACAAGTACGCCTCAGTCGGCCAACCGGTCCTGATTCCTGGCGACATGGGCACCGCGAGCTATGTCCTCGTCGGGACTGAGCGGGCGATGTCCGAGACTTTTGGCTCCACCTGTCACGGCGCGGGCAGGCTTATGTCCAGGGAGGCCGCGACCAGGAAATTCGAGAAGAACCAGGTGCTGAGATCCCTCCGCGACAGCGGGATCTACGTCAAGGCAGCGACGAAGGAGGGGGTCGTCGAAGAGGCCCCTGGCGCCTACAAGAACATCGACGAGGTCGTGCGCATCGCGGACGGCGCGGGCATATCGCGGCCCGTCGCCAGGCTTGTCCCGCTCGGCGTAATGAAAGGATAATCACTTGCTTCCGAGGACCCTCTCGGCCGCCTTCCGCACCGACTCTTTGAATTCCGGAGGGCATGCGACCCGGAGCCCCCAGTCCTGCACCTTGCGCAGTTGAAGCGCGGAGGCGAGCGGGCTGACGCGCGAAAGCGGCCGGACCTTTTTCTTCTCAAGTATCCCGATGTTCACGCTGGACATCCTCGGCTCGGTCGTGACTATCTCCTCGCCGGGGACATCTATCACAACGCTGTCCGCTGGAATCCCTGCTCTCTCGCAGATTCTCTCCTCGATTTTGACCTTCTCCTTATAGCTGCAGAGCTTTTCGAGCAGGGTTAGCTGCCGTTCGTCCAGCTCGGACATCTTCCAGAGGAAGGCGGACTTATAGAGCCTCCTGTACTTCAGCGAGGTTACTATCCTGCGGGACGATGCGTCATGATCCCGCAGGACCGCTAGGAAACCTGAATCGTTCTGCTTCCTCGCCGCGTCGATGTCCGCCCTATTGAGGTTCTCTGCCGCCTTCGCCAGCATGAGCTCGGCGATCCTCACCGTCTTGTGCAGGTAGACTGAGGTGTACATCAGAGCCCTTGCGACAAGCATCCCCTCCACCGCCGGCACGCCGCGGTATTCGACCACGAGGTCGCCGTTGTGCGTATCCAGGGTCTGAAGCAATCGGTCCAGGTCGATGACGCCGTGGGCGACCCCCGTGTAATGGGAGTCCCTGATCAGGAAGTCTATCTGATCGCAATCTACAGGCCCCTGAATCATCTGGAAGGGGTAGTTCTTGCCGTTGAAGTGTGATTTCTTTGCTACGAGGAGGGTCTGCTCAGGGTCCTTCGGGTCCCCCAATCCCCCGATCAACCCCGCGATCTCCTTCGGATCCAAGCCGTGATCCTTTAGGACCTCTGGTATCGTCGGGACTCCTTTGAGCGACTTCGACTCATCGCTCGGGATGATCGACTCCTTGCCGGTGATTATTCTGGCCGTCAGCTCGTCATGCGTGAATCCGAATTGATCCTTAAGGAACCATTCCAGCGTATGGGAGAACGGGGCGTGCCCGACATCGTGGAGGAGCGCAGCGCATCGGATCTTCATCGCCTCGTCATCGTCGAGCCCGAGCGAGTCACACATCCTGCCAGAGATGTGATAGGTTCCGAGGGAGTGCTCGAGCCTGGTCTGATGCGCGCCGGGGAATACCAGGTATGCGAGGGCGAGCTGTTTGATGTCATGCAACCTCTGGAATTCCGCCGTCTGGATCAGGTCGAGGAAGACCCCGTCGACGGAGATGCTCCCATGGACCGAATCGTGGATGATTTTTCCCTCTTTCACATCCAGGTTAACTATTTCACATATACAATTCTCTGTCGGTGCAAATGATATCTCTCGACAGCAGTGACCCAGATACCCATTCTCCGAAGTGATATAAAGGAAAAAATATCTTCGAGTGAAAAAGCCGGATGACGATGAGCCAGTCGTTGAAACGATTGATTCCGTCTTCCCCTCAAACCCTTCTCACGGCTTTTTCCTTGTCCTGCCGAATATCAGTGCGATCGCCATCAGCCCGACTATCGGGATGATAATCTCCGAGAACTCAGGGATATATGGCGGTACCGATTGCGTCGTAAGGGGATAGTAATCCAATGATAGTGAGGGTCCACCGATTGAATAATCAAACGGGTCATCCACTATGCCGTCGCCTCCGACCGGAACAATGTCTGGTCCCGTCAAATCGCTCCAATAGTTGCCGTAGCCGTGAGGAGTGCCTGAGGTGTTCCAATGGTTGTTGGCTGCTTCGTCATACGCTTGAACTGTCCCGCCGCGATTGTTGATGAAAGTGTTGTTCCAGATCATGTTCCTGTCGGCTCCGGATTGAAGGTTTACCCCATATCCAGTATTGCCGCACATCTGATTCCAGACGATGGTGTTGTCGCTCGACGTTGAGGCGAGATACATGCCCATCCCATTGTACGAGCAGTTGTTGTCCCTCAGCGTGTTGTTGTTCGATGCGTAGAAATCCATGCCGCGTTGACCGTTCCAGCTGCATGTATTGTTGCTGATGATGGTGTAGTTGGAGAAGTCGAGAGCTATGCCATGCCCGGTGTTCGAGCTGCAGTTGTTGTGGTTCAGAATGTTGTTGCTGTCCGATGCCCAGAGACCAATACCATGCCCTGTGTTCGAGGTGCATGTGTTGTTGACTATCGTGTTGTTGTCGCTGAATGATTGAAGGTATATGCCTTCTGAGCCACTGTTCATGCAGGTGTTGTTGCTCAGTATGTTCTTATTCGATGAGATGAGGAGAGTTATGCCATAAGAATTTCCCAGGCAGCTGTTGTTGAACAAGATGTTGTCTACCGATCTCTGGAGGTATATCCCATTGGCACTGTTCGAATAGCAGGAGTTGTTGCTCAGAGTGTGGTTGCTCGATTCGTAGAGATTGATGCCATCAAAATTGTCAGAGCAGTTGTTGCTGACTATGGTGTTCCAGATTGGTCCGAAGAAACTCATACCGTACCAGCCGTTCGACCTGCAGGTGTTGTTGACCAGGATGTTTCTGGATGAGTAGTAGATATACATGCCATCATTGACATTGTTCGAGCAGGTGTTGTTGACCAGAGTGTTGTTCTTCGAGGCCTCGAGTAGCATACCATGCTGGCTGTTCGAGCTGCAGTTATTGTTGCTGAGCGTGGTCTTGTTCGAGTGGCCGAGGTTGATGCCAACCTGGCTGTTCAAACTGCAGGTGTTGTTGAATAGAGAGTTGTTGTTTGAATAGTCGAACCATATGCCATTTTGGCTGTTCGATTTGCAGGTGTTGTTGCTCAGAATGTTGCTGTTGTTCGAGAATCTTAGAAGCATGCCCTGCTGATTGTTCAGGCATATGTTGTTGGTCACCGCGTTGCTGTTGTTGCCCCATTTGAAGTAAATGCCGTAATATTCGTTCGAGTTGCAGGTGTTGTTGAGGACGACGATGCCGTCCGATGAGGCGACAGTTATGCCAAACCGATCGTCCGAGCAGTTGTTGTTGCTGAGTATGCCAGTGCTAGGCGCGACATTGTTCACAACGATGCCGAGTTTACTTGTCGCTTCGCCGTTATGCACCCAGCAGTTCGTGACTATGAAATGCGCGTTCGTGTTCGCTATTAAGATTCCTGTCAGGGCCGCCCCCGAAGCATCGATTTCCCATCCGGAGATGATGTACGGATCCAATTCAGTTCCGCTCGCTAACCGGTTAAGTACACCATAGGACCCAGGATTTCCAGCATCGGCGAAATTCGTATCGTCTGTTATTAGAATCGGATTATGAGTAGTGTATGAGATTCTTGCAGGGACGGGGGCAGGTGAAATCTCAGAAGATGGATTCGATAGTAGCGATAGGGATGAGGCGAATAGGACGGCGACGATCAATGCCGCCATAATGATTCTCAGATGATTGGCTCTCTTGTTTCCTCTCGACTCTGATGTCCCTCGATCGATCTCTGACATGATATTCCCTCAGATAACCGAGGGATAACTAGGAGATAAGGTTTCTTTCGATCATTCCCTATTATCTCGGGCGATGATTGTGCGATATTGTTACCCACCGGAATTTAGAGCAGAACTTATATTATCCAGAAGCTGTGATTACATCGTCTGATTCCGGGGTTGATTCATGAGTCTAGCCGGCGAGAGCGAACCAAGGCCGATAAAGACCTACGTCCAAGGGCTGGACGAGCGCGTCGGAGGCGGATTCAAGAAAGGTCATGTCATTCTTCTGGCAGGAAGCCCGGGCGCGATGAAGTCGTCGCTAGCCCTGAACCTCGCGTACAACAACGCGAAGAACGACGGCATGAAGGTCCTCTACATCAGCATCGAGGAGAGCAGGGAGAGCCTGATGCTGGCCATGAAAAGCCTCGGCATGAACCCGATGGACGAATCGAAGCTGATGATCATCGACCTCGGAAAACTCCGCCTCGAGCACACTGACGCCGATGCCGGCAGGGACTGGTTCAAGATCCTGAAGGAGTACCTCAGGAAGAAGGTCGACACTGAAGGGGTCCAGCTCGTCGTCATCGATTCTCTTACGGCGATCTACGCCCTCAGCAACATGCAGAATCCCCGGCAGGACCTTTTCCACTTCTTCGGATTCCTCAAGCGGCTCGGCATAACGACAATCCTGATCTCAGAGACCCAGGGGGCCAAAGCCGAATTCGGACCGCACCACGAAGAGTATCTCGCCGACGGCACGATCCTGATGAGGTTCGTCGACGTCGGGGACGTCGATGTCCAGCTCAGGATACGGATAGTGAAGATGCGCCACACGAAGATACACCACGGGGACCTCGCGCTGCTCTTCAGGGACGGGGTGTTCACGGTGACCACCCCGATCACGGAGTGAAATCGTTCACGGATTATTGCGACAGCTTGCGCTGCAGATAAGGAATCAATCGATTGCCGCATCGTTCAGAAGGCGCCGCGGATCTTGTTCCTGTCGATCCTGACTCCGGACGGCGTCAGCATGAGCAGGTTCTTGCCCACTCCGGCGACATCGCCGTTCAGATCCCTGGCAGCGTTCCGCAGTTCCGACGTGACTCTCTTGAGCGTGAGATCGTCGTTGGCTATCGAGGTTATGTCGATAAGCACGATGTTCCCGTTGTACACGTTGCTGGTCAGGTTGGAAAGATCCTCGTATCTGTAGATCTCGCCTACCTTCACTAGCATCTGGGCGTCGCCCGCGTCCTCTCCTTCAAAAGTCATGTCGCTGAGATCAATGTACGATTCGGTCTCAACCACTGCTCCGTCCCTTTCAGACTTTGGCGTGAATGCCTTGCGCTTGATAATAGTCACCCTCATCCCTCGTGCTGCTGTAATCATGCTACCAGAATATATATATTGCCAATTCTGGAATACTGGAAAAGAGCGTCCCTTCCGCTCACGCCTGCCCGATGTTCCAGATCTCATCGCCGACGAAGTGGATGTTCTTCACGGCCTTCCCTTGCTTCTTCTTCGACATCTCCGATCCGGCCATCAGGGCGATGCCGACCGAGATCGGTTTCTTGTGCTTCTCGTCGCGGACCCAGACGATGTCCCCCTCTTTGATGCCCTCGTCCGCCTCGACGATTCCAGGAGCCATCACATCGGCGCCGTTCGTGACGAACTTTATCGCGCCCATGTCGACGGTGATGTATCTGCATGCAGGTGATATCCTGAGGAGCCCTCGGATGGTCGGGAAAGGCCTGTCGTTGATGTATATCCCCACGATCTCGTCGGAATCGAGGATTACGGTCCATTTGTCCCACTCGGCGACGTCGATCTGCGATCCTTCCGAGAACGGGGCGAACCCCGTCGATGCGATCAGCTCCTGCTCCAGGGATTTTATCTCCTTCTTGCTGAGCCGGTGCCTGTTCTTGAATCTGACTTCGCTCACCTGGACACATCCTTTGAAATGAGAATTCAGTTCGCAATGGATCGGGATCAGCCGATTCTCTTGGCCGCCTCGCTGATGGATTTGTCAAGCTCCGGCGTTGAGAGCCCCCGGAGGACGATATCTTTGGAACTGTCAAGATGCTTCTTCAATCGCTCCTTGTCTCTTTCGAGCCTCAGCAGAGCGGAGATTATGGTTGCGGAGTCCGGATCCAGATCGTTCGCGGTCCGGAAGGCGCCCAGAGCCTTTTCCTTCTTCCCCTTGCGGAGATTCTCTTCTCCCAACAGGTACCACGCGGCGGAATCCTCCTCAGGCAATGACATCTCATCGCTGTCTGAGAACTCGTCATCGCTCAGACCGTCGGCCTTCTGCATGCGATTGACCGCGACGATGCCGTCCCTGATGATCTCGTTGATTTCGTGCAGCATCTCCTCCTCTCCAGCCGCCTGTGCAAGAGCGCGTGCGTTTCTCAGAGTAATCTCAGCGTCGAAATTCTGATTGTTCACAAGCTGGCACATTGCAAGAACCATCATCGCCTCGGAGGACTCCGAATCGAGCTCGACGGCGTGGGAAGCGAAAAAGATCGCTTGTTCGGGAAAGCTCCCGAGCATTGTCCTTGCCTTCAACAGCCATACCTCGGGGAAGGTCGGTTGAAGCTTTAGCGAGCGGTTCAATTCCTTCTCTCCCTGCTCCCTCGACCCTATCTTCATCATCGCCACTGCGGCCGCATAGTGGGCGTAGTCGAAACCTTCGTTTATCTCGATGGCCCTCTGATGGAAGGGGAGGGATTCCTTGAAAAGACCTATTTTCTCAAGTGCGTTTCCGATGTTGTTCCAGGCGATCTCGTAATTCGGGTCTATCTCCAGCGCCTTCACGAATTTTGGGATCGATTCCTTGTATCTCCCGAGGTTGTAGAGGGCGTTTCCCCAGTTGTTCCACATCACGCAGTCCTCGGGTGAGATCCTCACGGCTTTCTCGTAAATGACTAGGACCTCCTCTAGCCTGTCCCTCCCGTGAAGCGCGAAGGACATGTTCCGCAGTACTTCGATGTCGCCTTCGCCCTCCTTCATTGCCTCCCTAAGGAGCGCCATCCCCTCCTCCTCGAATCCTTCGGCAAGTACTGCCAGCCCGAGCCAGCTCTTCTTAGCCGGGTCGGATTGAGTTTCCATTCCTTTCTTCAGCTGCTCCGTCGCCTCCTGGGCGAGTCCGCTTTCGTAATAGACCTCGCCGATAATCAGCTGGACTGAGGGATTGGCTGCCAGGTTCTCAGGGATCCGGTCCTTGATGTCGAGGATTTCGTCGTTCGCCTGGAACTCCCTGAGCACTTTTAGAACGTCCAGCCAAGTCTCTGAGGTGGCCTCGTCAAGGATGGGGTCGACTATTTTAATCGCCTTCTTAGTCCTCCCATCAGCAACGAGCGCCTGGAAATAATCGAACCGTACCTGAGCGTCATCTCCCTTCATCCTAAGAGCTCTGGCGAAGTATGGGATGGATTCCTTCGACCTACCCAATGTCAGCAGAGTGCCTGCCATATTCTTGATGGAAAAAAAGTTCCGGGGATTGTTCTTGAGCGCTTCGGAATAATGCTGCAAGGCTTCCTTGTATCTGCCGAGCTTCTCGAGCCCGGCCCCTATGTTGTTCTCGACGGCGTCCTTCTTGAACCCCAGCTCTTCGGCCTTTGAGAATTCGGAAATGGCTTCCTCGACATTGCCGGAATCCCAGAACGAAAGCCCTTTTTTGAACTCTTCCGCGCCCGGGACGGGCTCTTCGTCTTTCTTCTGGTCCGCCTCGCTCATCGCATTTCCAGCGCACAATATAATTCGAAAACTATATATAACATCTTCCTGGATTGCTTCCGATATGATTACGGTCTTCGGTCTGGACCCAAGGTCGGTCGTAATCGCATACATGATTTCCAAGGTCAAGGGCACCAAGGCCGTTCTCAATGATCCGGCGAAGAAGTACTTCTTCGATGCGGTCGATGATGCGCGGGCTGCGGATTATGACGCGATATACGCCCAGTACCGGGAGAGGTTCGGCGTCATCGACTTCCTGGAGGACAGGAAACTGTACGACGTCATAAGCAGCGACATCTTCTGGGCGCTGAGATTCGATTCCCTGGACAAAGCGACCCTTGTTCTGCAGGTCATCGAACAGATCGCCGCTTCCGGCAGCAAGGAGTACCTCTCAGAAGGCACCGCCGAGGCGCGCGAGATGCGGTTCAGGGTCAAGAGGGTGCTCTCGGAGTTCAACAGGGCATTGAGGTTCGTCAAGTTCACCCATCACGAGGAGCTGAAGCTGTCGCTCGCCACCGCGTCGTTCGACGGCGACATTTGCGACATGGTGCTGAGGGGGGAGGCGACCAGATGCCCGGAGGGATTCGTCGTGGCGATCTATGACAGCGGCCACGTCCACATCCTCCTCAACGGCATCCCTTACCTCGCCAAGCGACAGAAAGTATCCCTCGCGCCTGAGCGCAAGGACTTCAAGAGGTTCTGGGGAGGGTTGCCGGAGTCCGGCGGCAGCGCTCTCACGAAAGACGAGACGCATTTCCTCAAAGAGATTCCGAGCATGATCATCCCGAAAATGACGGAATCCGCTGACAGAACGACCGCTTCGGAATCCTCGACCCTGGACGATTTCACCGGATGAATATGGGGCCGACAGGGCTCTGCGCGAGAGAAAAATTCACATAATCATGAATTAATATGACTTCAGGCCATTGACAGCACAATAGAAACATCGCACAGGTGTAGAAATGGGAAGCACTACCGGCGCCCGATCGGAACACGGGCGGGACGAGAACAACGACTGTCTGTTCTATCTGGACCTCATGAGCCATGACATCCTCAACTTCAACCAGGCGGTCCTCAGCTACCTCGAGATCACTCTCAACGACGCCTCGACGAGCGAGGAGACGAGGCACTACCTCCTGTCGGCGATAGACCAGATCAGGAACAGCTCCCAGCTGATCGACGACGTGAAGAAGATGGCCCGCCTGGAGCAGGTCAACAGCGACGCCTTTGACACGCTTTCCCTCGAAGGGGTCATCCAGGGGTCGATCGAAGACCTCAGGTTGATGCACCCGGACATGCACATCGAAGTGAGCGTCAGGAACGACGCCGGACATGTGAACGTCAAGGGGACGGACGTCCTCGGAGACGTCTTCCTGAACCTGCTCGCCAACGCCGTAAGGCAGGACCAGTCGGAGGAACCGGTCATCGAAGTCACTATCACAAGGCCCAAGGCACCGTCCGGAATGGTCGACGTGACCGTCGAGGACAGAGGCTCGGGGATACCCGATCAGATGAAAAGGGCGCTAGCGGGCGAGAAGAGGGCGGACAACGTGACCAGGAAGCACGCAGGCCTCGGGCTCCTCATGGTGAGGGCCGCGGCGAAGCGGTTCGGGGGCCACCTGATCATAGGCGACCGCATACGTGGCGACCATACGAAGGGGGCCAAGCTGACGGTGAGGCTGCCAGAGGTGCGATCCTAGATGACGAGCATCATGGTCGTCGACGACGAGGTCTTCATAGTCGACCTCTACCGCGACATTCTCAAGCTCAAGGGTTACGAGGTCATCGCGACCGCATACGACGGCGACGAGGCGGTCAGGAAGTATCAGACGATGGAGAAGCGCCCCGACATCATCATCCTCGACCACCGGATGCCGAACAAGAACGGGGTCGAGACGATGGTCGAGATCCTTGCGATGAACAAGAACGCGAAGATCCTGTTCGTCAGCGCTGACATCATGATCGAAAAGGAGGCCCTGAAGAACGGCGCGCGGGGCTTCCTCTCAAAGCCGTTCAGGATGGACGAGCTAGTGGAGTCCATAGAGAAGCTCAGGCATGAGCCGTAGCCGGGTCCAGAACCTGGCTCAACGATAGTTTGATGCTCGGGCAAGACAGATTACGGAGGCAGTGAAACGATGACAGATCCTTTGGACGACATTTTCACGAAATCCAAGTCGATCAGCCTTCCCAGGAGGATCCTCGCGGGGCACGACGTCATCGGCCAGGTCCCTGACGTGTGCTCTGAATTCGAGCTCAAGTCCCCAACCCTCATGGTAACGGGGCCCATGACTTCGTCCCTTGCGGGACAGCCGAT
>Ga0315295_10005114_pt1 | contig 11212 bp, 10 predicted proteins | sample YL17G14_0_MG_FD_204453 | JGI IMG/M metagenome (GOLD analysis project Ga0315295, IMG submission 204453) | Sediment microbial communities from Yellowstone Lake, YNP, Wyoming, USA - YL17G14_0 | ecosystem: Environmental > Aquatic > Freshwater > Lake > Sediment | place: USA: Wyoming | collected...
TTCTTCAACCAACTTCTCGTGGTCCTGAGGTTGAGTGGCCTCCCTCAAGAGCTTTTCTGCCATTTCCATGGATAGGTCCACCATTTCTTTCCTCAGGATAAAACGCGCCTTTCTAACCTCTTGCTCAGCAACTACCCGAGCTTGCTTCCGAATCCGATCGCCTTCCTCCTGTGCGCGTTCGATAATTCTCTTGCGTTCCACCTCGGCCTCTTGGGAGATTTCTTGGTGGAGATTGTCGATTTCCTGGCTCAGCGAATTGAGTTTCTCCTCCCATTTATCGAAATGGGCCCGGGATTCTTCTTCCTTTTTGGCGGACTGCTCCAGGGAGTTCTTGATCTCCTGCTGCCTTTTTAAAAGAAATGCACGAACAGGCTTTTTCAAGACATAGATGAGCAGCGTGACCAGCAGAACGAAGCTGGCGATCTGCCAGAAGACTTCCCCGGTGATGCCCCCTCCCTTATCTCTGGCAGCCCAAAGATCATTTGCGGAAAGGGCAGGCGAAAGAATCCCGAGGATGCCAAACCAGAACCAAAGAGAAAACCTGGTCATTGAAGGCTCCTTCCCAGAATTTTTTCGGCAATCTCTCGGGAGAGGTTTGGGGCTTGAAGCTGGAGGTCAACTCGGGCCGTCCCCATCTCTTTGGCGATCTTTATTTTCATTTCCTGGATTAACCGATTGGCCTCTTCCACGGCTTTTTGCAAAATCTCCATCTCCTTCCCCAAACCTTCTTTGCGCATTTCTTCTCGACTAGCCGCCCCTTGGGCTTGGGCTGCGAAAATCGCTTCCCGATAATGCTCCACCAGCTCTTCTGTCCTCTGCTGGAGCTCTCTGGCCCTCTTTTCAGCTTTCTCCACCCGATCTTTTCTCTCTTGTAGGATGCTCAAAAAAGGCCTGAAAGCTACTTGACTTAAGATAACCACCAAACCCAGGACTATGGCCAGTTGAATGACCAAGGTGAGGTTCAACTCGATCATGGAGTCGTCTCCCTAATTTTCAGAATGTTTTTAGGCAAATTATTTGGTTTGATTTTTCCCTTCAGACTCGACTTCCCCCATCCTTTCAAGGTCCCCAGACATATGGGAAGTGCCTTGAAAGATTACTCCCTCGCCGAAGAGCAGGATTGGGGAACTAATGTCACCATAAATTTTGGCCGGGGAATACGCTTCAATCCGGGTTTTGGCGGTGATCGTTCCATGGGCTTCTCCCCGGATTAAGACCACACCGGCCTGAATCTTCGCTCGGACAACGGCCTTTTCTCCGATGATAAATATCCCGTTGCTATGGATTTCGCCGGTGAACTTTCCATCGACCCGAACGGCTCCTTCAAAGGTCAATTTCCCTTCGAATTCCGTTCCCAGACCCAGGAGGGTGTTGATTTCTTCTTTTTGTTTCTTCTTGTTACTCAGACTTGACACCCCTTTCAACCCCCTCCTCTGCGGAGCAGGTCGATGATCCGATCCAATTCGTCTGGAGAATAAAATGCAATTTCGATCCTCCCTCGCCTTCTTTTTCCCACGATTTTCACTTTCGTTCCCAAAGCCCGCTGAAGCTCTTCCACTAAGGGGTTCCATTCTTGGTTATTTTTTGAAGGGGCCGAGTGGCCTTTGGAACGAAGCTTCTTAACCAAGCTTTCAGTTTGGCGAACGGAAAGACCGGCTGTTAGCACTTTCTTCAACGCCAGTCTTTGCTTTTCCGGCCCTTCCAGGCTCAGGAATGCCCGAGCATGCCCCATGCTGATCGCCCCTTCTACCAAGCATTGCCTGATTTCCGGGGGAAGTCTTAGCAGGCGGATCGTGTTGGTGACGCTCGTTCGGTCTTTTCCAACCCTTTTGGAGACTTCTTCCTGGGTTAAGTGAAAATGGTCTATCAACCTCTTAAAAGCTTCGGCTTCCTCGATGGGGTTTAGGTCTTCCCTTTGAAGATTCTCGATCAAAGAAAGCTCCAGAATTTCTGAATCGGGGACATCTTTGATCAAAATGGGAACTTCTTTAACCCCGGCCTTCTGTGCGGCCCGCCACCTGCGCTCTCCGGCGATGAGTTCGTAACCTTCACCCTTACGGCGGACTACCAGCGGCTGGAGGATTCCTTTCTCTCGAATGGATCCCACCAGCTCCTGGAGATGTTCATCATCAAAAGCCTTTCGGGGTTGAAACGGGTTTGGCTGCACCTCCTCGATTCCGCAGAAGTGGAAGGCTCTTTTTGCTTCCAAATCTGAGGATTGCTTTTCTGGGATCAAGGCTGCCAACCCTTTTCCCAATGCCTGCCGTCCGGCCAACGCTCCTAGTCCTTCTTCTCTCTTTCCGAGCTGTTCGTTCTTTTAAAAAAAACTGAATGACGATTCACTTTAAACCAATCGAAAGAAAAATGTCAAAAAAAAAATTAGAGTTCCCTGAAAAAATCCAAAGGGGGCTTTGAGCATTGGACCCCCAAACATTCTTAGCAGGGCATAATCCACTTTTTCAGGGACAGCCATTAATGTTCGTGGGTTAAAACCTCTTTAGCCAAGTCCAAATAGCTCTCTGCACCACGCGAGTCAGCATCATACAAGATGATCGGCTTTCCGAAACTTGGGCATTCGCTTAGACGCACATTTCTGGGGATGACCGTATTGAAGACCATGGGCCCGAAATGCTTTCTTACTTCTTCGGTCACCTGATGAGAAATGTTATTCCGTTTATCGAACATGGTCAGCAAAATTCCCTCAATTTTTAGCCAAGGGTTTAAGTTATTTTTAATTAACTCAATAGTTTTCAATAGTTGTGATAATCCTTCCATAGGATAGTACTCGCATTGCAGCGGGACGAGCACTGAATCGGAGGCCGTCAGCGAATTAACTGTGATAAGGCCCAAGGAAGGGGGACAATCGATGATCAAAAAATCGAATTCCTCTCTGACTTCCTTCAAGGCATTCCTCAGGCGCATCTCTCGGTCTGGAAAGGGGACTAATTCGATTTCTGCCCCGATCAGGTCAATGTTCGACGGGATGATTTTCAGAAAATCAAGCTCCGTATCCCGAAGCAAATCCTTGAGGGGCACTTGCTCGATCAGGGCATGATAGATGCTCCGGTTGACTTCTTCTCTAGATATGCCGAGTCCACTGGAGGCATTTCCCTGAGGATCGATGTCGATCAGTAAGGTTTTCTTCTCGGCGACGGCCAGTGACGCCGAGAGGTTGACCGCGGTGGTGGTCTTGCCTACTCCCCCTTTTTGGTTGGCGATGCTGATCACTCGGGCCATTTCCCAAATTCCCCCCCGCAAGACTTTAGCCTTTCTAAAAATGATTTTTCAAGAAAAAAAGAAAGGGATAAATGTTTCACGTGAAACATCATGATCATTCTCTATGCCTTCCTAAGACCGATGAGGATCCGTTCATGGCCTAAAAATGGCAATCGGAGCCGATAGAAGAAATCCAGCTTCAAGCCCATTTGCTCCATGGCCGGCAGGCTTTTTCCCAACTCTGCCTCCCCCTTCTTCCCTTTCATTGCCAAAAGGATTCCTCCCGGACTTAGAAAGGGGAGTCCTGTGGCAGCTAATTTCAGCAAAGACCCGAAGGCTCGGGAGATGACAAAATCAAATATCCCCCCAAAATCCTGTCCTATTTTCCTCTTTTCCTCGGACCACTGGATTTCTATCCCTTCAAGGCCTAAGTTCCGGACAAGATTTTTCAAAAAAAAGACCTTCTTTTGAGTCGCCTCCATTAAGACTACCCTTAGATCGGGGCGGACAATTTTTGCGGGGATACCGGGAAACCCTGCTCCCGAACCTAGATCAACGATGGAGGCTCTTTGCTGGAGATATTTCAGAACTGTAAGAGAGTCGAGGAAATCCTTCAAAATAATCTCCCGGTCACTGGCTCTGCTCATCAAATTCATACGCTTGCCCCAGGTCTTCAATTCATCCATGTATTTCCTAAAGGCCAGAATATGCTCGTTGGTCAACATAAGGCCGAGTTCTGCCGCTCCTTCGATGAGTAACCTGGGAAACTCAGTTTGAATCACTGCCGTCCAATTGAAGTTGAGATCCTAAAACCCTTGTTGAGTTATTCGGAAAATTTTTTCGAACAAAGCTCCAAATTGCAAAAATCCCCCTGCAAATCATCCCTGGCCCAAATAATGGTTTTAAGGCCTTGACAACCTTAATTTGGATACAAGGGAGGATGAAGAGAACTCTTGCCCGTGGCAATCCTTTTAAGGTAGATCATCAGGATGGAAATGGCCGCTGGCGTAACCCCGGATATCCGGGAAGCCTGTCCCAAAGAAAGGGGTCTTATTTTCGCCAATTTTTCTTTGACCTCAGCCGTGAGGCCGGGTATAACCTTGAAATCCATGTTCGCTGGTAACCGTATGCCTTCCAGCTTTAAAAGCTTACCTACATGTTCCTCTTGCCTCTTAATGTAACCTGCATACTTGGTCTGAATTTCCACCTGCTCTGCTACCGCAGGATCGGTTAGAGCGCAGGCCTGGTCAAAAGCCTTTAGGTCATAATAAGAAATCTCCGGCCTGCGGAGAAGCTCGATCAAGGAAATCGAGTTTTTTAAAGGCGAGCTTCCCAGAGCCTTCAGCCGGTCATTGGTTCCCAAGGTAGGTTGGATAATGAACTTATTAAGCCTTTCGAACTCTTTTCTTAGGTTAAATTCTTTCTGTATAAATTCAAAGTAATCTTTATCATTCACCAATCCAACAGACCGCCCTTTTTCTCTTAGCCGAAAGTCTGCGTTGTCTTCCCGGAGAAGCAGGCGGTATTCAGCCCGAGACGTGAACATCCGGTAGGGTTCTTTAGTGCCCTTGGTCACAAGATCATCAATCAAAACCCCTATGTAGGCTTCTTCTCGCCCCAAGATCAGAGGTTCCTTTCCTCTAATCTCCAAAGAGGCGTTGATCCCGGCCATAAGCCCTTGAGCTGCAGCCTCTTCATACCCCGAAGTACCGTTAATCTGCCCCCCAAAAAATAAGTTCTTTACGAGCTTGGTTTCCAGGGAGGGCATTAGTTGAATGGGGTCTGCATAATCATACTCGACGGCGTACCCTGGACGAATGATTTCCACCCTCTCCAAACCCAAGATAGAGCGCAGCGTCTTAAGCTGAATGTCCATGGGCAAGCTTGTGGCGAGGCCATTAGGGTAGACCTCAAGGGTGTCTAACCCCATCGGTTCTAGAAAAATCTGATGCTGGTCCTTGTCCGGGAAGCGAACAACTTTATCCTCGATCGAAGGACAGTATCTGGGTCCAATACCCTTAATAATTCCGCAATAAAGGGGGGAACGATCAAGTCCCGAGCGGATGATTTCGTGGGTTCTTGGGTTAGTGTAAGTGATATAGCAGGGAACCTGCTGTAATAGAATTGCTTTATTGCTGAACGAAAAGGGCTTCGGCGGGTCGTCACCCCTTTGTTCCTTAAGCTCAGAAAAATTAATGCTCTTTCTGTCCAGGCGCGGGCAGGTCCCGGTTTTTAGGCGCCCCAATGAAAAGCCGAGGCGCATGAGGCATTCGGAAAGCTTTAAAGAAGGAAGATCGCCCAGCCTCCCGGCCGGGAAATTTTTAAGGCCGATATGAACAAGTCCCCGAAGGAAAGTCCCTGTGGTCACGATCACCGCTCGGGCTACAAACCTCTCCCCGACGTTTGTCTCCACCCCAATTGCTTTTCCGCGGTCTACCAGAATTTCGTCAACAATGGCCTGTTTGAGAAAGAGATTTTCCTGTCGTTCCAGAATTTTTTTCATCCGCAGATGGTAGAGCTGCAGGTCTCCTTGGGCCCTGGAAGAGCGCACTGCTGGGCCTTTCTTGGTGTTCAATTGACGGAATTGTATTCCGGTCTCATCGATATTTTTGGCCATCTCCCCGCCAAGAGCATCAATCTCTTTGACTAAATGGCCTTTGGCCAGCCCACCGATGGCCGGGTTACAAGACATCCGGGCCACTCCATCCACGTTGATGGTTAGGAGGAGAGTGGTGTGCCCCAGGCGCGCACAAGCTAGGGCGGCCTCACAGCCAGCGTGGCCGGCACCGATGACGATGACCTCAAACTCTTCAGGGGAAAAGGCCAAAGAATTCCTTCTGGAACGGGGGGGAAAGAGAATGTTTCACGTGAAACAACGCCCGCTTATTATTCTAACATATTAAAACAAAAAAGTTTTATATGTTCTTACCATTTAGCCGGGCATTTGTCAAACGGTTTTTCCCCAGATATCTTAAAATAGATTTGAACATATTCCTATTTTTACTGGTAATTTAATTTGACAAAGCAGATTCAGAAAAATCCGAGGCTTTCAGGAAAGGTGCACGGTATCTCCTTCAAAAAACCTAAGATTTGAAGAGTCACTTTTCGCAGAAATGTATCTCGAAAGTCCTTAAGGTTTAATTAGCTTTTGCAATCCGCATTAAAAAACGAAAGTTATTGTTTTAAATGCAACATCTGGAAGATCCCTGGATCGTCCAATTTGAGATAGACCTATGGATTTGAGCGGCCTAACGATAGCATCTCCCTACAAGAGAACCATAATCTAATCTGAGGGAAAAATTGACTTTCCCTTTCCTTTCTGATATATTCCCCCAAAATATTATTTCATGTCAATGCCCAATGAAAAAAGGAAAAAGGTTTATTAATCTGAAACTTGGCAAGCGAACCACCCATAGGCCAAAGCCATGGGTTACCCAGCCAATAAAGAAGACTCCAAAGGGATCAGCTCAATGAGGGGAGAGAAAATACTCCTTCTCCTGCCCTCCATATTGGCGATTCTGGCCGCGCTGGCCTGTTCATCCACCCCCAAAACAGGCGTTCTCTTGCGCGATCCGTTGGCTTCTCTGAAAGTAGTCGAGGAAACCTTCGCCAAAGAGGGGAAAAGTGATTACTTCCTCTTAAATGACGAAGGATATTCCTTCCGGCTGATTTATCTATGTGAAAATCGAGTCTACAACTTTGTAGAGGAACCCAAGAACAACCCCGTGTTGGTTAGCCTTCAGCCCATCCTTGATAGTCCGGTTGAAAAAAAGCTCCGAGCTGATGACCGAAGGAGAATATGGGTCTGCATGGAGCGAAAAGTGCGGGAAGAACAGTTCCGGGTGGAAGAACTCAAAAGGCGGATGACGGAAGAGAGGTTGCGGCTCGAAAGGGAAGTGCGCTCAATGTGGGGGGAGCGAGATCGCATTGTTGTTGAGATCGAGAAAAAAAAGAAGCTCGAAGCCGAGAGGCAGCGCCGGATGGAAGAGGAGATGCGCAGGGCGGAGGAAGAGCGCCTCCGCAAGCTGGAAGAGGAACAGCGCAGGAAGGCCGAGGAAGAAAGAAAGATTAAGGTCTACAGGGTTGGGGAAAAAGAAGAATCCCCAACTTTACCCCCACCCCTTCCTCCCAAGGTTACCGAGAGTGGCATTTTCTTAGTTATGAAAGAAGCGAATATCCATGAAGATGCGCGAGAGACATCAAAAATTCAGGCCAAGGCCAAAAAATACGATATTTTTGAGGTCGTAGACTCCAAGCGAGACGAAAACGGAATCCCATGGTATCAATTCATTGTATCTGAACGGGTAATCTCGGAGAAAGCAAAAAGGTACGGTTGGTCACCTGAAGAAAAATCCTTTTGGGTGAAGAACAAATTGCTAGCCTGGGTTTATCCCGGTGATCTGGCCAAGATTCACACGGCCAAACCTTTAAAGTTAAATGTGGAGGAAATCCAATTTACAGGGAAGAAGGCCTCCTCCCCCCCAAAACCTTCCTTGTACGAAGTCATCTATGAGGTGAATGTAGAATATGCCGAAAATATTGTTGGTTGGATAGATGAAAAGAGTGGGATCCGCCGGAGCAACACAAATAAAGACGAAATGAGAAGTCTCTTAAACGAGCTTTCCAAGACGCTCTGGCCGCTACGGATTCAGAACGATATCCTCAGGGGGTACATCCGCACTGGTTTCACTCCCCAACAGGTTGTGCTATCCTGGGGACGACCAGATCATGTGAATAAAACTAGGACCTTGGTCGGAATCCACGAGCAATGGGTCTACGGAGAGAGCCCTTTTCCGAACTCCTATGTTTACTTTGAGAACGGATTGGTCAAAAGCTGGGAATTCTTGAAAAAGAGCGGAAAATAATATTCGCTCCCCAGGAATAGAATTTAAAAACAGGAGGAGCCCATGGGAATTTATGATTATACTATTTATGATTTCATTTGTCGCAATGCCCAGCTCTACCGGGATCGTGATTCCGTTATTTTCAAAGACGTTCGATTAAGCCACAGGCAATACAAGGAAAAATGTGATCAGCTCGCCGCAGGTTTAATTCTATCGGGAATCAAAAAAGGCGACCGCCTCGGGGTAGTGGCTCAAAATTGCCTGGAATACATGATCCTTTATGGAGCTGCGGCCAAAATCGGCGCCATCATGCTGCCTGTTAATTGGCGCTTTCAGGAGGATGAGGTTAAATATGTCCTCAATGACTGTACCCCGAAGTTTGTCTTTGCGGGGCCGGATTACCGCAAAGTAGTTGCCGAGGCGGCACAAGAATTCAGGTATATCGAAAAGTGCTACGCGATCGGAGGGGGCGAAACTCCCAAAGGATTCCTTCCTTTCAATGAGTTGTATTCAGGGGAAGGAGCTGACAAAAAAATCGATGTTCCAGCTGACTCCGGCTATGTGATTATTCATACGGCTGCAGTGGAAGGGCGTCCTCGCGGTGCCCTTTTGAGCCAGGCCAATATCGTTTATGCAAACTTAGCGTATATGCGCCAATACATGTTAAGCATAGAGGATTGTCACCTCTGCTTTCTTCCTCTCTATCATGCTGCGGGGATTTTCATAGCCCTGGCCGTTATGCACGGAGGGGGGAAGAACGTCATTTTCGAGAGGTTTGACCCCGAGTTGGTCCTCCAGATGATCGAAAAGGAAAAGGGCACGATTTTCTTTAATTTTGCTCCTATTTTGAAGATGATCATGGACAAATATGATGAACATCCCTGCGACATCTCGAGCCTCAGAATCGTTTCAGGGCTCGACCTCCGGGAAAATGTCCAGCGATTCCTAAAGCTTGCGCCCCGGGCCAGGTATTGGACTGGATTTGGGCAGACGGAATGTATGGGTGTATCCGGCTGTCCCTACGACGAGAAACCCGGTAGCGCTGGGAAGCCTTCCCACTTTGCCCGGGTGGCCCTTTTTGATAATTATGATAACGAAGTCCCCATGGAAACTCCAGGGGAAATCTGTGTCCGCTCTCCCATGGTTTTCCTTGGATACTGGGGTCGGGACAAGGACAATGAATACACTTTTAGGAATGGCTGGCACCACACAGGAGACATCGCCCGATTTGATGAAGAGGGATATCTCTGGTACGTTAAACGGAAGGCCGAGAAGGAACTCATCAAACCCGGGGGAGAAAATGTGTACCCCGCAGAGGTAGAGAAGGTGATTCTGCAAAACCAGAACGTGACCGAAGTATCTGTTATCGGCGTACGCGATCCCGAATGGGGGGAAGCCATTAAAGCGGTTTGCGCCTTGAAACCGGGAAGTACCCTTAGCCAACAGGAATTGATTGACTTCGTTGCTTCGCGAATTGCGCGCTACAAAAAGCCCAAATATGTTACATTTGTTTCCTCTCTTCCCAAAGCCCAGGATGGGACAATTGACCGGGAAAAAGTGAAGGCTGAACACGGAAAGGAATAAAGTTCGAAAATAAACGGGCGAATCACAGAGCATCAAGCGGATTTCTTATCCCCATTCCACTATTTTTGTCATGACGGTTGGGAGTCTCTCGGGCTTCCCGGCCCGCTCGCGAATCCCAAAGTCCCCCAACTCCAGGCCGGGGACATGCTTGTAGAGAATTATAGGCAAGGATTTTATTCTCTCTCACAAGCTTCTGTAATTTGGGAGCAAGCCCGATGTGCCCACCGATCACAGTTCTAACCAAACCTTCGGGGCCCATATGATTCAGACCCTTTTCCGCGCCATCTCCCTGGCCGGCGGCATAAACCAGGGTGAAGTTCTTTGGCCTCCCGGAGTTTAGAAAATATTCCTCCGGTTTGACAGCAACTTCCTCGGCAAATCCGGCCCCCACAAACCCGCCGGTGGCCACTGTGTCTCCGTCCCTGATGACCCGACCCGCTTCTTCGGCCGTGACGATTTTCCCTTTCCTCTGCCGGGGAGGGGGAAAAGCGGAAAACATGGGATGGGCGACTTCCTTTCCCGGAGAAGATTCTTCTTTCATAGAACACCCCCATCTATTCTACCGGGGACGCCAGGCAGAATAGGTAGAAAGAATTAAGGTAGAAATAGTCCTGGATGATAAAGGGGGGCTAAAACCCGCCCCCGATCGGCTTAACAATATCGGGGGGGAAAGGACAGAAGACAAAGGAACGGTTATATTTCTCCCAGGGTGATTTCCGTCTCTTCCTCAGGAAGGGGGATGATGAACACAGGCTTCCGGATTCGGTGCAAGACCTTCTCCGATACGCTTCCCAGGAAAGCATGACGGATTACGCCTCTTCCATGGGTTCCCATGATGTCCACGTCGGCATTCAGATCCTCCGCCTTGTGGAGGATCTCAGCCGCCGGGTCTCCATAGAGAACGTCAATGGAAACCACCCGTTTAAGGGTTTTAGAGTCTCTTTTTAACTCTCGCTCGGCGAATTGCCGGAGCCGGTCTTTGATCCGTTCGAGCAAGTGTTCTCTCGTCTCTTCGCGCATCTTGTGGAGTTTGTCCTCACCGATATACTGCGAGAGCAGCCCCTCGGTAGAGGCCGGAATGGTTTCAATCACATGGAGGATATGAATCTGGGCATCATGTTTCTGTGCCGAATTAACTGCGTAACGGAAAGCATAAGCGGAGTTCTTGCTCAGATCCGTGGCATACAGGATATTTTTGATTCTTGGAATCATGAAGTTCTCCTCCAATCACTTAAGGCACTTGAGGGCATTTTAGCGCACTTGAGGCAATCGAAATTCTATTTTCCTAGCATCGCATTGGGCAGCCATACGACGACCTGGGGCCAAAAGGTGCAGAGAAGAACTCCGATGAACTGGAGGATCAGGAACGGGACGACCCCCCGGTAGATGTGGTTAATTTTGATCCCTTCAAGACCCATCCCCGATAGGTAGAAGAGAGCATAACCGAAGGGAGGGGTCAAAAAGGACAGCTGAAGGTTGATAGCCAGCATGGCCGTGAACCAGAGGGTGTCGAAACCCATGGCCTTGGCGATGGGCAGAAATATGGGAAACGTGATCATAACGATCCC
>Ga0315295_10005115_pt1 | contig 11212 bp, 15 predicted proteins | sample YL17G14_0_MG_FD_204453 | JGI IMG/M metagenome (GOLD analysis project Ga0315295, IMG submission 204453) | Sediment microbial communities from Yellowstone Lake, YNP, Wyoming, USA - YL17G14_0 | ecosystem: Environmental > Aquatic > Freshwater > Lake > Sediment | place: USA: Wyoming | collected...
GGGAACTTTGGGTGTTGTAAAGGTTGTGCAGAACTGCTACCATCTTCGCATGGGACCTGGAGTTATACTATTGCTGGCCGGTGGCGCGGTTGCAGTAAAGGTCGCTGCCGATAAACGTAAAACAGAATTGGCTAACAAAGAGGTTGCACAGGATAATTTATTCGCTGATAAGCTGGAAATCAAACGGATGATTACCGAAGAAGCTCAGCGTCAAGGTTTGAAACCAGGCATAGCTTTGCTTTTTGCAGACCTGGAAACGAAATTTAGAAATATAAGAGGCGATTCAAGGTGGCCATATAATCGAACCAAGAGCGGGAAAACCAATTGGCAAGTAAATGTACTGAACAACAAAGATCTGCTCGATAATCCATACCGCGATAACCCAGCCGTTTGGATTTCTTACGGTCCATTTCAGCTTCTTTCACCGTTTTACGTGCATAAAGCCGATGCAATGGCTCACCCGGAAATTTTAGAGCAGCTTCCAGTAAACATCCGATTAGGCGTGCAACGCATCAAAGAACTGTACAAAAAGTACAATGGCGATCTCGTTAAGATGCGCCTTACTTATGTATGTGGATCTCCTACAGGATGTTCTGCACCAACGACGCAGCTTCATATTAAATTGATAAAGCAAAAAGCGCCGAAGTATGGATTAGTAGCTTAGATTACCTGGCTTTTCTAAAGTCTTTGGTAATGATTAGCTGCTTCTGTGTTTCCGAACCAAGCCGGCCTTTGTTTACGCTGGCTTTGATTGTACTGCACTTCCATCCCTTAGATTTACAAAATAGCTTCCTGATTTTCGGATGATTGTTGATTATGATGAAAACGTAACCCTTCATCTTATCAGAAACCTTTTTAAGGTGCTCTGGATCGAATGAAGTGCCTTTGGTTTTAGTTCCACGATGCTTCTTTATCTTGGACTTGATTCCACTATGATACATCGTATCTGAATAATCGAGTAACCATGGTGGATCGAGAAAATGAAGCGTTCGAGGTCCATCGAACTTCCGCATGGTCTTTGCAAAATCATCAAGCCTTACATACGATTTACGAAGCTTCTTTTGGTATTCTTTGAATCGACGGAGCTTACTAAGCTGCGTGAGCTTTCCATCATCATTCTTAGCATTACCAGTAAATGACTTTCTATCGCCGTGAAAACTCAAGTGCGATAGCGAAAGCTTATGACAGACACTCTTTTGATTTTTCAGTGAACGCTTGAACAGTCCTCTTGATTTTCTAATGCCTCCAGCACAATTGCGTAATCCGCCGTTCCTTACGCCTTTGTAGAAATCAATAAGCCACGGATCTGCATCACCAAGTACGTTGCGCTTTACTAGAGGCTTTCTGAAAAACACGGCTGCTCCACCGGCAAATGGCTCCACGTAGGTATCGTGAGGAGGTAGCATCTTGACTAAACGATTAGCAGTATGCCGCTTTCCTCCTGGCCATTTAAGGATCGGTTCGAGAATCATGTCTTTAGAAAGTGAATGCATTAAAATCCAGTATATACTAGCTTACCGTTTTCAAAATGCCATAAATCCTGTCTGTATGGATAAGGATTTCCGAATTCATCTGTTACCCATGATCCTCGTGGTCCTGTATTTCCATGAATTAAATACTGCGCTTCAGTATTGATATTGGTGCATTCAAATTTTATAGGAAATTCTGGAAAGCACTTTATCCAACGTATTTTAGACATTTTACATCTCCAACTTTTACAGTATTGATAATTGCTATTTCTTTTTCTGTATATTTCATGGTTTATTGCATCCTCGATAACTAGGATTTACATGCGAGCAGTAAATGCTCCACGCTACACGCCAGCAATAACCAGGATCGCCATAATGTTTCATGCAGGGGTCAACGTAAGTATGAAGCCTTCTCGCTATAGCAGCGGTTTTGTATCTGTGCTTTTGATCGCGACGAATAGACTCCAATACACTAATGACTGGAATGGAAGCAGATAGTACTTCTAGCGCTTTAGTATTCATAATGCTGCTTACGGTATTTCTCTATTTCTTCGCGCCATTTATTGAGAGCTTCGAAATACAATGTTTTGGTGGTTTTACCTTGTGTCCATCTATGTTCGTATCTCATGTTAGTAAGAATTTTTTTTGCATTTGCTAAATGAGTTGCTTTTGAATGCAAAAACTTGTTTGAATCTATAATTTCTTGTTCAAATTGGTTTAGTAAATCAATCATTGCCGCATTATGCTCATCTGGCATTCCAGCTAATGATAGCTTTCTGCCTTTTGAAAACATCGAAACAAATACAGTTAGCAATCCAACCGTTCCAATCAACCAATACCAAGGAATAGTAGCCTTTACAGTTATTTCTTCTTCTGGCTTGATAGGAACTATTTGTTTGGATATTTTCTGCTCGATCTCGATTCTAGTACCTGGAGCTTGCGCCGCTTGTTTCAATAATACTTTCGCGCGCAAAAGAGTTTCATTCCACTTAGTTTGTTCAGATAATGTCCACTTAGCTCCAGTGTTTGCAGAACCCCAATCTTTCGTATCATAAGCGTCATTCCAGTTGGAAAAGATCGCCATTAGCTCGCTTCTTATAGCAGCAGGAATATGCTCGAAAGGCGTAATCTTGTCGAAAGTATCAGCGAGCTTTTGAAACTCAGATTGAAGGTTTTGAGCGTTAGTAATTGTCATATTATCTCTTTTTTCTAAAAATCATAAATCCAATCGCTATAGCTCCTGCTCCTAGAATCCAAGGCCAGTAGTTGCTCTTGAATGTAGCGATTCCGCTCTCACCAGCATACATACCAGGAATTTTGTTTACATCAGCGCCCTTATTAGAAAGCTGCATTCGGTATTCAATATAACGACCTTCAAGATCAGTTAGCGTGTTTTCTAACTGCTTATCAGTATTCAATCCAAGTTCTTCCTCATTGAAATATGGACTGGAAGGATTGAAAGTGTTTATAAAAGGCTCAAATAGCGTCAAGTCATTCGCGATAGTACTCTTTGCATATGCGTCTTTACCAAATGTAGACAAATACAAAGTAGCAAGCTTCTTGTACGATTCGTAAAGAGGCTTGGCGCGATTCGCAAGCTTTTGTAGAGCAGGCTTTAGCGATTGTGGATCTACAGTTATTCCTAGCATTTTTTATTTCCTTTTATCTATTATCATCAAAATCAGTAAACCGGCTAATCCATCAACTCCAACCAAGGTTAGCGTTGAAAGTGTCAGCGAGCTTTTGAAACTCAGATTGAAGGTTGTGAGCGTTAGTAATAGGCATGTTATCTCTTTTTTCTAAAAATCATAAATCCAATCAATATCGCTCCTGCTCCAAGAACCCAAGGCCAGTGTTTTCTTTTGAATGTAACCGTTCCACTCTCAACAGCATACAGACTAGGAAGATTGCTTATATCAGCACCCTTATTAAAAAGATGCATTCGGTATTCCATATAACGGATTTCTAAATCAATCAGGATGTCTCTTAGCAGATCATTAGTATTCCATCCAATATCTTTATCATAGAAATATGGACTGGAAGGATTGAAAATAGTTCTAAAAGGTCCGAATTGCTCCAAGTCATTCTCAATAGTGCTCTTTGCATATACGTCCTTACCAAACGTGGACAAATACAAAGGAGCAAGCTTCTTGTACGATTCGTAAAGAAACTTGGCGCGATCAGCGATTTTTTGTAGTTCAAGCCTTCGCGTTTGTGGATTTACAATTCCTAGCATTGTTTATTTTCTTTTACCTATTAGCATCAAAATCAGTAAACCGGCTAATCCACCAACTCCAACCAAGGTTAGCTTGGTGGCCATATCCATATCTGGATTTATTGGATTCGTATTAGGCAATGCAGGATTAGACTGAGAAAGATTTTTTGCCTCTGCATCAGTAATAACTTGTGGACGTACCATCTTGTCTTTCATCAGAATCATATATGGTACGTTCTTTAGATCTAATCCTTTTTCAGCGTAATACTTACGATGCTGCACAAACAGATTTTCAAATGGTACGATCTCAGTGGTTTTGTCGTCGAATAACGACCAGGAACCCTTCCAATCGTTCAAATACTTGGCAAGAGCATTCTCTTCAGCCCATACCATTGTTTGCTTGGCATTCGGGATTACACTCAAGAGCTTGATGTAACAGTTTAGTACAGCCTGACCTCGATCGAGAGAATTTTCCAGCGCCATCGGATTCGTAGACATAACGCCAAACATTAGGAGGCTCCCTTCGATTCATTATCCGCTATTTCGGAATTGAAATCAATCGGCGCGGTTTGTTTAATAAACCATAAGCACACTATATAAGCCGGAATTGCCGTCCATAGATCCGACCACGGTATTAATTGACCGTTTCCAGCGCCTAGAACGGCTATCAGAACCGCCCAAAAACTCATACATACGTCACATGCCCAGGGTTTTTTGCCGGTTTTAACGAGCCACTGACCGAGCGGAATAGCACGAAACAACGTAATTAACGTCGCTGCTGAAAAACCCAATAATAGCGCGTAGTGAATCAACATGGTTAACTACCAGAACGCTCTTCCTTGTTTACGTGCTTGATTACCTCGTCAAGAACACCATCTATGTACTCAAGTATCAAAGCTACAGTTCGCGGACCTACCTGCGTCGAATGACCTGTTTCTTCAATGAATTCTCTAATTTCAGCTTCTATGAGAGGAAACGTAATATATAGCTTTTGTTTCAAATCGTAGATACGCCTTAGCAGATACTCATGATCTTTGTTCATTACTTTTTCTTTCCATATCCTGAGAATACTACTTCTCGTGGTTTATTTCCATATCTTGAAAATCTTGGTATTCCACAAGTACTGTTTAGTTTGTCATGCAAAATCTTTTTACCGATATTAGCGGTATCAAATGCTTTGCGTAATTTATTACGAATAGCAGAATCTTTTATTGACTTCTCATGTGCGCTTGCTGAAATATAAAAGTTGCTACCACGCAGAAGATTAAAAAATGCCTTATTACAATTTCCTTCATCAGCTTCTTTGTGCGCATCAATAAAAGATTCTAAACTTTTCGCTAGATACTTAGTAGCAATTATTTCATGTCCATCATCTTTATATGAAAGTTCACCTAAAGAACGATGTGGTATCTCTTCAATCTCACTTCTAAATATACGCTTGTAGCGAGGAGATCTAAATTCATAAGGTTTTGGAATAGGAAATTGATACGGTTCTCTTGTTCCACGTCTTTGTGGAGGTTTAATTAAATCAGGAGCCCATTCAATACAACGCTTTCCCCATTCAACGGGTACTTTGTGAGTTACCGGTCCATCATCGGTATAAATAACTTCCTGCTTGTACTTGAGCACTACATTTGCCCATCTCAAGCATTTACGGGAAACTATACGTCTTGTAGTCATATGTTTTATTCATCTTCACATGGACATCGTTCCATCTGATAATAACCAAGAGTAACTAGCTGACCTCTTGGACTAATCAAGATCCACGTATTCTTGGCTCTGCTCCAATAAACCTGACGACCGGGTTTTGACTTCTCAGGAATATGATAAGCCTGAAGCTGTCGTACTCTAGCAATAGCTTGTTGCGGAGAAAGCGTTTCAATAAAAGTCGGTGATATCATGCACAATCTCCTATAAGCTTGATTTTAATACATAGTATCGATATAAAAGCTGTTCTGGAATATCCAGATTAACATTTCTAGCAGCTTGTCTCAAATCTTTCATTCTGTTTTCAAGATTGTAAAGCTTGATATTATGCAACGCTGGATTTTCTTCAGCATCATTTATTAGCATCGCAACGTGATTAACAAGTGATCTGAATCGTTCTATATCCACGATATTTTCATCATCATCTAAACCACGCAGAGAAAGCTTGGTAGATTTACTCTTTTTAGTGATACTAGGTTTCTTTTTCATCATCACAAAGAGTAAACCAGCCGCTGCTACAGCACCAGCTATCAAAACACCCTTGTTCATACCACCCGCAGCAGGTACAGGAGCAGTCGGAGCACCACCCGCGGCAGGCTCAACCTCTTCACCTTGTTCAGCTTCAGCTTTTGCGGGAACTGAAGGACTAGGCATTGAAGGAGCAACTGCTTCTTCATCTCCACCACCACCAGAAGCACCGCCACCAGATTGATTTACTGTAATATTTGCTTGTCTTGCAGAGTTAGCAGCTATCTGTTTTAGCCCTTTTGCCGATTCCTCATCTTTTTTCGCTTGTCGGTCCAATAACGCTGCTATTTGCTTCTCTTTATCAGTTTTTGCGTTTTTCTTTGCTTTATCGGCTTTATTGCGAGAATTTTTTGCCTTATTACGCTGATTATCGGCCTTTTTCTTATCTTCTTTTGCTTTATCTACAACTTTTTTAACATCTTTCTTACTAGGTTTTTTCTTATCTTTATCCTTGGCTTTACCATTTTTCTTCAAATCGATTAGAATCTTTTTCAGTTTTGGAATTGAATCACCAGGAGTTAGCTCAATAAACGTACCCTGCTTATAAAGAACATCGTTCGGAGTATAAAGATTGATGTTTCCTTCTGTTAGCTTATATTTTTTAAGAATATTGGCTAGTGCAGGAGTATCAATAGCTCTATCCCATATTCCAGTTTCTTTAATTTTCGCACCAAGACCTATCAAGAGCTTCTGAACATCTCGTGCTATGTATCCTTTACCCTTCATTCCAGGGATTGTTGGTACAGATTCATCCTTCTTAGTCGGAGCAGTAGTATCTTGATCCGTTTTAATTTTACTTTGTAGTTTCTTAATTAAATCTGCTGGTGAAATGATTACAAATGTTTTACCTGATTTAGCGGAACTATTGTACTTGTAACCATATTTAGTAGCAGCTTGACGTAGTGCATTATCACTCTCTATACCCCATTTACCATCAGCACCATATTTAGGCATGGACATGCCAAGCTTTAGTAAAAGCTTTTGAACAGCTATAGATTCATACTGCTTACTGTCCTTTGTTTCTGCTTCCTTTGGCTTTGTTGGCTTGATAGGTGCAGCTTGAGCTTTATCAGTAAGCTTTGAAATTAAATCTTTTGGACTTACAAGTACATTAGAACCAGAACGTGCAGAGTTCTTATAATTAAATCTGTATTTTTGAGCAGCAGCTTTTAGTCCAGTAGCACTTTCATTTCCCCACTTACCATCAGCGCCATACTTTGGAAGCGTAATACCAAGCTTCAAAAGTAAGCTTTGTACTATTTTTGCATCATAAATTGCTTCATCGGCTGTAGATGCTTGCTTCTTTGAAATCTTGGTCAATCTAGGAATTAAATCATCAGGCCATACAATAACATTCGCACCATTGCGAGATGAACTTTTGTATTTCAATCCATATTTTGTAGCTATTGTCTGTAAAGCAGTATCGCTTTCCTTACCCCACTTTCCATCAGCACCATATTTAGGAAGTGAAGCTCCAAGCTTTAGTAGTAACTTCTGTACTTCAACGGATGGAAACTGTTTGCTTGAATCCTTTGTCTCTTTTCTATCTTGTTTTGTTGAAGCAATAGGAGTAGTAGCACTCGCTTGTCTCGACTTGGCAAAAAGCATTAACCAAGCAGAAGCAGCATTCATAATAGTTGTTTTCGAAGTAATATATTGTCGAGATGATATATAACCACCACCAAACTTCGATAACGCACTAGCTATAGCTGCTTGAGTAATCGGCCCTAACTTGCCATCAACTTGTTCAGGTGAGAGATAACCAAGAACATTTAACATTTTTTGAATGCTAAAAGTCGAAACATAAGCAGAATATCTGGAAGCTTCACCACTCCAGATATTACTTTTAATAACATCTCTTATTCCAAGAATAAGAATTGCAAGACCAGCAGGAGCAACTACAACATTACTTCCAGAACGCTGTGACGATCTGTAATATAATCCATATTTTGTAGCCGCATTCTTGAGCGCTGTTTGACTCTCTTGTCCCCACATTCCATCAGCGCCATATCTTGGTAGAGGAAAACCCAAGTCTATTAATGCCTTTTGAAGCGTTACAGCATCAACAGTTTGCTTGGGAAGACCACTCGCTTGTCCAATCTCAATAATTTTAGCTAGTTGAGTCATGTTTCCTCTTAGAAATATTCTGTACTCGGTCCTTCTATCGGTAAACCACTCGTAATCTTATTTCCATTCACAATAATTGAATGCCTATGCTGCTCTCCAGATCTGACTATATCAGTTTCAACATGTTTTCCGCTAATAAAAACTTTATGTGAATGATATGGACCGATGTTCTTCGTAGTAGCAAATCGTTTTAGCGCAGGAGTCGCGAATACATGCCTATGCGTCATTGACTGCAACGCAAACTTACCTAGAGATACCAGTATTTGCTTTTTTAGATCCACTATTGAATTTTAAGCATTTTTTCTATACGATCTAAGCGTGCATTAACTTTATTCAAAAGCGATTTCAATATGGTTATTTGTCTAATTCCTACAAGTTTTTGATGCCTTATTGGAATTCCAAAATCTTCAACAGAAGATGAAACATACTTCATCGGATTATACAGTTTAGGAAAATTACCTGGCAATTGACCGATTTCTTCGATAATCATTGTTTATTCCCTTTCTATATTTGCTTTTTTAGATCCACTATTGAATTTTAAGCATTTTTTCTATACGATCTAAGCGTGCATTAACTTTATTCAAAAGCGATTTCAATATGATTATTTCTCTATTTCCTATAAGTTTTTCTGGAGTATGCTTTTGTGGTATAAGTTTCCAGAAACCATGATGCTTTATTTTATTTATTTTAGTTAAATTTATTGCACTTTGTATTTGTGCTTCTGTTGCATTGTGTGGATCAAAACCATGCGCTCTTAATGCTCGCTGAACTTCTGGAGAGCCCTTAGCTACTGCCATCCACATTGGAATTCCAAAATCTTCAACAGAAGATGAAACATACTTCATCGGATTATATAGTTTGGGAAAATTACCAGGCAATTGACCGATTTCTTCGATAATCATTGTTTATTTCCTTTCTATGATAGCAATACAGGAGCTGCTAAAGCAGCTCCTTCCAATAATGACATTAATTGTCTTCCATCTTCCATTGAAGAAGTAATAGCTCTTATTGGTTGATAGAGTTTGGGGAATCCACCAGGCATTTCACCAAGCCGTTGCTTCTTCAAAATCCTTACTGGTTCATATATCGGCTGAAAATCATCTGGAGATGCTTCCATCGACGACGTAATCTCTCTAATCGGTTTATAAACAGTAAATTTACCTGCTAGCTTTTTTGCTGTTTGCGCGTTTCTAAGTTTTCTTAGATGCGCTAAATTCTTCATAGCAAATGCCATTTGATTTTGTACATCCATTGATTCAGCTACTTGACCTATATCACTAATTCCAGCGGTCTTAATTTTCTGTCTCAAAGATTGAGCAGAACTAATCATTGGCTTTCCAATTATATTAGCAGCACCACCAGATCTTGAAGTGCGTATCAAATTACCAAGTACTTTATGACCGCTTGGACCAGCAACTGCACTCAAAGTATTAGCAAACTTTTCTGCACCAGGAATTCTCTTTAAGGCATTAGTAACCTGGGCAACAGAATGACCGGCAGCAGCAGCTTGATCTACAATAGCTAAAGCTTCCGGTGGAACTGGAACACCAGTTGCCGAAAGCGCTGAAGATACTATATCCTTGACATTTACAAGTCCTTTGCCTGTTTTCGCTAGTGCTTTTGTAAAGCCTTTCATATCTCCATGTGCAAGTGAAGATACCGCCTTTTCAATACCACTAGCAGCACCACAAACTTTACTGCTATATTTCATAGCGATATTTGCAGCACTATAAGCTGGCATGGCTCCTGCTCCTCCACTTGCTACACCAGCCACAGCACCAGCAGCGGCAGAACCTATAGTTCTAATCGCAGCATCACCAACCATTCCACAAACAGTATTAAATTGACTCTTAGCGTAGTTGTAAATGCCTTTAGCTTGATTATAAACTTCACCAGCTATTCCTTTTCCACCTTTTGCTAATGCTTTGGCTGCTCCAGCCAAATGACCTTTAGAAACCTCTTTTAGCGTTTTATAACCAGTAGAAGCTACTGTTTTCACCACATTTACCGCGCCACTGGCTATTTTTTTTACAGCCTTAAAAGTATTTGTTACAGCTTTGCTAATACTCTTTCCGACAGCGGAAAATGCTTTTCCAAAAGAACAGAATACTCCCTTACAACCGCGCTTGCGCTGACTTGGCCGATAAAGAAATGGTATAGCAAATGGATATTTCTTTTCAAATCTGCGAATGATAAACATAGGATCTTGATATGCCTTTCTAAACCTATCAATCGCAGTCTGCATTCTCAGGATTAATTTTTTCTGAGCATCAGTAAGAGCGTCATATCCATATTGCTTAGTCCATAATTCTTTCTTTACTCCTGGCGGCATAAAACCAAACTCTTTATCACTGTCTATGAATTTACTCAGACTTACTGGAGTATCATCAACCAAGTCGCCAACATTAGAAAACCAAGTAAGCGCAAAGTTTTCAAACCATTGACCCTGACTCGGAAGCACATTTATTTCCTCGCTAAATACTGGTTCCTTGATGGCTCCAAATGAAGAAACTACATTTAGATTTTTCGGACTAACTGTAAATGACGGTTCGAATATCGCTTCCAAATATGTTCCACTCGGATCAAGAGGAGACATTTCAGGACTAAATACAGGTTCCTTTATAGCGCCAAAAGAAGCTACCACATCTAGCTTTTTCGGCTTCATACTAAATTTCTCTTCAATAATTGATTCCAAGAATGTTCCACTTGGATCATTTTCTTGAACTTCTACACTAAATACTGGAGATAATTGAAAATCAGATAACGATATAGCCGCTTTAGAAAATGTCTTTGGCTGTACATCTTCTGGCATTACAGTTCCACCCTGAACGCCAAGCATCGCAATCTCCACGCGACCAAGTTGTGCGTGAGCTTCGCGTAAATTGCGCTGATCTTCTTCAGACAGTCCAGCGGTCTGTCCCTTTTGATTGAGCAATGCAATAGCTTTCAAAAATCGTTCTCGGCGCGATGCAAGACGATTATAAATATCTTCTTTTGTTTCAGTAGCCCAAAGTTCAGTTTGACCTTTCCTGATTGATTTTAGACCACGAGCTACTTCAGCATGCTTATTTATAGCTGCTACTAATACACGAGCTTCTTCAGGTTTGCCTTGTTCCACCGCAATCTTAGCTGCTTTGGTAAGCATTGCCTGACCACTGGCGTTCTT
>Ga0315295_10005116_pt1 | contig 11209 bp, 10 predicted proteins | sample YL17G14_0_MG_FD_204453 | JGI IMG/M metagenome (GOLD analysis project Ga0315295, IMG submission 204453) | Sediment microbial communities from Yellowstone Lake, YNP, Wyoming, USA - YL17G14_0 | ecosystem: Environmental > Aquatic > Freshwater > Lake > Sediment | place: USA: Wyoming | collected...
CTGTCCTGGACGTCGGCGGGGGCGTGGTCGAGGTACGGTCCACCAGCGGCGACACGTTCCTGGGCGGCGACGACTGGGACCAGCGCGTCGTGGATTACGTGGCCGGCGAGTTCAAGAAGGAGCAGGGAATTGACCTGCGGCAGGACCGCCAGGCCTTGCAGCGGCTGAAGGAAGCGGGCGAGAAGGCCAAGATCGAACTCTCGACCGTGATGGAGACGGAGATCAACCTGCCCTTCATCACCGCCGACGCGAGTGGCCCCAAGCACTTGCAGATGAAGCTGACGCGGGCCCGGTTGGAGCAACTGACCGAAGACCTGGTGCAGCGCTGCCGCACCCCCTTCGAGCAGGCGCTGCGGGACGCCAAACTAAAGGCCGGTGAACTGGACGAGGTGGTGCTCGTCGGCGGTGCGACCCGCATGCCGATGGTCCAGAACCTGGTGCGCGAACTGACCGGCGGCAAGGAGCCCCACAAGGGGGTCAACCCCGACGAGGTGGTGGCGATCGGCGCGGCCATCCAGGCGGGCGTGCTGGCCGGCGAGGTGAAGGACGTCCTGTTGCTCGACGTGACGCCGCTGACGCTGGGCGTGGAGACGCTGGGTGGGGTACTGACGCCCATCATCGAGCGCAACACGACCATCCCCGTGCGCAAGAGTGAGGTCTTTTCGACCGCCGAGGACGGGCAGACCGCGGTGACGATCCACGTCTTGCAGGGTGAGCGTCCAATGGCGGCCGACAACAACCGGCTGGGGATGTTCAACCTGGAGGGCATTCCGCCCGCGCCGCGCGGCATCCCGCAGGTCGAGGTCACGTTCGACATTGACGCCAACGGCATCCTGAACGTCTCGGCCAAGGACAAGGCCACCGGCAAGGAGCAAAAGATCGCCATCACCGCCTCCACCAACCTGAACAAGGACGAGGTGGAGCGGCTGGTGCGGGAGGCCAAGCAGCACGAGACGGAGGACCGGCGGCGCAAGGAGTTGGTGGAAGCGCGCAACACGGCGGACCAGTTGATCTACCAGATGGAAAAGATGCTGCGCGACGTGGGCGGCCAGGTGCAGGCCGCGGACCGCAGCCGCATCGAGCAGACCATCGAGGATCTGAAGCGGGCGAAGGAAGGGGAAGACACCGCGCGCATCCGGCAACTGATCGAGCAGTTGCAGCAGGCCAGTTACGCCGTCGGCCAGCAGATGTATGCGCAGCAGACTGCGGCGCAGCAGACTGCGGCGCAGCAGACTGCGGCGCAGCAGGCGGCGCAACAGGGGGCGGGTGGGCCGCAGGCCGGGTACGGCCCTGGCCCACAGCCCGGACAGGGCAGCCAGCCCGGGGCAGGCCCGGCCGGACGCGGTAGCGACGACGAGGAAGTCGTGGAGGGCGAGTTCCACGAGATGTAACTATTCACCCTCCCGCAGGTTGCGCCGGATGTACTCATCCGCAACCTGCGGGAGGGTACCATTGAGGATGGAGTAGACCAGTGAGAATACCGATCACCGTCAGGCCCGCGGCCCAGCCGAGGTGGGCGTCGTACGTGGAACCCGCACCGGTAGTCGAAGCCGTTCCGCCCGTGACGGACCCGGAGACAGCCGTGCCACCAGAACCTGTACGCACCACGGAACACGGAACACGCACCACGGAACACGCACCACGCGACACACAAGCGCTGGACGAAGAGTCCCTGGACGCCTGGCGCGACCGTGCCCTGCGCCTGCAGGCGGAGATCGAGAACTTTCGCAAGCGCCAGCAGCGGCTGGCCGAGGAGCGCATCCTGGCCGACCGCGAACGGCTATTGCGGGCCTTCCTGGACGTGGCGGACAACCTGGAGCGGGCGCTGGACGCGGATACGGCCAGCGTCGGGAGCCTCCGGCAGGGAGTTGACCTGACGCACCAGACGCTGATGCGGCTCCTGAACCACGAGGGGGTCGAGCCGGTCCTGGCTCTAGGCCAGCCGTTCGATCCGGCCTGGCACGAAGCGGTCAGCACTGTTTCACACGCGCAGGCCGGGGCCGAGCCGAATACCATCGTCGAGGTCGGGCAGAACGGCTATCGCCTGGGCGATCGCCTCCTACGCCCCGCCCGCGTCATCGTCGCCACCTGACCCTATCTGCTCACGTTTCACGTTTCACGTTTCACGTTTCACGCACTGCCATGGAATACAAGGATTACTACCAGACTCTCGGCGTCAAGCGGGACGCCGACGAAAAAGAGATCAAGCGCGCCTTTCGCCGCCTGGCCCGCCAGCACCACCCGGACGTCAACCCGGGCGACAAGCAGGCCGAAGAGCGCTTCAAGGAGATCAACGAAGCCTACGAAGTGCTCTCCGACCCGGAGAAGCGGCGCAAGTACGATCAACTGGGGTCCGAGTGGGCACACTACCAGCAGACGGGGGGCCGTCCGGGCGACTTTGACTGGAGCCGCTGGGCGGCGGATGCACCCGGGGCGCAGGGCCAGCGCGTGCACGTGCGCTACGGTACGCCGGAGGACCTGCAGGACCTCTTCGGTGGGGCCAGCCCATTCTCGGACTTTTTCAGCCAGGTCTTCGGGATGGGGGGCGGGGCCGCGCCGGGCGGCACCGCATACCAGGTGCGCCCGCAACGCGGGCAGGACTATGAGCAGGAAGTCGAGATCAGCCTGCACGACGCCTACCACGGCACCACGCGCGCCCTACAAAAGGACGGCCGCCGGCTGGAGGTCAAGATCCCCGCCGGAGCACGCACCGGCACCCGCGTGCGCATGGTGGGCGAGGGGGCGCCGGGCGCGGCCGGTGGAACGGCCGGCGACCTGTACCTGCGGGTCAAGGTGCTCCCCGACCCGCAGCTTGAGCGCCGGGGGGACGACCTGCACGTGACGCTGCCGGTGGACCTCTACACGGCGGTCCTGGGCGGCCAGGTGCAGGTGCCCACGCTGAGCGGGCCGGTGATGCTGACCATCCCGGCCGGTACGCAGAACGGGCGCGTCTTCCGCCTGCGGGGCAAGGGCATGCCGCGCTTACGGCAGGCGCGCCTGGAGCAGGCGGACCAGTACGGCGATCTGTACGCCAGGGTGGACGTCCAATTGCCGGCCGACCTCAGCCCGCGCCAGCGGGAACTGTTCGACGAACTGCGGCGTACCTCGCAGACGGGAGGTGGGCGATGACCGAACAAGACGAGATTATGGTCGTCACGATTGCGGTCGCCGCCCGCCGGACCGGCCTGTCGCCGCGCACCGTCCGGCGCTACGTCCGGTGCGGCCTGCTGGATGAAGCGCTGACTGAGGCCGACCTGGCCGAACTGCGCTGCATCCGCCGCCTGACCGGCCTGGGGGTCAACCTGGCCGGGGTCGAGATCATCCTGCGCATGCGCCGCCAGATCGAGGAACTGCGGGCGGAGGTGGCACGCCTGGAGCGGCTGACAGAGTAAGCCTTAAGAAATCTTGGAGATGCGACATGAAGAAATCCTGGATACCTGTTTTGATTGCGATTGTAGTGTTGGTGGGCGCGACGCTGGGGTGCAGTTTTACCGGCGAAACGCTCCTGCCGACTGCCACGCCGGCGCCCACCGTCCCGCCGACCTCCACGCTGGCCCCGCTGCAGGTGCCTGTGGCGCCGGAGGAGCCGGCCAACGCGCTGGAGGGCCAGGTGGAGGCGGTCTACGAACTGGCCGGCCCCGCCGTGGTCAACATTACCAGCCGTAGTTACGCCTACGACTTTTTCTTCAACCCCGTGCCCCAGGAGGGGAGCGGCTCCGGCTTCATCTACGACGTGCAAGGGCACATTGTGACCAACTTTCACGTGGTGGAGAATGCGCAGGAATTGTCTGTGACGCTGGCCAATGGGACGACCTATGCGGCCACGATCGTCGGCGTGGACCCCTCGAACGACCTGGCCGTGATCCGCATCGAGGCGGCGGACCTGCCGCAGCCGGTCGCCGTGGGCGATTCGGATATGCTGCACGTGGGGCAGTTCGTCGTCGCCATCGGCAACCCCTTCGGCCAGGAGAGCACTCTGACGGTGGGGGTGATCAGCGCGCTGGGGCGCATCATCGAGAGCCCCGACGGCCGCTTCATCGGTGAGGCCATCCAGACCGACGCTGCCATCAACCCAGGCAACTCGGGCGGGCCGCTCCTGGACCTGCGCGGGCAGGTGATCGGGGTGAACTCGCAGATCATCAGCCCCAGCGGCGCTTCGGCCGGCATCGGCTTCGCCGTGCCGTCCAACACAGTGCGGCGCGTGGTGCCCCAGTTGATCGCCCGCGGCCGCTACCCCCACCCCTGGATGGGCATCCAGGCGCTCGACCTGACGCCGGATCGGGCGGAGGTCTTCCGCCAGGCCGGGATGGACGTGCCGGTCGAAGAAGGATTGCTGGTGATCGAGGTGGTGCCGGATGGTCCCGCTCAGCGGGGCGGCCTGCGGGGCGGCGACCGGCTCGTGCAACTGGGCAACGTGCGCCTTCCGCTGGATGGGGACATCATCACCGCCATCAACGGCCAGCCCGTCGCCGATCTGCAGGCGTTCACCGTCTACCTGGAGACGCAGACGCAGGTGGGTGACACGGCGGAAGTGACCATCATCCGGGAGGGGCAGGAGCGCACGGTCCAGGTGACGCTGGACGAGCGGCCAGAGTAGGTGGTGGGGGGGGAGAACACCGCGGATAGGGAAACAAACGATAGGAGTGTGCAGGTTCGAGAGCGTAGACAGAGCCCGGCACCGAGGAGGATGCCGGGCTCTCCATGTGGCCATTACCACCGGTTCTCTAAAACCGGTATACTTCGCGACGATGTCGCACTCGATAGACTATCACCTGGCGCAAACTATCGTCAATCCGGTATACCACGCGATAGTCACCCACCCGGATGCGCCAGCCTTCTTCGCCCTTACCTTTGAGTTTGCGCACACCCGTCGGGTACGGTTCCTCACCCAATTGCAGGATAGCAGAGGCCATCCGCGCGCGCACATCGCGGGGCAGACGCCGTATGTCCTTTTCCGCCGAGGCCTTGATCAGGACTTCGTACGCCAAGGTTATTCCTCACCGATCTCCTGCAGTAACTCTGCGAACGGGCGCGTTGGCTCATCGGCGCGCTCGCGCAGGCTGTCCAGGTCCGCCAGGTCCTCCAACTGGGCCATCAGACGCTCATACACCTGGTAACCTAAAAGCACGGCCTTGGGACGTCCGTGCTGAGTGATGTATACAGGCTCATCGCTTTCGTCCGCAGATTGGAGCAGGCGAGCGGTGTCCCGCCGGAGATCGCTGACTGGCACAATGGTCACAGGCATCATCCACCTCACCACAGGTATGTATGATACCAGTATACTCTTTTATGGGATGTTTGTCAACACCAAATATATAGTCATATTTGGCACATTTCCTGCAGCTTGACAGATTTCGGATTCTCCCGTATAATGTCTGCCAGTTATTTCGGTTAGCGAATAAAGTAGGCTAATCCATGTCCCGTTTCTGGACTGCCGACCGCCAACTGATCCGCGCCATCAATCGCTCGACCGTCCTCAACCTGGTCAAGGCCGAGGGGCCCATTTCCCGCACCGAGATCGCCCGGCTTTCCGGCCTCAGCCCGGCCACCGTCTCTGAGATCACGGCTGACCTGATCGCCGATGGACTCATCCACGAGAAAGCGGCGGGAGACTCGACCGGCGGCCGCCCGCCCATCCTACTGGCCCTGAGCCACGACGCGGCCTACGTGGTCGGGCTCAAGTTGGCCGAGCGCCAGATCAGTGCCGCCATCACCGACATCGAGGCCAACATCCTGTGTACGTTGACCATCCCCGTGACAGGGACCGCGCTCGTCGAACAGGCCGTGACGGCGTTGGCGGGGGCGGTGGACCAGGTGATCGTCAAAGCGTCCGTGGCGCGAGAACGGGTCACCGGGGTGGGGATCGGCCTGGCCGGCGTGATTGACGCCGAGCGCGGGCTGTGTCGCTTTTCTCCCATTCTCGGCTGGCGCGACGTGCCCCTGAAGCAACTGGTAGAGGAGCGGATCGGCATCCCGGTGTGCATTGACAACGACGTCAACACGCTGGCCATGGCCGAAAAGTGGTTTGGCGCCGGGCAGGGGGTGGACGATTTCCTGGTCATCACCGTGGGACGAGGCGTCGGCCTCGGCATCGTCGTCAACGGCCAGTTCTACCGGGGCACGCGCGGGGGCGGGGGCGAGTTCGGCCACACGGTGATGGATCCGGGCGGCCCGTTGTGCAGTTGCGGCCGGCACGGCTGCCTGGAGGCCTACGTGGCCGACCCGGCCCTGGTACGCGTGGCGCAGGTGGCGGCCGCCCAAGGCAGGTTGGGCAGTCTGGACCCGAGCGAGCTGACGGTGGAGCGGGTCACGGAACTGGCTCAAGCGGGAAACTCGACCTTGCGTGAACTCTTCACCCAGGCTGGCTGGATGCTGGGGACGGGAGTGGCCAACCTCGTCAACATCTTCAACCCGGCCCTGATCATCGTCAGCGGGGAGGGGGTACGGGCGGGCGATGTGCTGTTTGGACCTATGCGGGAGGCGGTGGCCCGCTATGCGTTCGACGGGCTGGTGGCGGACACGGAGATCGTCATCCAGGAGTGGGGCGACGAGGCGTGGGCCTGGGGTGCGGCCAGCCTGGTGCTGGAAGAGATTTACAAGTCGCCCGTCAGCCTGACGATGTCCGCCCATCCGGCGTCCCCGTGTTGACCGATTCTCTTTTTTTGCAGGAGTTTGTTTAGTCACCGAACAAAGTATCCCTTAGCCTCGTTTACGGTGCAAAATGCGACGGACGCCCCGCTTCAGCGGGGGTCTCCCGGCTAAAGCCGGGCCTCCGGTTGCATTTCGTACCAGAAACCAGCCTCGCTAGAGCGAGGCGGCTGCGTTGGAAGAGGCGCGCATGGTTGGAGAAAGAGGACTCGCAAAACTGGCCTGGGTACTGGTGTTCGTCCTGCCAAGCCTGGTCGGCCTGGTCGTCTTTAGCGTCGTTCCGATCCTTTCCTCGTTCGGCCTGGCCTTTTACGAATGGGACCTGCTCACACCCCCGCGCTTCGTCGGCCTGGGCAATTTTCAGCGCCTGGTCTACGACCGGAATTTCTGGGCCGCGCTGGGTCACACCCTCTACTTCATCGCCGGATACATTCCCCTGGTCATGGTCACTGCCCTGGGCGTGGCCATGGTGCTGAACCAGAAACTCAAAGGCGTGGTCTTCTTCCGCGCCGCCTTTTTTACCCCCGTGGTGTCGGCCTGGGTGGCCGTCGCGCTGTTGTGGAAGTGGATCTTTAACCCCAAATTCGGCCTGGTCAACTACCTGTTAGGGCTGGTGGGGATTCACGGGCCGGCCTGGCTGTTCGATCCCACGTGGGCCATGCCCGCCATCATCATGACCAGCGTGTGGAAGGACATCGGCTTCGTCATGGTGATGTTCCTGGCCGGCCTGCAAGGGGTCCCGGTAGAATATCAGGACGCGGCAGCCATTGACGGGGCGAACAGTTGGCAGCGTTTTCGAACCATCACGTTGCCCTTGCTCTCGCCGACCAGTTTCTTCGCCCTGATTATCTCGCTCATCAACTCCTTCCAGGTCTTCGACCAGGTGTGGATCATGACCGGCGGGGGGCCGGCCGGCGCGACCAACGTCCTGGTCGCGCAGATCGTCAAGAATGCCTTCGAATACAGCCGCATGGGCTATGCGGCCGCCCTGTCCTGGGTGCTCTTTTTGCTGGTCTTTGCCGCCACGGTCTTCCAGACGCGCTTGCAGAAGCAATGGGTGACGTATGACTGAACAGGCCCTCAGGGCCCCCACCAGGCTGATCGGAATCAGAACACGGCCTGCGGCCGGGTTGGTTCACCTCCTCCGGCAGGGGTGTTTGTACGCCGTGCTGGTCATCAGTGCGCTGACCATGATCGTGCCCTTCCTGTGGATGCTGTCCACCTCTCTCAAGGCTGATCAATACGTGCTGGCCACGCCGCCACAGTTCTTCCCCCGGCCGCTGACGCTGGCGAGTTACGTGCGGCTGGCCGAGTTGTTTCCCATCGAGCGCATGTTCGCCAACAGCCTGCTGGTGGCCACACTGACCACGGGCGGACAACTCCTGACCTGTTCAATGGCCGCCTATGCCTTTGCCCGCATGAATTTCAGGGGCAGAAACGCGCTGTTCCTGATCTACCTGGCCACGCTGATGATCCCATTTCAGGTGACCATCACGCCGCTCTTCATCCTGATGCGCTACCTGGGGTGGATCAACACCTACCAGGGGCTGATCCTGCCCGGCGTGTTCAGCGCCTTTGGCACGTTCTTGCTGCGGCAGTTCTTCCTGACCATCCCGCGAGAATTCGAGGAGGCCGCCTACATGGACGGCGCGTCGCGCTGGACCGTCTACTGGCGCATCATCCTGCCTGAGAGCAAGCCGGCGCTGGCGACGCTGGGGGTGTTCTCGTTCATGGGGTCCTGGAACGCCTTCCTGTGGCCCCTGTTCGTCGTGCGGGACGAAACGTTGATGACCCTACCCGTGGGGCTGGCCACGCTGCACGGGCGCTGGCTCACCCAGTGGAACCTGGTCATGGCGGGTACCGTGATCACCGTCCTGCCCATGCTGATCATATATCTACTGGCGCAGCAGTATTTCGTCAAGGGGGTCGCCCTGAGTGGCCTCAAGGGGTGACCCGGCCTGGAGGGAAAGGGGGTGATGCATGACAGCGACGAGGTCCTGACGTTCACGATCGTAAACCTGCGAATTGCCAAACCAATCAACAAGAGGAGGAAGCGATGAAAAAGCATGTGTGCGTATCTCTCGTGACCCTGCTGGCCCTGGCCCTGGCAGCCTGTGCGCCGGCGGCTACCCCGACACCGGTCGTCGTGGAACGGACGGTGGAGGTACAGGTAGAGAAAGAGGTAGTCGTGACCGCGACGCCGGAGCCTGCCGCGCCGCCAGAGCCGGTGACCATCACCTACTTAACTTTCTCCGCTGCCCCGGACCACCTGGAGGACCTGGACGCGATGGTCCAGATCTTTGAGCAGGCGCACCCCAACGTCAAGATCAAGGTGGAAACCGCGGCCTGGGGCGACTACTTCACCAAGTTACAGACCCTCATCGCCGGGGGGACGGCGCCGGACGTCTTCGAACTGAACTATGAGAACTTTGTCAGTTTCGCCGCCAAGGGCGTGCTACTGAACCTGGACCCCCTGGCCCAGGCTGATGGGGCGTTCGACGCGGGAATCTTTTACCCGCGGGCCTACGGCGCGTTCAACTTCAACGATATGCAACTCGCCCTGCCGGAGACGTTCTCCACGGTGGTCCTGTTCTATAACAAGGACCTGTTCGACCAGGCCGGGCTGGCCTATCCGGCTGCGGACTGGACCTGGAGCGACGCTGCGGAGGCTGCCAAGGGGCTGACGGACGCCGAAGCCGGCGTCTGGGGCCTGTACTCCCCCATCCAGTTCTGGGAGTTTTACAAAAAGGCCGCCCAGAATGGCTGCCGTTTCTTCAACGAAGACCAGACCGCAGTGACGATCAACACCCCCGAGTGCGTGGAGGCACTGCAGACGATGGTCAGTTTCGTCGCTACGGACAAGGTCATGCCCAGCGACGCCGACATGGGGGGCGTGGCGGACGGCGACATGTTCAAGGCCGGCCAGATCGCCATGGACGTCACCGGTATCTGGATGTTCGCCGCTTTCCAGGACGCGCCCTTCACGTGGGACATCCAGGTCGAGCCTGGCCTCCAGGAACACGCCACCCATTTCTTCGCCAACGCCGTGTCGGTCTTTGCTGCCACCAGGCATCCTCAGGAGGCCTGGGAGTGGGCCAAGCTCTTCACCAGCAGCCCCGAGATAGCGCAAATCCGCGTGAAATCCGGGTGGGAACTGCCGGCCCTCAACAATCCGGCCTACTTTGAGGACTATCTGAGCCTGACCCCGCCCACCAACCGCGTCGCCGTCTTCCAATCCCTGGAATACGCCATCGTGCCGCCGGTGATCGAGCGCCAGAACGAGATGCAGGACATCGTCAACCAACTCCTGGAGCAGGTCAAGTTGGGACAACTGACGCCGCAGGAGGCACTGGACCAGGCTAAGGCACAGATCGAGGAATTGATCAAGTAAGAGGGGCACGTGAGACTGAGGCAAGGGGCAACGCGACGCGAGTTGCCCCTTGCCCTTATCGCCCCGGGTGCCAGAAACCAGGAGCAGTAGGAGCACGTGATGAATCTCTATCGCCGAAGCGTGGAGGTGATCCTGCAAAACCAGGCCGGCTCCGGTGCCTACGTCGCTTCGCCCAACTTTCCCTCGTATGGCTACTGCTGGCTGCGGGATGGCAGTTTCATCGCCCACGCCATGGACTGCGTGGGCGAGCACGGCAGCGCCAGGGCGTTCTTGCGGTGGGTAGATCGAACGATTCGACGTTACGCCTGGAAGGTGGAGCGGGTGCTGGACAGGTTGGAACAGGGCCACCCGCCGGACGGTGGCGAAACCCTTCACACCCGGTACACCCTGGACGGCGACGAGGCGACCAGCGAGTGGTGGAACTTTCAACTCGATGGGTACGGTACCTGGTTGTGGGCGCTGGGCCGGCACGTGTCCGTCACCGGTGACACAGCCTTCCTGGCCGAGGTGACGGAGAGCATCCAGGTTACGGTTCGTTATCTCTCCGCCTCGTGGACACTGCCGAATTACGATTGCTGGGAAGAGCATCCCCAGTACCTCCACCCCTATACCCTGGCCGCCATCTACGCCGGATTGGAGGCGGCGGACTCGATGGCGCCGGCCAGCGGCCAACCGGTGCCGGCCTTGCCCAGGCATGCGCACGGTGCGGCGGCCGCCGAACAGGTCCGGCGTTTCGTGCTGGAGCACGGCGTACAGGATGGCCGCCTGGCCAAATCCATCCGCTCACGTGGGGAGCATGCAGCGGCCAGTCCCGAGCAAGCAGCGGCGGTGGACGCCAGCCTGGTCGGCGTGACGACGCCGTACCGGCTGCTGGCTCCGGACGAACCTGTGATGCAGGCGACGGTGGCCCGCATCGAAACCGACCTCCATTGTCCTGGCGGAGGGGTCCATCGCTACCTGGCCGACACCTACTATGGTGGCGGCGAATGGGTGTTGCTGGCCGCCTGGCTGGGCTGGCACTACGCCGAGGTGGGGCAGTGGGAGCAGGCACAGGAATTGCTGCACTGGGTCGAGGCCCAGGCCGACGGCGACGGGTACCTGCCGGAGCAGGTGTCCGTCCATCTCCTGGCGCCCGACCGCTACGCCGAATGGGAAGCGCGCTGGGGGCCG
>Ga0315295_10005117_pt1 | contig 11209 bp, 7 predicted proteins | sample YL17G14_0_MG_FD_204453 | JGI IMG/M metagenome (GOLD analysis project Ga0315295, IMG submission 204453) | Sediment microbial communities from Yellowstone Lake, YNP, Wyoming, USA - YL17G14_0 | ecosystem: Environmental > Aquatic > Freshwater > Lake > Sediment | place: USA: Wyoming | collected...
TGATCCTTCTTCTACGACTTCCTGAGTTTCCAGACCTTCAGGCAATACAATATACATACAGGCAGATGAGAAAATAGAACATGCCAGGAGAGCCAGAGTTAGCATCTTTTTTGCTGTCATCCATTTATCTCCTAATTTAGTTAATGCAAGCAATCATTCCAAAGCCATCTCGTTTTACCGGGTTCAAGACCTCACAGACTGGCGATCAAGAACCTCGCTATAAACCTGTGAGGTCAAGCAGTCAGCTTTTTTCATGGAGCAGGATTAATTACAGGAAGCAAGGGTCTAATCTCTGCCAAGGCAAACGCATATCCAGGTGGCATAGCCGTTGTCCCATCTACCCCGGTTGCAGACTTTTCCTGACCATCGTAGGAAATACTGATGTTGTGCGCAAAGCACTGCCTGCACGGGGTAAGATAAGTGCTGTAAATATCGGCTGTGAACCATTTATGATCGACACTAATCACGGTGAGCAAATGCTCTACCTCGGCAGGGGTGACCTGTTTTTCCACTTTGTTGACACCATCGGTGCCGGTGACCCGGCCATCGGGATATATCGCAAACAACTCATCGACACATTGGGGTCCGGCAGTGCGATGGTATACAATTACGGCGCCATCCTGGATCAAGCCAGCGGCTTCTGACTCACGGAATGGCTTGACGTCACATTGGGTGTTTTCGGTGCTCCCATCGATTGAGGCCGCTCTAAACTGGGAGATAATAATGATCGAAGCCAGCGCCAACACGAAAACAGCGCCCACTCCAATTCCCTGCCATAGCCGTTTGCGCCGAACAGCCCTCAATACTTCCGGACTCTGGGCAGCTTGACGACCAACCTTCCGGTTTGCCAGAACGGTCTGCACACCAATGAAGATGAGTGTCAGAACGCCGATCACGATTTTTGTCCACCAAGAGCTAAGCGAACCGATAAACTGGATCAGTGCTTGAGTAACTGCAAGAACCATGACACCAAAAAATGTACCAAAGACATATCCCGAGCCACCGGTCAACATCGTCCCACCCATCACCACCGAAGCGATGACATCCAGCTCGAAGCCAGACGCATACAAACCATGGCCAGAAAAAACAAAGAGGCTTAAAGCCAGTCCCGCCAATGCTGAACAAAAACCATTGAAAGTATAAACCAGCATTTTTGTTCTATTCACCGGCAAGCCCATTAAACGGGCAGATTGTTCATTTCTGCCTTCATTGCCTCCTATCGCATAAACGGTACGGCCAAAACGTGTATAGTGGGCAATGAAGATCGTGACTACGAATAATGTAAATCCAACGACTACAGGTATGGAAACATAAGGTGGTGGATTGCCTTGTTTTATAGCAATTTCTGTCAATCCCGGGATCAGGATTTTTGTTTTCCCAAGAATTTGAAAAATCCGATTATCAATGGTGACTGCATTGTCACTGATAAAGAAACACATCCCGCGGGCGAACCACATGCCTGCAAGCGTTGCTATAAACGGCTGAACCTTCAGGTAAGTGATGAAACTGCCCATGATGCCGCCCATCGTCATTCCCATCGCCAGCATGAGTAGAATAACCCCCCAGGGATTCCAGCCTTCTCGAAGCAATACGGCGGTTGAGACAGTCGTTAGAGCCACCACACCACTTACAGATAGGTCTATCCCCCCCGTCAGAATAACAAGCGTCATTCCAATGGCGCTAATCAATAAATAGGAACTATTGCGAAACAAGTTAAAGAAAACTTGTGGATTCCGCATACCAACAAAAAAATAGGCTCCTATTGCATAAGCAGCCAAAGCCAGTAATGCCGTAGACCAGAGCGGGATGAGCTTGCGATTCTTTGATAAGAATTGGCTGATCTGTCCCATCATGGTTTTGCCTCTGTTTTCGGTACGCTGAACTTTCGGATGAAGCTTCTAAATTGTTCCGAATATAAGAGGATCACAAAAACAACAACCACTGCTTTGATGGCTTGAAGAGCGAAGGCGGGCACTCCTATCGCGTACATGGATTGAGTAATCGCTTGCATCACCAATGCGCCGACCATGCTGGCCAGCAAGGAGAAGCGACCGCCTGCCATGGCCGTCCCGCCGATCACCACAGCAAGGATGGCATCCAGTTCGGTGGTGAGACCAATATTATTGGCATCCGAGGTCTTGATATTGGAACTGGCGACCAAGCCTGCGATCCCAGCACAGAAACCGCAAAAAGTGTAGACCATCAACTTAATCTTTTTTTCGTCAATTCCGCTATAGAAACTGGATCGGAAATTAATGCCCACAGATTCAATGAACATCCCAATGGCAGTCTTGCGAGTCATCAACCAGGTAAAGACAAACATTATCGCTACGATATACAATGAAAAAGGCAAGATAACCCAACCCTGCCCGAGGAATGTAAATAACTTGTAGGTGATTTGGACCCTTAGCCCATTGGTGATCAACTGCGCAATCCCGCGACCCGCAATCATCAGGATTAGCGTAGCCACCATTGGCTGGATTCTCACATAGGCAACCAACATCCCATTCCACAATCCACACAGGATTGCGACAAACAGCGCCGAAATAATCACCAGCCAAAGCGGTTGAAAGGTGTAATTGGGATCTGTGACGAAAAACACTTCATTCTTAAGCGCGGATGGATTCATTAATATACCCGCCACCGAGGCTGCAATCGCCATGACAGCGCCGACGGATAGATCAATCCCGCCTGTCGCAATGACCAGAGTCATGCCAATGGCCAAAAGCATTACCGTCGAGCCATTTCTGAAGATGTCGATCAGGCTTCCATGCAGGTTGCCATCCCTGTTTTCAATAGCGAAGAAACCTGGGATAAAGATAAGATCAAAGAGCAGAATGAGCGACAAAGCAATCAGGGGTAAAAAGAGTCTGCTCTCTGTGAATGTCTTCCATGTGAAGGAATGTCCATTAGACTTTCTCATGCTTCACCGCCTGCAATTGCGTGTATGATTGTTTTCTCGTCCACCTCACCAGCGAACTCGGCCACCTTCTCACGTTCACGCAAAACGACGATACGATGGCTGGTGCGTAGCACTTCTTCCAGCTCCGAGGAAATAAACACGCAGGCTTTCCCTTCTTCTGCAAGAGAGAGCACAAGCTTTTGTATTTCCGCTTTGGTACCCACATCAATCCCGCGGGTAGGTTCGTCCAGGATAAGCACTTGAGGGTTGGTGGCCAGCCACCGGGCGAGGATAACTTTTTGCTGATTGCCACCACTTAAGTTTTTTACCGGCTGATCGGGGGAAGGAGTAGCAATACTTAATAATTGTATATAAGTGTCTGCAATTTCATATTGTTCCTGCAAGCTAAGATACTTGAACCAGCCCTTATTAGCCTGTATGGCCAAAATTATATTTTCTCTTACCGTCAAGTCATCCACGATTCCTGCGGCTTTTCGATCCTCCGGACAGAGAGCCACACCACGTTTGATTGACCCAAGCGGGGAGTGTTCTTTGACCAGGTTACCATTCACGGAAACAGAGCCGGAATCTGCTTTTTCGGCCCCAAATAGAATATTAGCAGTTTCTGTGCGACCCGAACCAAGCAGACCTGCCAGACCAACCACTTCTCCCGCATGCAAATCCAGATCAAAGGGGTGGATAGCCCCAGTAAGACCGAACTCCCTGGCTTGTAATAAAGCCTCAGTTTTAATGTGTTTACTGCTGTCCAATTTTATTTTTGACATCTCATCAAATTCGGCCAGGCTTCGACCTATCATTTTGGAAATCAAGCCCACCCGCGTGATCGAATCCGTATCATAGGTTCCAACCAGTTTTCCATTCCGCAGAACAGTAATCCTGTCCGAGATTTCGTAAACCTGGCCAATAAAATGGGTGATAAATATGATACCCACGCCTTCATCTTTGAGCTTCTTCATCACCTTAAAGAGTTGTTGGGTCTCATTGACATCCAGACTGGATGTAGGCTCATCCAGAATGAGGATTTTTGCAGATGCCATATAGAGCGCCCGTGCAATAGCCACCATCTGTTGGATCGCGACTGTATATGACCCCAAAGGCTTGGTTACATCGATATCAACCCCCAACAAGCGCTGAAGCGTTTCACTGGCCAGTACATTCATCTTCGCCCAATCTACCCGGCCGAATTTGTGAGGTTCTCGTCCGAGCAGAATGTTTTCTGCGACACTCAGATTGGGACACAGATTGATTTCCTGGTAGACGGTGCTGATTCCTAATGATTGAGCATGTTGCGGGGATTTTGCCTGAATCTCTTTTCCATCCAGGAATATCCTGCCCGAATCCGGTTGATCCACCCCGGTTAATGCTTTCATCAAGGTGGACTTGCCCGCGCCGTTTTCCCCCACTAAACAGTGAATCTCCCCTCTTTTGAGATTAAAGCTTACATCATCTAGCGCTTGCACACCCGGGAAGGCCTTGCTAATACCTTCCATTACGAGGATATTTTGATCCGGCTCTGACATGCTTGCCTGCCTATTGTAATCAATTTTTATTGAAGGATTGGGAAGCGACGTACTACATCGCTTCCCAATCTATTATATTACCTCTCTCTGATCTGTGACCGTCGAAAAGTCAGCGGATCAGATTCAGAACTTTAGTACTTGCGGCCAGCAGCAATATCCTTCAGATTCGGGTCATCCATGTAGAACACGCTCTCCTGCGAGGGGATCCACTTAGGCAGTGCCTCGCCATTGAGGGCTGCGAGCGCGGCTTCGTAAACCTGCGGGGCAAGCAATGGGTTGCATTCCACCGCGGCGTTCAGAGTGCCGTCGAGCATAGCCTGGAAAGCGCCAGAGGTGGCATCTACGGAGATGAGTTTGACATCCTTAGCGGGTACGAGACCAGCTTCTTTGAGCGCTTCGATAGCACCGAACGCCATTTCATCATTTTGACCAAAGATGCCCTGGACATCTTTGCTTTCCTTCAACCAGGCTTCGGTTACTTCCTTGCCCTCTTTAATGCTCCAATTGGCGGTTTGGCTGTTGGTTACTTTGATACCGCACTTCTCTGCCGTCTCGCGGAAACCCTTACCGCGGTCAATGGCAGGTGCAGCGCCAACGTTACCGACCAGCTCCCAAACGTTTTTCTTGTCACTGCCTTCGAGCAATTTGCACATATCAGCGCCAGCCTTACGTCCTTCTTCAACGAAGTCAGCGCCAACGAATGTGACGTAATAGTCTTCAAAACCATCGATGCGGCGATCTGAAAGAAGGACAGGCTTGCCAGCTGCTTTGGCATCCTTCAAGACCTGTTCCCAACCAGTCACCTCGAGTGGCGACATCACGATGACGTCGACTTCGGGGTCCTGGATGAATTGCTGAAAGCCGGCCACTTGTTTCGCCAGGTCATTCTGGGAATCATAGAACTTGAGCTTGAGGCCTAATTGGGCAGCAGTTTCCTTGAAGGAAGCCGTATTGGCAGCGCGCCAACCACCCTCAGAACCGGTCTGAAGAAAGCCGACAGTCATGTCCGGATAGGTCCAGACCTTTGCAGTAGGCACAGCAGTCGCAGGGACAGCCGTAGGCGCGGCCGGCGGGGGTGTAGGCGCTGGAGCACAACCAGCAAAGGCAAAAACGAATGCCAACACCAGGATTGCTCGGATCAAATTCGCGATTTTCATCTTCATTCTCCTTATCCTTTTCTATTTAGGTGGTTTATTTTTGGTGAAGCATTCTTCTAAGATCGAATACTTCACCCTCTAATGATAAGATACAGTTTTAATAGGTTAGAGTCCATGATTTCTTTTTCGAATTAAGTTGAGTCCTTTATTCTGTTCTGAGCGAATAAAAACACCCTCATAGTCTGAGGGTGTTTTTATTCGAAAGAAGTTAATTTATTTTTGAGAAATTTGCGGAATTCAGTATTTTCGGGTAGGCAGAATCTCTGCGGCGTCGTCCGGGTAATAGATACTCTCGATAGATGGCACCCACTTAGGCACCGATTCGCCGTTGACTACCTTGAGCACTAAGTCGAAAAACTGTGGCCCGAGCAATGGATTGCACTCAATCGTGGCATTGAGCTTCCCAGCAATCATGGCTTGAAAGGCGCCGCGTGCCGCATCCACTGACACAATCTTGATATCCACCCCTGGTCGCAGTCCAGCTTCTTCGATCGCCTGGATTGCCCCGAGAGACATATCATCATTGTGAGAGAAGACTGCATTGATTTTATTGCCATACTTCTTCAAGAAGTTTTTCATCGCTTCCTTACCCCTGGCGCGGGTGAAATCGCCCGATTCCGAGTCCATAATATGCATCTCCGGGTAATCCTGGACGATCTGTCGAAAACCCTTCGCGCGACCGTTGGCCGGCGCCGAATCGATCGTCCCAACTAACTCGACAATATTTGCTTTGCCATTCATCAGTTTCACCATCACTCGTGCCGAGTTGCGGCCTTCTTCCACAAAATCGGAACCCAGGTAGGTTACATAAAGGTTATCGGGGACATTCGCCCAGCGGTCAACCAGTATAATCGGAATGCCAGCTTCTTTTGCTTCCTGAAAGATCGGTTCCCAGCCAGTTTCGACAACCGGCGAGATACCAATCACATCGACTTTCTGAGCAATAAATTTACGCAATGCCATTATCTGGTTTTCTTGTTTCTGTTGCGCATCCAAGAACCTGAATTCGACATCCAGTTCTTCGGCGGTTTCTTTCAAAGAGGCCGTGTTGGCAGTCCGCCATTCGCTCTCAGCACCGATTTGAGCGTAACCAATAATCAAATCTTGATAGGTTTTCTTCGTTTTGCTTGAAGTCACCGAGGGGTGTTCAGAATCAAGCTTGGCCGTGAGAGGCGATTTGCAACCCGCGGATGCGGCTAATATTACGAAGACGATAAACCAAACGACCATTTTTAAGAATCGCATTCTGCTTTTCCTCTTTTCTGAGAATTCACCAATTCAGTAGTTGACCTTGTGATTGGGCCGTCTCACATTGACTGATCAACATTTATTTTCAGAAACCGAACTTTTCCGGAGCAACGACTTCCAGCGGCTTCGATGCATCGGAGTTTTTATCGTTTGATATTTGATCAGTGACTTCCTCTTTTTTTGCAGGTATTAAGAGTGTAACGCAGGTCCCAACGGAATATTCACTCCTGATCGAAAGACCATATTGTTTACCATAGTACAGCTTGATCCGTTTATTGACATTATCGATGCCGAAACCTGCTTCCAGGCGGATATCGCCGCTATCATCTTCGAGATCAGCCTGAACCAGGGCTAGCTTTTCCGGAGTAAACCCAATCCCATTGTCTTCGACCTCGAGCGATATTTCGTTTTCTTTCTTTTGAAAGGCTCGTACGATAATCGTACCGCCATGTCGCTTGTTTTTAATCCCATGATAAAGGGCATTTTCTACTAATGGCTGCAGGATGAGCTTTAATATTGTAAAGTCCAGAATCTGGTCATCGATTTCAATCTTGAAGTCCAAAATATCTCGATAACGTATTTTCTGGATCGTCAGGTAGCTCCTGGTCCGTTCAATTTCCTCTCCGATGGTAATCCAATCCCTGCCTTTACTAAGACTGATCCTGAAGAAACTCGAAAGCGCACTGACAATTTCAATCACTCTGTCCGTCTGTTTCGCTTCGGCCATCCAGATAATCGTGTCTAATGTGTTATAGAGAAAATGCGGATTTATTTGCGCTTGTAATGCCCTCAGCTCGGCTTTTTTTAGATATTCCTGTTCCTTCACTTTTGCATCTAACAGATCCTTGATTTTCGCGATCATGATATTAAAACTCATGCCTAATTCAGTGATCTCATCGACATTATCACTGGTTACCAAAGCCTGTAAATCGTTTTTGGTGATGGTGGAAGTTACATCGTGCAACTTTTTTATCGGGATATAGATGCTGCGCGAGATTCCCCAGGCAGCCAGAACCGAGAACCCGGCAGCAAAGAACATCAATACGATATAGGAATACCTCCACCGGTCGAACCCCGCCCGCATTGCCTGATACTGTAGTTCTGTTCTGCGGACCTCAAACAAAAGGTAATCCTGCACAACCTCCTCGACTACTCCAGTTACAAAACGGATGTTTTCCAAAACCGCCTCATTTTCCGAAGCCAGGCTTTTGCGCTCGATTTGTTGCTTCATCAAGCCAACATTCTCAGTGAGAGTCTGCATCGTACGCAGGATTCCCTCTAATTTTATGCGAGCTCTTGGTGAGTTCGTGTTCTGCATCATCCATGCAATTTTGGTATTCGTATCATTGATGAGTTCATACTGTTTCCCATCTTTGAAATCAATCTTCCCGGCTACAATTTTCCACATTTCGGTATCGATATCGGTTTTGATACTGCCACTGATGCTATTCGCAGTGGTTATGTTGGTAATGATCGCATCATACTGGCGACTGTAATTCAACACCTGCACCATAAATAAAACATTGGTGGTGCTCATCAACAGGATCACAATACAAAGCGAGAGCAGGATTTTCGACTGGATTGATAAATTGAAATTCCTCAGGTAATCATATATCCGTCGGAAATATTTGACCGGGGTCCAACCGGTCAAGTTCTCTCTAGTAAATGAGTTACGGTCGTCCACAGCCAACACTTTTCTGGACATTATTTTCTCCTCGTGGCTGGCTTTTTCATACCGACAAATAAGCAGCGCTTCATAAATTATTCGAACTGGGTCTGCGTGCGGAATTCTGTGGCCGTCAAACCGGTGTTTTTTCTGAAGATAAAACTGAAATAGTGCGGGTCGCCATATCCGATCTGATATGAGATCTCGGAAGACCTCAAATTGGTTGTACGCAGCAGTTCCTTGGCTTTCTTAATTCTTAGATCGGTCAAGTATTCTTTAAATGTTTTACAGGTCCCGTGGCTAAAAATGGCGCTGAAGTGACTCGGGCTATGGTTGACATAGGCAGCCACCTGATTGAGCGACATTTCAGGATCCATATAATGCTGGTCGATATATTCTTTGGCTTTCTGGAGTATCCCAGCCCGTTGGGGGTATGTCCGACTGTCACGGAACATCAGCCCGCTGACCAATATCATTTCCACCTGTTCTCTGATCTGATCCACCGTATTGATATTGGCCAAAATATTCTCGATATGGTTCAATCCAGGCACAACCTGGTCAATATCCCCGCCCAGCTCTTTGACGAACCTGGCAGTGGTCAAAACAATATCCATGAATATATAGCTCTTAATTATCGATGATTTGAAGGCGCTATCCACAAGCGGTCGAATAAACGCCTCGAAGAAATCGTCAAAATCCTTTTTTACCCCGCACTTCAGATAATCTTCAACAGCAGACTTATCTACTTTCAATAATTCGGCTTTATCCACGCCGCTTTCAGGGTTGACCAGTTCTTGGTTAACCTGGTTTTGAATGCTGACGAGCGCCTCTCCAAATGATTGGCTTACATCAGCGATGCGTTTTTTCGACGCGCCAATACCAATCGTCAATTTACAACCAGTGCCTTCTACCTGTTGTTGGAATTGCTCCAGAAGCAAGTTCTTCTCCTCATCCAGATATTCGGGCGTATTCCCTTTCATGATCAGGACAACTTCTTCGATATCCTTTTGCAAGAGAAAAACATCCGGATTATTTTCTACAAGTTTTGAGATGACATTATGGATCCGTTTGATTTCAGCAGAGCCAGAGCTTTCTGATGAATTGCATAGCTCAACCCGGATGGCAATTACCAGATAATTTCGGGCAAAGAGATCCATTCCGAGCTGCTGGCTTTGCTCAAAAGCCTCGGCCGATGACACTGCCCCGATAGCTAGTTTCAGCAAGAGGTTTTCTTTTAATACTGTACGGTTTTCCTCCAGCTGCTCCTGCAACTTATGAACATTCTCCTGGTCTTTCTTTTCATTTTCGAGCTGTGCAACGATCTTTTGTAGCACATTATTCAAGTCTTGCACAGTGACGGGTTTCAAGAGGTAGTCCGTTACGCCCAAGTGGATGGCTTCTTGAGCATACTCGAATTCATCATGTCCGCTCAGAATGATTATTTTTGCCTGGGGAATGCGCTCCCGAATGATCCTGCAAAGTTGTAATCCGTCCATAAAAGGCATTTTGATATCGGTTATCAAAACATCCGGTTGAACGGTCAGGAGGATTGGTAAAGCAATCTCACCATCCGGGGCCTCCCCACAGAATTCGAAACCATTTGCTTTCCAGTCGACATTGTCCCGGATACCTTCCCTGGTAACGATCTCATCTTCAACTAGAAAGATTTTATAAGGCATAGCTGGATTCCTTTAAACCAATAGTAAAACTTCAACCAATTTTATCTCAAAATGGACTGCAAAAAGAGGACTCTACCTATCCGATCTCAATTGACACACTGGCATTCCTGGGTTATAGTGGCGCAGATTATGAAAAGAACACACCTGATCTGCTCATTTTTACTTGTTTTCACCCTGGGATGTAACCGAACGGCTCCCGAAGAACCCAACAGCTCCGCGAATACACCCGTACCGGTTCTGGCAAACGCGACTTCTACTCCGGTCACTCCGCCAACCATCACGCCGCTCCCCAGTTCAACTCCATTGCCTGAGGCGCTGGTAAAGACGGGCGACCAGGCGCTGCTGAACGGAGATTGGGAAAAGGCATTATTCGAATACCAACTCGTACAAACAACCTCCGGTGATCCACAGCTACAAGCTGCTGCACTCTTAGGCAGCGCCCGAGCAAATTTCATGTCCCGTAATGATTATGAGACCCTTTCTCTGTTGGAGAAGCTAATCGCCGGTTATCCTGACGCTCCCCAGGTTGCTGGCGCTCATTTCTTGATGGCTCAGTCCTTATCCAGACAAGAACGTTATTCCGAGGCTGCGCAAGCCTACTTAAATTACCTGGCTCTCCGTCCTGGTCAGATTGACGCATATGTTTTAGATTTGCGCGGCGACGCCCTCTTCGCAGCTGGCGATTATTCTGGCGCCAAGAACGACTATCAAGCCGCTCTAGGTGTTGCCAGTTTGCTGGACGAGATCCAGCTCCGATTGAAGCTGGCACGCGCTTATGCGATTTCGGGAGACGCCCCAACTGCTTTAGCCCTTTACGACGACCTGTACAACCGCACCCAGAACGACTACACCCGTGCGCTAATCGATCTGCGAAAAGGGCAGGCTTATAGCGCTCTTGGTCAAACGGAGCAGGCAAAAAACGCTTATTTAGATGCAGTCACAAACTTTCCAACCTCCTATGATTCATATTCAGCGCTGGTCGCATTAGTCGATTCCGGTGTTGAAGTAGACGAACT
>Ga0315295_10005118_pt1 | contig 11208 bp, 12 predicted proteins | sample YL17G14_0_MG_FD_204453 | JGI IMG/M metagenome (GOLD analysis project Ga0315295, IMG submission 204453) | Sediment microbial communities from Yellowstone Lake, YNP, Wyoming, USA - YL17G14_0 | ecosystem: Environmental > Aquatic > Freshwater > Lake > Sediment | place: USA: Wyoming | collected...
TTCATTTTAGTCTCTATCCTTAGATTGTGCTTAAGATAACCTCGGCCTGTCAAGGATGTAGGTAATAAAAGCTATGCATCAGATACAATGAAGTAGCAAAATGACGAAGTGTTCAGCTCTTCCTAGCCTCGTCGCCTATCCATTTGAGGTAATCTACATTGCCACCGATAATAGGCAGGGCGATTATCTCAGGGACTTCGTAGCTATGGGACGCTTTGACCAGGTCAACGATTTCGGATAGAAGCGAGGCTTTGGTCTTGATAACGAGGAGACTTTCCTGGGCTGAATCGAGCTTGCCCTGCCACCAGAATGACGATTCTACCTTTGGCACTATGTTTACGCAGGCGGCTTTTCTCCGACTTAGCAGCAGCTCAGCTATTTTGTGTGCTTCCGGCTCAGAGCTGGTGGTAACGAAGATGACAATCTTACCAGTCTCTTTCATCTAGATTCACCCTTAGATTTAATTTTCACCCTCACCTTATTCCTCTCCCGTCAAGGGAGAGGAAAGTAGGGGAGGTCTCTCCGTCAAGGGAGAGGAAATATTTTAAACAAACCTCTTATTCTTTCCTGCCCACTGCCAGCATCCTGTCTACGGCGGCTCTGGCCTTGAGGCGAATTTTCTCCGGTACTTTGACCTCCGGCGCCATCTCCTCCAAAGACCACAATATTTTCTCCAGAGTTATCAGCTTCATATTGGGACATATCGCCTGCTCCGAAACTGGGATAAATTTTTTCCCCGGATTCTCCTTTTTCAGCCTGTAAATAATACCCATCTCCGTTCCCACAATCATCTCCTGAACATCTTCCCTTCTGGCAAACCTTATCATACCGCTGGTGCTCAATACCTCGTCGGCTAGCGCTATCACATCCGGCCTGCATTCCGGGTGAACTACAACTTTAGCCTCAGGGTACTCATGTCTCAGTTTAACGATATATTCAGGCATTATCCGGGCATGGGTCGGACAAAAGCCAGGCCAGAGAATCATCTTTTTACCGGTTTTTGTGGAGATATAGTGCCCCAGGTACTGGTCAGGGACGAAAATTATTTCTTTGGCGTTTACGCTTTCCACAACGCCGGCCGCATTAGCCGAAGTACAACAAATATATGATTCAGCCTTAACCGCCGCCGAGGAATTTATATAGCATACCACTGTTGCCTTGGGATGCTCCTTTTTCCTGGCGCGTAGCTGTGGAGCAGTTATCATATTGGCCATAGGACAGCCGGCATGTTCGTCCGGGAGTAACACTGCCTTATCCGGACAGAGAATTGAGGCCGTTTCCGCCATAAAGTGAACGCCGCAGAAAACTATAACGCTAGCATCAGTTTTAGCCGCATTCTGGCTGAGGTCGAGAGAATCACCAACGAAATCAGCTATGTCTTGAATCTCACCCAATTGATAGTTATGGGCAAGAATAACAGCATTTCGCTTTTTCTTTAACTTCAGAATTTTCTCGGTTAGCTCCGGCTGTCTATCCATAGCCAACTACCCTCCAATCGTTAGCGTAAACATTCATCCTCTTTCCTCTGACAAAACCGATAAGCGTGATGCCCATATCACCGGCTAACTTGACTCCTATGTCAGTAGGCGCTGATTTGGAGATGAGCAGAGGAATATTTCTTTTAGCCGCCTTAAGCAATATCTCCGAAGAAACCCTACCGCTGGTGATAATCACGCGGCCATCCGTCGGTATACCTTTCAAAATGCATTCGCCAAAAATCTTATCAATGGCATTATGGCGGCCTATGTCCTCGCTGAAAACCAGAATGTTTTTTGTATCACATAGTGCAGCGCTGTGAACACCACCCGTTGTCCTGAAAATCTGCGACCGGTGCTGAAACTCCCTTACCAGTTCGAATACTTCAACAGCCGATATGTTAGTTTTAGATTCTACCTTTATCTGGCCAACGACATCAGCGGCGCTGTAGAAAGAAGCACCCCGACCGCAGCCTGATGTAATCAGCCGCTTGAACACCAGCTCGCCAGCTTGTTTATTCTCCTTCTCGGTTTCCACACGGACGACGCCTCTCTGCTCATCAACCGTTATCTTTTTTATTTCATCCTTGCTTTTCAGCAGCCCTTCCGAGGAAAGGAAGCCAATAGCCAGATAATCCAGATGCGTGGGAGTACAAAGCAAAGTCACCAGCTCTTGATTGTTCAGGATGACAGTCAGAGGAAATTCCCGGACAACTATGTCATCAGTGCGGCTTTTTGCTTCATCGGTAATTCGCAATATGGGAACCCGCTCTACCTCGCCCACCATCTTACGCTACCTTTATCTGGTCTCCGGCCTTAACAGGTCCGCCTCGAATTACCCTGGCAAACACGCCCTCTTCGGGCATAATGCACTTGCCCACCTGCCGGTAAATGGCACAGCCTGCATGGCACTCCTTGCCGATTTGAGTGATTTCAAGGACAATTTGCTTACCGACCGCTATCCTGGTGCCGACGGGCAGAGAGATTAAGTCTATCTCCTCGGTGGTTAAATTTTCAGCAAAATCACCCGGGTTAACATCCAGCCCCAGAGCCCGCATCTTATCGATGCTTTCCATAGCCAGCAAGCTCACCTGGCGGTGCGTGCAGCAATCGGCATGAGCATCACCAACAAGGCCAAACTCAGCCTTCAGAAGCCCTCCCGTTACGTCTTGCTTCTTTGTCCCCTTTTTATCGCTTTTGCAGACGGCGATTATTCTGGCCATGCGTATATGACAATTGGAGCTCTGGCTCTGATTTTTTATCTTATAGCTCTTTACTTAGTATCTTTGCCTTGAGCGTCTCCCACTGTTCTCTGGTGAGGACACACAGGTTACCCTTTTCGCCTATTTCCACTTTGGTGTCCGTTACCTTAACCACCGGGCAGCAAGAGCAATCTTTGCACAATGTTACGATTTTCATGTTTCCTCCGATTAGAATTACGTTACTTGTACCCGAAGCGCGGGTGTTAGTGTATTAATTATAGTCCTCTTTACCTGGTTGGTCGAATGAATCTAGAATTTGCTGCTGTACTTCTCAAGAGCCACATAGAAAGCCCGCCAGAACGGGTCAACTATAGGATGCTCCAGCTTCTCTTCCCTGCCCTCTCGTACCAGCACCATTCCCAGTCCCGGCTGGGTAAACTCACCGGCAATAGAAGCTTTAATACCTTTCTTACGCAGCGCGTTTAATATGTCCTGGGCTTTGTTTTCCCGGCAGGATATGATTAGAGTGCCTTCGCTGATGGAGGTATACGGGTCAATGCCAAAATACCGGCATATATCCGGCACACAATCCTCAACCACCATACTTTCCATTTCGACCCTAACCCCCAGATTGGCAGCCTGGGCAATTTCGTACAGTCCGCCCCATATACCGCATTCAGTGGCATCCTGCATGGCAGTAACGCCATTGTCTCTTACTCCAAGGCTTACGGCGGTCATGGCATCATCCACCACCGACATCTTGTAGAAAATCTGCTGAGCTTTTTTGTTGAAATCCTTTCCAAACTCACGCTCAATCAGTTCGGGAAACATCGTAGCAAAAATACCTGTCGCCTCAATAGCCGGCCCCTTGGTAATGATTACCTTGTCTCCAGCACAGGCCAGCCTGGGAGTGACATATTCATCCTTACTGCCGATGCCAACCATGGTGGCACCACCGACCATAGGATAGTGGCAGTTCTCATACCTGCCCGTATGTCCGGTGATAATAGAAATGCCCAGCTTCACACACTCCCGATGCATAGTTTTCCACATTATTTCCAATTGTTCACCCGTCATCTCCATGGGAAGATTCAAATCAATTGCCAGCAAGCTGGGCTTCAGTCCACTGGTCACCGAGTCGGAAGCAATGATGTGAATAGCAAACCAAGCCGCCCTCTCCCATCCGTATTCCGGCACAATAAACACAGGGTCACAGGTAAATGAAACCGCCTTGTCCCCGATTTCCACAATGCCAACATCTACTCCGTTCTGAGGACCTACCAGAACCTTATCGTTCCTATCTCCCAGACGTGTAGCTATAAGCTCATCAAAGAGCTTGGGCGAAATCTTTCCTATCTCCGGCATTACGTCCACTGACACATATTCCTGATATACAGACTGTCAGTGCTTAATTTGCGGTCTTCATAAGGGGCGACATGGCTCTGAGCTTAGAAACAATTCCGGGAAGAACCTCTAGAACTTTGTTTATCTCTTCTTCAGTAGTCCATTTACCCAAGGTGAATCGCAAGGAGCTATGCGCCTGTAAATGTGGCAGCCCCATAGCCACCAGAACATGCGATGGCTCGAGGTCCGCTGAGGTGCAAGCTGAACCTGTAGAGGCACAGATTCCATCCAAATCCAAATTTAGTAGAATCGATTCACCTTCCACATAATTAATGCTGACATTTACATTGTTGGGCAACCTTGTCACCGGATGGCCATTCAATTGTGTATACTCAATGCCCCTGAGTATGCCTTCGATTAGCCGGTCACGGAGAGCAGTCAACTTCTGAGCTTCTTCCAGCATTTCCTGCTGGGCGATCTCAGCAGCCTTGCCAAAGCCAACAATGCCGGGCACATTCTCGGTACTGGCTCGCCTGCCTCTCTCCTGATTGCCGCCGTGCATAAAGGGACTTATTCTGGTGCCCTTTCTAATATAGAACGCACCGACGCCCTTGGGACCATAGAGCTTGTGTGCCGAAATGGAAAGGAGGTCAACGTTCAACTTATTCACGTCTAGCGGGATATGTCCCACCGTTTGTACGGCATCGGTATGGAAATAAATCTCAGCCTCTCTGGCGATATTTCCTATTTGGGCTACAGGTTCTATGGTGCCGCATTCATTGTTGGCATGCATAATTGAGACGAGGATAGTCTTTTTTGTAATTGCCTTCTTGACATCATTGGGGTCAACCATACCATAGCCATCCACAGGAAGATAAGTTACCGAAAATCCCTGCTTCTCCATAAATTTACAGGTTTCTAGCACGGCATGATGTTCGATTGAGCTGGTAATGATATGATTTCCTTTGGCTTGTCGCGATAACGCCACACCCTTTACGGCAAAGTTGTCCGCTTCCGTCCCACTGCCGGCAAAAACAATCTCCTCACTTTTAGCACCTATAAGAGCCGCAACTTTACTGCGCGCTCTTTCAATGGCGTCTTTGGCTTCCTGGCCATATGAATGAATGCTGGATGGATTACCGAACGACTCAGTGAAATAGGGCAACATCGCCTTCATTACTTCAGGATGCGCTGGTGTAGTAGCAGCGTAATCCAGATATATTCTCTTCACCTGTTAGCCCTCAACAATATCGCCAACTATCGGGTCAACTCTGACACCCTTCTCTTTAACCCAGGCAATGCCGGCTTCGATATCTTTGTCCTCACCCTCCAGTTCCAGCACCACCCAACCCCTGTCTTCCGATACGTCGGCACGACGTATATTTGTCACCACTTCAAATTTGTGCGATAGCTCATAAATGATAGGCTCCTTAATTAGCTTGCGGGGGAAGGTAAACATCACTTGTCTCTTAGCCATAGTGTCCTCCTGTCATTGTCTCGGGTAAGCTTAATCTATCCTGGGCAATGATTTCAAACCTGCACACCGAGAACCTCACTGAACGACTCAAGACTGGGTTTGACATGAAACGGACGGACGACGTCTGAAACAATCTCCTGTATTCTTGGGCCAGCTCCAGTGATGCAAGCGACCATGAGCTGGTCTCTTTTAATGGCACCGGCAGCAGCCAGCTTCTTAACCCCGGCAATCACTACCCCACCGGCGGCTTCAGCGAAAATGCCTTCAGTTTGTGCCAGTAATTTCATTCCTTCGATAGCTTCTTCATCGGTGGCACTCAAAGCCCCACCCCCAGATTGCCTGGCAACCATCAGAGCGTGATATCCATCAGCGGGATTACCGATGGCTATGGAAGTAACGAGAGTGTTTGGCGTCACCGGATGTATATGCAGGCTGCCAGCTTCAAAGGCATGCACGATTGGCGAGCTTCCTGTAGCCTGTGCCAGATACATGTGGGTGTTTATTGGTCCGATGAGATTGAGCGTAGATAATTCTTGTAGCCCCTTCCAAATTCGGGTAAAAAGGAGACCTGAAGCGGCAGGCGCAACTATACAGTCTGGCGGTCGCCATCCCAGTTGCTCGGCCACTTCAAATCCCAGAGTCTTACTACCCTCGGCATAATATGGCCGGAGGTTTATGTTTATAAAGCCCCAGTTGTATCTTTGCGCCACCGCGGCGCAAAGGCGGTTGACATCATCATAACTTCCATCAACAGTAACTAATGTCGGCTTATATATGGCTACACCCACCAGCTTGCCCGGTTCCACGTTGGCGGGGACAAATACATAGGCTTTCATGTTCGCCTTAGCCGCATGAGCCGCCACACTGGCAGCCAGATTACCGGTTGAGGCGCAGGCTACCGTATCAAAACCGAACTCACGCGCCTTGGTTATGGCAACGGAGACAGCCCTGTCCTTAAAAGAATATGTGGGATTAAGGCAATCATTCTTGATGTAAAGTTCGTCTAATCCCAGCTCGCGTCCCAGGTTACCAGCTTTGAGTAGAGGCGTGAAACCGGTGCCAATGTCAATTTCCTGCTCGCCTTCAACAGGTAGCAAGTCTCGATAACGCCACATGGTAAAGGGGCCTGCCAAGATTTTCTGGCGGCTGAGCACACCGGCCATAGCCTTATAGTCGTAGTTAACCTCTACGGGGCTAAGACAAAAATCACAGACCCTTATAGGTTGTAAAGGGTATTCCTGCCCACATTTTCGACAGCGCAAACCTGTGGCGTATGACAAATTACACCTCTTATTATATCGGAGCTACCTCACTATTCAGTTCGTATTAGTATATAAGATACCCGCTATTTACCAAGCGCGCAAGCAGCCGACCACAAATTCTGCCGGCAATTAATAAGTCCCGGCTCTAAGGCCAGCCCGGGTTAATAGTATTTTCGTAGGCGACCACGAGGTCTGCCTGCTTCATTATTATGTTGCCATTGGCGATTTCGTACGGTACTAATGCTTTAGGGTAATCAACACAAGCCCCTTGAATTCCATTACCCGTATCGGCTTTGAAAGTAGTGGCACACCTGTCGCATACCAGAGTATTACCGTCTAGGGAATAGCCTATGGAGCGACATGGCGGACAAACATCTGACCGAACGTAGATTTTGTTATTCAACAAGTATGCCATAAAATTCATTTTGCCGGCTTGTGCATTCAGTGCGAACTGCGTATTCCAGTCACTCTCGACAGCGCTCACTGGAATAGAAACGGAGTCACCGTTGACCTGGGCCTCAATTAATTTCGCCTTTATCGGGCCTGATGGCTTCTGAGCCGTCGCTTGCACGGTCTCAGGCGTAGACGATGGAGTGGACGCTGATGGCTGTGTTCCAGCGGTCGGAGCGGCTGAATTAGCGCAGGCAACGGTTATCAACATCAGTCCCACCAATACTAAAAAACCTATTGCTATTTTCTTTAACATGAGTTATTCCCTCCTTGTTATTTGTAGTTCAATATTAGCTTTGTTCGAATGGCAAGCCTTGTTTCAAATATGCATTGCCAACTCCTCTTATGTATTATGCCTCTATCTGCCACAACAACCGCCGCCACTGGCGGGTCGAGGCTGTGTTGCAGGGCTATTCTGAGCTCCTGTCCCGCAGCAGCTTGCACCGGTTTGCGCTGGCACGGGAGATACCTGACCGCCCGTTCCGCAGCAACCAGCAACAGTCTGACCGGGTATAGCAGGCAGTTGATTACCGGGCCCGGCCGCTATCGATTCGGCTACGGCAAATTGGCCGGCAAGCTGACCTAATGAAACTTTATATATTCCCGGTGCATCCTTGAATATCATGAAGGTTAAGGTCTCCGTTTTTCCGGCGGGCACCAACACTTTATAGGAAGCCTCGGTAACATCGTTTATTTTAAGTTCCGCATTATAGGTACCATCAACACTGGTAACATCAGTCACCTCAGCAGTTATAACTACTGCGTCTCGGGCAGCAACCTCGGCTGGACTAATTGATAACCCGGATAATTGGAATGATGTCGACTTTTCTGCTTCTGTCTTTGGTTTCACACCAAGCTGGTTCAAACTACTGCATGACAACATCAGGCCTGCAATCGCAAAAGCTGCTAAGGAAATAAGCACAATTTGTTTGGTCTTGTTTTTCATGTCTTTCGTTGCCTCCTTACTTTCTTATTGATTCTCTTGACAATCTGTCCGTCTTGCAGAAATACAGTGGCATTGGCAAAGTCGGCTATTTCAGGGTCATGGGTAACCATAATGATGCCGTGCCCTTCTTTATGCAGTTGAGTAAATAATTTCAAAATTTCGCCTCCGGTTTTCCGATCCATATTGCCCGTTGGTTCATCAGCCAATATAAGCGATGGCATACTGACTAAAGCTCTGGCGATAGCTACTCTCTGTTGTTCTCCGCCGCTCAATTGGCTGGGTTTATGTCCCGTCCTTTTACCCAAACCGACCTTTTCTAATATTTCTTTAGCCCTGTCTTCCTCTTTGCTGGCTCCACAGAACACCAGCGGCAGAAGCACATTTTCGAGCGCTGTAAGTGATGGGAGCAGATGGTACTGCTGAAAAACATAGGCAATTTTCCCCCGTCTTATATCAACCAGTGCATTTTCATCTAAATTGTCAATGCGTTTTCCTTCCAAAAGAACCTCGCCGCTTGAGGGACGGTCCAAACCGCCAATGATATTCAAAAAGGTGCTTTTGCCGCTGCCGGAAGGGCCCATAACAGCTACAAAATTGCCCTGGTCCGCGCTGAAGGAAATATTATCCAGGGCAACTACACGAGCAGCTCCCTCGCCATAAATCTTTGATATTTCTCTTAGTTCTAACATATCACCTACCTCACAAGGACCTGAAAGAATCTGCGACCTTAATCTGGGTTGCGCGAAATGCCGGGTATACGGTGGCTACTACGGCTACAGCAATAGCTAGAACCAATGCCAGGACAAAATACTGAGGAACATAAGCAACGCTCGTTCCTTCAAAAACTAGAGGTCCGGCTATATAGGCTAGTAAAGTTCCTGCCACATATCCTAAAATGCCCCCGATTATTCCAATAATGATAGCCTCGTAAATGAAGGCTTTCACTATCTGACTCCGCGAAGCTCCTACAGCCCTCATGATGCCGATATCTTTGATTCTTTCATTGACCGAGGCCATCATGGTATTAACCACTCCAAACAGACCGACAGCAAGTGTGATTCCGGCCAAAGTCAGCATGAACTTGCTCATCTTTTCCATCATCCCCATTTCAGTCGCAGCTATCTGTTTTACGGCAACTGCGCGAACCCCTGGAACATCTTTATTTATGCTGTCGGCTATTGTTTCAACAGGGCAGGCGTTGCAAAGGGCGCGAATATCCACCGACGAAACCAACCCCTCCCTATCAAAAGCCGTCTGCAGGGTCTCTATAGGAACAAACACCTGATAATCATCATTTGAACCGGTCTCTTCAAGAATACCGGCGACTTTTAAAGTGCTTCCATTGAGTTCAATATTGTCTCCTACCTTCAGCTTCAATATTTCAGCAGCTACGGCACCAAGCATCGCCTGGTCTTTGTCTTCAAGATATTTCCCTTCGCGAACTTTCCACCATGTTTTGATTTTAAGCTCCTCCTGTGGGTCTACCCCGACTACCATCACTGACGTGTCTCTTATCTTGGTATTGATATATAGGTTCGGAGCAATCGTAGCAATATTTCCCTCGTCCTCTATCTTCAGCGCCTTTCTTATTTCACCATCAGCTATCTGTCTAATAATGGGTAATTTTTCTTCAGAAACGTAGTTGTCTCCCACGGCCAACATACCAAGGCTCACATCACCCAGCTTCATATCTAAATTGTTTATCGCCGGTATGACTGCCAGATTAGGACCATATTTCTCTAACTGACTATAGATTCTGGCTTGCCCGGCACGGGCAACGGTTAATATGCCCACAACTGTCGCCGTTCCGATAACTACACCGAGGGCGGCATACAATACTCGCCTTCTTCGCCGAATCACATCCTTCAGAACCACTTGATATAGTTTCATCGTCTCTCCTTCCGGTCCTGTTTTACCGTAATCCTTGAATGTTAACAGGCGATTGTGAAACCATTATGAATTTATAATGAAAATTTGGTGAACTTTATCCGTTTAAATCTTATTTGAGGCTTAATGATTGCTCCAGGTCGTCAGTCAAATCCTCAATGCTTTCCAAGCCTACTGATAACCGTACTAGGTCATCGCTAATACCTATTTTTGCCCTATAATCATGTGGCATTGAGGCATGGCTCATCGTTGCCGGATGCTCCGCCAGCGAAGCAACCCCACCCAGTGATTCGGCCAGAAAAAACAGCTTTAGCCTTCTTAGAAAGTGATTGACGGCTTTAACTCCACCTTTTAATTCAAAAGAAACTACACCTCCAAACCCTTTCATCTGCTTTTTAGCAATTTCATGGCCGGGATGAGATTTAATGCCCGGATAGAAAACCCGCTTAACGGCTTTATGTCGCTGAAGATAGTTTGTTATAGCTACAGCATTTTCCTCGTGTTTTTTCATTCGAAGCGGCAATGTTTGAATTCCACGAAGCACCAGCCAGCAGTCAAAAGGCGAAGCACAGGTTCCCATAGCATTTAGAAGAAATTGAACCCTTTGTGTTAATTCATCAGTAGTAGTGACCACGGCACCGCCGACAACATCGCAATGCCCGTTGAGATACTTGGTTGTGGAATGGACGACCAGGTCGACTCCATATTCTATAGGTCTCAGGAAATAGGGAGTGGCAAATGTATTATCGATAACTGTCAATATTTTGTGCTTTCTTGCAATATCAACTACCATCTCTATATCAGTTATATTCAATAACGGATTTGACGGTGTCTCCATCCATATCATCCTGGTATTTGGTTTTATGGCTCGTTCAATAGCCTGTCTGCTGTTCATTCTCAAGAAGGTAACCTCCAAACCCAGCTCAGGCATTACATCTTGAAAGAGCCTGTAAGTGCCTCCATAGACATCGTCGGCTGATATTACATGGTCGCCTGCCTTCAAAAGGTGCGCCACCGTCGTCTCAGCCGCCATCCCGGTGGCAAAAGCAAATCCCGATTTCCCACCTTCTAGTTGTGCCAGGGTATCCTCCAGAACTTTCCTCGTCGGATTGGCTGTTCGGGAATAATCATAGCCTCTCGTTTTACCCACATCCTCAAAGGCAAA
>Ga0315295_10005119_pt1 | contig 11208 bp, 5 predicted proteins | sample YL17G14_0_MG_FD_204453 | JGI IMG/M metagenome (GOLD analysis project Ga0315295, IMG submission 204453) | Sediment microbial communities from Yellowstone Lake, YNP, Wyoming, USA - YL17G14_0 | ecosystem: Environmental > Aquatic > Freshwater > Lake > Sediment | place: USA: Wyoming | collected...
TGAAGGCCAGAATCCCTACAACGAAAATTCTGGCGTTATCCATGCATTCGGACAAACGCTTCGTAGCGCGTATGTTTGCGGCGGGGGCCTCGGGATATCTTCTGAAAGATTGTGCGTTTGAAGAACTGGCGCGGGCTATTCGCACTGTTGCACAAGATCAAACATACCTCAGCCCCAGCATCACTAGTCAGGTGATTAAAGACTACGTTCGTCATTTGGCTGTAAGCGATTCAGCGGGACTAGAGATCCTGACACCACGCGAGCGCGAGGTGATTCAACTGTTGGCCGAAGGAAAGTCCACAAAACATGTTGCCGCCGTGCTCAATATTAGTGTCAAGACGGTGGAAACGCACCGCAGCCAAATCATGGAAAAACTAGATATTGACAGCATCGCAAACCTGACAAAGTTCGCCGTCCGTGAAGGATTGACCTGCCTTGAAGCGTAATCCGGCCTCTCATCGATTTCGTTTCCTCTGCTCAATTTTTCATCACAGAGCGTTCCCTCTAGAAGCGCGGTCGAAAACCCGATATTTGCCACAAAGTCACTTGGACACAGAGAAAGACTTCTTGATCTTGTTCCCTTTCGAGAAACTCTGTGACTTCGTGTCTTGGTGGCATCACTTTTCAACTGGATTCCTAAGGTATTTCGAACCTCGAAATCAGGGATTCCCTGATTGTATGAGGCCGGCAGGTTGTCTAGATTGTGATGTATTGACGAGCTAGATACCATATGGCAATCGGCGGGCATACCCGTCGATAACCTCTACGGATTTCATCACGCAATCCCGATCAGCATTTTCTTCCGCACCTTCGAAACTGTATCTATCTGCAGTTCTAACAAGATCTAGTCATCGAGAAAGAATATCTCGAATTCCCTTAGGTTGACAGACTCAAGACGTGCACAGATTGTCTCGTTTACTATTTTAGCAAGGAGGTGGCATATGAAGTCGAAACTGCTTTCGCTTGTTGGGGTCATCTGCTTGATTCCTGTCCTGTTACTCGCTCAAGACGGGAAGCTTCGCGGTCGTGTAACTGATGTGCAGACAGGGGAGGCGCTGGTCGGTGCGAACGTCCTGATCGATGGGACGACGCTCGGTGCCGCAGCAGATGTCAATGGAGACTACATCATCCTTAGTGTTCCTCCGGATGTATACACGGTTCGGGTGTCCTATATCGGGTATGCACCAGTCACCATGTCCAACATTCGCGTGAGTTCCAACACGACCACGACACAGGATTTCCAACTCACGAGTACGACAGTTCAAGTACAAGGAGTTGAAATCGTTGCCGAACGTCCGCTTGTTCAACGCAACACAACCAATACGGTGCGCCTTATGACGGACGAGAATATTCAGAGCCTTCCGTATCGTGGCGTCGACAACATCCTCAGCTTGCAGGCGGGCGTTGTAGCACAGGGCGGAGAACTGTATGTGCGCGGTGGACGAGCCGGTGAGATCGGATATTATGTGGACGGTGCCAACGTGACGAACCCCTTTTCTAGATCGCGAAATGTGAGCATCATCCAGGAGGCCATTCAAGAACTTCAGTTGCAGTCGGGAGGGTTCACAGCAGAATTTGGGGGTTCAAATTCAGCAATTGTGCGGACCAATGTACGGACGGGCGGGAGCCAGCTCAGGGTCACGCTCGATTACCAAACGGACGACTTCGCGAAGCCAGGCCAGCAGTTCTTGGGAACATCGGCATTTGGGTTCCGCAACGTGGTCCTTACAGCCGGCGGTCCCGTTCCGTATGTCTCCGGACTTAAGTTCTATGTCGCGGGTCAGAACAATTACATCCGCGACAAGCAGCAGATGTTTATTGAGCCGTTCCGATTCGAAGGACTGGTATCGGATGCATTTTCTGGAAGGCCTGTCGGCGGGCTTTTGCCGAACGGTGGAGTCGTGGAGGTCAAACGGAACTACCTTTACGATAATTGGTCACAACAAAATACTATCCAAGGAACGCTGTCTTATGATCTCAATCCGATAAAACTCCGCTTTACTGGAAGCTATGCCAACGAGTTGGCTCCAACAGGCGGAGTATGGCCCTCTGCCCTACGCAACATTTTTAGGAAAAAGGATCCAAGAGACGAGGCGACAACAACCTTCGGCAGCGTGCGTTTGACGCACGTACTGGACCCTCGAACCTATTACGAAGTTGGGGTCTCGTACTCGGACCGGTATCACCGTATCTATGATCCAGAATTTGGTGACAACTGGCAACTCTATAAAGACAGCATCGCGAATGCGCAAAAAGGCTATACGGGATTCGTCAGACGATTTATGGCTCCGTTGGACTGGAGTACTGTCGATGGGCTTGAGTTTTATGATCCCAACGCCCCCATAGACAGCTATAGCAAGGATAATCAGACATCTATCGGTGCAACAGTTGATTTCCTTTCGCAGCTGACATCGCGGTGGGAAATTAAGGCCGGAGGGCGCATCGAATCATGGACCGTTCGTGCTTACAGAATTGCTAGTATTGAGCGAGGAATGGTTTACCTGTACGGGTTGGGTGGGAACAGCCCCCTATCCTTCGCAAGTGCTGATGAGCGACGGGTGCAGTTCAGGAGACAAGGAAACATCAACAACTATGGTTACGACGTCGATGGCAACGTAGCTGATGGCGGCTTCGATGCGCCGCGCAAGCCCTTGTTCGCCTCCATGTATCTTCAAAACAAATTTGAATTCAGGGACATGATCCTGAACTTAGGGGTCCGTTATGAATATTACGCCCCGAAAAATCTGATTCCGGCGGATTTGATCAATCCACCATTCAATGAAACACTCGATGTGATTGATGAATCGAAGCTTGTCGAAACGAGCTCGTTTGCGGCTTTGCTTCCTCGCATCAGTTTCTCGTTCCCCGCAACGGATAACACCGTGTTCTATGCTCAATACGGAAAATACACTCAGTTACCCAATCTTAGTAGACTCTACATGGGGAATGGTTTCCTGAGCTCCAATGTGAGTCCCCTTACGCGTATCGGGAACGGGAGGGGATCTGGCGGGTACACAACTGCCTTCTTAATCACACCGGAAAGGACGACACAATTTGAAATTGGTATTCGTCAGGTTCTATCCGCGAACTTTGCGTTTACATTGAGCGGCTTCTACAAGCATGTGAAGGATCTGATTAAGTTCAGCAAGTACCCGACGCTCGAGAATCCGCTCTTTGTCACGATGCGCAACGATGATTTTTCAACTCTCAAAGGACTCGAACTAACATTTGAACTTCGTCGAACAAACCGACTCGCCGTGAACGTGAATTATACGCTATCGGATGGTGTCGGTACGGGTTCAGAGCCGGAGAACTTCTATGTTGCCGTTTCTGACGTCACGATTGGCACCAGATTTCCTGTCTATACAAATCCACTCACATACAATCAGACCCATCACGGACAGGTCAATCTGGATTATCGATTCCCGAAAGGAGACGGAGGACCGTTTCTGGAAGGCATGGGGCTGAACCTTTTGCTTTCCTTCAACAGCGGCCATCCCTACACGAAAATCAAAGAGTTATCTGAGTTGGGACAAAGCAATGCATGGACTGTCGGGGTCCGCTCGCCTTCTCGCCGAACGCCTGTGGAGGCCGTGAACAATTCCACGACACCTTGGGTCTTCAATGTTGACCTCAACTTCAGCAAAGTCTTCTTCATGGGAGGGCTCAACCTGGAGTTGTATGTAAATGTCCTGAATCTGCTCAACACCAAAAACATCATCAACGTGTACGAGACAACTGGTACAGGCCAAGATGACGGTTGGCTGACCAGTCCGCTCTCGGAATCCTTCAAGAGTATCCCTCGGTATACCGAGATATACAAGGCGATCAACCAGGACAACCGGTGGGCATACATGAATCAGTTCGGAAGAGATCTCTACAGCGCACCGCGGCAAATTCGGGTGGGCACGAAAATCGAACTCTAGCAAGGGGGCACTGTAAGGAATCAAAGGGGGTTAACCGAAACAATAAACGAACGGAGAAGAGCACCATGGGCAAGAACAGAATTCCAGTTCTCGTTGCGGCGATCTGTATGGCGGCATTCTGCCACCAGCTTGCGTTTAGTCAAAAACCGGGCTTCGCAAGGTTGACCATCAATAACATGGGCTATTGGATCCGGGCAGACGGATACGTGCGCTATGCCGCAAACGGTACGCAGCACATAATTTATCCCGAGGGAACAACTACCGCCTGTGCAACGGATGCTGTACTCTGGGGTGGGTATGCTTACTTAGATGCCGCACATACACAACGTGCGCCTGGAGAGCTCTTTCGTATGGGAGGTCAGTCTCGAGGAACGTTTGCTTTCCAAGCAGGCAGGATCATCGGATTCGGTGCAGACGCGGTGCCTGTGAATCCCGCTGATCCGGACGTAAGAGTTTACCGCATCCGACGCGATTACAAGCGCTTGACGAAACCTGAACTGACACTTGAGGCAGCGCAAGTGAATCAAATTGGAACTATTGTGGTAACGGATGCTCACATCTCTCAACTGCTGGCGCAGTACGAAAAAGATTGGAATGAATGGCCAGTCCAAAACGGTGCGCCGTACATTGATAGAAATCGGAACGGACGATACGACAAGCCTCCGGCCTTCAGCGACAAATTCACGGTTGACAGTCTCATTGCCGGCAATTATGACGAGCCCGGAGTGTCGGGAATAGATCCGAATTCCCCCGCCGATCAGGTGATTTGGACAGTGAATAATGATCTGAGCCCAGCTTCAAATTTGTTTGCTACGCTGCCTGATGGCCTCGAAGACCAGCAAACATTCTGGGCATACAAACGGACGGGAGCGCTAGGGCAGATAGTGTTCCGACGGGCGAAAATCATCAACAAAGGTGGCGTTGACATTGGAGGAGGTAAAAAAGGCGCGCTGTATCTCGATAGTGTCTACATCGCGTTAGAGACTGACCCGGACTTGGGAGATTTCACTGAAGACGTCATTGGGTGCGATACGCTCTTGAGCATGGGGTTCATCTACAACGGGGTCCCACGCGATCGGCAGTACGCTGCGTTTGGCATTCCACCACCGGCGCTCGGCTTTGATTTTCTGCAGGGACCGCGCGTTCCCTCACCCAGAGATTCAGCTGTCTTCAACATTAAGCGAGTGTACGGATGGAAGAATCTTCCATTGACAGCGTTCTGTTATTTCTCGTCGGGCAGCCCTATTTCCGATCCGCCAGCGTCTGTGTATGAAGGTGCGCTGCGATTTAGAAAAATGTTTCGCGGGTTCATTCCCGGTCCATCAACTTCACCAGATCAACAATTTGCATTTCCGCCTGGCATCTCCCCAAACTCTTTCCCGCTTTCCGGCGACCCCGTGACAGGAAGTGGCTTTGTCGATGGTCTGGGGAAGGAATACTCATTTGCTCCCGGTGATAGGCGCTTTGTCCTCAGCAGCGGTCCCTTCACCCTGGCTCCGGGCGATACCGAGGAACTTGTAATCGCATATGTTGGAGGATTGGGATCGGATCGCCTGTCGAGTGTCGCCGTTATGAAATACAATGATCGCTTTGCTCAGAATACCTACGACGGGCTCTTCCAGGTTCCAAATCCACCTCAAGCTCCAGACGTTAAAGTCGCGGAGCTGGACGAGCGCGTGATTTTAGAGTGGGGGAGCAATCTCGTTCGAGTCGACGATACGGAAAGCAAAGTAAACAATCCGGGGGACTACAGATTTGAGGGATACAACGTCTATCAATTCCCAATTCGAAGCTCCTCCTTCTCTGAAGCAAAACGGATCGCGACCTTCGATATACCTTCCGATCCCACCGTCGTTCTGGATGAGCAATTTGACGTGAAGTCTGGTCAAATTCTGAAGATTCCTGTTCAATTCGGAACCAACAGCGGGGTGAAGCGCGTGTTTGAATTTCGCCGTGACTATGTGCGCGATATCGACAAGATCTATAACGGTCAGGAGTACTACTTAGCAGTTACTGCCTACAGCTGCTCGCATGTCCCCGGTTATGTTCCATCTTTCCTGGAGTCGAGTCCGACTACTATCACGGTGCGACCACAGGTCCCATTTGGCAAGAATCTCGCCACAGTCTATGGCGATACACTTGCTGTAACCCACACGGGAGCAAGCGAAGGCAAAGCGGTGGCCATCGTTGTTGATCCGACACTCGGTACAGGACACACGTACGAGGTAGGGTTCGAGCCAAGCGGTGACACCGCAACGTGGAAGCTGACGGACAAAACGAAGAACCAGGTAATCCTCTCAGGACAGCGAAACCAGAGTGGTGATGATCTCGTGCCGATCGCTGACGGGATCATAGTCAAAGTCATTGGACCGTCATTTCTAGGTAAGGCAGCGACCTTCGATCCATCGGCCAATCGGTGGTTCACCGGCGCTACCGGCTCGACAGGAGAGCTGGCCACTGGTGGGGTCTATCTTGGTGCAAAGTTTCTTGATAGGAGCTCAATTCCACCGACAGACTATAAAACTGTTGAAGTCCGCTTCGTAAAGAAGGCAAGCTTCACGGATCTCGACGGCGACAAAATTTATGACATTGGTGAACCATACAGCTTGCCAGCGACTGGAACCCAGAAAGCATTCATGTATGCCGGCCTCACACCTGGAGGGTATGAGGGGTTCTTCGATGTTCCTTTTACCGTTTGGGATGTTCAAAACCCAGTGGCCCCACGGCAACTGAACGTGATAGTTAATGATCCGGATAAGAACAAACAATGGGATCTCCACAACCAAGTCAGCAGCACAGTTCTACCAAACGGCGGCGACCAGCGATTCAACTACATTTGGATCGCGTCTTCAACGTACGACCCCTCGGGCAAAGCATATGATCCTGGTGCTGGAGGAACTGACTGGATGAGCCTCGCTGGCACGAAGCCGGCATATTGGGGCGTCTGGCTGGGCCTCCGCTCCGCGACATATGAACCATATGGTGCAGCTGTTACTATGAAGCTCGTGCCGAATTTCATCAATACGCCGCTGGACAAATTCACATTCATCGCTCCAGCTGTTGTAGCGGATGTTTCGGTACAGAAGGCAAGTGCCGAAGAGGTTGGCGTCTTCCCGAATCCGTACTACGCATATAATCCTGCCGAAACCAGTCGCTTCCTGCGCTTTGTGACATTTCACAGCTTACCGCCAAAGGTAACGATCCGAATCTTTAATCTATCCGGCGAATCAGTACAAGTGATCTACAAAGACAATCCATCACAATTCATGACGTGGGATTTGACAAATAGCGACAGTTCGCCGGTGGGAAGCGGAATGTACATTGCTTATATAGAGATGCAGATGCCTTCGGATGGATCGATTGTCACCAAGTTCTTGAAGCTGGCGATCATTCAAGAACAAGAAGTTCTTGACGTGTACTGAAATCCAAAATAGCTGACCGAAATCATCAACGTTAGTTCCTATACTGTGAACTGAATTCAATAAGGAGCAACGAACATGAGAAAGCGAGTTGTGTTTGCGGTATCAGTGATCTTGGCGGCGATGATCCTGATTGCCGCAAGCCTTGAGGCGCAGAACAAGCGAATGGGTACTGCGTCAGGGACACAGTTGTTGCTTCCAGTAGGGGCGCGCGATCTTGCTCGAGGTGGATCGACCATAGCGATCACAAGCGGCGTTGAAGCGATCCACTGGAACCCTGCTGGGCTAGCGAGCATGACGAAAGCGGCAGAGGGAGTGTTCTCATTGATGTCCTACATTGCTGACATCAGTGTGGATCACGCTGCGGTTGCTGCTTCCTTTGGAGAGCTCGGCGTCGTCGGGGTTAGCGTCAGGTCGATCAATTTCGGCGATATCAAGCTCACCACGAGAGAAAATCCGTGGGGTGAATCAGGGGCAGTTTTTTCGCCGACGTTCGTCACATTTGGGTTGACCTTTGCACGTTCTCTGACCGATGCAATTTCGGCTGGCGGGTCGTTGAAACTCGTGTCGGAACAGATTGACCGCGTGAGCGCGAGCGGGATTGCTATCGATGTAGGCGTCCAGTACAAAGGGGTGGGAGGAATTCGCGGATTGAGTCTCGGAGTGGCTGTGAAAAACATTGGACCTCGCATTCAGTATGACGGATCTGCGCTCCTTGGAACGTCACGAAGGACCGACGGCGACCGGCCTGATCAGAAGTACAAAATAGAAACGGCGGCGAATGAACTTCCAGCATTATTCGATGTCGGCCTGGCGTACGCTGGCGCCGCGAGTGACAATATGCTATGGAATGTTTCGAGCTCATACACCAACATGAATCTCGGATTGGATGAATATCGGTTTGGGGGAGAAGTGGCGTACACGCTGGAATCCGTTCAATTGTTTGGTCGAGCTGGAGGGGGTCTAGTCCCTGATGCGCAGACAGATGAACAGCACATTTTCGGTGCGACCTTCGGCGCGGGCCTGTCCTATTCTACTGCAGGAATGCAGATCACGATCGATTACGCCTATCGATCCGTCAAGTATTTTGACGCGAATCAAGTCATTGCGGTTAAGCTTGGTTTCTAGGCTCGAATTTCTGACTTAGTCTTAGAGTCTGACATTATAAGGAGTGGAAAAGTGAAAATGCAGGAAAGCAAAAGGAATCAGCTCCGCGTAGTAGGACTCCTGTACATCTCGAGTGTTCTAGCAATAGCCTCGCCCCTCATTGTTCAAGCACAAGACGTCTCTGATCTCAAGCAGCAATACACCAAAGATGAATACATGATCCCGATGCGAGACGGGGTCAAGTTATACACTCAAGTTTATTCCCCCAAAGATCAGTCTCAGAAGTATCCCTTTCTCATGACCCGGACGCCATATGGCGTTGGCAACTACGGGCCGGACAACTTCCGGTCCTCGCTGGGTCCTTCCCCTGCGTTCGCCAGGGAAGGCTACATCGTCGCGTATCAAGACGTTCGAGGGAAGTTCAGATCCGAGGGACAGTTCTTCCATCATCCCCCGTACATAGTAAACAAGAAAAGTCCGAAAGATGTCGATGAGAGCAGCGACTGCTATGATACCTTCGACTGGTTATTGAAAAACCATCCCGGTCACAACGGGCGAGTTGGACTGTGGGGAGTTTCCGCAGCAGGCTACACGACTGCGAAAGGGATGATAGATGCGCATCCTGCATTGAAGGCCGCCTCTCCCCAAGCGGCGCCCGGTGATCAATTCATTGGGGACGACTATCATCATTATGGCGGGTTTAGGTTGATGTATGCCTTTAGTTGGACATCCGCAAATGCTCGCATCAGATCAGGTCCAACAGAGGAACGGCCAAAACCATTCGACTATGGCACGCCGGACGGTCATAAGTTCTTTCTCGATCTGGGGCCTATCTCGAATGTGAACACAAAGTATTTCAAGGATCAGGTACCGACGTGGACTGAGTTTGTGAACCACCCGAATTACGATGAGTACTGGCAGGGGAAGAACGTGATGAAGGATATGAGGAATATCAATTTCGCGGTCCTCAACGTCATCGGCTGGTTCGATGCTGAAGATTACTACGGTCCGTGGGGGATTTATAAATCGATCGAGAAACTCAATTCAAACAACAAGAGCACCGTCGTCGTAGGCCCATGGAGCCATGGCGGATGGGGCAGGTCAGATGGGGATCAGCTCGGCAATATTCGGTTTGGATCGAAAACAGCCGAGTATTTCAGGGACAGCGTGCAGCTTCCGTTCTTCAACTATTACCTCAAGGACGAAGGGGAATGGAAATCACCGGAGGCCCTCGTGTTCCTAACCGGATCGAATGAATGGAAGTCATACGATCAATGGCCGCCGGGAAGATCAAAGCAGCGAAACCTCTATCTCCAACCGAACGGGAAGCTTTCCTTCAACCCGCCAAGTGAGACTTCCGAGAACGCCTACGATTCGTTTGTGAGCGATCCCAACAAACCCGTCCCGTTCACCGCTGAGATTACAACAAGGCAAGGACCTCTATGGATCGTGGAGGATCAGCGGTTTGTTGCGAGTCGGCCTGATGTTCTCGTGTATCAAACAGATGTGCTGACAGAGGATGTGACCATCGCCGGTTCAATCATCGCGGACTTGTTTGTTTCCACAACAGGCACGGATGCAGACTGGATTGTTAAGCTCATTGATGTTTATCCAGGCGATGCGCCGGATAACCAGCCGAATCCATCCAACATACGGATGGGAGACTTTCAGATGATGCTCGCCGGTGAAGTCTTCCGCAGCAAGTATCGGAAGAGTTTCACCAAACCGGAACCGGTGGTGCCGAACGAAGTCACAAAGATCGAATTTGATCTTCTCGACAAGCATCACACGTTCTTGAAGGGTCACAGAATCATGATCCAGATTCAGAGCACATGGTTCCCATTAATTGACAGAAATCCACAGAAGTTTGTGAACATCTTTCAAGCGAAGGAATCCGATTTTCAAAAGGCAACGCATAAGGTGTACCGATCAGCAAAGTATCCAACCTATGTCAAATTAAACGTGCTTCAGTAACAATCTCCTGGGCAGATGAAACCAACACAAAGGGTACCAGCATGAATGCCAATCTCTTCAAACGAACTTCCCCTTTCTTTCTCACTGTGACCGCTTTGCTCCTTGTGCAATTGCATTGCGCACAAAAAACGTATGACGTCAAGGCGGACTACACAAAGTCCGAGTACATGATCCCGATGCGAGACGGGGTCAAGTTATACACTCAAGTTTATTCCCCCAAAGATCAGTCTCAGAAGTATCCTATCCTTATGACCCGGACGCCGTATGGTATCGGTAACTACGGGCCGGACGAGTTCCGACCTTCTTTAGGTCCAGGTCCTTCTTCTGCTTTTGCCAAGGAAGGCTACATTTTTGTCTATCAAGACTCTCGAGGGAAGTTCAAATCCGAGGGACAGTTTTTCCATCATCCCCCATACATAGTAAACAAGAAAAGTCCAAAGGATGTCGATGAAAGCAGCGATACGTATGATACGATCGACTGGTTATTGAAAAACCATCCCGGTCACAACGGGCGGGTGGGGCAATGGGGGATCTCCTACGGAGGTTATACGACTGCGAAAGGGATGATAGATGCGCATCCTGCATTGAAGGCCGCCTCTCCCCAAGCGGCGCCCGGTGATCAATTCATTGGGGACGACTATCATCATTATGGCGCGTTCAGGTTGGCGTATGCTTTTAGCTGGACCTCCAGAAGCGGTCGCATCAGAACTGGTCCAACAGAGGAAGCACCGAAGCCATTCGAGTACGGCACGCCGGACGGTCATAAGTTCTTTCTCGATCTG
>Ga0315295_10005120_pt1 | contig 11207 bp, 10 predicted proteins | sample YL17G14_0_MG_FD_204453 | JGI IMG/M metagenome (GOLD analysis project Ga0315295, IMG submission 204453) | Sediment microbial communities from Yellowstone Lake, YNP, Wyoming, USA - YL17G14_0 | ecosystem: Environmental > Aquatic > Freshwater > Lake > Sediment | place: USA: Wyoming | collected...
GCTGGTGGCGATCAGGATGTTTTTCCGGTTCTTGGTCGCCGAGGGCTACCAGAAAACCGATGTGAGCGAGATTCTGGAATCCCCCAGATTGGGATCGGCTTTGCCCCGCGCGCTTTCGGAACAAGAGATCGCGCAACTCCTGCTCCGGCCCGATCCCTCCACTCCGGCGGGGAAAAGAGACCGGGCGGCGCTGGAATTGCTTTACGCCTGCGGTTTAAGAGCCGAGGAGCTTGTCCATCTCCGTCTGAACGACATCAACTTCGAGGGAGGATTTGTCCGGTGCTGGGGAAAAGGATCACAAGAGCGGATAGTCCCGATGGGCCGGGCGGCGATCAAGGCCTTGAAGGGGTACCTCCCGATTCGCGAGGAGGCGGTAAAGGGAAACGATGCGGCCTGGCTCTTTGTCTCCCGCCGGGGGGGGCCCTACAGCCGCCAGTGGCTGTGGAAACTGGTGAAAAAATACGCGCTGGAAGCCGGAATCGGAACCAAAGCCGGCCCCCACTCATTTCGTCATTCATTCGCTACCCACCTTCTCCGGCGCGGGGCCGATCTGCGGTCGGTCCAGGAGTTGCTTGGCCATTCTTCGATCACCACCACCCAGGTTTACACCCATCTTGACCGGGAGCGGTTGAGGGAAGTCCACCGCCGCTTCCATCCCCGCGGTTGACCTCTTCCGTTTTCTTCGAGTCTTCACGTCCGGCCTAAGTATAGTTCCCCGTCCTCGACCTTCTTGTTTTTCTCAAGATCCATAAAACGGGGTGAGATTGAAAGTCGACAAGGAATGTCGGGAATTTTCAGATTTGAGATTCCAGACCATAGCGCCTGAAGGTAATCGATACCAAATCCGGCGCAAGGAGGCGGATGACACACAGATTCGCCGATTGAAGCGGTAAAAGTTGTCTTTTATTAAAAAAGTTGTTGCATTGTGTAAATTTATATTATATTTTTGTATTGACGATAGGAGGTGTATTATGTTCGCTAAAAAAGTTTTAGTAGTGGACGACGAAGAGCATATTCGAGAACTGCTCTCCGATCTGTTGACCCAACGGGGTTTCAGCGTAAAAACCGCTGCGGACGGGAAACAGGCGCTGGAGGCCGCTAAATCTTACCTGCCCAATGTAACCTTCCTAGATTACATTATGCCGAAGTGTTCCGCCCTGGACATCTACCCCAAGATTAAAAAAATTTTTCCTTTCACTAAGGTCATAATCATCACCGGAAGGGGATCGGAAGAAGTGGCGGTGCGCGCCTTGAAGATGGGCGTGGATGATTACCTGACCAAACCTATTGACGCGGACAAAGTGGTCGATTCGGCGAATTACTACCTGGAAAGGCAGAGAGAGGAGATCATCAAGCTGAACGGCAAATACGACTATCCCATCGATACCGATGATTATCTCTGCCGCTATGAATACCTCCGTCAGGTTCACTTCCGTGACGATTTGAGGGTTAAAGTCGTAACCGCTTTTTTTGATTATAATCGACAGGATTATTATTGTTATTTGAACCGGTTTAAAAAGTGGGGCATGGCGGGATTGATGACGGAAAAAGAGATCAGGCGGTTGATCAAGGAATACTCGGAAAACCGATTTAAGAAGAGGAAACCGCTTCAGTTCAAGCCGTTTCCCGTTCCCGTGGACCCAGCTCCCGTCGGACCGAACCGTCTGGAGGAGTTTTTAAATTGGAACGACTTCGCCCAGGTCAAGCTGGAGATGATCCGAGAAGCGGCCGTCATCGGTAATTCTCATGTCGGCGACATCTGCCGAAAATACGGGATTACGCGGGAGAGTTTTTATCAGAGTTACCGGATTTTCCAAAAACGGGGTATTTTCGGCTTGCTGGGCAGGAAAAAGGGCCGCCCGAATAAACAAAAGGCCGCCTCGCTTTTACGGCCGTCGGTTTGATCCCGCGGGCATCATCAGACACCCTCCGGTGTATTCTTCCTTATTGATTGAGACAAGGTTTTGTCCGCCCAGGTTTTAGATCTCAAAGTTCTTATCTCTTCCCGGATTGATCCCCGCCGCCTCAAGGTCTTGCATTCCGCCGGGGCCCTGGCCGACGAAAAGGGTTGGAAAGCGTATCTGGTAGGAGGGGCGGTCAGGGATCTCTTGCTGGGCGCGAAAAACTTCGATCTCGATTTACTCATTGAGCGCCACGGTCTTGAATTCGCCCGCGAACTGGCCGCGCGAAGTAGGGGGGCGGTTAAGACCTATCGTCGTTTCGCCACCGCCATGGTGGTTTTGCGGGGGGGGATTAAACTGGATATCACCACTACCCGGAAGGAAGAATATCCCCATCCCGGCGCCTTACCCCGGGTCCTTCCCGGGGACTTGAAGGAAGATCTTTTCCGGAGAGATTTCACCATCAACGCGATGGCTGTCTCCATAAACCGCGATGAATGGGGGAAGTTGATCGATCCCAACGGGGGGTGGGAAGACTTGAAACGGGGTATTATCCGTGTGCTGCACCCGCGAAGCTTTCAGGACGACCCCACACGGGTTTTCCGGGCGGTTCGTTTTCAAAGAAGACTGAAGTTTAAGATCGAGCCGCGGACCGAGGAGTTGATCCGTAACGCGGTGAATGTCAGAATGTTCGACCGGGTCTCTCCGGAAAGGCTTCGCCACGAACTGGAGTTGATACTGGAAGAACCCGCTCCGGAAGAAGCCATCGACGCGATGGCCCGCTATGACCAACTCAGGTTCATTCATCCCCGACTTAATATCGGATCACGCCGGAGAGCGATCCTGGTAAGACTGGGCAAGGTGTGGTCCCGGCACGTCGGGGTATCGGCTGGTAAAAAAATCAAGAAATGGCGACTTTATTTAGCTGCGCTGGTCTGGCCCCTTTCTCCCGCCGCAATCGCGGAAACCGGGCGTAAATTTAGTTTTCCGGAGCGATTTCTTCAGGCCGTGATCGCCTTGAAGAAAAAAGAACAAGCGATCTTCTCCTTCCTGGGGTTGGAGCAACCGCCGCTGCCCAGCTTGGTTCTCCGTCGTTTAAGGGTATTCCCGGCCGAAGCGCTTCTGTTGGCGGTTGCGGTCGCTCCAACCGAAGTCTGCCGGAAAAGAATAGAGGATTATCTTGTCGATTATTCCAAGATTAAGCTGGAGATCGGGGGTCAAGATCTCATCCGCGTCGGCCTGAAATCCGGACCCGAGATGGGGGAGGTCCTTGATCGGGTTCTTTTCGCCCGCCTTGACGGGAAGATCGGTGGCCGCTCCGAACAACTGGCCCTGGCTCGGAAACTGGTTGACCGGAGGAAGGACAAAGACTGATACTTTTCCGGGAAGAGAAAACGAACGATGAAATCGAAAGGTGAAAAGAGGGTGCTGAGCGGTATGCGCCCAACCGGGCCTCTCCACCTCGGTCATTTATTCGGGGTGTTGGGCCGCTGGGTGGAACTTCAGAAAGATTACCGCTGTTTTTACATGGTGGCGGATTGGCACGCCTTTTTGAGCGAATACGAACAGCCTTCGCCGCTTAAAGATTATACCCGTCAGTGTGTCGCCGACTGGTTAAGCCTTGGAATCGACCCATCCCGAAGCGTGATCTTTCTTCAATCGGCGATAAAAGAGCATCTCCTTCTTCACTTCATTTTTTCAGCAATTACTCCTTTGCCCTGGTTGGAACGTTGTCCCACCTTCAAAGAACAGATCAAGGAAATTAAGAATAAGGACCTGCTAACCTATGGATTTCTTGGTTACCCAGTTCTCCAGGCCGCCGATATCCTGGTATACCGCGCCCACGCGGTGCCGGTAGGAGAAGACCAGCTGCCACATCTGGAACTGACCAGGGAGATTGCCCGGCGCTTCAACCATTTTTACGGTAGAGTATTGCCGCTGCCCCAGGCCATTTTGACCAAAGCTCCGCGGGTCTTGGGTTTGGACAACCGGAAGATGAGCAAGTCGTATCTAAATTTCATCGCTTTAGCCGATTCTCCCGAAACGATCAGAAAAAAGACGGCCAGGATGATAACCGACCCCGCTCGCGTTTATCGCCGCGATCCCGGTCATCCGGAAGTCTGCAACGTCTTTTCCTACTATAAGTTGTTGGGGGAAGACTCCATCGGGGAAATCGAACGGGGATGCCGCTCCGCGGCCAGGGGGTGCTCCGAATGCAAGAGGGCTCTAGGAGAATTATTGGTTGAGTTTCTGGCCCCGGTACGCGAGAAAAGGGGATACTGGTTGAAGGACGGCCGTGTCGAGGAAGTATTAGACTCCGGAGCCGTTGCCGCCCGCCGGGAAGCGTCAAGCACAATGGAAGCGGTCTATAAATCGCTGGGCTGGTGATGGATCTTAAGGACCAACAATTCCAGGTCGAGGTTTTCGAGGGGCCCCTTGACCTGCTCTTGTTTCTGATCCGCAAGAGCGAGATCGATCTTTACGACATCCCCATCCAGACATTGACCCGCCAGTATCTTGATTACCTGGAGTTGATGAAGATGCTGGATTTGGATATCGCTGCTGAATTCCTCAGCATGGCCGCCACACTGATGCACCTCAAGTCGCGCCTCCTGCTTCCCCCGGAAGAGCGGGAAGAGGAAGAAGAAAAGGATCCGCGCTGGGACCTAGTCCGCCAGCTTCTGGAGTATAAACGATTCAAGGAAGCCGCCCGCAACCTCAATTCTCTTCAAGAGAACCAGGAACTGGTATTCAGCCGGACCGGCGAGAAGATTTCCAGCCCCGTGAGCGGTCAAGAGCCGTTGGGAGAAGTGGGCATTTTCGAACTGCTGGACGCTTTTTCCGCCGTCCTAAAGCGGGTGTCCGACAGGCAACCATCCGAACTGGAACCTGAACCCTTCACTCTTGACGACGGGTTCAAACGAGTTTTAGGCAAAGTGACCGGCGGGGAAGGTGTTTCTTTCACAGCCCTTTTTGAACCGGAAGAAACACGGGTTAGAATCGTGGTCATCTTCCTCGCCGTCCTGGAGTTGATCCGCCGGAAAGTGATCAGGGCTGTGCAGGAGATAAATTTCGGTCGACTCCGGATCTACCCGGGAGAAGATAATTTTGGAACTCAGGGGAATAGTTGAAGCTTTGCTATTCGCGTCTTCCGAGCCTTTGACCCTGACCCGCCTGGAAGAACTGGCCTCAGGGTCGGGAGCCGAGAAGGGCGCTTTGAGCCAGGCCATCGACCAGCTGCGGCAAGAGTACGATCACCAAGGGCGAAGTTTTCAGATCGTAGAGGTCGCCCGCGGCTATCAACTCAAAACCCGTCTGGAATACTCGGTCTGGGTGCGGAAACTGTTTCAGCCTCGGCAATATTTCCGGCTCTCCGGCCCGACCCTGGAAACCCTGGCGATCGTCGCTTACAAGCAGCCGATCACCCGGCCGGAGATCGAGGTCATCCGGGGGGTGAGCGTGGACGGGATCCTTAAAAACCTACTGGAGAGGGAACTGATCAAGATCGCGGGGCAAAAGGAAGTTGCGGGGCGGCCTTATCTTTATTGCACCAGCCGTAGATTTTTGGAACATTTCGGATTAAACGATCTCAAGGACCTTCCGAATCTTGAGCCCGGAGAGAAGCCTTCGGGAGGCAAGTTTGATTCCTTGCCGCAATCGGCTCCTTCTTATTCTCCGGTTCTCGTTTCCGGGAGAGGTGAACAAACAGTATGAAGACCGGTAAACTTCGGGCTGGAATCGATCAACTCGACGCCAGGATCGTATCCTTGCTTAACCGCCGTGCCCGTCTCGCGGCCAGGATCGGACAGTTGAAAGAAAAATTGCGGCGTTTTCCCTATGACCCGGAACGTGAAGAGGCGATCATAACTTCGCTGGTTCGTCTTAATCCCGGCCCACTCGACCGGGAGGACCTTATGGCGATCTATCGGGAGGTGATCTCCGCTTGTCGAAAGCTGGAAAAGAAACCGCGGATTGCTTTTCTGGGGCCTGAAGCTTCGTTCAGCCACGCCGCCGCGAAAAAGCGGTTTGGCCAAGGAGTGGATTTTTCCCCCCAGGCCAGCATCGCCGATGTCTTCCTGGAAGTGGAGAAGAACAATTGTGATTTCGGGGTGGTTCCGATCGAGAATTCCCTGGAGGGGGCGGTCACCAATACTATGGACATGATCACGGAAAGCGATCTCAATATCTGCGCGGAGATCTTTCTGCCAGTCTCCCATTGTCTCTTGGCTCGTCGCGTCCGCGACCGGATCGAGAGGATATATTCCCATCCCCAGGTCTTCGGTCAGTGCCGAGGATGGTTGCAAAAAAAATCTCCCGGCGTGGAATTGATAGAAGTAGCTTCCACCGCCCAAGCAGCCCGCCTGGCGGCATCAGAGAAGGGAGCTGCCGCCCTGGCTTCGCGCCTGGCCGCGGCGGTTTACGGTCTTAAGGTGCTGGCCGAACGGATCGAGGATAACTCCGGTAACATCACCCGGTTCATGGTCATCGGCCGGCTGAAGCCTGCGCCCAGCGGCCGGGATCGAACCAGTATTCTTTTCTCTCTTCCTCATCGCGCCGGCAGTCTTTACGATGCTCTCAGCGCCTTCAAACGTCGCGGCATAAACCTTACCCGGATAGAATCCCGGCCTTTCCGGAAAAAGCCCTGGGAATATTATTTCTTTGTGGATTTTGAAGGTCACCGCTGCGACAAGAAAATCAAGGCGGCTTTACTGGAACTTCAAGAAGCGTGTCTTTTTCTGAAAATTCTCGGTTCCTATCCGCGAAACGATTAAAACCAATTGTTTTCCCCTCCCGGATCGCGGAGTAAGAACTTCATGGCGCAGGGCTTCAGTACCTAACACCTGTTATCAGCCCTAAACTGGCCATGCTGCTAAGTTTTGTTGGAGGCGAAGATTAAGTGCCTAAACGTTGTTGATGAGTTTCGTAGTTTAAAAGAGGGGGAAAAGCATAAGGCAAATTAAATGGAGCCAGAAACGGAATCGTGAAAAAACTTATCCGTCCTTGCATTCACAAGATCAAGCCTTATCAACCGGGGAAACCGATCGAGGAAGTGGCCCGGGAAATCGGCGTGGAAAAGGTGGAATCGATCATCAAGCTGGCTTCCAACGAGAATCCGCTGGGTCCTTCCCCCCGGGCCCTAGCCGCCGTCCAGCCGGTGCTTTCCTGCGTAAACCTCTATCCTGACGGCAGTGCCTACTACTTGAAACAAGCCTTGAGCGGAAAACTCAAACTTCCCGCCGAATGCATCATTGTGGGGAACGGATCCAACGAGATCATCGAATTGATCATGCACGTCTTCGTGGGGGCCGGACATAAAGTTGTTTACGCTCATCCCTCCTTCCTGGTTTATCGCCTGGTGGCAACTATGTTCGGGGCCGAGGCGGTTGAGGTGCCGTTGAAAGGTTTTGTTCACGACCTGCCGGCAATGCTCCGGGCCATAGATTCTAAAACGCGGGTTGTAATCATAGCCAATCCCAACAATCCAACCGGCACGGCTCTCCCTCCGGCCGAATTGGAACGATTTTTAAGATTGGTTCCAGACAGCGTGATCGTGGTATTGGATGAAGCCTATTACGAATATCTTCCCCCTGAACTTCGCTTCAACGCCTTGCCTTGGCTCGAACAAAAGAAGGTAATCTTGCTACGGACTTTTTCCAAGATTTATGGTTTGGCCGGTCTTCGGATCGGTTTCGGCCTTGCTTCCGAGGAATGCGTGGAGATACTTAATCGCGTGCGCCAGCCATTTAACACCAGCAGTCTGGCCCAAGCCGCGGCCCGAGGCGCCCTGGAGGACGCCGAGCACGTCAAGCGCACGTTGGAAAACAATCAAAAAGGATTAGAGATGCTTGGCAAGGGCTTTCGCCAGCTGGACCTGGAATACGTGCCCTCGGTGGCTAACTTCATCCTGGTGCGGGTGGGGGAGGCGAAACGGGTATTTCATCGCCTGCTGGAAAAAGGGATTATAGTTCGACCGATGGATTTCTATGATCTGCCCGAGTATTTAAGAATTACGGTGGGTCTCCCGGAGGAAAACGAGAGGTTGCTCCGGGAGTTGGAGGTTGTTCTCAAGGAGGATCGGTGAAGTAGATAAGGACAGATAAAGGGGTTTGAAAGTTTAAAAACAATATCATTTAAAGACGCAAGGCCCCCAAGGAAAAGCAATAGCGGACGACCCGGGCCAAAAATTATGGCTATACGAAGCCGAGAAGATCACAAAGAAAAGCTAAAAAGCTAACAGCCTTCAGCCTAAGCAACCTGACTAAAAGCACGGAGGAGAGCACATGATCGGCAAGGAAATTCGCCTGGAAAGGGTGATCAACCGTAACTCCGGCCGCACCATCATCGTTCCTCTTGATCATGGGATTACCCTGGGTCCGATCCCGGGTTTGACCGATATGCGTCAGACCATCTCCAGCGTGGTGCGGGGAGGCGCCAACGCCATAATCCTTCACAAGGGGATGGTTCGAGCGGGTCACCGGGGACAAGGTCGGGACGTAGGGTTGATCGTCCACCTTTCCGCCAGCACCAGCATCAGTCCCGATCCCAACGCCAAGGTGTTGGTCTGCACGGTGGAAGAGGCCGTTCGCCTAGGGGCGGACTCGGTTTCAATTCATATCAACTTAGGTGCGGAAACAGATTATGTAATGCTCCAATCCCTGGGAGATGTGGCCAGGAGCTGTCGGGATTGGGGAATGCCCTTGCTGGCGATGATCTACACCCGGGGCAAGGCGGTGAAGAACGAGTTCGATTACAGGCTCGTAAAGCACGCCGCCCGTGTGGGGGCGGAACTGGGAGCGGATATCGTCAAGGTAAACTACACCGGTTCTGCCGAAAGTTTCTCCGAAGTCGTCGCGGGTTGCCCGGTTCCGGTAGTGATAGCCGGCGGAGAGAAGATGGAGACCGATAAAGAGATTCTGGTTATGGTAGAAGGAGCACTCCAGGCGGGCGCCCGGGGGGTGTCGATCGGGCGCAATATCTTTCAGCATCAGGACCCAATCTTGATCATCAAGGCCATCAACCTTCTTGTTCACGGGAAAAAGACAGCTGCCGAAGCGATGGAACTGCTGCCGTCTCTCAAAGGAGTCAAGCGGTCTTTTTCCCCAGGAAGAAAGAGAAAATGAAGAGCGCCGGGAAAAAGAAGGCTTGGGTCGATTGCCGTCCATGGTCCAAAAAGAAGGTTATAACCGCCTTGGAAAGCGGTGCCGATGCGGTTATAGTTCCCGCCGGCTATACCCGGGAAGTCAAGTCACTGGGCAGGTTGGCCACCGTCGCCGAAGACGGCGATCTTAAGTTGGGCCGGGAAGTTGTGGAGGTCGGGATCGAGGGCAAGGAAGACGAGGATCGGGTGGTGGAACTCAGCCGGGGCCGGATCGTGGTCGTTTCCTGCCCGAACTGGAAGGTCATACCGCTGGAGAATATAGTTGCCCGATCCGGAATCGTTTTGGCCCAAGTCGGAAGTTTTAAGGCTGCCCGCACCGCCCTGGGAATTTTAGAAAGAGGAGTGGCCGGCATCGTTATCAAGTCCGGAGCCTTAGAGGAGATCAAGCGGACGGTAGAACTTGTCAAGAGAGGACGGGAAAAGATCGAACTCCAGGCGGTCAAGGTCACCGCGATCGAAGAACTCGGCCTCGGTGACCGGGTCTGCGTGGATACCTGCACCAATATGATGGCCGGCGAGGGTATGCTGGCGGGAAACACCGCGTCGGCTTTTTTCCTGGTCCACGCCGAAAGCGTCTCCAATCCCTATGTTTCCCCCCGGCCTTTCCGGGTGAACGCCGGTGGGGTTCACGCCTATACTCTCCTGCCGGACGGAAAGTCCGAGTATCTTTCCGGCCTGGCCGCCGGCAACGAGGTGCTGCTGGTCGACTACCGGGGCAAGACCCGTCCCGCCGTAGTGGGAAGGAGCAAGATCGAAACCCGCCCTCTTCTCCTGGTAAAGGGAAGAAAGGGAAGGAGAGAAGTGAGCTTAATTCTTCAGAACGCCGAAACCATCCGCCTGGTTTCTCCCGCCGGAAAGCCGATCTCGGTTGCGGAACTGAAAAAGGGCGATCAGGTTCTGGCTTGTTTCCAGGCCGGCGCCCGGCATTTCGGGATCAAGATCAAAGAGAGCATCGCGGAAAAGTAATTACATATGGAAGAACAACTTTCGGGATAACATGACAGCGACCAAGCATCAATACGGGAAAGTAACCATAGCGGGAGTCGGGATGATGGGGGGCTCCCTGGGGATGGCTTTAAAGAGCAAGGGGTTGTCTTCACGGGTAATCGGTTGGGACGTAAGCCGCGATAAGCTGGATGAAGCCATTCGGGCGGGAGCGATAGACACCGGAACCTTCAATCGTGAAGAAGCTTTAGAAGACACTGAAGTTTTAGTTTTCGCCACCCCAGTGGGAGCGACCTCGGCATTGGCAGCGGATTGGTTTCCACTGGTTCCTTCGCGGTGCCTGGTAACGGAACTGGGAAGCGTTAAGGGAGATATTGTCGAGAGCTTGACCAGACTGGCAGGGATAAGGTGCTATTTTGTCGGCAGCCATCCTATCTGCGGATCGGAGAAAAGCGGGGTTCAGGGAGCCAGGAGCGATCTCTTTGAAAACAAGCTCTGCCTGCTCACGCCGGTTGAAAGGACCCGAAAACAGGCCCTGAGCCGGGCTCAGGCTTTTTGGCAGGCCTTAGGGATGAAAGTTGTCTCACTCGCTCCCGCCCTGCACGACCAAGTGATGGCCTGTGTCAGTCATCTCCCCCATTTACTGGCCGTCTCTCTTGTCAACGAAGTCGGAGACAGAAAACTGCTTCAGTATGCGGGGAGCGGTTTTCTGGACATGACTAGGATCGCCGCCGCCGATCCCGGGCTTTGGGTGGAGATCATTTTTCTCAACGAAGAAAACGTCTCTCTCGAGCTTGAGCGCTGGCGGAAACATCTCGAGAAAATTCTAAAGATGCTCCAAAGCAAGGATGCCGGGGCGTTGAAGGAATGGTTCCGTAAAGCCCAGAGGCGCCGTTTGAACCTAGGGCAAGCGGGAGAAAAAAACCCTTCCCTGCGCCGCCGGCGTTGAGTTAATGGAAAGACGGCATCATGGGCAAAAAGAGACAAATCATTATCACCATGGACGGAACCTGCGGTTCGGGCAAGAGCACGCTCGCCAAGCGCCTAGCCGGCCGTCTCGGTCTGGTTTACCTGGACACCGGCGCGATGTACCGGGGCCTGACCTGGAAAGCATTGGAACAAAATGCTGATCTGAATGATAGTCGAGCGCTTATTGTCCTGGCGAAAAACACCGAGATTGTGTTGGAAAAGGTAGAAGACAC
>Ga0315295_10005121_pt1 | contig 11206 bp, 10 predicted proteins | sample YL17G14_0_MG_FD_204453 | JGI IMG/M metagenome (GOLD analysis project Ga0315295, IMG submission 204453) | Sediment microbial communities from Yellowstone Lake, YNP, Wyoming, USA - YL17G14_0 | ecosystem: Environmental > Aquatic > Freshwater > Lake > Sediment | place: USA: Wyoming | collected...
TATGGATGAAAGACCGTTGAGGTAAGTTGGGGCGGTTGAGTCTTCGAACTTGTCGTTGACACCGTCAAATTCGGCAGCGCCGTTTCTGTAGCCGCCGGAAGGCCGCCAGGTCGGACCATTATATGGGATGAGCGTGTGGCTATAGGAGGATGAATCACTGGCAGTTTCAGCAAATGTATTCTGGACAAATAGACCGCCGAGAGTATTGAGTTTGCAGGTATTGGCATTCATCAGGACACGGCTGCCGACAACTGCGAGGCCATTGACATCTAAACTCGCACCTCCTTCTATAATTAAGTCACCCGTGACATAAAGTGCGGGCAGGTTTTTGCCGGCAACTATGACGTTGTTGGTGCCACGAATGGTAAGGTTGCGAGGAAGAGCGCTTCCATCAACACTACCAACAAGCAACATCCCTTCTATGCGAACGTTCCCTGGCAAGGTGAGGTTGTCTGAACTGTAACATACACGTGGAGGGTCGTATGGGCCAAACGTTTGGCCGGAAAGAGAGCCATAACTATACCTTGATGTAAAGTCGGTAACTTTAACTGAAGGCCAGGCCAGCGACAAATCGGCAACAGCGTATTTCTGGCCGGTTATACTTCCAGTCAGCACGCTGGCGAAAACATCACCGTCGATTGTACCCTGGTTTGTGAGATTGCCGTTGCAGTAAACGTCGCCATAGACCGCGAAGCTGTTCCAAAGCGTCGCGTTGGCACCAGTCCACAGTGCTATACACGGGTCAAGCCGTAACTGTGCTCTTATGGTGCTTTGCCCAATTTTTTCGCCGGTTCTCAGCCGGTAAGAATTACAATCTATAACATAATTGCAGCGGTCCGTCGGGTCCGAATTATCGCGAACGACACAGATGTCATAATAATCGTTACCACCGGCTATCTGCTGGCCAATGCCGCCGGTCCAGTACTCAGACGGAACATCCTGCGGATTCAGTATCAGTCCCCTGGCGTGCTCTAATCCCGATTCGGCCAAATAATCCATTTGCGTCCGAAGTATCATATTCTCGCCGCAGGCCAGCTCTACATCGCTGCGAGATAAATACCCCAGCGACAGAACCGTTATTACCATAACAATAAACAGGACAACCAATAGTGCTATCCCTGGTCTGCCTGCGTTTTGAATTTTGAACTTTTTTCTAATCATCGTCACTTACAAGACTACTTCCAGCACTATTGAGCAGATTCCCTGCCCAGCCGCGAAGTCCAGCGCTTATCTGATATTGATGCACAATACCGCCTTCGACAAGGTCAAACGAGATATTTACAAACTTGCTTCGCGGCGGTAACACGTCGAAGCTAAACTGCACGTTGCTGCACTGCGGTATCAATTGTGTAAAGGTCACACTGCTGCAGTATGGCGTCCACCAGTTCGTTGCACGTCCCTGGATAGAGCCGAGATTTATCACCGCACTATTATAGGAAGGAAATTCGGTAAGCTGTAAATGGTTCCGGTCTGTTCCTCTTTCGATATAAATTAGTTCGCCGATATTAATTCGTCCATCGTTATTATCATCACCCCGCCAGAGGGCAAAATCATCGGCGCCTGCAAAACATATAAGCTTGCAGTGCCGGACAAGCTGCGAAATCCGAAGCATCGCATATCGCACCTCTGCCTGCTTGTAGCTGGTATCGCTGGTGGTGTCATTTGCCCTGCCGAGAGCAAAGGCGAGCGTAGCAACAGCGCTCAAAACCACACCGGTAACAACCAGAGCAACCAGCAGTTCAACCAGGGTGAAACCCTTACAATTAAATCCGCCAGACTTATGGCGGATAAATGCCGGCGATAATTTTCCTGTCATGAGCATCTTTTTTTATTTACTCACGAGTCGATTTATACTCGCAATCTGCTTACCGCTATAATAGACTCGCACCGTCAGGCGAATAAATATAGGCGATGTTGCTCCGCTTTGTTGCGGCACATAAATATATTCACAGCTAACACTTCTGCTGAAGTTAGCATATTGCGGGTCGGTAAATACAGCTCCGCCTGCGTCTTTTACCTGAACTTTCGCCTCGGCATACCCATTATAGTTGGCGACTATCTGGTTAAACGGCGTGCTGATAATCTGCTCAATCAGTTCGCTGGCCAACTTGGCGCCTAAGGTCCTGTGCATACCCTCAGCCCGCACCGCTGCCCCGCTCGTAAACGGAAGCAGGACACCTGCGGCAGCGATACCCAATACAACGGTAGCCATCATTGCCTCAGCGAGGGTAAATCCCCTGTATCTGGCCATGTGGGGTCCTCTACGACTAATAGTCATAGTATCTTTTTCCACCACTATTGGTTCCAGTATTATCAGACCGCATCTCGGAAGTGGCGGCCTTGTATATCCAGCCGTGACTGTCGTCGGCATTTGCCGGAAAATCCTCGCCATTGCCGAGCATCTGAACGCTACTTTTGCCGTTAAAGGGATTAACGGGTATTTTGGACAGATACGGTCCACGGCTAAATCCCGGCGTACCTACGGCTGCTGTTTGGCCGCTGTTGTTGCTCGCCATTGTCGCCTGCTCAACGAAGGCCTGCTCGGTCGGTGCACCGGAGCTTTGACCATTGGGGTAGCCGGGTCCCACTTCCAGATGCTGGTATTTGTACACTAATACGACCCTGCGAAGAAGCTGCAAATCCACTGCGAGTGAACTTTGTTTAGCTGCAGTGCTGCTACTCGCAATGGCCGGTATGACGATTGCGGCCAGGATGCCAAGCAAGACCACTACTACGAGTATCTCGACAAGTGTGAAGCCCTTTACTTTTGGCATAATTCGCCCTTTCGGTTAAGCGGTGTGCAAAGCACACCCCGTCTGTTGTTGGCCGTTGCCAAAACCCGCGAATGAATTCACGGGCTAAATATTTGTTCACATCAAAAAGGCTGACCAGCTATCGGCGATCGCCTCAGCATGGTCAGCCCATTTACCGACTTGACGACTTTTACAAACTTACGCGGTCATTTGCCGCGTAAGCACATACGGCACGCTCATCATTAATAAGCTGCATGGGCAGCAGTATCATCGGCCTGGAAAGCGCCGCTCGTAGTATCAAATCTCCAGCCATCTGAATTCGCTCCCGCAGCAGCCCCACTCAGACGAACCGTATCCAGGTCGTTGAACTGATTGGTCGGAATCTTCTGCAGATAGGGACCATAATCGGTACCAACGGCGCCGGCGACATCGGTCTTGCCTGTCATGGCCTCCACCCACGTGGCGGTGCCCGAACCAGGCAGGTTATCATTGTGCTGAATCTTATACAGCTCGATTTGCGAACGCACAGTTTGAAGGTCGGTGCACAGACTCGACGTCTTGGCTTCGGTGCTCGCCTCGGTAAACTGCGGAATCACGATAGCCGCCAGAATACCCAGGATGACCACCACTATCAGAATTTCCACCAATGTAAAACCACTTTTTGCTTTCATTTTTTACCCCTTTTCCTAAAAAAACCTTAATTTATTTCTTGTTTGGTAAAACACCCAACATCCAAAAATCGCTTTTTCACAATGCGAGTATCGACCTAATCGATACACGACTTAACTACCCATAGCACTATTGTTGTAAGCTGTAAGCCCTCCCATAATAGAGAACACCGAAAAATGCCTGCGAAAATTACTTCGACAATTTATTCAGACAGTTGATTCTGACAATAAACCCCCTTATTACGTCCGAAAACACATAAGACGGCTCATCCCAGAAGTATCTAAACAAAGTATAGGATACAAACCTTATGCTGCCAAATTTCCTAACGTGACAACCCCCGCTCTTGCTTTGCAAGAAGCGGCGGGGGCAGGATTTTTTACATAACCTCTCCGCCCTTACAAATCTAATCACAAAGAATGTAATATTCTGGAACGGCTGATAAACAGCGCTCAGTAATCAATATATTGAGGGAGATTTTTGATGTGTATTAATCTCTTGGTTTTGCCGGCGTGCTCAAGGGCTATCCGAATGTAATCAATAGCCCGCAGGGCCGATTCAATCTTATCGGCCCACTCAATCAGAACCACCGACTGCGAATAACAAAAATCATCGAAGCCGAGCATCTCAAACTCCGCAACCGAATTCAGCCGGTAAGCATCTATATGGTAAATATCGAACCGGCCCGAATATTCATTAATTAGAACAAAGGTGGGACTGTTGACCTGTTTGCTATCTTTGGCCCCCGCGCCAGATGCAATTCCTTTAATCAGATGTGTTTTGCCGCTACCAAGCGGCCCGCAAACGGCAATAACCTCGCCACCTTTTAATTTCCGCCCTATCCTGAACCCAACCTCAATTGTCTGCTCGGGCGATTGCGATGTAATCTCTAAATCCATCACGAAAAATCAAAAATTAAAAATAAAAAATCAAAATTGTGGAATCCGCCTTCGGCGAATAACTTCCTCAATTTTACATTTTGCATTTTGATTTTTGAATTTTAACTGTCACTTACCCAATTGAGCTGGATAATAGTAGCCCATCGTCTGAGCAACAACTCCCAGGCGGTATTGATGGTCCTGCATAAGGCAGGTACGCCGCTCGGAGGATGGTATCGTAGTAGTATAAATGCGGAGCTCTCCTTTTTGGCTGGTTATTACTTCCTCACGATGGTCGCCCAGACAATCAACCACCGCAACCGGACGGCCCTCAATACGCTGGATTGCTTCGCCGCCCCAATCACTAATCGCTTCAGAAAGAACCACTTCCTTTTGCGGGTCTGCATCCCACCAGACCGGACGGGGACTTAGCGTGCCTTCTTCAGAAAACTTAATCAGCTCACCTTTGGCGCTATAAAGCCATCGTTCTTTCAAATCTCTCTCGCCGGCATAGACCTCCATACCGGGAAACTGCGCAAGGATGTCGCCGGCCATTCCCTGGTTATGAATATGACGTGTGGGTTTTTTGTGCGTCCAGAGTTTGCGCCCGGAATTAGCATCCACTACGGAGATTCCGTTGCTTTCCTGGCGTGATTCAAAACCGTAAAAAATCTCAAGGCCGGTATTGTTCGGGTCGATGTCGGCAACATAACAAACATCGGGGTGTCCCATTTCCAGCGTCCAGAGACCTTTGCCGTTATCGTCCAGCACCGCTGCCCCGATGACCAGCTCGTCACGGCCATCCCTGTCAACATCGGCGGTAATCAAGCCGTGGGAACCCTGGCCACCGTATTTCTTTTCTTCCTTCGCCGATTCCCAGTACCAGACTTGATTAAAATCTTTATCCATCGCTTTGGTTTTAATGAGATTGTATGTGCCTCGCTGCATAATCAACGATGGGGTTTTGCCATCGAGATATGCCACAGTAAGAAAATTACGGCAGTAATAGTTATAATCGGAAAACCCGTCCCGACTGAGCCAGTCAGTTTTTGCAACGACCTGGCCGGTTTGACCATCTATCTTGACAAGATATTCCGGTCCGGTCGTGACAAGCCCGTTGGCGTCTCGCGGGTCACCTTCACCTGCCTTGCAATACACCTCGGCTTTACCGTCGCCATCGACATCATAAACAATCCAGGGCGAATACCATATCCCCGCTTCAATTGACCAGCCCATATCGTATCGCCACATCATTGTGCCGTCTAAACGGTATGCCTCGATTTTGTAGGTGGTCGGACTTTTCTTCCAATAGCCTTCCTTCTGATAAGGGTCGGTGTTGAAATCGGGCTGTTTGATAATGAACTCATAAGCGCCGTCACCATCAAGGTCGCCGATGCCGACTTTCTGAAAATCATAATCTCCTTTAAGCGGTATGCTGATATACGGCCTCGCCTTGCCGGTCAGAACAACGCTTGCTTCTCCCACTTTATCACCCACGACCACACGCTCCTGGCCATCCGCCGACGTTAGTCTCCCATAACTTTTATACAGGAAATAATAAATTTTCTTCCCGACCGCGTCTTTGCCCAAACTCTTGTCCACAAAGTTCGTCGGCTTGTACGGCTCATTTTCTGTCAAAAACTCTACTTTGCCTCCTGACGGGTCTGGCCGCATCAGCACGAAAGCAGTATCCGCAGTGTCATCCGCAAGCAGCCGCCAGCTTAAAAAAACCGAACCATCCTCACGCTCAACAGCAACTAACCCCCGGTCCAGCTTTTCCAGACCCAAAAGAGGAGCAGGTAAGAAAAGAAGCGAAAAAAGCACAGTCGCCGAAATAACCACTAATCGAGTACTCATAATTCATTCCTCACTGATACCTTTCGATGAAAATTATCTGTCAATCCCTCAAATGGTCATATCCTTTTGGTTCTAACTTACAAATCCGGCCGTCCGGCATTTTTATCTTCATTTTTTTTGTGTCGGTAATAACGCCGATTCTGGTAATCGGTACCGGCCCAGTCCAGTTTTTTAATAGTGTTTCACAGTCTTTTGGTGCAAGGGTAAAAAGCAATTCAAAATCCTCGCCATCATTGAGTGCCGAACGAAGCTCGTCTTTGCTCCTTCGGGCTGCATCCGAAATCGGAATCTGCTGGGCATATATAATGGCACCTATCTTGCTTTGCTGGCAGATTCGGTTCAGGTCGCTGCTGAGTCCATCGCTAATATCAATCATTGAATGGAGCATTACCATTTGAGCGATTTTTATTGCCTCTTTAACTCTCGGCTCAAATTTCAGATGCCTTCCGCAACCTGCACCGCCAAGCGCACCTGTTACACAAATACTGTCGCCGACCTTTGCGCCCGACCTTCTTATTGGCTCGTTTGCGGCAGGCCTGCTGAGCATCGCCACGCTTATCGCAAATGGCTCTTTTCTTTTCCACCTTGTAATGTCGCCACCAACAAGCGCACAGCCGAACTTATCGCCTGCAAGGGTAATTCCTGAATGAAGCTGCTTTAATTCTTTAGCACCAAAACCTTTCGGCAGCGCAACAGACACGACCGCCGCAACAGGCACAGTCGCCATCGCCGCACAATCGCTCAAATTCACCGCCATTGCTTTATATCCAACCTGTTTTAGAGTTGTTTTCTTCAGGTCGAAATGCACTCCATCCAGCAGGATGTCGGTGGTAATAAGAACCGACGTATCCTCCCTCAGCCGAACCTGGGCCATATCGTCGCCAATCCCGATAGGAAAATCTGCCGTGGACAATCTGCTCCGACGGGCAAACCAGGCGGTTATTTCGTCTTCACCGTTACTCATCGCCGCCCCAACTGTTCGTTCCAGTATGCAACCTGCCGTTTTGCCTGCTGCGGCCCGGCTGCGCCTTCGGTAACGTATTTCTTGACAACATTTGCAGCGCCGAGATTTTCATACACATCCGACCCAACCGCAGGGCAATGCTGTTTGAGCTCATCTAAACTGAGGTTAGACAATTTTTTATTTACCTTCTCGCAGTAAGTAACCAGCAGCCCGACAATGCCGTGCGCCTCACGGAAGGGGACGCCTTTTCCAACTAAATACTCCGCCAGACCCGTGGCATCCAGAAATCCTTCCTCCAGCCCGGCAGAAATCCTCTTTGTATCGAATCTCGTATGCGAAACGACCCCTCGCATCATATCCAGACAAGCTTCGACCGTATCACTGGCGGCAAAAACGTGGACCTTGTCTTCCTGCAAATCGCGATTATAGCCGGAAGGCTGGGCTTTTAGAATCGTCAGCATAGCAATCAACGCTCCATATACCGAGCCGGTTTTTGCACGAATCAGCTCCAGAACGTCGGGATTGCGCTTCTGCGGCATCATACTCGATGAGGTGCAGAAGCTGTCATCAAGCCGCACAAATCCGAACTCACTTGAAGAGTAGATTATCCAATCCTCAGCCAATCGCGATAGGTGTGTTGCAATAAGCGCGCAATCGAAAATAAATTCCGCACAAAAGTCCCTGTCGCTTACCGCATCAATGCTATTGTAGCTGATGTCGGAAAAGCCCAATTGCTTTGCCGTGTTTTTTCTTTCTAATGGCAGCGTTGACCCGGCCAGCGCTCCGCAGCCCAGCGGCGAGATATCAAGCAAAGTTCTGCAGTTTTTCAGCCGAATAAAGTCACGCTCAAACTGCTCCACAAAACTTAATAAGTAAGAAGCGATAACTATCGGCTGGGCACGCTGCAGATGCGTATAGCCCGGCATTACATCTTCGGCGTGTTTTTCCGCCAGTTTAACAAATGCCTTTTGAAGCAGCGTTATCTTCGCCTGCAGTATCTCTATCTGGTCTCGCATCCAGAGGCGAATGTCGGTAGCAACCTGGTCGTTGCGGCTTCTGCCGGTATGAAGTTTCTTGCCCGCCTCGCCGATTCTTGCTGCCAGTGCGGCCTCGATTGCCATGTGTATATCTTCGAACTTTTTTTCAAATTTGAACCGGCCTTCCGCGATTTCCTGCGATATCTCGATAAGGGCATCTTTGATGGTCTTGAGCTCATCCTTGGTAATCAGCTTCTGGTCAGCCAACATCTGCGAATGAGCAATAGAGCCGACAATGTCATATTTATAAAGACGCTTGTCTATAGACAGCGACTCTACAAAATCGACCGTAAGTTTATCCGGCTCACCCGCCAGCCGTTTTTCCCAGCTTTTTTCCGGTTCAACCATTTTGCCATCTCCAAAAACAAAATCCTTTTTGCAAATCATACGCCCCGCCCCCACTCTATGTCAAGCTCAACATCCGGCAGCGCTCGATATTCTGCACCTCACTCTTGCAACCAGACCCTGATTATATTATCCTGCTATATTCGAATATGAAATGAAGTAATAAGTGTTACGGAATATAATAGCCAGTAATGTCACAAAAACTTCTCATAACCAATTGCAAGCTGTTCAACTCGCCGGATGAGACCACATCCATCCTCATCGAAAACGGCACCATTACCCGGATTGGCCAAATCAATCCTGCCCCCGGCTGTGAAAATGTACTCGACGCCCAGGGCAGAATAATTGCCCCCGGCTTTATTGATATTCATATTCAGGGTGCTGGCGGTGCCGATATACTCGACGCAAATCCCGATGCTCTAAAAGCCATATCGCAAACCTGTGCACGTTTCGGAACTACGGGCTTCCTTGCTACAACCATATTCAAACCAAATCAGAAAAATCAGCATCTCTCGCTTACCGCCCAGTATGTAGGCCGGGACCTCGGCGGCGCCAATCTGCTCGGCATCCATCTGGAAGGCCCATTTATTTCGCCACAAAAGAGAGGAATGGTCCAGCCCGATTGCCTCTCCTCTCCATCCCTACAACTTTTAGACAAAATACTGGATGCAACAAACGGCCGGCTCAAAATGATGACAATCGCGCCTGAACTGCCTGATTGCCTGCCGGTAATACGACGCCTTGTAAAGTCCAGCATCATCGCATCTTTCGGCCACTCAAACGCCACTTACGAACAAACCCTCGATGGCTTCGAGGCGGGAATCTCCCACGTAACTCACCTGTTTAACGCGATGCCCTCGATACACCATCGCTCACCTGGCCCGCTTATCGCCATTTTTCAAACAAAACAGGTAACCGCCCAGCTTATCGCCGACGGTGTTCACATACATCCAGCCGTTCTAAAACTCACTTTCGAGATACTCGGCCCGAATCGCATCATACCAATCACAGACGGTATGCAGGCGATGGGACTTAACGATGGCAAATTTATTTACAACGGCCTCGAATACGAATCAAAAAATGGAACCGCAAGATATAAAGACGGCACCCTTATAGGAACTGCTCTGGGCATAAGTCAACTTCTGGCAAGACTTATGAATTTTACAAATTGTCCGCTCGATGTGGCAATCAAGACCGTTACTGAAAACCCCGCTAAACTTCTGCGGCTCGAAGATAAAAAAGGCGCCATCGCACCGGGAAAGGATGCCGACCTGGTTTTGCTTGAGCCGGACTGCTCCGTCCATACAACCATTGTCGCCGGCAAAATCGTATTCCAAAATGCCCTGTAGCAAAATAAAGGATGCCCTATGACTATCAAAGTGCTTGGCCTGTCAACAAGCCCGAGGGCAAACGGCAATAGTGACCTGCTTTTACGTCAGGCGCTTGCCGGCGCACAATCCGCAGGCGCATCCTCCGAATACATACGGCTGTCCGTTTTGAATATCGCCCCGTGCAGAGAGTGTAACTGGTGCTACACTACCGGCACGTGCCGAATTGAGGACGATTACCAGGTTCTTTCCGCAAAGCTGCTCAATACGGACCGGCTTATCTTCGCAACCCCCATATTTTTTATGGGCGTCTGTGCACAGGCAAAGGCACTTATCGACCGCAGCCAGTGCCACTGGGCAAATAAGTATATAATGAAAAAGCAGCTTATCACAGCCGGGCAGGACCGGCGGGCAATGGTCATCGCGGTGGGCGGCTCAAAAAGCACAAAAATGTTCGACTGCATCCGATTGACGATGAGGTCTTATTTTGATTCACTTGAAATGCGATATGCCGCCAATTTGTTTGTCAATAAGGTCAGCGACGCCGGCCAAATCCAAAAACATCCTTCAGCGATAAAAGAGGCCTTCCGCCTCGGCAGAGAGCTAATCACAACCTCCACCCCGCCGGAAACAATCAACATTGAATTGACCTGACCTCTCCGCCCTCTTATACCTATTTTAGTTTCTCAAAATTAGCGATTTGGCAGGAATACACCCTTTTTTACTCGAAGTCAGAGCAAAAAAATGCTATAATGTTTGTGGACTTTTAAGGAGTTAAAAGTGAAAAGGGTGACCTTTATTTTTACTTGTCTGCTTTTGGCAGTTCCCTGTCAGGCGAGGACAATCACCGTCGATGACGATGGGCCTGCGGATTTTAACACAATTCAGGCGGCGATTGACAATTCTAACAATGGCGACACAATCGAGGTCCAGCCGGGTAGATACACTGGCCTTGGCAACCGCGATATTGACTTTAAGGGCAAGGCAATCACCATCCGCTCAAGCGATCCCAACGACCCGAATATTGTTGCTGCTACGGTAATCGATGGCCTGATTAGCCCCACTATGTGCATGTCCGGCGACTGCGAGCGACATCGTGGCTTCAAATTCCACAACGGCGAAGGCCCTGATTCTGTGATAGCCGGTCTTACAATTACCAACTTCTGTTCTCCAGATGAGCTGCTTTTCGACCCAGACCAGGCTTGGCCGGTTGGAGGAGGAATCTATTGTGAGAACTCAAGCCCAACAATCACCTACTGTGTAATCACAAATAATCAGGCTTACGTGTATCTTTACGAAATCGGCATGTTTTGGGGTCTCGCAGGTGGTGTCTTCAGTTGGGGTGGTTCTCCTACAATTACGAACTGTGTCATAAGTG
>Ga0315295_10005122_pt1 | contig 11204 bp, 8 predicted proteins | sample YL17G14_0_MG_FD_204453 | JGI IMG/M metagenome (GOLD analysis project Ga0315295, IMG submission 204453) | Sediment microbial communities from Yellowstone Lake, YNP, Wyoming, USA - YL17G14_0 | ecosystem: Environmental > Aquatic > Freshwater > Lake > Sediment | place: USA: Wyoming | collected...
AGCCCTTTCAAAATTGTCCAGGACGACGAGCATCTCCCGGAGGAGCTCGTTCAGCGAATACTGAAGGTAGTCCGCCCGCTCCCGTTCGAACCGTTTGCGCAGGTTCTCCATCTCGGCCAGATTCCTCAAGTACTTGTCCCTGAGCTCGTCCAGGTCCTTCCTGAGCGCCTTGAATTCGGCTTCCTTTTTCTTGAGCCTGGACCTGAGCCTTTTGTCTTCTTCGCCAAGGGGGCGGGGGCCGGTTTTTTCTTCTTTTTCAGCCGCCGGTTCCGTTTCTTCGATGGGTTCGTATTCGACCTCGTCGGCGTTCTCTTCGAGGCCGTCGATCTCCCCGGCGGGCTCGGCCTTCTTCTTGCTGTCCTCTTCCAAATCATCTGGCGGCATGATGGACCTCTTTTTATTGGCTTTGGCTGATCGTTTGGCTGAGCTTCTTGGCCACGCGGTCGACCAAGGGGATGATCCTCCGGTAAGGGATCCTCTTCGGTCCGATTATCCCCAGGGTGCCAAGTATCTGATTATTATACCCGTAATGAGAGAGGACCAGGGCGCAATCGGAGATATCCGGGATGTTCGATTCCGCTCCGATCAGGACCTTGACACGCTCCAGGCTGATGAAATCGGAGATAAGCTTGGCCAGCTTTACCTTCTCCTCGAAATCCTGGAAGAGTGTTCTCAGCCGGTCCATGTTGAACAGGTCGGCCTTGCCGAGCAGCCGGGATGTGCCCTGGAGAAAGATCTGGCTCTCTTTCTCCTCCTCGAGGATGTAGTCCTGCAACAGCGCGGTGAGCTTATTGACCTCGTTCTCATAGCTCAGCCTGTAACGGGGGAGCTCTTTAAGCAGGTAGTCGCGCACGAAGGTCAGGTTTCTTCCCCGGAAATGCTGGTTCAAGTACTGAGACGCCTTGTCCAGCTCCAGTTGGGTGAAATGGTGATGAGTCTCGACGATCTCCGTGAGGACGAGGTTGAAAGTGGTCATCAGGATGATCATGACCTTCTCTTCGGAAACCTTGATGATCCGGAGGTGGTGGAAGTTCATCTTGGAGATGCGCGGCGAGATCACGAACCCGAGGTTATCGGATTGCTCGGCCAAGAGTCGGGTGATCGGGGTGAGAAACGAAGCAAAGTCTCCCTTCTCCAGAGATAAAGGGGGTGAATCAAGAACAGGAAGGTCATCCGAGAACAGGGTTTCATCGAACAGGCTGTTGACATAGAACCTCAGCCCTTTGTCCGTCGGCACGCGTCCGGACGAGGTATGGGGCTGGACGAGGTACCCCATCTGCTCGAGCTTGACCATGATGTTCCGGATGGTGGCGGGTGAATCCGGCAGAGCCCTCTTCTCAACGACGGCGCCCGAACTTACGGGCTGGCCGTATTTGAGGTAGTTTTCGACGATGGCGTTCAGGACCACCCTGTCTTTGTTTCTAAGGATGATATTCCGGGTCATCAGAGCTTGAGGCTTTTTTATAGCATTAAGGGGGAAAAAATTCAATCAGACCAGGCGCAGCCCGGCATACCCGACGACCTGATCGAAATCGCCGGAAGTCTCCCCGGAGGTCATATAGCGGATGAGGTCGGCCCGGCCGGCGCCCAGCTCCTTGGCCGCCAGGATAGCCGCCGTCGTCGGCTGGAAACCGCACATGCTGATATCCTCTTGCTGGACCACATCGTAAAGTCCCCGGGCATCGAGGGCCTGGATCCGCCCGATAGCCAGAAAGTCCTTTTTTCTGGCCGTTTCCCGGCTGACATAATGGCTCATATCGGTCGAGGCCACGATGAGAACATCCGTTCCGGACTCGCGGATCGCCTCTGCTATGGCCCTCGCCAGCTCCTCCAGAGCGGCGAAATCCGCGGCCGGGGAGACACAGAGCGGAACAATGGAGAAGGCCTGGCTCAGGAATTGGATGAAGGGAAGCTGGACTTCGAGGGAATGCTCCTCCTCATGAGCGCTCTCTTCAATCCTGATCAAAGCGGACCGTCGAAGAAGCGATTCAGCCAGCTCGGTGTCGACCGGGACATCGCCCAGGGGCGTCTGCCAGGCCCCCGTCTTCATGATCGCGAAGACCGACCGCTGGCCACGATGGCTGGGCCCCAGGATCACCAACCGCTCCGGCAAAAAAACGGAGGAATAAACAGCTCCCGCCACGGGCCCGGAATAGATCAAACCGGCATGAGGCGAGACGACCGCCCTGGCTTTCTCTTTCTTAGACCGAGGATCAACCATCCCTTTGATCATCGACCTCAACTCCTCTGCCTTTTTGGGATAGAAATATCCCGCCACGGCCGGTCGTCTGACCATATTTGCCTCCTCTGAGGTCATCTCGGAGGGGAAGACCCCTTCCGACGTTCGGCCGATTTCATCGGCCTCTCTGCCTCCCCTTCTCGGGCGAATTATGAAACCCCGCCCTGCGACCAAGGGGGCGGCTCCCCCTTGGATCCCTCTGCGAGCGGCTCCCCATGGCTAGCCACAAGGCACATCCGCCGCTCGTCAAATGAAATCGCCCAGAATCGACGCCTAAAGCTTTTCCCTTTTTTCTTTGAAGGCGATGTTGAGAGTCTTCAGTTCGGCCAGGATCGGCAGGTAGATCTCCGGGCGGACCGGAATATGAACTCCGGTCTCCCTGATCTTTCCCTCGAGGATGAGCTTCGTGCCGATCGCGGGCGGCAGGCCCACTGTCCTGGACATCGAGGAATCGCCGCCGGGGATGCCGTAATCGATCAGAGTCGAAACGATCTTCTCCTTGCCGGCTTTGGGGTAGGAGGCGAAGAACTCGTGCTGGAGCACGATCATGTCCCTCTCTCCGGGCAGGTAGGCCAGCTTGGCCGTCATTCGGGCGCTTATGACATCCAGGGCCGAGCCCTTTTGGACCGGAAGCGGCTCGTCGCTGAAGAGGCCCAGCCACTCGAGGCGGCGGAGGATGGCCAGCCCTGGGGAGATCCCCAGCCGTTCAGAGACCGTTTTCTTGAGGTCCTTGGCCCGGGTGCCTATCTGCTTGCGCAAGAAGTCGGCGAAGGTCAGGCCCGTCCAGTCCTTTTCTTCCTGGTCCAGAATATTGAGACGCACCATTATCCGGACGGTCTCGCACCAGCCGAGATAGCGCAAGGTTCCGCGCAGCATGGTTTTTGTCTCGGGCACTCCGTAGAGCTTGATATAGGGAAGGGAGTTCCGGTTGGGATAACCTTCGAACACACCCAACCCCTCAATCGTCCGGAGCGAATAGCTCTCGAACAGCTTTTCGGAGGGGATAAGGACCTCTTTCCCATCCTCCAGGTACTGGGCGGAGTTCTTGCCGGCCAGGAGGACGCCCGTGGGGCTCCAGGAGAACTTATAGCCGAAGGGGTTATTGTTGGTCTCAAGAGCGGGCAGCCCGCCGCAGAAGGAGATGAAGCCGTTGAGCTTGCCGCCCTTTTCGTGGATCTCATGGATCACCCGCATCGCCTCCATGTGGTCGATGCCGGGGTCGAGGCCCAATTCGTTGAGTATGATGATGCCGGCCTTTCGGGCGTCGGCGTCAAGCTTCTTCATGGCGTCGCTCACATAAGACGTAGTGACCATCTGCTTCTTATGGGCGATGCAGAGTTCGGCTACCTTCGGGTGGAAAGCATAAGGGACCATGCTGATGACCAAGTCAGCACCGGCCACCTCCTTCTTCAGCGCCTCTTCGCTCTTCAGGTTGAGCTCCTTAGCTACGCCCCGGGGATGGCCTTCGATGAGCTTTACCGCTTTGCTCACCGTCCGGCTGGCCACTTCGACCTGGAAATCCGGCTGGTCGAGGAGGTACCTGACCAGAGGCCGGGCGACAAGTCCTGCGCCCAGGATCAAGATTTTCTTCATGTATGACTCCTTTTTTGGGGGGAAATGAACTCGCGCATGTAGGCATAGTCCGGGGTGAATTCTCCCCGGAAAAGAATGGTCGCCCTCTTTAGCTCAGGAGGCAGACCGCAGCGGTCGAACTCGGTCCGGAAATCCGCTCCGGCCAGGCTGGGCATGAAGGGCATCAGGGTTTGGCTGAAAAAGACCGAGGACTCGAGCGCGATCTCGGCCGGCAGGTTATCCACGGCCATCACCGCCGGGCCCCTGCCGGCGAAGCCGTCCACGGCTTCGTCTTTCCCGACATCATAAGTGAACACGGGATAGGCCGGTTCAGTGCTTTTGATCGTGCACTCCATGCTCCCGTCGATGTCGCAGGTGATGTCACCGACAACCCGGAGCCTCGGGGCCCGCGGTCCGGCCCACAACTTGCGGAGGGCTTTCTTGGTGACAAAGCGCGGATACTGCGGGGCCCAGTAGATGGCGTTGACAAGGACCGTGAAGTAGGGGAGAAAACTCTCTAAAACGGGCCGGTAATTTGGGGGATTGCGATAATAGTCCTGGAGGTCGAAGACAGGCCGGCCGGGCTTGGGTACGACCAAGTGCTCTTCCTTGAAGACCGTTTTATAGACCTTTTTTGCCGAGTAATACTTCTTCTTGAAAAGGTCTTTGACCCGGCCCGGAGCGACCTCCTCAAACGGCAAAAGATCAAAGATCTCCTGGGCTCCCTGGGATACGTGACCGTAGCCCAAGAAGGCAAAGACCAGTGGAACCAGAGAGCTATCCAGGCCATGCTTATGGATCTCCCAGCCGACTTTCTGGATCGCTTCCTTGGCCTCAACCAGGCTCGCGTACTCTATGGTCTGGCGGATCCCCGCAAACGGGCTCTTTATCCCTTCCCGGCTGAGGCGCTGTCCGAGCGCCCAAAGCGTATCGATCATCCCGGCCAATCCGGCCTGACGGCCGAAGAAGACCAGGCGGCGGCCCTTATCGTCGAGGATCTTTTCATAATCGATCAGAGTGGCCCGGCGTTCGATCATCCGCTTCAACATGGGCATATTGTGGGGCTGGCCTTTTATCGTATGGGAGAAAAAGGCATAAACCCGCTCATCCCGGAAGAGATCCTCAGGGATCTCTTTGACCGCCAGCACGATAGAGCAGGACGAGAGGTCTTCGGAGACGATGACGCCTTCCCTCCGGAAATCGTCATCGGCAAAGACGCGGATCGGAGAGGGCTGGATCTTGATCTCCAGGGGAAGCTGCCGGAGAAGTTCCCGGGCGTGGACGGGAATCAGGGGCACGCGCCGCTCCCAAGGATTTTTATCCTCACGGCGTATGCCGAGACATATTTTCGGGGCCAAATCTCCTCCGTAAGGCATTGAATTATGACATAAACAGGCAGCCCTGGTCAACTCGGAGGGGAAGACCCCTTCCGACGGGCGTCGAATCATATCCGACGCCCTGCCTCCCCTTCTCGGGGGGCTGAATGCCCGCCCTTCGACCAAGGGGGTGGCTCCCCCTTGGAACCCTCTACGAGCAGCTCCCTGTGGTAGGCCATAAGGCACATTCGCCGCTCGTCAATCGCTCCGAGAAACCACTGGGCCGGCCCTAAGCAGGACCGTCCGCCCGATTCTTCACCGGCCGTCTTCCTGAGAAATGTTGACTCGGCGGGACGTTCTTATTAGTATTCTCCTGTGATCTACTTTTTTAACACGCTGACCGGGAAAAAAGAGGCTTTTGAATCCCTGAGCCCCGGGAAGATCAAGCTTTACACGTGCGGACCGACAGTCTACGATTTCGCTCATGTGGGGAACTTCCGGGCTTATGTTTTCGAAGACCTCCTCAAAAGGTTCCTCCTTCTCTCGGGCTTCCAAGTTATCCACATCATGAACATCACCGACATCGACGACAAGACCATCCGCGGGGCGAACTCCCAGGGTGTCGATCTCAACACCTATACTCAAAAGTACATAGAGGCCTTTTTCAGGGACATCGACACACTGAACATCGTCAGGGCCGAGGTGTACCCGCGGGCGACCGCACACATCCCGGAAATGGTGGCCATAGTCAAGCAGCTCATCCAAAAAGGCTATGCCTATCAGAAGGACGGATCCTATTATTTTAGCATCGCCAAGTTCCCGGACTACGGCCGGCTTTCCAAGATCAGCCTCGAGGAGCTCCAACCGGGCCAGCGGGTGGACGTGGACGAATATGAGAAGGAAAGCGTCCATGACTTCGTACTCTGGAAGGCCAAAAAGGAGGGGGAGCCGTTCTGGGAAACTGAGATCGGACCCGGCCGGCCCGGATGGCACATCGAATGCTCGGCCATGAGCTCCAAGTACCTGGGCGAAACGTTCGACATCCACTGCGGCGGCGTGGACAATATCTTCCCCCATCACGAAAACGAGATCGCCCAATCGGAGGCGGCCTCGGGAAAAAAGTTTGTCCATTATTGGCTCCACTGCCATCATCTCATCCGGGATGGCGAGAAGATGTCGAAGTCCAGGGGAAACACGATCAGCATCCCCGAAATCTTGAAGCTCAAGAGAAACCCGGCCGCCCTCCGCTTCCTCCTCCTCTCCACCCACTACCGGAAAACGCTGAACTTCACGTTCGAAGCGCTCGACCAGGCGGAGACGGCGCTCAACCGGATCAATGAGTTCGCGGGGGAAGTAAGATATGGACGGTTTCCGGAGGGGGAGACCGAGACGGCAGGAAAGGCCGTCGAAGAGGCGGACCAAAAGTTCCGGGCCGGCTTGAACGACGACCTCAATATCTCCAAGGCCATGACCGCCCTGTTCAATCTGATCAAAAGGATCAACATATTGATCGGGGGGTTAAAACTTAAGAAAAAGGACGCCGAAAAGATCGATGCCCTCCTGGGCTCTTTTGACACCGTGCTCGGGATCATCAACCCGACGCGAAAATCCCTCGAGATCAGCGGCACCGAAAAAAATCAGGCCGCCGAAGGGATACCTGATCTCAAAGGGTTTCCTCCGGGAGAGGGGGTCTCCGCTCAGGCCACTTCGTCGGCGGGCGGGGACGAAATGCAGGAAAAAGATCGCTCCCAGCTGACTCCCGGGCAGCTCGAAAAAATCAGGCTGAGGGAAAAGGCCAGGACCGAAAAGAATTTCGGCGAGGCCGATAGAATCCGAGTTGAGCTCGCCGCTGAGGGCATCCTCCTCGAAGACACCAAGGACGGAGTCCGCTGGAAGTCCATACCTACCCAGAAGAAGCCCGAATGAGTGAGGCCCACGCTCTCGGCCGGTCGGGCGAGGAGGCGGCGGCCGCCTACCTCAAAAAGAAAAAATTCAACCTCGTCTGCCGCGGTTTCCGTTTCCAAAAGGGAGAGATAGACATCATCGCCTATGACAGGGATACCCTCGTCTTCGTCGAGGTCAAAACCCGGCGAGGTCCTGGTTTCGGCCCGCCCGAGGAATCCGTCACACCCCTTAAGCAGCGTCAGATCCGGCGGCTGGCCGAAGCTTACCTGATGCTGAGCAACCTCGGGGATATCCCCTGCCGCTTCGATATCCTGGCCCTTTCTCCCGATGGCCGGCGGGGCTACCGGGTTCATCACATCCCGGACGCGTTTTAACCACAGCCGGACTAACTCGAGGCTTCCGATGAATCCTATAAATTATGTATAATCAATTCCTTATATGGATTTTTCCAAAGACTTAAGAAACCGGACCGAGAAATCGGCGGTGGCCGAAAACATCTCCGGCCTCCGCGGGATTTAAAAAGAGTAGGACACGCCGAAGAGAAAATTTCGACCGGGCTCATCTACCGACTCCGGGTCGGGCCTGGCCAGATAGAGCTCGTTAAAAACGTTGGAGACGAGGAAATAGAATTGAAAGGCCCGGCCGGAAAAGTAGGAAACTTGGAAATCGACATACCAAGAGGACGGAATATAGATTTCGGCCGGCCCCGGATCGGACTTTTCCGTGTTCCAGGTCCCTTCAAGCTCAAGAGAAATGCGGCCGACCCAGGCCCGGCCTCCGAAGTGCAGCCGCTGCGGCGGAATATCGTTCAAGGGAGCGCCCGTCTTCAGGCTTTTTCCGTCAAGGCTGGCCAGGTTCCCGAACAGACAGAATCCTGTCCATGGAAAATACTCCCACTCCAGCTCGAGACCCTGGATCCTCCCCTCCTCGATGTTCTCGTACGTGTACGTTCTTGCCGCCACCAGGTAGCGCTCGATCATGTCCTTGATCTGGTAAGAAAATCCATACAGCCCGATAAACAAGCGTCGGCCGATGAATTTGAGGCCGCTGTCCAGGTTGAAGCTGGATTCCGCGATCAGGTTGGGGTTGGCGATGATATACCCCCGGCCTGTAATTCCCGAGTAGAACAGCTCGTTCAGGTCGGGCGCCCGGAACGCCCGGGAAACATTGGCAAAAAAAACGAGTTTGTTAGTGAGTTTGACTGAGGCCGCTGCGAAACCCGTCAGGGCCCGGTCATCATACCGGCTGACTTCCGCACCCCCGCCCGGGTTCGCCCGGCTGCGCAGGGAATCCCAGCGGAGGCCGGCCACAAGGTCGAGACCTGAAATCCGGTTGTAGTCACCGGAAATGAAAAAGCCGAAATCCCTCCTCTCGCCCCCCGTGTAGGGATGCTCCTCGAATGTCTTAATCACCTCTCCCCGAGGGTTGAATAATTTTTCCGTGTTGACGGCGTCGGCGCCGGCCCGGCCGTACCCGTCCAGTCCGGCCGTGAGCCGGAAATGAGAGGCCATCATTCTGGCGAAAGACACCTGCACGCCGTAGTCGGTGCTCTCGGTTTTGCCGTAGGATTCCTTGGTCTTATAAGAGGCCACTGAGTCCGTCCGAGTCTCCAGGAAGTTGGGGTTGGCAAAGACATGGAAGGAGAGATCGCCTTCTCCCCAGACTTTCTTCTCCAGCCAGTGGAGCTGCAGCAGGTTCTGGTCCTCCTGGGGATACCAGGTCGGCTTGGCCGATCCGTCCGGGTTGGGCTTGCCGATGTTGCGCCCCCGGGCCAAAAGGAAACTCCCGGAGATCTCCCTTTTTTCCGTCATGTGCCGGACTTTCCCGAGGAGGCTGGCTTGGGTGTAACGGGATTGGAGGATCTCGGCGTCAGGAGACCGGTAATCCTCAGCGTCGACTCCCTGGAAGGAGAAATAATAACCAAGCGACTGCGGACCGCCGGCAAGCGACAGACCGGCGCCCTTTTCTTGATTGACCGTTCCGAACCGGGTGTTCAGCCTTCCCTGTAACCTTCCTTCTCCGCCCGGCTCCCGGGTTAGGATGTGCACGACTCCCCCTATGGCATCGGAGCCGTAAAAAACCGAGGACGGGCTGCGGAGGACCTCGATGCGTCCTATATCCTCCGGGCTGATAAAAGAGGCGCTCGGTCCAGTGCGCCGGTCGCTTGACAGCCGGGCGTCATCAACCATGAGAAGCACCCGACGCCGGGCCAGGCCCCGGATGGAAGGAACAAGGGAAAAGCCGCCGGAACCGAGTTTGGTCACTCCCGGTAGGTTGTCCAGTGCTTCAGCCACATTAGGAGCCATCTTTTTTTGGACGGTCTCGGCCGAGACGACGGAACTCGCGGCAGGAATATCTGCCGACGGCTCAGGATGCCTCATCGCCGTCACCACGACCTCTTCCCGCTGCCGGATATAGGGGACGATTGTGATGATAAGCGGACGCTCCTGGGCCCTGGCCTGGAAGTCGACGTCTTCTTCCATATAATCAGGATGGATGATACTGAGAGTCACTCTCTCAGCCTGGGGAAGGACGAGCGAGAACCGACCGTCTTCGTCGGTCAGGGCTTTGAGGCCGCTCGCCCGGTGAAAAACCACGGCTGCGGCCACGGGCTTCCCCTCGCTGCTGACCACTTTGCCCCTCCATTCGGCCCCCGGACAGCGAAGGGCAAAGGCGGTTACGACAGAGAAAATCAAAGCGGTTTTTCTCATGGCTGTCCCGGTTCCTTAGAGGATGCTCGGCCTGCCTTCTTCGGCATCCGTATCACTTGCGAACTGTCCTTGGAATTTTTATAAAGGTCGGAAATCTTCTTCTTGAACGCCGGGTGGACGGCCGCCGGCGCGATTTCAAGAAGAGGGACGAGCACGAAGTTCCGCTCGGTCATCCGGGGATGTGGGACAACCAGACTCCCCGTGGCCACTGTCCGGTCTTCCGCCGTGAGGATATCGATGTCGATCGTCCTCGGCCGGTTTTTCCGGGCGGGCCGCCGTCCTAACTCTTTTTCCACATTCTTGATCAGGGCAAGGAGGTCGGGGGGTTCGAGGGCCGTGCTCACCTCGATGACTTGATTATAGAACCAGCGCTGGGCAGCATATCCGACCGGCTGGGTGAGGTAGAGCGAGGAGGAGCGGAGGATCTTCACGCCGCCCTTTTTCAAAGCCGCCAGGGCGCGGGCCAGATAATCCCGCCTGTCGCCGACGTTGCTGCCGAGGCTGAGGAAGTAGCGGATCTTCTTATCTCGCACAAGGATATTTTATCATAGCACCTGCCTAGTCCCTTTTCATAAGCAGATTGGATCAGACGGAATGGACATAATCGAAGTACTTAAGGTCCTCGATCTCAGCCTGGTCCTTCCGGAATTCAGGCGGCGCTTCCTTCTCCAGCCGGCCGGCCAGCCGGCGGGCCTCACGAAGATAAGCCGCCCGAAAAGAGGCCTTTCGGGAAAGGTCGACAGACTGGGTCCGAAAATTATTCTCTAGAGAGAGTTCGGTTTTTTCCTCCCGGAAATCCAGATGGCGCCACTCCCCTGTCTTCCAATCAAACGCATAATCCCGGAGGAATAAATGTCCCTTTCTTGCCGCGAAATCGATCGCTTTCGCCAGGAAATCAATATCCCCTTTGTCAAAGGTGTAGTGGATATTGATGCGCACCCAGCCGGGCTTGATCCCCTGATATCCCCGGCTGATCAACGACCGGAAACGCTCCGACCTCTTGGCGTCTATGCCGAGGAGGCGGTGTCCATAAGGACCCGCGCAACTGCACCCCGCCCTAGACTGGAGGCCGAACAGATCATTGAGGACTTTCGTGACCAGCTTGGGATGGAGGATCTTGCCCTCGTGCGCAATGTTGAAAGAGACGATCGGAGTGAGGTCGGGAGCGGCGTAGCGGCCGACCAGCCGGATATTCGGGATCTTCCGCAGCCTCTTGAGGAAGGCCGCCAGGTTTCCCCTCTCGATTTTCTCGATCTCGGCCGCCCCGATTTTTTGCTTGACTTCCATGGCCAGGGCGGCCTTGATGGTCTGGAGGATGGGCGGGGTCCCGGCCGTCTCCCGGGTTTCGATGTCTTCGGCATAATCATGGGTGCTGAAGCCGACGTAGACGACCGTTCCTCCTCCGGCCGTCGTCGGAGGAAGGTCCTTTCTGTAGAGATGCTCGCGGATCACCAGGATCCC
>Ga0315295_10005124_pt1 | contig 11202 bp, 22 predicted proteins | sample YL17G14_0_MG_FD_204453 | JGI IMG/M metagenome (GOLD analysis project Ga0315295, IMG submission 204453) | Sediment microbial communities from Yellowstone Lake, YNP, Wyoming, USA - YL17G14_0 | ecosystem: Environmental > Aquatic > Freshwater > Lake > Sediment | place: USA: Wyoming | collected...
ATAATTTTCAGTTGGTTTATAATCTTCTTTTGAAGTTATACAACTGCACACGAAGAAAGACGCAATTATTAAAAATATAAATAAGAGGCACGCTGGTGGTGTCATGGATGCTCCTTTGTCTGCTGGCGGAATTCTTTTAATTTTTCTATAACACCGAGATAAGAACCCACAACATTTCTCTTTGAAATTAACCATCGTTCAAAGTCATCCAGCACGTCGCTTGATGCGCTGGTGTACGGACGGGCACGCTCCATGATACCATAAATAGTACGCATATCTTCTGGATGGGATAGTATGTAATTTCTATCAGAGTCCGTGATGATGTATTCTTGCGGTGCCGGTTTCATGGACATACATATCCTTGTAACCAGTACCCACACAGACAGCCAATGAAAAACATCAGAAACCCAAATGCAGCAAACGCGGTCTTTTTCCAGAACCATTCGAGTTCGATAACCATCATCTTTCTTAACATTTCTCGATACTGTGTCATGGGTGCCTCCTCTGCTGGCGGAGTTCTGCAAACTTCTCCAACATATCTCCGGTTCTGAATAACCACCCCTTTGGGTTTTCTGCTCTTGACATAGCATCTCTTACCCAATTTTCCAATTCGTCTAGCATGGTATCACTCCCCGCGCCGGTGTAGGGACGGGCTTGTGCTGCAACTTGTTCACATGCAAACGATTGGGATGCAAAGAATTTCAACATCTTATCCGTGATGATGTATTCCTTTTCCGGCTTTCTGCTTGTAGTTATAACATCCATTTCACCCATATCATTCACGCTCCTTCGTCTGGCGGAGTTTTAATATCACTTCTGAATTACGTAATATTTTTAACTTACCTATTGATGAAATAAAATAATATTTTCCACACGATTGACAATGATATAATCTATGACGGATTTTATCAAGCATGTATTTGCATTTTTTACATTCAAACGGCTGCGGTGCTGGTGTCATGGAATTACACCTTTCATAACCAAAATAATTATTGAAGCAATCGCCCCAAGTGCTAACATAACTCCAAAATATTGCTTATCGCTCATCGCCGGTCATCCTCCTTTGTCTGCTGGCGGAGTTCTGCAATCATATGCTCCAAATCATCCCCCAAAAAGAAATATGGATATTGTTCAAATCTTTTGTGGGATTGTATCCTTTTCAACAATTTATCCAGCACGGCATCACTCCCCGCGCCGGTGTAGGGGCGGGCTTGTGCTGCAACTTGTTCACATGCAAACGATTGGGATGCAAAGAATTTCAACATCTTATCCGTGATGATGTATTCCTTTTGCGCTGGTGGCGTCATGATCGCATCAACTGCCCATGGTCTGATATCTGCATTATACTCCAGAAAGACCACCCTAAACCTATCACAGTTACAACACATGTAGTAATATGGACTGCCACTAACGAGGGATTGTTTGCGGTCGCAAAAATGGATATTGCCCCCATAATTAGCAATATTACCCCCCCATACATTTCAATATTAAATCGCATCTTTTTATTCATCGCGGATCACGCTCCGTCTTCTGCTGGCAGAGTTCTTCCCTTAATTTCCGTTGTCGTTCCTCTTCCAGTTCGTGTGCCTCTTTCTGAAATCGTGTTTTACATGGACACCATCTGTAATCTTGCGGTGCCGGTGTCATGGTCTCTCCTGCCCACAACATTCACAATATTTTTTTACCCACACGGCATTATTTAATTTACAGGTTATGGGTGGTTCGTGCATCTCTCCTATAGGATCGATATACACACATGCTCCGTTTGATTCTCCTTTTCCGTTCTTACATTCAAAACACAACCATTCCGTCATCCCTGCTCACGCTCCTTCTTCTGGCGAAGTTCTCTGATAAATTCTTGAAGTTCGCACAGTTCGTCCCAATTTTCTGCATGTGCATCAATCATCTCAACAAGTCTATCCAGCACCGCTTCGCTCCCCGCGCTGGTGTGGTTGTTGACTCGATAATAGGGATCGTGTTTTTCCCTGTGTTTTATTTCATCAAGAACTTCACTCCATGTTGTGAAAGTTACCGCCCTGTCATCAATATAATAATCGGCAACGGGTTTACTTGGGTTGATTTCCGGGGGTTGGTTTGGATTCTGATTGATGTAATCATACGGGATTCCGTTCTTTGAGCAGGCGTCGGCTATGATGTCAACCTGCGCTCTTGTTGTCCAGATCATTATTTTGAAACCCATCTCCTGTAAGGCAAGCAGGGTTTCTTTTGCTCCTGAGATTGGTTCTCCTACGTGGTAATGTCCCTGCCACGATTCGTGAGTGAAAAGCACTTTATCAAAATCAACGGCAATTGTCGGGATGTGCATCTCCCTATATCTACATTCACCCTCTTTTATGAATCTACATGCGGGATCGCAGTGTGGATAGGGTTGTGGCTCTGTCATGGTCGCACCACCTTGTAATCTCCTACCCACTCCCCTTTATAGAAAATATCATGATCCCCCGCATGCATATCATCTGCCAATTCCCTGAGGATATTACAACTATCCCCGATGGTTATAACTTTATCAAGGTCAATTGTTACAACGAATTTGCTCATTACTGCTCACGCCCCTTCTTCTGCGACCGGAGTTCTCTAATTTTCTCCTCAATTTCCATTCTTGTCCTTTTTGCACCACACATCATATTTTCTTTAAGATACTCCGGTAACCATTTGAGAAATTCATCCAGCACCGCTTCGCTCCCCGCGTTACTATGACTGGCGCAACCAACTATACTTGTAAAATTCGATTGGTAACTCCATATTCTTTGTTTTGTCTTTAAACAAACACGAAAATATTCACAATTTCCTATCTTGTCTGATTTTGTGTTTCCACACGTTTCACATCTCAATGGATGCGGTTCTCCCTTCACTGTCATCATCCAAATCGCGTTCCCCTTGATTTCGGGCGTGATTCCCGCTCTCTTGCTTTATCTGCCGCTTCTTCTAACGACTCGTTGTCGTACCGATTGTTGCACGGTGATGGTGAGGGGTTCGCGTTGGTTTTACCCAGCACGTCGCTTGATGCGCTCGAAGGTGTAACCTTCTCACCATCTCGTCCCTTATGGGACTCGCTGCTGTGGCTAGCACAACCAACCCGCCTCATAATGTAAGGGATAAATCTCACAAGAAATTTTTCTTCGAATCTAGCTGGGCAATCTGTATCATTGCATGTTTCACATCTCAATGGATGCGGCTCTGCGATCATTCGTCACCACTTCCATCATCATCTAAATCGTCGGGAAAATCGTCCTCATCGGTATTTTCCCATCCCCATTCAAAATCTAATTCTTTGGTCATGATCGCACCCACGGTTTTTGCCTATTCGAATACCAACAAATTGCAATTGATAGAAACGGCAATTTGAGAAATTTAAGATAAAATCCGGTATTTGGTCGTTCCGGATTGATTGCTACAAATTCGTAAAGTTTGATTAGTTTCATCCGTTCCTCCGTCCCCTCTTCTGTAGTTCTTTTTCATACGAGCATTGGGTACACCACATCGGTTGTCCGTCATCGGGTGCGATTAAAGTTTCCCCGCAACTATGGCATTTTGCCAGTCCCCGCCGCGGATGCTGCTCTGTCATGTCCAACACCACTTGTGCCCGCATTTTGGATTCAAACAACGGAAATATTCTCCCCCTCCATTATAATTAAAATCGCGCACCCCGGTGCTTTCTCCTTGTTTCCCGCATTTCGGGCAAATAGGATAATGTGGCTCTGTCGTGGTCGCACCTTGGGGCATCTCATCTGGATAACATTTTCCAGAGTTTAATGAGGTTCTTCCAATTCTTTCATCCTTTCTCATGCGCTCGCTCCCTCTGCTGCTGGCGTTCCCATTCTTCAATCTCTCGATATGCCATAAGGATGCCTTTTCGTAATTGAGATGGATTTTGAGAATCTAGCACTTCCATTTTGGCAATTCTTTTATTCAGCATTTTTCCCAATTTGTCCAGCACCGCTTCGCTTTCTCCCTTTGCGGCACGGGAACGAATGAAAGCGCCAATCGTAGGAGCATCCGGCATATCGTGGATTAACGCACACTCATAAAATTTGCGGAATTCTTCTGGGGTGATGAGGTAATATTCCGGCTCCGTCATGGTCGCACCTGCAATATTTTACCATTCGCAACTTTCAACCATCGTTTTACCTCAACAATATCTTTTACTGGGACGCACCTCGATTCGCTGGTATTGCACCCCAACCAGCGGGATATTGAAACGCAACCTCTACCCATTCCCTCAACTTTTGCCATCACGGGTTCTTTATATTCTGATATCTTCACCATGATTTCATCTCCGCGTTTTAATTCACATTCTGTCATACTTCTGCCCTTCTTTTAATAGATCGCACATCTTCGGAGGGAACTTCTGATATTGCTCCCGGTATTCAACCGGATAATACCCTTCGTCAATCAGGTTGTTCTTAACGAATACTGGCACCTTAAACATCTCCGCTGCGTCAACAACCTCGTGTATCCATTCTAACGGGGGATTGTTGAATGGTTTCGTTCTCTGCCCGATGATGAGCCAGTCGAGGTGTTCGAGATATTTGTATAACTCTTTTTTTGGGATGTGTTCCATCATCGGTTCGAATGATGCGAAGATGTTCCACCCCCCGCATCCATATGCATATTTTAATGTTCGTAGTGCGTCGATTCGTCCGAGTGCTTTGAACCGGTCAACAGTAACCCCCAACCAAATATGACTATAATAATCCCCCCCTCCGAGGTAATACTTGCCTTCGTCTCCATATAGGATTTTGTGTATCCTTTCCGGGTTCTTTGTCAATATCTGGTAGATGTGCTGTTTGTATACTGACATGGCATCAAAGCATTCAGTTACCCAGTCTGGATTAACAAACCCCCCGAACATGTCCCCCATCGAGTCCATGAAGATCAGTGAAGGGCGTTTTAGTTTTCTCAAGTCGTCGAGCCGTTCCGGATGGAACGTGGGATCAAACTTGTTGGGGAATGCTCTCCTATAGAAACCGTTGTTGGCAATAGTCCACGCATAGCAATAATCACACATTGGTTTCTTTGCGCCCGCTGGCGTGCACCCGCCTGTGATCGGGTTGAGTGTCCCATTCGTCCACTCGATATTGGTATTCAGATTGATTGGCATGGTGTTGTCACCTTTGTCCGGTTCAGCCAGAAACAGCCGGTTACATCTTCTTTTGAGGTATACAGGCATTTCGGATTCTCGCCTGTATTGAACCGGTCGAAATAGAATTCGTCTTTACAACGCAAATGATCAAAGTTTGGACATTCATTTCGTTTCATGTTTTTTTCCTCTTTTTTTCTGTTTTAACCAAGGGCACCAAATCACATTGGATTTCAGAGAGAAGTAGCAGGTTATAGGGTCTTTTCGCCCGTTGGGATCGAATAGTTCGCTGCGTCTCACCCGACTAATACAGTCCCCCTGACTATAATGTGGGCATTCTCTCCGTTTCATCATTGTTTTTTTCTTTCTTCCCATGACGCACACCCTACTTTACTGGTAAAAATACATTGCAGGTGTTCCCCGAGTATGTCGTTTGTAACTTCACACCTGCATACGAAATGCTGCATGAACAACCCCATGGATTTGATTCTTGGGTCTTTTAGCATATCCCCTTCCACGATACGGCGGTTACACGTTTCACACCTTTTTTCGTGCGGTGGTTTAGATTCCAATGTTCACCTTCTGGTAGAGATTCCAGAAATCCCCTTTATAGACTTCCCGATATTCGGTTGCAATCTTGGTATTTGCCGGTTCGTGCACCCCAAACCATTGCGGGCTGAATATAATGTAGTTCCCACGATAGTTCATGATGCATTCCATTTGTTGTTTATATTCCGATAAACCAGATAAGTCCCTATCCGGGTTTGAATGGTGGATTGTCAGTGGGGCAATATACCTGCATGCGCTTGGGTTGCCAAGATAATACGCCGCATTCCCGAAATCCATATACAAGATGGATTCTCCTTTGTCAAGTAGGTATGTCTGTTTTATGAATTGGCTATCGGCTTCAATACCCCCCCATATCCCTTCGTGTCCGCTCGTCCATACCGAACTAGTCACAAGCCAGATGCATAATGTGAACCCCACCACCATCAACACGCCGGTAATATCTGATTTCCCATACCGTGCCGATAAGAATAGCAGGATTGAAATTACCGCCGGGAATACCCAAAGGGAGTAATGATAAATAAAAAATTCTGATTGGATATACGTAAGCGATAATGCAAGCACCCACGCCCCCGTCAGACCCGCCGCCAGAGTGTACTCTTTTGATTTTATATAATCCCAGATAACACACACAAAAGCGATTACACCCATACATAATATTGGAATATACCAGAGAATTTCAAGAGATTCTTTTACCAACCAGTATGTCCGGTCAACGAGACTTAGCCCGTTGGGTTTCACCATTGAAAACCACATGAGATTGTCCGGGACGAAGTTCGGGAACCATACGATACACGAGGCTGTGAATACCACCGCTGCCCCGACTATTCCTTTTATGGCATAGATAGATTTATTCCATTTATCGGTTTTATCGAGCAAACACCACGAGATTAAAATGATTGGGATCATTATCCCCGTCAAACCTTTGAGTAGGAACACCCCCACCATTACAACTCCCGCCGCCATGTTCGCCCATCTGGAGACCGACATGAGCATTGCTAGGACAAGGAACGAGCCAATTATAGCGAAAAATTCACATTCCATTATACAGAACACATGGAGTGTGAACAGCGATAACGCCGATATTAGGAATACTGCATATGCATTTAGATGTTCGCATTTCTTACATACCTCACGCGCCAGATACGCGCACACACACAGGATCACGACGGCAACTGCGGCTTTCGTTCCTATCTGGAACAGCAGTTCGTTGTCCTGTAATGGAGCGAATATCTTATACAGCCCATAAAATATCATTCTGTTGAGGAGCGGTTTTGATTCCCACGCCAGATCAATATTCGATGGGAATGACCCAAAGTAATCCGCTATTTTTGCGACCCCGAAATACACATGAATGTCGTCACTGAACACCCCCATGAGATACGAATATATCGTAATAGGTAAGGTTATTATCGTTAAAACCAGTAGATAAAGATCGTTCTTTTGCGGCAAGTTCATATGTAATCACCTTTCTTATAAATGTCCCAGTTTTCTCCACTATATATCATTCTATATTCTTTGGCGATTTTGCTGTTCGCCGGTTCGTTTGTTCCGAACCATTCTGGTCTGATCACGATATAATCCCCGCGGTAATTCATAATGCATGCCATTTCATCTTTATATGCTTGCGTATTTGTTATTGCCCGGTTTATGTCCGTTGCTAATACCATCGTCGGTGAAGTGGTATGCCTACATGCGGTTGGGTTTCCTAGAAAATATGGGGAATCGTAATCTAAGTAGAGAATTGTTTCACCCCTATCGAGGATATAATTTTGTTTGATTACCCCGGCTTCCATTATTCGTTGGTTATTCGAATCTGTCTGTATTTCACTTCCGCTCGTCCATACCGAACTCATTGCGAACCAGACGCAAAGGGTGATCCCAACAACCACCAGTACTCCAGTAAGGTTGTTATTCCTATAATGTATTGAAAGAAATAACAGGATTGAGATTATCGATGGAACAATCCAAAGTGTGAAGTGATTGGCGATGAATTCCCCTTGGATCATCACGTTGACTGTTGCTAATACCCAAAGGGTTATCACAGAAGTTACCATAAGATATTTTTTTGACCGAATATAACCCCAGATAATGTATACGGACGCGATCACTCCCATACATACTATCGGGATATACCAAAGGGGCAATGATGACGCTATTATAAGCCAATACGTTCGGACAACAAGACTATTCTGGGGGACATTTACTATCTCAAATGAATATAGAATATCCGGTATGAAGTTTGGGAACCATAGATACCACGATATTGCGAAAGCCACCACGGAAGTGATCATCCCCCATAGGGCATATTTTAGTTTTTTTAATACGTTCTCTTTATCGAGCAGGAAACATGAGATTAATACGACCGGGATCATCATACCGGTTAAACCTTTGACAAGGAACGTCCCCGCCAGTATAACTCCTGCTGCCCCGTTCGCCCATTTTGAGTCTGATAAGAGTAATCCTATTGAAAATATCGCACCTAATGCTGCAAAAAATTCGGCTTCCAAAATACAACCCGCATGAAGTGTGAAAAAAGATAGTGCGGATACCAAGAATACTGCATATACATTGAGGTGCTCACACTTCCGGCAAATCATCCATGCGAAATACGCGCACACGCATAGGATCACGATGGCAACCGCGGCTTTTGTTCCTATCTGGAACATAAAATAGTTATTTTTTAAAGGCTCAAATAGTTTATAAAGCCCATAAAATACCATGCGGTTGATGATGGGTCTTGATTCCCACGACATATCGACATTTGACGGGAACGCCCCATAAAAATCAACTAGTTTCGCAGCCCCAAAAAAGTTATGTGTGTTGACTGTGAACCCCACCATAAGATATGAGTAGATTGTAATGGGGAGAGTTACAATCGTTAAAACCAATAAGTATAGATCATTCTTTTGGGGTAGGTTCATCTTCATCATCCGTAATCAACTCGATGACCTTTACTCTGCCCTCGTCCTTCCCCCCATCTGCATATGCAAAATATTCACATTCCTTTGCGAGACAGTCGTAGCAAATCCTCCGCGTGCAGAAATTCGGCGGATTGGGTCTTTTGATATTCGGATCGTAGTCCGGGTTCGGGAGTTTCTTGGTCTTGAATTCCCCGTCGTTTTTGTCCAGATCCAAGAGTTCGTAAGTATATTTGCTGTGCTTACTGTTATAATCAGTATTGATCATGCAATACCCTTCGATGACGATGTATGTCCAGTAGTTTAAATCCTTCACGTTAAATTCCTCCGATTTTGCCCTTTTATTATTATCTTAAAACGACTTATGTTTATTCATCTTATAACTCCATTTCGCTGATCACGTATTGTTGACCATGAGAGGTTTCCGTTATGATCCTCTGCAAATATTCTCCGATAATTCCCATAGAGGTTAATATTGCGCCACCTATAAAACAAATCGCTACCATCAAGGAATTCCAACCCATAACCCCATATGACGGATCAGCTATTTTCCGAATAACAATCCATACACCCAACAAAATACTAACAGCACTTACTAGAAACCCACATAATGCAACAAGAACCAATGGCAACGAGGAATAGTTGAGAATAAGGTTTAACGAGTACTTCAGATATTTTATCAGACCGTAATTTGATTCTCCTTTTTCCCTCTTGTGGTGGGCGACCTCTATACTAGAGATTTTGTTGAGGGGTGCAGATTTTATTGCCATCGCTGGCAGAAAGGGATATGAGCTTTTTATGGAGATCATGTTCTGGATGGTTTCTCTCTTGTAAATAACAAAACTTGAAAAGAACAACTCGTCCGGGGCTTCTAAAATATTATGGACAAGTTTTTGGTAAATCTGACTTAGATAATTTTCAATAAAACTACCGTGCTGCGGGATGTAACTCCCATATACAATAGAATACCCCCGGTTGATCTTTGAGATTAATTTCGGGATCTCTTCCGGGGGGTGCTGGAGATCATCATCCAAGGTGATGATAAATCTTCCAGCGCAGTTATTAAGACCGGCTAATATTGCGTTATGTTGTCCGAAATTTCTTATAAGGCGGATTATCTTTGTTTTTGGATTGTCAGAACGAATTTTTTTCAGGATATCCCAACTTCTGTCGTTGCTGTAATCATCTATCAGTATGATCTCGAAAGATGATGATATTTTATTAAAAACCCATTCGATACGGGTGACCAACGCTTCAACGGTGTTTTCGGCATTATAGACCGGTATGATGATTGAATATTCTATTTTCATTTGTTCCATGATACCCCATTAGTCGATTTTTTTTCTGATAGGACAAATATCCGTTGTGTGCCATAATCGCCGAAATTCGGGATAGTTGAGCTCATCCGGTTGATTTCACTCAAATATTCCATTGTTGAATCCTTATTTACCTTTTTCATCCACGGGTGGAAAACTCTGGAGAGAATGTAATAAGAACTGGAATAGTCGTCATCAATTTCGACATTGAAATTGGAATATATATGTTTTATAACTTTTTCACTAAGGTATTTGTTATGCCATGGTTGTTTTAATCCTTCAAGTCCGAATTCTTTTCTTAGCCGATTTAACCTCAACCAGTTTTCTTCTACGGCTTCTGATAGAATAATTCTGCCATTTTCGTTCAGCAATTTCTTTATATTGTCAATGGCGATGATTTGGTCTTTTTCTCCGGTGAGATTTATAAGAACCCTCTTGATCAGAACTATATCAAATCTTTTTTTGGGAAAAGTGTGCATATCCAGAATGTTTCCTACCCTGAATTCCGTCCTGCTTTTAAATTTTGATTTTTTCAAATTCGTTTGTGCCTCTGCAATCAACTTGTCTGAAAAATCCATACCGAAGATTTTTATTCCACGATATATCGACAGTAATTTGAAATCGCAATACCCGTTATTACAGCCTATATCACAAATGCTCTCGTTTCCTTTTATATACCGACAAATCTCGTTTATTTCCTTCTGGAGCATATAGAAATCTTCCCATGAAGATTTATACGAACTTTCGTTCGATGAGAGCCCGTCCCAATGCTTTTTTATATCCTTATAGTCTGTCATTCGGCATCCCCGAAAATATGCTTTCGAGATTCTTTTTAATAAAGTCCCATTCCTCGTTTGTTATTCCTGCATACATGGGTAACCTCAATAACCTCCAACTCAGATCCTCGGTCACTGGTAAATCCCCGACCTTATTACCAAGCTCTCGCCCAAAAGGAGATGAATGAAGGGGGATATAATGGAAAACCGCCGAAACCCCCCTCTTTTTTAATGCATTCATTATATGATCCCTGATTTGTTCATCCCGAAACAAGATATAGAACAAATGCGCGTTGTGCTCCGCATATCCGGGGATCGTTGGTAAACGTATCTTTCCCGCTTCTGCATATGGTTTCAGGGTGAGATAGTAATTATTCCAGAGATCTGTTCTCATGCTCTGGATTTCATCCAACTTTTCCAGTTGGGCATAGAGAAATGCCGCCAATAAATCGCTCGGTAGATAACTTGATCCAATATCCACCCACGTATATTTGTCAACTTCACCCCGGATAAACTTGTTC
>Ga0315295_10005127_pt1 | contig 11197 bp, 9 predicted proteins | sample YL17G14_0_MG_FD_204453 | JGI IMG/M metagenome (GOLD analysis project Ga0315295, IMG submission 204453) | Sediment microbial communities from Yellowstone Lake, YNP, Wyoming, USA - YL17G14_0 | ecosystem: Environmental > Aquatic > Freshwater > Lake > Sediment | place: USA: Wyoming | collected...
TATTCATATCTCTTATCGACATTACCCTTTCGGGTTTTAATCCCGTTAATTATGTTGCTTGATTATACTAAAGTTAATTCAGAGACTCCAATGCATAGATATCGTCATTTCACTGCTTTTCTTGACCTGAACGTCTTCAGCGTTTCCTGCGACCTGTCGTCCTGTGCCATGAAACGCGGAACGCGTCTTCTCCTCCTTCCCCCCAGGCATATCGCCAGGGTCATCCTCTCATGATCGATGCTTACCGGAAACGGTCGATCAAAACATCGCCCTGCACTTGATCTCCGCCCTTGGGTCAACAGGCCCGTACCGTTCCTCCCGGTTCTCCACCTCTACCCTTATCGCATCCGCACGGCAACAGGCCTCGCAACTCAGGCAGCCTATGCAGTTCTCCTCGTTGACCACCCGGGGGAGGCCGTCGTCTCCCCTATCGTATACCGGGAACTCCGTGCTTCTCACCTGAGGACATACGTCGATGCATTCAAGGCAGCCGATGCATCTCTCGCGGTCTATCCTTATCAGTGGTTCCGCCGTCTCAAAACCTTCCACCATCGCCTCTTTCCACTATTTCCCACCACCTACGTCAATGGACCCCACACGGGATGCAGGGTGCGTAAGCCCGTATGGCCGTCTCCAACATGATAGTCGCTCTTTCCCCCGTCTCCGCGCCTCCCAGGGCCGCGCGCGCGCTCTCCAGCAGTGACCTTTCCAGGGCCTTCAGGTTGAACTGCAGCGGTGCGGTTATGCCTAGCTGTTTCACCGTACCATTATCGCCGAGCACCAGGTTGTAAAGGAGCGTCCCCTCGGGGGCCTCCACCGTCCCCACGCCACGCCCGGCGGCGGGCTTGAGCGCTTGCCGCATCCTCTCCCCCGCAGGCTGGTTGAGGATTTCTATCATCTTCTCCCAGGCGTGGATCATCTCCAGTATCCTGGCCACATGGCTGATCATGCTGCGGTGCAGCGGGAATCCCCACTGCGCCTTGACCTCCTCCAACTCCTCGTCCGCCTGTGGGGTCCCGTAATGCCCATTGACGTTCAGACGAGCCAACGGCCCCACCCTTACTTCCCCCACGCCGGACAGTTCGGCGCTCCGGATATGGGAATGGTGCGAGTTGCTCTCCTCCAGTCGTTCGGCGGCCTCCTCCGGGGTAAGGACAGCCAGGCTTTCCCCTGCGGCGTTGATGGCCGCCAATGACGACCCCGTTATGACCAACCCGCTCTCCCCCTTGAGGGAAAAGTAGGACGTCGGGTCGGTTCCCAGGGTGTTCACGGCCTCCTCGTTTCTGCGCATGAGGAGCTTTATCAGGCGGCCGGTCTCTATCAACAGGGGCTTGGCCTCATCGAGCTTATCGATCAACGACCTTCTTCTGTCCCCGGTTATGCCCTGTGCCGCTCCTGCGGGAAGAAAGTTGACCGGGTGCACCGCTTTACCGCCCGCCTCTTCCAGCACGTAAGTGCCCAGGGATTTCAAAGCCATTAGCCTCTTTATCACTTCCTCGTCCACGCGATTGATGCTGATGATGTTGCGCAATCCGGGATCAGATGACGGGAAGAGCAGGTCGGGAAGGCTGTGCACGGTGAGCGATACGGCATGCCGCTCGAACAGCTGCCCCCACATGGCCAGCTCGCGCAGCCGCTGTGCTTCCTCCGGCGGTTCCACGCCCAGGGCCCTCTCCACCGCCATCGCCGCAGCGATCTGGTGGAAGAGGGAGTCGCCGCCACAGACGCGGGATACGATGGCAAGGAGGTTCTCGATGTGCGAACCCCTGGCTATCTGGTCGAAGCCGCGGTAGCCGAAGGCCTGGAAGCGTGCCTCACGCGGGCTACCCGCCTCGTCCAGCAGCACCCTTATGCTGGCGTTGCCGTTGATCCGGGTCACCGGGTCGATCGTTATTTCCGTCATGCTATCACCACTGCGTCTCGCTCATTTGCGTTCCTGCGCTAACGTTCCTCCAAGTCACCCAGGCGATACAAGAATGGCGAGGTGCCCCCGGGCCTGCGTCGGCGCAGCAGGGGCTCCGCCATACAGTATTTATAGAAGGAGTGGGCGGGGTCACCGACAGCTTCCTGCACGTCGCGGGGCTTCTGTCCCGTAGCCCTGGTCAAACGCCTCAGCGTCTCTGACTGCAGGTCTTGTTCCGGGTATTCCAGCACCGCGTCGCTGGGACCCCTGCAACCCCCGCACGGTACCCCGATCTCGCTGGGACACCTCGCACCGCAGCCGTCCCTGGTCAGGGGGCCCATGCATATGTACCCCTGTTCCAGCAGGCACCTGCCGGCGACCGGCGCTGCATCCGTCGTCCTGCGTGGACCCGGTTGTGGAAGCGGGATGCCGGAAACCCGGCATTGCGAGCAAACGCTCGAGCCCTCGCGTGAGGGCAGTGTCCCGGAGAGGGCGAATTCCAGGAAGGATTTGAGCAACCCGGTCGGGGGAGGACAACCCGGCAGAAATGCGTCCACCCGGACGTAGGAATCCAGGGGGAGTATGCGCCTGACGCCCTGGGGGGCCCCATCGATGGAGGCGCCGTCCCCGAAACGGCGCCGCAGGAGCTTCTTCTCTGAGAACATGTCCGCCAGTCCCTGTACCCCGCCGTGACCGGCACAGGTGCCCAGGGCGATTAGCTGCCCGGCTTTTTGCCGCGCCTCCTTGGCCTTGCGGAAGTCCTCTCCGTTCCTGACCGTACCCTCCACCAGCACCATGTCCACCTCGGGCAGTTGTTTCTGGTCGACGACGAATGGCGCATAGGATACGTTGTTCTCACTGATAAAGGAGAAGAGATAGTCCTCCAGGCTGAGGAAGACCATCTGGCATCCGAGGCAGGAACTCAGGGACACTATGGCTACCCGCATCACTCACTCCAGCGCCGTCACCAGCATGACAAGGCAGGCCCCGGGGCCCATATGCTCCGTGTGTAGGTCCACCTTGCGTCCGAATATCTTCTGCAACATGCCCGCCGCGTAGCCATGCACCGTCTGGCAGGCCACGCCCCCCAGCTTCACTCCCGCCGCCAGGCAGGAAGCACGCACGGGGCACTCCTCGAAGAGGAGACGGACAAACATCTCCTCCACCTCGTAGATCCAGAACTCATCATCTTCCTTATTCTTCCATAGAGTTACTTTCCACACCTCTTCCATGCCCGGGAAGACCCACTTTAAAGCGCGCTCGATATCGTCGGTGTTGTCGTAGGCGGCCGCTTCCTTCAGCCCCAGGTCCTTGCCGGCGAAGTACATCAACTGGGGAGCGGACCTCCCGGTCACCTCCTCGCCGGCCTGGTTCAGCACGCCCAGGGCCTCTGAGATCGCACGCAGGCGATCCCTTAAGACCTCGGTCTCCTCAGCCATCTCAGGAAATACCTCTCTATATTATTGTCGTGGTCGCTTACCGTGATAACGGTCGAATCGGCCGAGGCCTTGAATGAGCTGGCAGCCGGTTTTTGGGGGCATCCTTTTCCTCAGCCGTCTTCCATCTCCCTCTTCCAAGTGATATTTCGACCATTTCCTATTAAACATGAACAGCAGGCTGCAGGCTATAGGTGCAGGTCATGAGAACCCGGGGCTTTCGGTTCGCAGCCTGCGGCTTGCTGAGAGCCCGGGGACGTTGTTTTTCTCGCAAGGAAGATCGGGGCCGGCAAGGAATCCCTCTCAAGATGCAGGTCAACGTGGGTCTATTTCTGGACCTCTTCTTTGACACGCAGGAACTCGCTGTAGTCCGCGGTGAAGAAGTGCCCCCCGTCGCCCGTGGCCACATAGTAGAGATAATCAACGTCCGCGGGGTTGAGGGCGGCCTCGATACTTGCCAGCCCCGGGCTGCAGATGGGAGCCGGTGGCAGCCCCTTGTGCAGATAGGTGTTGTAGGGGGACGGGGTCTCGAGGTCGTCGTAGGTCAGCACGTCTTTCCACTCGGGCAGCGCATACTGGACGGTCGCGTCGATCTGCAGGAGCATGTCCATGCGCAGGCGGTTAAAGATCACCGCCGCCACCAGGGGTCTCTCTTCATCCAACACGGCCTCGCGTTCGATGAGGGATGCTGCGATCACCGCCTGGTATGGGGACATCCCCAACTCGCTTGCCTGCGACCAGTCCAGGTTTGACGTCTCGGCGTCAAACTGGCCGAGGAGCACCTCCACCACCTCCCGCGCCGGCGCGTCGGCCGTCAGGTCGTAGGTCTTGGGGAAGAGAAAGCCCTCCAGGTTATCCTGATTTTCCCGGGGGATGAGTTCTACGGCGTAATCCCCGCTCGTTGCGGCGGCCATGAATTCTTCCGCGCTGACCTCCATCGCCTGCGATACCCTGCCTGCGGTCTGCTCCACCGTCAGCCCCTCGGGAACGGTCAGACGCACCTGGTAGTTGGGCCCCGCCTCCAGCATGGCGAAAACCTCCCCGTAGTGCATACCGGTATAGAAGACGTAGCTGCCGGGCTTGAAGTCCCCCTGCCTTCCCTGCAGCCAGGATAGGAAACGGAATAGGGTGGCGGAGGTGATCACCTCGCTGGCGTGGAGTTTGGCGGCTATCTGGGCTGCGGACTCCCCCTCCCCGACGACCACTCGCACCGGCTCATCTCCCCGCGATGGATAGAAGTAGTGGGCAAAGAGGGCTATGAACATGAGGAGCAGCGCTACCAGGCCGCATATGATGCCGATGATAAGCCATTTTCTCCGGTCTTTGCCGCCATTGTTCATATCAGACGCCGTTCCATCCCTCTCTATCGTTTCCGCGACCGCTATACTCGAGGTATGCTTGCAGGATTATCGCCGCGGCCTCAGCGTCGACCTTCCTTCCCTTGAGGGAACGCCCCGCCTCCTGCAGTCTTCTCTCGGCCTCCAGCGTGGAGAAGCGCTCGTCCCAGAGCACCACCCGGACCTCCTCTAATTCCTGGATTGCCCGGGCGTATTCGCGCGAGTAGCGCGCCTGCTCACCTTCACGCCCCCGTGGGGTGAGCGGCAGTCCCACCACGACAACATCAACTCCCTCGCGGATTTTCCCCTCCACGTATTCGCACAGCCCGGAGGGGTCTAGATCCTGCAGGACCTCGAGGGGGGCAGCGGTGATCCCGAGGGGATCGGAGATGGCCACACCTATGCGGCGGCCACCGATGTCCAGGCCCAGGCTACGCATGGCCTGCTTCCAGGCTCGACTTCACTTCTTCCACCATGACCGCCAGGGCTTCGGAGATGTGCGAGGTGTCGGAGCCTCCCCCGACGGCCATGTCCGGCCGGCCTCCACCGCCTCCACCTAGAAGACGCCCCGCCTTCCTCACCAGTTCCACGGCGTCCAGGCCGGCGCCGACCATTTCCTTGGACAGGGCCACGACCATGTTCGCTTTATCGCCATGGGCGGCGGCGATACCCACCACCCCGGCCGCGTGCCTGGCCAGGGCGCGTTCGGCGAGCTCCCGCAGGTCCTGGGCACCGAGACCATCAACGGCGGCGGTGAGGACTTTCACGCCCCCGGGCGCCTCGCTCTCGCCCCACTCGATACCGCTGTCTGCAAGGGAGGCGACTTCCTCCCGCCCTCGTTTCTTGACGTCGGACTCCAGCTCCTTAACTCGCTGCATCATACGGTCTACCCGATCCGGGAGATCGCCCACCTCCACCTTCAGCGTTGAGGCCATGCCTTCCAGCATCTCCTGGCGGTGTTGGAAGTATGCGTAGGCTTCCATCCCCGTCAACGCCTCGACCCTGCGCATGTTGGCCCCTATACCGCCCTCGCTCACCAGCACCAGGAGGCCGATCTCTCCCGTCCTCCCTACGTGCGTTCCGCCGCATAGCTCGCGGCTTATCTCGTCCACTTCCACCACCCGTACGTAGTCCTCGTACTTCTCCCCGAAGAGGGCTACGGCGTTGATGCTGGTCGCGTAGTCGTAGGTTGTCACGTATGCACGCACTGGCAGGTCCTCGATGACTTTGCGGTTGGAGAGTTCCTCGATCCGCGTCAGCTCCTGCCTGGAGAGGGGCTGGAAGTGAGTGAAGTCGAAACGCAGCCGCCGCTGGTCTACCCGGGAACCCGCCTGCTTCGCGTGGTCTCCGAGTACCTGCCTGAGAGCCCAATGGACGATATGGGTGGCGGTGTGGTTGCGGCGGATGGCATTGCGCCTCTCGGCGTCCACCTCCGCTTCCACCGTCTCCCCCGTCTTGAACTCGCCGCGCTTTATACGGCAACGGTGGGAGATAAGGCCTTGGGTGGGACGTAAAGCCTCTACGACTTCGGCTTCACCGCTGGGAGATGATATCGTGCCGGTGTCCCCCACCTGTCCACCCATCTCCCCATAGAACGGGGTATGGTCGAGGAACACCTCCACCTCCTCCCCTTCTGCGGCCGCCGCCGCGGCGTGGCCGTCCTTGACTATTGCCACCAAGCAAGCCTTGCCGCTCACGGTCTCGTAGCCCGTGAAACGGCTCTCGCCGTAGTTGTCCAGGATCTCCGAGTATATCTCCTGTACCTGGGACGCGTACCCTTCCTCTACCCTGGCCGCCCTGGCCCTTTCCTTTTGCTTTTCCATGAGCGCCGCGAACCTCGTCTCGTCGAGGTCCATGCCGTGTTCGCGGGCGAGCTCCCGGGTGAGCTCCAGGGGGAATCCCAGGGTGTCGTGGAGATGGAAGACCACGTCGCCGGGGAGGACGTCACCCCCCTTGCTTTTCAACCCGGTCACCGCCTCCTCCAGATAGACCAGCCCGGTGCGTAGGGTCTGAGAGAAGCGCTCCTCCTCGCTGCGTATGATCGAGGTTATGAACGCTTTGCTCTGCTTGAGGTCCGGATAAGCGTCGCCCATGGTCTCCACCACCACCTCCACCATACGGGGGAGAAAGATGCCGCTGATGCCCAAGAGCCTGCCGTGCCTCACCGCCCGCCGGATAAGCCTGCGCAGGATGTAGCCGCGGTCCTCGTTGGAGGGGAGCACGCCGTCGCCGACCAGGAAGGAGACCGCACGGGAGTGGTCGGCCACGATCTTCAGCGAGATGTCGCTGTCCTCCGCATGTCCGTAACCCACGCTGCAGAGGTCAGCAGCGGTCTGCAGTACCGCTGCCATGGTATCGGTCTCGAAGTTGTTGGGTACGCCCTGGAGCACCGAAGCCAGCCGCTCCAGGCCCAGGCCGGTGTCGATGTTCTTGGACGGCAGAGGGTGCAGCTCACCTCTTTCATCGCGGTGGTACTGCATGAAGACCAGGTTCCAGAGCTCGAGGTAGCGGTCGCAATCGCATCCCACCCTGCAACCGGGCTCGCCGCAGCCGTAAGCTTCGCCCTGGTCGTAGAGGATCTCCGAGCACGGCCCGCACGGCCCGGTGGTCCCCATGTCCCAGAAATTGTCCTCCACCCCCAGCCGCACCAGGCGCTCCTCGGGGATGCCCGCCGCGTCCCTCCAGATGTCATATGCCTCGTCGTCCTCCTCGAAAACGGAGCAGTACATGCGTTCCGGGTCCAGGCCCATGTCGACGGTGAGAAACTCCCATCCCCACGGGATAGCCTCCTCCTTGTAGTAATCGCCGAAGCTGAAGTTCCCGAGCATCTCGAAGAAGGTCAGGTGGCGGGCGGTGTGGCCCACTTTCTCGATATCCGTAGTACGGACGCACTTCTGGCAGGTGGCTGCACGGGTGAACTCCGGTTTGACGCTCCCCAGGAAGTATGGTTTGAACTGCACCATGCCGGCATTGGTGACCAAGAGGGTCGGGTCGTCGGGTATGAGGGAAGAGCTCTTGACCATGCGGTGTTCCCTGCGCTGGAAATACTCCAGGAACCTGGCCCTTATCTCCTCGCTTTTCAAAGCTTCTCCTCCCTCATGGTGTAAAGGATCCCGTTTTCCATCTGCCCTAGCGGCACCGGGATCATCGCCGCGTTCCGTTCGCCGCCCGGCTCCGCTTTTCCTCTCTCTCCATTCAACAGGCGGTCTCACATAAAGTCTATCATCCGCATCAGGTTATGAACTCGGGTAATCAAAAAGAGCTCCGGTTACGGCGGAACCCCTGACTTCGAAGGCGGCATACCTGCCGCCGCGGTTAGTCCCGTTCCCTCTCCTCCCCGGGCTCTATCCTCTCTTTCCCGGCTGATGCGAATCCCAGGGCTCTCTGCACGCCCAACCCCAGGCTGAGCACCCTTACAAGGGGCGAGGTGACCAGCGATTGCGCTGCCTGGGTCATGGAATTGGCGCGCGTCGCCAGCTTCTCCGTCGACTTGAGCACGCCGTCCACGTAGCCCATCTCGTTGTTGATATGATCGATGGTGGTCTGGAGCCTGCCCATGAGCGGCACGGTCTCCTTGCGGATATCATCGAGTATGTTGTTGGTGATGGCCATAGTGCGTGACAGCTTGAGCACTACGATGATCAGGGCCAGCATCAACAGGGCGAAAGATATAGCGCATATGAGCGCCGCCACGCCTCCCACCTCTGTGCCTCCCTCCTACTCTTCGCCGGCCTCCGTGCCGCTCCTTGACAGGTAATCCTCGATGGCCGACCGGATACCATCCGCCGCCAGGTTGGAGCAGTGCAGCTTCTCCTCCGGCAGCCCGTCCAGGGCATCGGCGACCTGCTGATCCGTTATGCGCATGGCCTCCTTCAGGGTCTTGCCCTTGACCATCTCCGTGCCCATGCTGCCGGAGGCCACCGCCGCTCCGCATCCGAAGGTCTTGTACTTCACGTCCGCCAGGCGGCCGTCCACCACCTTTATATATACCTCCATCATGTCCCCACAGACCGGGCTGCCGACCTTGCCCATGCCGTCATGATCGGGGATCTCTCCCACGTTGCGGGGGTTCTGAAAATGCTCGATCACCTTGTCAGAATACATACGTTTTTCTCCTGTATGTGCTGGTTTTTCAACGTTTTCGAGGATAGCACCCGCTCTTCCGGAGTGTCAAATAGTGGGGTCGTGTCTTCGATCTTCGGTTCTTCCAATAAATAAGCGCTGCTCGACGGGAAAATACGAAATCGAAGATCGAAGACACGACCCCCTATCGTCCCTTCCTGCGCCTCCACTCCTCCGCTATCTTTTCCTCCTCGCCCCCATCGCCCGGCCTGTAATATTCGCGGTCCTTTATCCCCTCTGGAAGATACTGCTGGTGGACGTAATTGCCCGGATAATCATGAGGATAGAGATACCCGGCCCCATGCCCCAGGGCCTTGGCCCCGCGGTAATGCGAATCGCGCAGGTGGGCCGGGACCGCTGTCGTCAGTCCCCGCTCTACCTCTGCGGTGGCCGCCCCGACAGCCCGGGTGGCAGAGTTGCTCTTGGGGGCCAGGGCCAGGTAGAGGACGGCGTGGGCCAGGTTGAGCTGGCACTCCGGGAGGCCGACGAACTCGACCGCCTGCGCCGCTGCGTCCGCCACCATCAGGGCACGGCTGTCCGCCAGCCCGATGTCCTCGGAGGCGAAGATGACCATGCGGCGAGCGATGAAGCGCGGGTCCTCGCCGGCGTAGAGCATGCGCGCCAGCCAGTAGACCGCCGCATGCGGGTCCGACCCGCGCATGGATTTTATGAAGGCGGAGATGGTGTCATAATGGCTGTCTCCCATCTTGTCGTAGAGGAGGGCTTTGCGCTGGGCGGCCTCCTCGGCGGCCTTGAGGTCTACATGCCTCTCGCCCGGCACCTTTCCGGCCAGCAAGGCTGCGGCCTCGAGGGTATTGAGGGCTACCCGGGCGTCTCCTCCCGCCATGCCCACTATATGCTCCAGAGCCTCCGGCTCGATCACCAGGTCGAGTCCGGCGAGACCCCTTTCGCAGTCCGCCAGGGACCTCTCTACGACCGTGCGCACCTCTTCCTCGGTGAGGGGATTGAGGCGGAATATCTTCGAGCGCGAGACCAGGGCCGAGTTCACCTCGAAATAGGGGTTCTCGGTGGTGGCCCCGATGAGGATGACGGTCCCGTGCTCCACCGCGGGCAGCAGCGCGTCCTGCTGCGCCTTGTTGAAGCGATGGATCTCGTCGATGAAGAGGATGGTACGTCTCCCGTACATGGCCAGCCGATCCTCGGCCTCCTGGATGATACGGCGCACTTCAGCGACCCCACTGGTCACCGCGGAGATCTGCTGGAAATGGGCCTGTGAGAGGTTGGCTATGATGCCGGCCAGAGTGGTCTTTCCCGAACCTGGAGGCCCCCAGAAAACGGCCGTCTGGAGCTGGTCTTCCTCGATGGCCCTCCGCAGGTAGGTTCCCTCGCCCACCACCTCGTCCTGGCCCACGAACTCGTCCAGGGTGCGCGGGCGCATGCGCAGGGCGAGGGGCGCTTGCTTGTGCTGGATGTCCTCCCTCACGGAATCGAAGAGGTCCAATAGACCGCCTTTCCCGTCGCGATGATAACCGTTAGGTCTATTATATTGGCAGGGGGTGATATCCAGCTTAGCGATGTGGAGATAAGGCTGCCATCGGATTGTTACTGTTATCAGCCCTTTACCTGGAAATGTGGAAGCGCTGACCCCACTTCATCGCTCGAGATCGACCCTCGCGACAAAGAAAAGGGGGCTCCACCTTGCCGTCAACGCCGCTATCATGAACCTGCTCCCTCGCAGGTGGGCACCTACCTAGGATCTCCGTAGTCCCCAACCCGGGTTCGGGGCTTTACGTCCACCTTCGGAAAACGGTTCCCTTAATTGAAGTGTTGGCTCAACGATAACCGTCGGCGCAAAACGTACAAGGTCGGGCCCGAAAATCGCTTCCTCTCTTTCTATGTTATCACAGCCGGTAAATACTTGTACCGACCTAAACTAGCCCGGGGAACTACTAGGTCGGTCGCAGCGGCCGATCGGATGAGGACCTCGAAACGGTCGTATCGAGTGGCTAAAGGAAAATACTCCCGTCCCGCGCGTCGCCCTATATAAAGAACACCCTGCCCTGGAACGATGGGGTCGGTCGGAGCGACATCGCAAGCGGCCATCATACAGGTAGCACGCGCAGTGGGAAGGTTCCGCCCAAGTACTCCGATCGAGGATCAAAAAGGGTAACGGCAGGCCGCGCGTCGCGGAGCGAAGACCGTTACCCCTCGGCCAGGGCCGGAAGAAAATCCCGCCCCTCCTAATCCCGGAATGACATGGTCAGCTCGTACACCCCGGAGGTGACGGACCGCTCGATATCGAAGCCCGCTTTCTCGAATACGTGCATCATGGGCTTGTTCTCGGCCAGGACCTCGGCCATGAAACCATGCAGCCCCTGTCTCTTGGCCAGTTGGGTAAGATATGAGAGCAGCTCGGTCCCGATGCCCATGTTCTGATA
>Ga0315295_10005128_pt1 | contig 11197 bp, 7 predicted proteins | sample YL17G14_0_MG_FD_204453 | JGI IMG/M metagenome (GOLD analysis project Ga0315295, IMG submission 204453) | Sediment microbial communities from Yellowstone Lake, YNP, Wyoming, USA - YL17G14_0 | ecosystem: Environmental > Aquatic > Freshwater > Lake > Sediment | place: USA: Wyoming | collected...
ATTTCTGAGGAGAGTGTTCTTGAGGTACGGAACGCCATTGAAACATATAAACCAGACATTGTTGCTGTTGAGCTGTGCCAACGTCGTTATGATTCGATTACTAAGAAAGATAAATGGGAAAACACCCCGGTGACCGCACTCATAAAATCCAATAACGCGTATTTTATGCTTGCACAAACCTTCCTGGCTTCGATCCAACGGAAACTAGGTGAGGAGTATGGGGTGGAGCCTGGCTCTGAGATGATCGCTGCGATGCAAGAGGCGGAGAAATACCATCTGACCGTCGCCTTGGTGGATCGCGACATCACGGTGACGCTGAAGCGTGCCTGGAAGATGATGGGGATTCGTGAGAAATTCAGGGTCGTCTGGGAGTTCCTCAAAGCAATGATCGGGTATGATGAAGAAGAGCTGGAAGAGCTTGATTTGAAAGAACTGATGAAACAAGATGTTCTTTCTCAAATGATGGAGGAGTTCAGTAAGATTGCACCAAGCGCTGCAAAGGTGCTGATTTCTGAGCGGGATCAATATATCGCACAGAAGATCTACGAGGAAAGTAAGAAAGGAAAAGTCGTCGCAGTCGTCGGCGCTGGACATATCAATGGCATCAAGAAACATCTGGAGAATCAACAGCTGAACGCGAACCTGCAAGAGTTAGAGCAAATCCCAAAGAAACGTTTCAATCTCGTGAAGGTAGTGGAAATCGCTATCCCCGTGATCTTTTTTGGGGTGATCGGCTGGATCATCTATTCAACGGGGATGAACCCATGGAATAAGATCAAAGATATCTTCCTGATATGGTTCCTTGTTCATGGGATTCTTTCTGGTGTTGGTGTCGCAATCGCACGTGGACATCCCCTCTCCATTCTCACCGCGTTTGTCGCTGCTCCGTTCACATCGCTTGAACCGTTCTTCGCACCAGGATGGTTCGCTGGGTTAGTCGAAGCCAAACTTCGTAAACCATTGGTAAAGGATTTCCAGGAGCTCAGTAAGATTGAAAGTGTGCGAGGTTTTTTAAGAAACAAGGTTATTCGTCTTCTGATGGTTGTCGCCTTAGGGAATCTTGGTAGCATTATTGGGACTATTATCGCTCTCCCTTGGATCCTGAACCTTGGGCTTGGCTAAATGTTTTTATCCAGAATCTTTATAACTCGTATCAATCGGCACGAACACTATGTCTGAGCGACAAAAATTCTACACCTCCTTCCATGATCTGTCCCCCAGGGAATATATGTATATCCCTGAAGGGAGTCTGCAGGTTGGAAAAACAGGGTCGTTTAGCAGGATTGAAGTAGGTCATCTGTGTATTGCTATCGCGGTGCTCACCATTGCGTTTTCGTTTACCTTTTCGAAGAATAATCTTCTGTTTTTCTTACTAGGGTCTCCGATTGATATCGCATCGTACTTTTATTTTATGCCAATTGCTTTTTTAGGTATCGTTACCGCATTTTTCATCCATGAGCTTTCCCATAAGTTTGTCGCACAAAAATGTGGGCTTTGGTCTGAGTTTCGTATGTACCCACGAGGGTTAGTACTCTCTGTGGTTGTCGCGTTTTTTACCGGCTTAGTGTTCGCCGCACCTGGCGCAGTCATGTTCCGGGGGGACGCAAGACCATCTGACAGCGGGAAAATCGCTGCCGCTGGAGCTAGTGCTAATATTGTTATTGCGGTGGTCACCTATCTTTTGTATCATTTTTTATTTTCTCAGATGGGTTTCTGGGGGACTCTGATTGGATTTATTTGCTTGGTGAATTTATTACTCGCAACATTTAATTTACTGCCCTTTGGTCCCCTTGATGGAAAGAAAGTGTTGTTGTGGAACGAAATGGTGTGGTTCGTGTTGTTTTCTGTTTCTGTGTTATTGCTGAGTGGGATGTTTATAGGCGGGAATTTGCTTACTAATTTTTTTACGTAACCTCCTAGGGGAAACGTATATATTCAAGATATCGGATAGTTTCATTGGATGAAAACACTCGGTGTATACACCAAGGATTTTTCGTTATATCATGATATCATCAAAGGATTAAAAAAGCGAAATGTCGCGTATGTCTCTCTCGAGTCACCGGAGGATCCTCCAAGAAGGATCGGTGTTATCCTGACATCACAAAAAGAGTTACACCGGATTCCTTTGAATAAGAAGGTAGCTGCAGATGCCTATGATTCCATTGATTATGCAATTGATCTGGCGGTGCAAAAACTCACGGGAAAAGAGCTGTACTCGAAGATTTCTATTGGTATTGACCCAGGGGAACGACCTGGGATAGCGATCGTGTGTGATGATATCCTCCTGCAGAAAACCCAGGTTGACAGCCCTGAGAAGGTCGTTGGGACGGTAAAACGTTTTTTAAAATGCTATCCGTCGAAAGAGACCTATATCCGAATCGGCCATGGATCGGTGATTAACAGAAATCGCATCATCAATTCACTGATCCCTTTAGAGGTGCCTATTGAGATCGTCGATGAAACGCGTACGACGCTAGCGCAGCAGAAACGACGATGCATCCGGGATAGCGAGGCAGCAGCAGTCATTGCTCTGCTGTCTGGTGGGCGGGTGCAATCCACGCTTCCCATTGAAACCTCTCGCGGGGCGATTAGGAACATTCAGAGATGGAGCCGGCAGCTCAGTGACGGTAGATTTACGATCTCTGAGAAAACCGCGTTGCGAGTCTTAACCGGGGAGCTAAGTCTGTTGGAAGCGATTGAACAAGAAAAAAAACCATCCTAGCAGTCTCTTTATCCTCAGAGTCACGGGTTGACCCAAATGTTTATGAGTATCGGACATATGCTCCTTGGGTAAGAGTAATGGAATACCGATATGCACTGATAAGTGTCTACGATAAGGAAAGCATTGTTGATTTTTCAAGGGGACTTACGAAACTGGGAATCCGTATTCTATCAACCGGCGGTACCGCTGCCGTTTTACAAAAGGAAGGGATCCTGTTTACAGATGTATCTGCTGTAACTGGGTTTCCTGAGATGTTAGATGGGAGAGTCAAGACGCTTCATCCAATTATCCATGCAGGAATCCTTGCTCGACGCGATAAGAAAGAACATCAAAAAACCCTGAAAGATCACCATATCAATATGATTGATTATGTGATATGTAACCTGTATCCTTTTGAGAAAACCATACAAAAACCAAAGGTCAGTATCGAGGAGGTCATTGAAAACATCGATATCGGTGGACCTACCCTCATCCGGGCAGCTGCGAAGAATTACCCAGACGTTGTGGTGGTCACCAGTCCAAAGCAATATCAGGAGATTCTTACCGCATTACAAACCAAAAAAGGAATATCACAGGACCATCGTAAGGCTTTAGCGATTCAAGCATATGCTCATACCGCCCAGTACGATGCGATGATTGCACAGTATCTGAGAAATCGATGGACGGAGGAGCTTTTACCGCAGGATTTTTCAGTCACGATGCGAAAGATCCAGGAGATGCGCTATGGGGAAAACCCGCATCAGAAAGGCGCGTTTTATAAAAGTCTCCCGCCTATCGAAGAACCCTGTATCGCCACTGCAGAACAGTTACAAGGCAAAGAACTCTCTTTTAACAACATCCTTGATGCGAACTGCGCGATTGAATGTATCAAGGAATTCAGAAAACCTTCTTGTGTGATCATTAAACATGCAACCCCTTGCGGGATCGCTAGTGCACCATCATTGTTTCAGGCCTGGCATGATGCGTACGCCACTGATATCTATTCTCCGTTTGGCGGTATTGTCACGTTTAATAGTGAACTACAAAAAGATGTTGCCCAGGAGCTTTCAAAGTATTACCTTGAAGTGATTATCGCACCACGCTTTGCAAAAGAAGCTCAAGAAATATTCCATGAAAAGAAAAACCTCAGACTTTTAAAGCTTGAGGGGCTGGAAAAGGAACACAAGAGAAAAGGTTTAGATATCCGCAGTGTCGTCGGAGGATTCCTCATACAGGAAAGAGACGTCTGGTTCGCGGACCCGAAAACTTGGAAGGTCGTAACAACCAACAAACCAGCACGTGAAGACCTTGTTTCCATGGATTTTGCTGTGAGATGCGTCAAACACATCAAATCCAACTCAGTTGTGTTCGTCAAAGACACACGGACGGTTGGTATTGGAGGGGGACAGACATCCCGAGTTGATGCAGCCTGGATTGCAACCTATAAAGGCAAAGAGAACATCAAAGGATCGATTATGGCAAGTGACGCGTTCTTCCCCTTCAGGGACGCTGTGGATGTCGCGGTGAACGCAGGGGTAAAAGCGATCGTTCAACCTGGTGGTTCCATCCGGGATAACGAAGTGATTCAGGCAGCGAACGAACACGGGATCGCGATGGTCTTTACGGGTCAGAGATACTTCCGGCATTAAGAAGGAAACTAAATGTTCTTAAAGAGAACGTAATATCAGTGACCAATGGATTTTCAAGTAAAGTTTCGAGATGGGCCTGCCCGCATCGGACACCTTACATATCATAATGAGAATCTTGTAACCCCAAACATCCTCTTCATTCAGACATCTCGATGCAAAGCACCAGCATTCTCCGACATTCTTCTGACATATAGGACTCTGAAAACCGAAAAACCTACGGTACAGATCGGAGAGAGCATCTTTTCTACAACAAAAAACAAGACACAAAAAAACCTCTGTTTGGAAGACTATCTCATCTATCCAAAAGACGCCACCACCGAATTACATCTAAGTGCACGTCTGCAGAATAGAAACACCGAGTGTTGTGTTATCCCTGGAAAAAAAGAACTGATATCAAATCAGGTGAACAAGAATAATGCGAGCCTTTTTATCGTTGCCAATGCGACTCAATTGTTTTCTCATCAATCATATTTCGTTGATTTCATCACAGCGTTACGACAAAAGATAGGATATAATAAGATGATTTATCTTCCGTGCGTTGGTGATCCGACAAGCATTTCTCTGCTTACGTACATGGGTGTTGATTTTTTTGATTCATTTTCCGCGATCATGGCAGCGCGAAACGACACATTCCTTTTCCCAACTGGTTTTTATAAAAAAAACCAGCTTCCTGAAATTCCCTGCTGCTGTCCTACCTGTGTGACAACAAACGATGTCTCTTCGATGGGGTACGAAGAGATAGTGCGGCATAATTACGCTATGCTTTTCACTGAGATGAAACTGGTGAGGAACGCGATTACGATAGGTTCATTGCGAGAGCTTGTCGAGACGCGAGTGCGCACCAAGCCACACCTTGCGGCCCTGCTCCATATCCTTGATCTGAATCATTACGAATTTTTAGAAGAACGAACCCCGGTTGTTCGGAAACAGCCATTGATTGCGACCACCAAAGATTCACTTGTACGACCGGAGATTAGACGATTCCAGGATCGAGTCATCCAACGGTTTGAAAGACCAGCGAGCGCGAAAATATTGCTCTTGTTGCCCTGCTCAGCAAAAAAGCCATATTCGTTTTCAAAATCCCATAAACTCTTCAGAGAATGTTTCTTGAACCAGGCAAATCCCTTCGTAGTTCACGAAGTTATCCTGACCTCACCACTTGGTCTTGTCCCAAGGGAACTAGAACTCACATATCCTGCATCCATCTATGATATTGCGGTGACTGGTCACTGGGATGAGGACGAAAAGAAAATGATGCGAACACTCCTTCAGGGGTATCTGCAGAAAAACACGTATGATGCGACAATTTTGCACATCCCCCCAGTGATGCAAACATTTGTGAGTGATCTTTTGAAAAATCCACAGGTGACCTGTAAGGATTCGCCGACATCAGCTGAATCCCTATCCGCATTATCCAACGCGTTACAGGAACTCACACAACGCTATGACCATGTCAAGCCACAAAGACGGGCGTATGAAAACATAACGTCACTTGCGTGTTACCAATTCGGTCCTGCTCTTGCGAAGCTCCTGATGAAAGACTGCACGATCAGCGGGAAATACCCCTATCAGAAAATAATGGACAAAAACATACAGCTTGGGATGTTAACAGAAGAAAGAGGGCTACTTTCCTTGACCATGGATGGTGCGAACCGACTGGGAGAAACGGAACATTATTGGGTAGAAATCTCTGATGATTTCACGTTGAAGGGATCGGTATTTGCCCCAGGGATAAAAGATGCGGATGCCTCAATACGGATTGGTGAGGAAGTCCTGGTTAAGAAAAAGAACAGACTTTGTGGTGTCGGTGTGGCGCTCATGAACGGAAAAGAAATGACAGAATCGACTCATGGAGAAGCCGTAAAAATACGCCATCACATCTAAGTGGGAGTTAGGTCTTGTTTCGCTCCACAATATGGGCAGGAATGCACGTGAATATCCTTGTCTTGGATAATATCTATTCCTTCAGCCCAGACCATGATCGTTTCCCCGCAATTTTGGCACTGAAAATTTTTATAAACAGATTTCTTTTCAGGGATTTCCTCCTGAATCTGCGATGGCTTTGAGGGGATAGCTCCTGTCATCCCACAATCAGGACACGTTAACATGAATGGTTCTTTGTTGTTCTGCTTTGATTTTTTAATAGCGAAAATACCACCGCATGCAGGGCATTTGAAATGCTGCAGTTTTCCTTCGAGGGATTTTTCAAAGTCATTGACAGATTTTTGGACAACCGGTTTCTTTTTTTCGCGGGAGACAAGGAATAAAAAAGTGAGAAGAATAAGAATCGCATAGAGGGCGATAATACGCTCCAGCCATTGTTCATGATAGAGGATGTCCCAAAGGGAGAATACGAAGACTAGAAAAGCAAAGAAGATAATGGCGACAAAGGGGATGGTCCTACGGGTGATGATCGTCATCGGGCTCGTCTCCGTATTCCATACAACGCAAGCAGTATTATGACTACTAAGACGATTAGAGACGCTGTAAGATACGCCCAATTTTCTTGTAGCCGGTCTGAGATCTCTGTTGAGGAAGAGAGTTTCTTTAACGGGTTGGTGCCTTGCTGATATTCTTCTAGGTTGGTGATACCGTCATTATCTTCGTCCTGTGAAGCATCGTTGGTATCATATGGGTTTAATCCGTAGCGTTCCTCCCAGTCATCTGGCATCCCATCATTATCGGTATCATCGAGATCATCAGTGACCCAAAATGTTTTTTCCTCAGTGGTTTTTTGGTTTCCAAAAGTATCTTTTACGATGATTGAAAAAACATATTTTCCGGTGCTTTCGTATGTTTTGGTGTAAATGTATTTCGTGTCAGCTGGTGGGGTGCTCATGACATGTGTTTCAACTTGGTTGTCTGGGAATCGTATGGTCACCTCAGCGGATCGTATCCCTGAGTAATCAGATGCGATGCAGCGGATTTCCACAGGGCGGTTCGGTAACTGAGTTGGAGGATTGACACCAAAATATGTTATGATTGGTGGTGTCTGATCCTCGGTGACGACAAAGTACCCGGTGATAATCGACTGATTTTTATTTGGTGAGAGGTCTATTGCTTTGATGGTGAAGTCATGTCTCCCGAGTTGTACGGTATCGAAAAGATAAGTATATCGATCGTTTGCTTCTGCAGTCATTGTAGCGTTGACATAGGTCTTGTCGGGCTTCTTGATGGAAATAACAACGGTGTCTATACCTGATGCGTCGGTTGCTTTGACCCTTATAAGAAGCTGATTTCCCCGTTCTATAGATGAGAGACACTCAAGATTAGAGAGAAGGGGTGGATTTCGCTCTGCTGCGATAACCTTAAGGACATGGTAGAGTGATTTGTTGTTATTTGCTTCGTGTTTGTCAGGGTGCTGGTTATCGCTAAGGATTTTAATCCCGACTGTCCATTCTCCTTTAAAATTAGTTTTTCCGTAGCGTGTCTGCTGCCAGGTAAGTGTCACATATGTTGAGGTATTCTTTTTTACGCTGATGTTTGTCGAGTTCTTTTCCTGTAAGTATAACATCGTATGGTTGTTCTCGTTTTGTTCGCAGTAAAGGACGACTTCGTAGTTGGTTGCGTTCCCATCTCCGGTGTTGTTGATATATGCGGTGACTGCGACGGGACTACCTTCATCTACAGGGATAGGTGCTACAGTGATATTGAGCACAGCGAGATCTGGTATTCCTTCAACGGTAACCCATTTCCATCTTTTGTTATTGCTGGGGTTTGAATCTGCATAGGAGATGTTAAACGAGACATTGTGGCTCCCTTTACTTGAAGGAGTCCAATTGAACTCGAGTGTTTTGTTTTGATTTTTTTGAATCGTCTGATTTTCTTTAATGCCCACTTCGTGGTTATCGACGCGAAGTGTGACATCCACATGCTCAACTGTGGCGTTCACCGCACGTATGTTTGTAGTTACAGTGACATTGTAACCTACATAGCAGATGTCAGGTACTACGAGGGCGGAGGCCACAAGATCAGGTTTACCGATATAGAATGTAGCGACAAGCGGAGCGGTTTGATATCCAGCATCATCATATCCGATGACACGTATCGTCCAATCACCGGTTTTTGAAAGCTTTTTTATGGTATTCCAGGTTAAATTATTCAGGGTAGAAAGCGATATATTGTAAATAGCCTTCTCATTGCAATAGAAATGAGCGGTCAGGTTTTTGGCTAATGCAGTTGTGTATACTTCTACGGGCAGTAATGTATTGTTTGCGTAGTACGTATTAAAAGTATTGATAAACTCTGGCCACCAGCCTTGATTAGATACGATAGTGTAGTGCACGGAACTTGATGGTGTCATATTATAGGTTTCAATCATTGGACTGCGGGTTCCTTTGTTCTCTTTGACGTCAAAATAGACACCATAGGTGGCGACTCCTGAGATTCTCCAGGTGAGAGTGCCAACTGCGTTTGTTCGATTCTGAAAGACGGCGCTTTCATTAAACCAGGTTTTGTTGACGACGATGATTGTTCCGTTCGTATAATACCGTACTATGATAATGGTGGAGTTCTCAAATGTTTTATTCATGACCTGGAATGATCGAAGGAGCGAGGTAAAATTCATTAGAAGAGAAATGTTGCCTGCTCCAGTGGTATTGTAGATTCTTCGGTAATGCCAGTTAATGTTCCACCAGGGTATCGTAGAAGTGGTTGTTTCGACGTAATTGTTTGATTGACACTGATCTGTGATTGTTTTTATCGACTCAATAGTGAGATGGGAACCTTGTGTCGGTGTCTGTGTGGCGTATCTCAAGGGAAAAACGCTGGAAATGAGGATGAAGAGTATGCTCAATGTTAAAAAAATTTTTCTGTTTGTTTTGACTTGTTTCTGCTTTGATTTTTTTATGTTAACCATGGCTCCCTCGTATCTTCTATAGTATTGCTATTTATAACGATATATTTGTAGTTTTCTATCGAGTTACTATTATATAAAATTAAAGAAATTATATTTATTTTGATTTTGTTTTTTATACTTTTCATAAAGAGTAGTTATTGGTTGGGACGAAGCAGGTGAAAATCGATATACGATCCAATAGCAACAGGAATATAAATAGAGACACCGGGAAGAGATATTTTTGCACGTAACTGGGCAAAAACCTTATCGGGCAGGAATCCTCTCCCTGAAAAATTAAAAAGCTTCGAGTAGTACAACATCATATCTCCATGGAAATACGTGGTGCTTTCGGGGACAAGTTCACCAGAGCCAAGTGGTCCTTCTGCGACAAAGTATTTCTGATTATTCTTTACTCCGTAGTACATGACAGTGAGGTCTGTTGCGATGAACGGTATTTTTGTTGGGTTAATGACTTCTAGGGTCATATTCCCGTTCAGTCCGCCTCGTGCACGTGAAAGATCGATATCCAGTGAAAGTTCCAGGGGTTTATCAGGGGGGACAAATTCTTCGAGATTTGGGATGGTGATCTCAATTTCAGCTGAAAGAGGGAGTGATTTGTTGATACCAGCAATAGTTGCCCCGACGTCGGCATGAAGAGTAACAAAGAGTTTTTTTGCATTCAACGCTTCAATGATAACAGAGCCATACCCATGGAGTGTGACGCTGCTTTCTGCAGGGATCTGAGCACCAGAAATGATGAAATTACCGACGTTACTTCCTGTTTCAGTGGTGACATTAAGGATAAAATTCTGTATAAACATCCCGAAGGGGTTCTGGTTTGATACATCTATTGTTGTGGTAAGGTTGATAGCATGTCTTGTGATGTTTCCGAATTCAGCTCGAATCGTGATGTCGGGTATTGTTATCTTATTGAGTGCTTCCTTTAGTGAGGTAAGAACCGTCACCTCAAGTGGTATTGTTTTTTTGATGATGCCAAAGATGTTAATACCAACGATCCCCGTTACTTTACTGCTCAGGAGTCCGGAGAGATTTCCTTTCAGGACGATACGGTCGTTGGCAGTAAAATTCTGATGGGACTGCCCTGATATAGAACCCCCGTCGATCGTCAAATTCGTGACTTCTTCTCCTTCTGTTGTGGTCGCAACAATTCGAAAGTCCTCGAGGATCATCTCAAAGGAATTTGGGTTGTATAATTGGAGTTCATGATGGATGATGATTTCATCAGTGTTTATTTCAATCACATCAACTCGAAGTGTTGTCTTGGGAAATGCTAAAACTTGGATGTCTACGAAGAGAAATGCGGCAGCAATGATATTGATAAGAAATAACACAACGAGGATAATTGCGATGATTGTCTTTTTTGTTGCCATCTGATTACGAGGACTCCTGCGTTTATTATATAAAAGTAGACTTATATAATATATATATTTTATTCATGGAAGAGTTCTCCAGGGGATCCTCCTGAATAAATCTGGTAGGTTTTGGGATATTTATCGGATCATGAACGAATGGTATTCAATGAACTGATTATAGAGTGCGGAACGGCGCAGGATGTTTTGTAGTCTCTCAGGGAGTTGCCGCTGAGGATAACCCGCCCCGAGGACGGCATCATGAACACAAGGAACCCAGCTCGGTTGATGGCTGGTGGCATTGACGGGTATTTCAGGGAGGAGAAGACAGGAGGAGCGTATATGATCAACATAGACGGTGTTCTGTGCGACTGAGTAGGTGGTATTTTTATAGATCCCTTCCGCTGTATTTGGATTGTTGAGACATCGAGGATAGTTGGAGGAGGAGATAGCGATTCGAATCTGATGACCGGTGTTCCATACATAGGATGTGCTCCAGAGATCGACATCCACCTGGTAGACTGCGCCTGGTTCCATGAGTTCCCAATGGTCAAACCCATTTCGATTTCGCATGCGTAGGATCCCATCTGTAATCAGCATCGAGCGTCCATCTGGGTAGACGTCGGTGAGTTTGACTGTA
>Ga0315295_10005130_pt1 | contig 11196 bp, 12 predicted proteins | sample YL17G14_0_MG_FD_204453 | JGI IMG/M metagenome (GOLD analysis project Ga0315295, IMG submission 204453) | Sediment microbial communities from Yellowstone Lake, YNP, Wyoming, USA - YL17G14_0 | ecosystem: Environmental > Aquatic > Freshwater > Lake > Sediment | place: USA: Wyoming | collected...
AGCGAGTTCTTCTGCGCCTCGCGCTCGGCGACGAGCTTCGTCACCGCCTTCTCGTCGGCGACTAGCTTGACTCGCCGGTCCTTGATGTCCTGGCGATAGGCCTCGACCTTATGAACGGTATCGACGTCGCTGTTGCCGAGGCGCTTCATCATGTCGATCTCGGTCACCAGCTCGTCGAAGCTGTCGGCCTGGAAGACGACGTCGACGATACCGGTGCCGCGCGCCTTGTACATGCTCCTGGCGCGCACCATGAGCTGCTGATTGGCCGCCGCAAGGTTGCGCTCCGCCTCGCGCAGCTGGCGCCGGTTCTCGGCGATCTGCTGTTCGACGAGCTGCAACTGGCCGGTGGCCTGGTTGTAGCGCTCAACGGCGATCTCGGACTGGGCGTAGACGCTCTCGAGGCGCGACTGCACGTTGCGGAGTCGCGCCTTCTTCTTGGAGATGGGTGACGCGGGGGCGACGGTGGCGGTGACGAGCAGCAGGGCAACGACGCCGAGAAGCGCGGCGGCAGTGATGCGGGTCGTAGAGCTAGAGAACCTCACTCGATCGGTTTCCTTTCACGGCGCCGCACTGGTGGCGTCTGCGTGTACGGCGTAGTGCGCAGGGTCGAAATGTGATTCGAGCCCAAAGGCGCGTTCCCTACTCGGGGACGCGCCTTTGGGCTCGCAGGTGATCTAGAAACGGCCGCCGATCCAGGCGCCGCTGACGGAGCCGTAGCTCACCACGGCGCCGGTGTGCGGCGCGTGAATCATGCTGCCGCCGCCGACGTAGATGCCAACGTGGTAGCTGTAGCTGGCGCTGCCGAAAAAGACGAGGTCGCCGGGCTGCAAAGCACTGATCGGGACCGGCGTGCTGGCACGCTGCTGATCCGTGGCGCCATGCGAGAGGCCGATGCCGATCTGCGCGTAGCAGTACATTGCCAGGCCGGAGCAGTCGAAACCGCTGGGGCTAGCGCCGCCATAGACGTATGGCACGCCGAGGTACCGCTGGGCGATGCTCACGACCGCCGACCGACCGGAACCGCCTGGGTCGACGATCGGGCCGCCGCCGCCACCGCCGCCACCGCCGCCGCCAGAGCTGCCACCGGAGCTGCCGCTGGAGCTGCTCTGCTGCGCCGCTGCCGCTGCCGCTGCCGCCGCTGCCGCGCGTGCTCTGGCAGCGGCTTGAGCCTGGAGCCGCTGAATGTCAGCCCTGATGCCCGACGTCATCTGCTCGAGGCGGTTCTGGAGGCCTAGAATCTGGGCCTTCTGCGTCGCGGCGGTCTGGACGAGCTGCGCCGCGGCCTTCTTGTCGGCGTCCAGCTTGACGCGGCGGTCCTTGATGACCTGGCGGTACGCGGCAATGCTCCTCACGGTGTCGACGTCGCTGTTGCCCAGGCGCTCCATGGCGTCGAGCTGGGTCACCAGCTCGTCGAAGCTGTTGGAGGCGAAGAGCACGTCGACGACGCCGACGTCGCGCGACTTGTAGATGCTCTCGGCGCGCGTGGCGAGCTGCCTGTAGGCGACCGCGAGGTTGTACTCGGCGACCTTGAGCTGCCGCTTGTTCTGCTTGATCGCGTGTCGCACGGCGCCGAGCTGGCCGATCGCCTGGTTGTACTTCTCGACCGCCACGTCGGACTGCTGGTAGACCGTCTGGAGCCGCGCCTGGACCGCGCGCAGCTGTGCTTTCTTGCTGCCGATGGGGGTGGAGGGGGCGGTAGGTGCGAGGACGAAAGAGAGGACGAGGGTGCCGAGGAGTACGGCGAGGGTTGCGATTCGGCGTCGACTGTTCACTGCATCGCCTCCTTTGGGTACGCCTCCGTGGCGACCCGCTTCGAGGTGAGCCTCGAGTGCTTGGCTCCGATTCTGCCGCGCCGGACGAGCCGACGACGGGCCTACCAAACTCAAGTACGAGACCTTAACAGCAGAGGGCGCTCCTGACAACCCCCCTCTCTCTTCTTGCGACGCCGCCGCGGCCCGCGGAGGCGCAGGCGGCGGCCGGCGCCGCAGGGCCTGCGCCTACTCGACCCTGGCACCGCCCACGGCGCCCTGCTGCGCGGGGTGCGGAAGCACGTGCTTGAGTGCCTCGACGAAGGCCTTGTTGCGTTCGTCTCGGCGCCAGTTGCGGATGATCACCATGCCCCAGCCGTGGAAGAGGAGCTGCTTCGTGAACTGGAAGGTGAGTACGTAGCGCAGCCAGGTGCGCAGCGAGTAGAAGCGCATGTAGCCTCTGAGCACCTCGCACTGCAGCTCGTACGGCGTCATGCGCGCGGGCGCGAAGACGACGTGGTGGGCGTCGTAGAGCTCCCAGCGCTTGTCGAAAATGCGACCGGCGGCGTCGAGCTGCTCGAACTGCTGCGTGCCCGGCAACGGCGTGAGGATGTTGAGCATGACGGTGTCGATGTGGTTCTTGAGCGTGAAGGTGACGGTGTCGCGCACCGTTTGCACGGTGTCGTACTCGCCGCCGAGCACGAACATGCCGTGGCTGCGGATGTCGTAGTCGTGGAGCGCCTTGATCGATTGCTCGATCTCGGCGACCGTCTGCGACTTCTCGAAGTGGTCGAGCGTGTCCTGGTTGACGGACTCGAGGCCGAGGTAGACGAGCTCGCACCCTGAGCGGCGCATGAGCTCGAGCAGCTCGGGGTCGCGGACCACGTCAGTGCGCACCTGCGCCGACCACGGGATGATGAGATCGTCGGCGATCATCATCCGCAGCAGCTTCTTGAGGCGCTTCCTGTCGGCGGCGAAGTTGTCGTCGTAGAAGAAGATGCGCTTGGGGCGCTTCTGCTTGATCTCGGCGATCACGTTCTCGGCGCTGCGGAAGCGGTACTTGCGCCCGAACATCGCCGTCACCGAACAGAAGTTGCAGGCGAAGGGGCAGCCCCAACTGGTCATGATGGGCGTTGTGTTGAGCTTGTCGCTGCCGACGAGAAGCGAGAGATCCGGGAACGGGAGCACGTCCAGGTCGGCGCACCGTTCGCGCGCGGGGTTGTTGACGACTGCGCCGTCACGGCGGAACGAGAGGCCAGCGATGGAGTCGAGCTCGCGCTGGCCGCCGAGGGCCTCGATGAGCTCGACCATGAGCGTCTCGCCGCCCTCGCCGCGGGCGACGTAGTCGGCGTGCTCGAGGGCCTCGTCGACCATGAAGGTGACGTGCGAGCCGCCGATGACCACCGGGATGCCGCGGGCGCGCAGGGCGTCGGCGAAGTCGTAGGCGGTCGTCGTCGTCGAGGTGGTGCTCGAGAGCCCGACGACATCGGCGCCGTAGACGTCGTCCCAGTCGATCGGCGCCATCTGGGGGCTGTAGATCAGTACGTCGTGGCCGAGCTGCTTGAGCTTGGCGGCGATGATGGGCAATCCCAGGCGCGGGAGGAGAACCTTGGCCCAGACATGCATTCCCGGCGGCTCAGGTTCGATCAGGCGGATCTTCATGGGTCTCCTTGGGACGAGGACTAGGATATCAGCCTAGCGTAACAGTTACGTTTTCGTCAACGCGTGCGGTCGTCCGGCGGTAGCGCCTGCGCGCGCTGCCGCTGTTCGCGTTCCAGCAGGATGTCCTCGGGGCTGCGCAGGATGAAGGCGAAGGCGGCATGGGCGACGAGCACGATCGCCCAGGCGCCGGCGGGGATGACGAACCAGGGGAAGTCGCCGCCCGTGAGGAGCCAGATGACGAACAAGAAGACGCTGATCGCCGCCCAGACGATGAGGTCGAGCCAGAACCATTGCCGGCGGGCGATGCGCACGGCCTCGCGTTCGCGCAGCGCTGCTCTTCCGAAGTCATCCATGCTCGACTCCTTGCTCGAGGATCGCGACGATGTCGTGACGGGTACGCGTGAGGGCTGCGTCGATGCTGTCCGCCTGGGCGGGGCTGAGTCCCGCGCGGCGGGGCAGGCCGAGCTCGAAGCGGTCGAGCAACGTCCCCAGGGTAAGGCGCGGCCGGCGTGCGTCGGCGCGCCGCGAGATGTCGGGCCAGTGAGGCGCACTGTCGCGTGCCTCGAGCAGACGCGTGCCGTCCTCGGTGAGGCGGTAGATGCGCAGGCCATCCCGCTCGGAGGCGCTCACCGCCCCGGACTCCTCCAGTGCGAGGAGGGCGGGGTAGATGGCGCCGGGGCTGGGCCGCCATTGCGCGCCGACGCGGTGCCGGAGCTCCTGCATGATCGCGTAGCCGTGGCCCTCGCCCAGCGAGGCGAGGACCGAGAGGAGCGCGATCTTGAGCTCACCGCGATTGAAGACACGCGCCATAGGGACTCCGCAACAGGATGCAGGCTCGCATGCGCCAACCGCGTTCTGCGGAAGGCAGCAGCCACCGTAGCGTAATGCTTACGTTGGCGTCAATCGAATCGCGCGTTCGCCGGGGCCGTCACGTGCCGGGAAGCGGTTGGCATCGAGCGCCGGCCGGCGTCGGACGACGGCGCTCCCACTCAGATGAACAGCGAAAGAATCAGGTAGATGACGGCGGCGATAAGGGCAGCGGCCGGCAATGTGAGCACCCACGCCGTGACGATGCTGCGGGCGACGCCCCAGCGGACCGCGGAGAGACGCCGCGAGGAGCCGACGCCCATGATCGCCGCCGTCATGGTGTGGGTGGTCGAGACGGGGATACCGAGGTGTGTCGCCAGCTGGATCACAGACGCGGCGCTCGAGTCGGCGGCGAAGCCGTGGATGGGATCGAGCTTCATCACCTTCGACCCCAAGGTGTGGACGATGCGCCAGCCGCCAGAGTAGGTGCCGGCCGCCATCGCCACGGCGCAGGCAACCTGCACCCAGAAGGGGACCTCGAACGCCTGGATCTCGCCGCTGGCGAACAAGGCGAGTGTGATGATGCCCATGGTCTTCTGGGCGTCGTTGCTGCCGTGAGAGAACGCGATGAACCCGGCGGAGATCGGTTGCAGCCGACGGAACCAGCGGTTGACCGGCTGCGGCGGCCAACGACGCACGAACCACGTCAACCCTGTCATCAATGAGAACGCGGCGACGAAGCCGAGCGCCGGAGAGGCGACCATCGGCACGATGACCTTCTCGAACACACCGGACCAGATGACGCCGGAGAGGCCGGCCTTGGCGATCATCGCACCCACCAGGCCCCCGATGAGGGCGTGCGACGAGCTCGATGGGATGCCGAAGTACCAGGTGGTGAAGTTCCAGGCCACGGCGCCGACAAGGGCGGACAGGACAAGCGGAAGCGTCACCAAGTCGGTTTTCACGAACCCCTCGCCAACCGTCTTGGCGACGCCTGTGTAGGCGAGGGCGCCGAGGAGGTTGAGGGTCGCGGCCATTACGACGGCGAGGCGCGGGGAGAGAGCGCGGGTCGAAACCGAGGTTGCGATCGCGTTCGCCGTATCGTGGAACCCGTTGGTGTAGTCGAAGAGGAGAGCGACGGCGATGATCGTGGCGAGAAGGATCATGGCCGTCGCACCGTCTAGTTGTGTTTGAGAACGATACTCTCGACGACGTTGGCGACGTGCTCACACTCGTCGATCGCTGCCTCGAGCAGCTCGTAGATGTCTTTCCACTTGATGATGTCGGTGCACTTCATCTGCCCGTCGAAGAGGTCGGCGATGGCGGCGCGGATGATGCGATCGCCTTCGTTCTCGAGACTGTTGAGAGCGATGATGCGCTCATCCATGCACTTCGGCTTCTCGAGCGTGCCCATGCACTCGCGGATCAAGGGCGTGGCCTTGGCGATCACGCGCGCCTGCTGGCGGGCGTACTCGGTGGGCTCGCCGACGCGGTAGAGCATCATGGCGTCGGCGGCAGCCTCGATGTCGTCGAGGACCTCGTCCATCGTCGCCACCAGGGCGTAGATGTCCTCGCGGTCCAGAGGGGTAACGAACGTCTTGTTCAATCGTTTCACGATGTCGTGCAGGATCTTGTCGCCGACGTGCTCGTGCTCGAGGATCGCGGCGGCGAGACCCTTGCGGTCGCCGTCGTCCATGAACGTGACCAGGATCTGCGCGGCCGCGTCGAGATTCGCCGCCTGCTCCGAGAAGAGCCGGTAGTAGTCCTGTTCCTTCGGGATGAGGCTGAGTTTCACCGAGGGCTCCTTTCGCTGCCCGCCCTGTGCCGCGGGTAATGCTATACGGAACGGCGCGTTGCGCAAGCGGGTTCTTCACGCTTCCGGGGCGCCCGCGGTGTCGGCGGCTCTGCCCTCGTGGCGACGCGGCGCGCGAGCGCGCCGAGTCGCCCGCGTCCAGCGCTGCCGTCGTAGGTGACGGAGAGTGCTTCATTGGTGTCAGGTGCTCGGCATCGGTGCCGTCAAGCAAGGAGAGCCATCGCCTGTCGCGATGGGCGACTGTTCGAGGTCGGGAGGGCGGAATGATGAGGCGATTCGTGCTGGCGGCGGTCGTGGTGGCGCTCGCGTTGACGGTGGGTCCGCTCGCCGCGGCGGGTACCGACGGCCAGCAAGGGGCGCGGGGTAAGGCGAAGTTCAGCCTGGTCGGCTCCATCACCGCCGTCGCCGCGGGAGCGACCCAACTGACCGTGAAGGTCAAGACCGGAACCAAGACCGTACGAGCTTCTCGCGGTGCCGCGTTGACGTTGACCGTCGACGAGAAGGCGCGCCTGCGCCTCGTCATTGAGGAAAGCTGCGTTCCCGTTGAGCTCGGGGATCTGCCCGTCGGCGCCAAGGCGAAGGTGCGGGGACGCATCGACCGGACTGGCGAGAAGCCTGCGTTCATCGCTCTCGCGGTGAAGGCCAGGCAACCGCCCACCGCGCCGCCCGGACACTAGCTCTACCGTCGGTCCCCAGATGACTGCGCGCACGCGGGCACGCCGCACGCTACCTCTCGCGTGCGCGTCTCCCATAAACGCCTCGTGTTGCTTGCCAAGATCGCGGCGCTTCGGATAGCCTTGCCTACGCGAGGAGGGGTGACCTTGCATCCTCGCGCCGGCGCGCCAGGTATCGCTGTTCGCAAGGTGGGGTTGGGCTCCGGCAGTGAGCGTCGAGCGTGCGGACGGAAGTTGTCTTAAGGAGGATCCAGTGTCAGACGAGCTCTACGCACAGATGAAGCAGTCCGTCATCGACGGCGAGGTCGAAGAGGCAGAGCGCCTCGCCCAAGAGGGCCTGGATGCCGGTCTTCCTGCCGGTGACATTCTCGACCTGGGATACGTGAAGGGCATCGAAGAGGTCGGCGACCTCTTCGGCCGCGGCGAGTTCTTCCTGCCGGAGCTCGTGCAGGGTGCTGAGGCCATGAAGTCCGCGTTGGCCGTGCTCCAGCCGGCGCTCGACGCGAGCAAGGAAGGCCGTCAGTCTCTCGGCACCGCGGTTGCGGGTACCGTCGCCGGCGACATTCACTTCATCGGCAAGACGATCGTCTGCAGCATGATGTCGGCCGCCGGCTTCGACGTGATCGACGTCGGCTGCGACGTACCCGCCGACACCTTCGTCGACAAAGTCAAGGAGCTCGAACCGCAGCTTCTGCTTCTCAGCGCACTGCTGACCACGACGATGCCGTACCAGCAGAAGACGATCGAGGCTCTCAAGGACGCCGGGCTGCGCGAGGACGTTAAGGTGATGGTCGGCGGCGCGCCGACCACGCGTGCGTGGGCGGACGAGATCGGCGCCGACGGCTACGCCGAAGATGCCATCCAGGCTGTCGTCCAGGCAAAGCTCGTCCTCGGCATCGGCTGAGCTGCGGCGGTAGCACGAGGTAGAACTATCGAGGGGCGGCGGCGCGAAAGCGCCGCCGCCCCTTCTGCGCCCGGATGTCGGCATTGACGGGCGGGCGCTTTGGGTACAGTGAAGGCCGACGATGACGATGCACGACGACTACTTTGCCGCCGTAGAGGCTCGCTTCGACGGCGCCCACGACTTCGACTTGGGTCTCGAGGAGGAGTTCCAGGTCCTTGATCCTGCCACGCTGGCGTTGACGCCGGGCTTCGAGGCGCTGCGGGACGCGGCGCCGCCGCGTCTGGCAGGGCGCATCGCCGGCGAGCTGCTGCGTTCGGAGATCGAGGTATCGACGCCGCGCACGTTGCACTTTGGGCAGGCGGCGAAGCAGCTCCTGCTGAACCGCGCCGAGCTCTTCGCCCTCGCGGATAGCGAGGGCTACGCGCTCGGCGCCACGGGAACGCACCCGTTCTCAGGCTGGAAAGACCAGCAGATCATCGACACGCCGCACTACCGCCTCGTGGAAGAGCGGCTCAAGTACGTCGCCTGGCGCAACAACACGTGGGCCGCGCACGTGCACGTGGGGGTGCGCGGCTGCGACCGCGCGATCGCCGTTTGCGACGCGCTGCGGACCTACCTGCCGCACTTGCTGGCGCTGTCTGCCAACTCTCCGTTCATCGAGAACGTGTGGACCCAGCTCCATTCCGTACGCACCCAGACCTTCGTGCGCATGTTCCCGCGCTGCGGCATCCCCGACGTCTTCGGCAGCTGGGCGGAGCATCGCCGCTTCTACGAGCAGTTGCTGAACACGAACTGCATCCAGGAGTTCACGCAGGTGTGGTGGGCGGTGCGTCCGCACCACCGCTTCGGGACCGTCGAGGTGCGCATCTGCGACGCCCAGACCGAGGCGTGGCAGAGTCTCGCCATCTCGTCGCTCACGGTTGGGCTGATCGCGTATCTCGCCGCAGCCTACGACGAGGGTCGCGTGCTTCCCGTCCTGCCGACGCGCTACGTCGAGGAGAACCTCTGGCGCGCGATTCGCTTTGGACTCGACGGCAAGCTGGTCGATTGGGAGCGGGAGGTCGAGGTGCCGGCGGCGGACGCCGTGCGCGCGCTCGTCGAGCTCGCGGGACCACGCGCCGACGGCCTCGGCCTCGGCCCGCATCTCGCCGACATCGAGCGCCTGTTGCGCGAAGGCAATGGAGCGCAGCAGCAGTCGAGGGCTCACCGTGAAGGCGGGAGTCTGGCGGCGATTCTGCGCGAGGCGGTAGCCAAAGCCCGTGAGGGCTCGCTTGCGGTCGCGAAACAGAAAGAGGTGGGAGATGAGTAGTCCATCCGGCGACGAACGTGCGCTCTCGGACGAGGAACGAGCCCGCGCCATCCTCGAGCAGCTCCAACAGTTGCACACCTGGGATCTGGGCTACGAGTCGATGATCGGCCTCGTAAGCTTCGGCTACCAGAAGATGGGCCTCACGGCGGAGACCGCTGCGGCGCGCAACCTCGATGACGCGCGCCTGGCCATCGAGCTGCTCAAGGCGACGCTTGGCGTCTTCGAGCGCGAGCCCGGCGCGGAGCGACTGGGCAGCATTCGCGACACGCTGGCCCAGATGCAGCTCAACTACGCCCGCGCGGTGCAGCGCGAAGCCGAAGCCGAGCCGCAGGCGACGGCAGCCGAGGCGGAGCAGACGTCGGCGGCGGAGACGCCGACTCCTGAGGATACGCCGGCTGCGGAGAGCACGCCGGCGGCGGGCTAGCGTCACCCTGACGCGGCCGCGTCAGGGTGACGCTAGCGCCCAGAAACGAGCCTCCTCGAGCACCTCACCGGGCTCGACGACGATGAACTCCTCGTCGTGCGGACCGGCGACCAGCTTGCGCAAGAAGCGTAGCGATCCTTCGAGGTAGTCCAGCGGCAGCTCGTAGAAAGCGCTCACTGTCTCGAGGTACTCACGCTTGTCCTCGAGGCCAGGAACCCCGGGCGTCTCGATGACGGCGACGCGCGTGTAGTGCTCCAGGATCATGCGCGCCACCTGTACGGAGCGCTCTGGCCCGTACTTGGGGATCATCTTCAGGTAGATCCGGTAGGGGTCCTCGATGAAGTCGATCCACCCGCGGGTGTAGTAGTACGTGCCGGGCTGGCGGCTATGCTCCTCGAAGTAGCGCGCGCGCGAGCCCAGGAGCAGCGAGATGCAATCGTCGGCCGCCGGCAGCACGAGGCGGTGCGCCCGCGCCTCAAGCCCGGCGGTGCCGTTGCTGCAGCGGCCGCAGCAGAGGAGGATCTCGCGCTGCCCCGGCGTGGCGTCGATGCGGGCCTGCAGCTCTGAGCGCAGGCGATCCGGGTAGTCGTGGAGGGCGCCGTCGATGAACTCGATCTCGAGCTCGCGGGCGGTGTCCTTGAGCACGCACTCGATCTCGTTGCGCACGACTTCGCAGCTGATGACCTTGGGGGGAGTGTCCATCGCCCTTCATGATAGCAGCGCAATCCCGCTCCGGTCGTCGCCTCGCGAGCGGCCGGCGTGTGTGCTCAGCCGCGTTGGCTACGGTACCATGGGCTGGCTCGTTGCCGACGCTGGTCGTCGCGGGCGCCGTTTAACCGTCGGTGCGCCCACGACGCGATCCAGGAAGGAGTCCGTGATCGTGAACAAGCTGCTCGTCGCCGGCGCCGGCCAGATGGGCTCTGGCATCGCCCAGGTGTCGGCCTTGGCCGGCATCGACGTGGTGCTGGTCGATGTGGCCGACGAGCTCACGGCGCGCGCCCTCGCGGCCATCAGCAGGAGCCTGGCCAAGCTGACCGAGAAGGGCAAGATCGAGGGGCCAGCGGGCGAAGCCGCTCTGGCGCGCATCGTCACCAGCACCGATTTGGCCGCCGGCGCCGACGCCGACTTGTTCATCGAGGCGGTTCCCGAGATCATGGACGTCAAACGCACGGTGCTCGCGTGCGCCTCGTCCTTGCTCCGTCCCGAGGCGTTGCTGGCCACGAACACGTCGAGCCTGTCGATCTCGGCGCTCGCCACCTCGGTCGCGGCGCCGCAGTGCTTCATCGGCCTCCACTTTTTCCACCCTGTTCCGCTCATGGGATTGACCGAGGTCGTCCGCGGCGAACAGACTGCGGAGGAGACCGTCGTCGCCGCGCGGGCCTATGTCGAACGCGTCGGCAAGACCCCGATCACGGTGCAGGACTCCCCCGGTTTCGTTGTCAACCGGATCCTCTTCCCGATGATCGCTGAGGCTGCCAATGCGTACGCGGCGGGGATCGCCAGCGCGGAGGCGATCGACACCGGCATGAGGCTGGGTGCCAACTGGCCGATGGGCCCCCTGGCCCTCGCCGACCTCGTCGGGCTGGACACGACCGTGGCGATCCTGGCGATCCTGGAGCGCGAGCTTGGCGACGCCAAGTACCATCCGGCAGGCGTCCTCACCGAGCTCGTTGCAGCCGGCCGCCTGGGCCGCAAGAGCGGCGCGGGCTTCTACGTCTACGAGAGGTGAAGCGAACGTGACACCATTGCGTCAGGGCTACGTGCAGGTCTACACGGGTGACGGCAAGGGGAAGACCACCGCGGCCCTCGGTCTGGTGATGCGCGCCGTCGGCCAAGGCCTTCGGCCGGCCGTCCT
>Ga0315295_10005131_pt1 | contig 11196 bp, 9 predicted proteins | sample YL17G14_0_MG_FD_204453 | JGI IMG/M metagenome (GOLD analysis project Ga0315295, IMG submission 204453) | Sediment microbial communities from Yellowstone Lake, YNP, Wyoming, USA - YL17G14_0 | ecosystem: Environmental > Aquatic > Freshwater > Lake > Sediment | place: USA: Wyoming | collected...
AGCAACCGGGCTTCTGGATTTGCAGTCTCACACCTTCTGGCATCCTAATTTCAAGAAAGAAAAAAGGAAGCTAGGAACCGAGGAGTATGAAAATCTTGTAGCCAGCCAGTTAAAAAAAGCAAAAGTTAGACTGGAGAAAGAGTTCAATGCCCGGGTGGACATGCTGGCATGGCCTTTTGGCATCTACGAAGAAGGGCTCATCCAGAAAGCCACCGCAGCGGGGTATGTGGCGGCATTTACGATGGAACGGCGTGACGCGGCGCCTTCCGACAACCTCCTGGCTCTTCCCCGGTATCTTATAGCCGGTACAACAGGGAAAAACGGTGGGCCAGGCATTTTTTCCCACAACCACGGGCAGAAATCTGCCGCTGTTGGAGTTTTCAAAGATTAGGAGTTCTCTTCTTTTGCAGGAGCCCAAAATGGAATTTTTCTTAGGGATCGTCAAAAACGTCAGTTTCGGAAATATCTTTGCCAGGCCAGTTAAGGCGATAGGGGCCGGAAAGAACATGGGGGCGGCAGCCTTGCTGACCATGATCCTCTCCCTGCTTATCCCTGAATATACGATGGGCTTTGAGACGGGAAAAGTAGTGGACATTTTCACAAAAAAACCTATAGAAGGAGCGCTCATTATTTCGGGCAAGGATCTGCAACGTACGGATGCCAATGGGTTGTTTGCTAAAACCAACGGGGGATCCAAAGTGGCGGTGAGGGCTCACGGATACTTAAGAACCGAGCAGATGATCGTCCCGCATCAGGAGATCAAGCTGATGCCTTTCACGCCTAGAGCTCTCTACCTTTCCTTCTACGGGATCGGGGATCGGGGTTTGCGAGAGTCCGCCCTTAAGCTTATTCAGGAGACGGAGCTCAATGCCCTGGTCATCGATGTGAAGGGAGACAGGGGGATGATTACTTTTAAGTCGGCCATTCCCCTCGCCTCCGAGGTCGGCGCTCAAAAAATAAGAACGGTTAAGGATGTGAGCGGCTTGATAAAATATTTGCGGGAAAATGGCATCTATACCATCGCGCGTATTGTCACCTTTAAAGACAACCTCCTCGCGCTGAAGAGGCCTGATTTGGCCGTGAAGGCTCCCAGCGGAGAGGTCTGGCGTGACCGGGAGAACCTGGCCTGGGTCGATCCCTTCCAGAAAGAAGTCTGGGATTATAATATTGACGTGGCCATTGAAGCCGCGCAATATGGGTTTGATGAGATCCAGTTCGATTATGTCCGCTTTCCGGATACCCTGGGACTACATTTTTCCAGGCCTAACACGGCAGCAAATAGGGTAAAGGCCATCTGTGGCTTTCTCATGGAGGCCAAAAGCCGGCTATACCCTTACAATGTTTTTCTGGCGGCGGATATCTTCGGCTACGTGAACTGGAATTTCAACGACACCGACATCGGGCAAAAACTGGAAGAACTGATTCCCTATCTGGACTATTTCTCGCCGATGCTCTACCCTTCGGGATTCCAGTTCGGGATACCGGGCTACAGAAATCCAGTTGTAAACCCTTATGAAATTGTCTATCTTACCCTTAAGAAGGCCCAAGAACGTACCCGACTTCCATCCGTTCGTTTCCGGCCTTGGCTGCAAGCATTTAGGGATTATGCCTTCGACAGAAGGTATTTTGCCGCGAAAGAAATAAAGGATCAGATCAAGGCCGTGGAAAAATTTGGATCGAACGGATGGATGCTCTGGAATCCTCGTAATAATTATGCTACGGATGGGCTTAAAAAAAAGGGAGACTCATTGGGGTAAGAACCGTTTGCCCTCCTCGACCTGAAAAGATCCTGAGCCATCGAGCCCTGAAAGACTCCCCGACATTAAGAAGGAACAGATGACTTCGAGGCGACTGCGCTGGTTTTTCTTCTCGTTGTTGTTAGGTTTTCTGGTTGAACCAGCCGTGACGACCGCCCAGGATTCCGGAAGCGGGGTCGCGGGGTTGATGGAAGAGCGACTGGCGTCCATCGATGGGATCGTTGAGGAAGCCATTCATTCCGGGAAAACCCCGGGCGCCGTGGTCCTGATCGGGCATCGGGGACAGGTTGTGTACCGCCGGGCATTCGGCTATCGGGCGCTGGAGCCGAAAAAACGTCCCATGACGGTCGACACGATCTTTGATTTAAGTTCCCTCACCAAGGTAGTTGCTACGACCCCGGCACTGCTGCAGCTCGTGGAGAGGGGGAAATTACGAATCGACGACCCGGTCGCCAAGCACTGGCCGGAGTTTCAAGCCCACGGAAAGGGACAGATCACCGTTCGTCAACTTCTCACCCACTATTCCGGGCTGGGGGCGGAGCTGGAATTGAAGCCCAAATGGTCGGGCTACCGCACCGCTCTCCAGAAGATTGTTGCACAGTCTCCCATTTCCTCCCCGGGAACACGTTTTCTATACAGCGATGTCAACTTTATAATCCTTGGTGAGCTGATCTCCCGGATCTCGGGGGTGCCTCTGGATGTATACTGCGACTGCAATATATTCATTCCTCTGGGGATGAAGGATACCAGCTTCAAGCTTCCCCCCAACAAGCATGACCGCTCGGCCCTCACGCAGCACAAGGGGGAAAATTCAGGAAAGAGGCTCTGGTGGGAGGTCCATGATCCGGTGGCGTACAACATGGGAGGGGTCGCGGGTCATGCCGGACTTTTCTCCACGGCTGATGATCTGGCCATCTTTGCCCAGACTCTCCTCCAGGGCGGGGGCACGAAGAACGCGCGCATCTTGAGTCCGCTTATGGTTGAGAAGATGACCACTCCCCAGAGTCCACCCAACAAGATGATTTTGCGAGGGCTGGGCTGGGATATTGACTCTCCCTATTCCTCCGGTCGGGGCGAATTGTTTCCGGTTGGGGCCTACGGGCATACGGGCTATACGGGAACTTCCCTGTGGATTGATCCGGTTTCGCAAACGTATATCATCATCCTGACCAACCGGGTCCATCCGGGCGGGAAAGGCGACGTGGTCCCCCTGCGGTCACAAATCGCGACGATCGTTGCCGCTGCGCTCGGACCCGCTACGGCCGAGCAAGTCCTATCCAGCCGCCGCTCGTTGACCAGCTATTTCGAGCTGATGAAAAGTTACCGCGTTTCGGGTTTGCGCAACGGCCGGGTCGAAACCGGGATTGACGTCTTGGCAGACCAAAAATTCGCCCCCCTGGCCGGGCTGCGGCTAGGGCTGATCACCAATCATTCCGGGATTGATGCCGCCGGCCGCCGGACCATAGACCTGCTGGCCAAGGCGCGCAAAGTGAAATTAAAGTCCATCTTCTCCCCCGAGCATGGCCTTTGGGGGAACGTGGATGAGAAGATCCCTCACGCCAAAGAGCCTGTGACCGGTCTGCCCGCTTACAGCTTGTACGGAGAAGTGAACCGCCCGACGGAGAAGATGCTCGAGGGTTTGGATGGACTGGCCTTTGACGTCCAGGATGCGGGGGCTCGTTTTTACACCTACGTTACCACGATGGCCTACGCGATGGAGGCGGCAGCGAAGAAAGGGATCCCGTTTTTCGTGCTGGACCGGCCGAACCCCATCAACGGTTCATCCGTCCAGGGACCGATCCTCCACAAAGACCTGCAGTCCTTCGCCGGCTATTTCCCCATGCCGGTCCGGCATGGCATGACTCTGGGCGAACTGGCCCAGATGTTCAACGCCGAAAACAAGATCGGCGCAAAATTGCACGTGATCCAGATGCGCGGCTATGAGCGCACGGATTGGTACGACGAGACGGGCCTGCTGTGGGTGAATCCCTCTCCGAACTTGCGAACCCTGGTGCAAGCGATCCTTTATCCCGGAGTGGCGATGGTCGAGGGGGCGAACGTCAGCGTGGGGCGAGGAACCGGTACCCCTTTTGAACTCCTGGGCGCTCCCTGGATCAACGCCAGGGACCTCGCTGCCTATTTGAACAACCGCAAGATTCAGGGTGTCCGCTTCCTGCCGGTGGATTTCATGCCGCACGGCAGCCGCTTCGAAAGACAGCTTTGCCATGGCGTTCAGGCCATCCTGGTGGATCGCCAGGTGCTGGACTCACCGGCCTTGGGAGTCGAAATCGCCAGCGCGCTCTACCGGCTTTATCCCCGGGATTTCCAATTGGATAAATCCCTGTTTCTGGTCGGGTCCTACGATGTTCTACGGGCGATCAAAGAGGGTCAGGACCCCAGTTCCATCGTCCAGAACTGGCAGAGCCCTCTCGCTGACTTTCGCAACCTGCGGTCAAAATATTTGCTATATTAAACCCCATTCTCCCCTTCTTCAAGGGGTCTGGGATTCAGGCCAATGTGATTCGGAGCGAATTCCCACTTTGAAGTCCAGCCCCTTTACGCCCAGCCAGACAAGAAGAAACCAGCCCAACAGAACCATCAGAGTGGGCACAGCCACGAAATAAGCTAAGGGGCTGATCTTCTCCAGGAAGAACTTATCGACAAGATTTACCCGGCGGATCCCAAACCCGAGGGCGATAATCAGAAAAAATGGGAGGACGACATTGAGAAATACCATGGAGGAATTCTGGGCTGAAAAATTGGCCTTCTGGAAGCATACTATAGCAGGATCTTGCCGAAATTTGAATCATATTAGTCCATTCCGCCTTTTGGAGGCGAAGCTTCAAAAGGGGGAAAAAGTTTCGCCCGGTTAAGAAATTCGATAAATTATCCGATATTAGATCTATAGCCGGAAAACGTTTCTTGCGAAAAAACTGACCCCATGGGAAAAGTCAATATCGATTCTCTAAAGCCCGAGATGGTGCTGGCGGAAGATCTTTTTCACGCTGACGGGCGCCTTCTTCTTTCCAAAGGCGTCAAGCTGGCCTCCAATCACCTACGGGTCCTAAAGATTTGGGGGGTTGCCGCCGCCGAGATAGAAGGCGTAGCCGACAGTTCTCGTCCTCCCACTTTGGAGGAGATAGACCCCGCTGTGCTGCAGGAGGCGGAAGAACTTACCCGAAAACAATTCTCCCATGCCAATGTGGACCACCCCTTCTTAGGGGAGCTTTTGCGGATCTGTAATCAGCGCCGGGCCCAACGAATGGCTCTCCAAAAGACCTCGGGGAGCGACGGGGGAGCTGCGGACGTAGAGAGAGCCCCGACAGCCAATGTAAGATCTACCCCCACCGTTGGGAACCGGAAGAGAGACCTCGCTTCTCTTCTGGACGGAGATGTGGCCCTGGTCTCCCTTCCCAACATTTTTGCCGAGATCAACCGGGTGATCAGCGATCCCCGCAGCTCCGCCGTCCACGTTGCCGATGTCATCAGCAAAGACCCCAATCTCACCGCTAGGCTTCTGCGAATCGTGAATAGTTCGTTTTATGGGTTTCCGTCCAAGATCGACACCATCTCCCGGGCCGTGACGATTTTGGGGAGCAAGGAATTGAGTACCCTGGCTCTGGGAACGTCGGTCCTGAATATCTTTAATGATATTCCCGCGGACCTCGTGGACATGAAATCCTTCTGGGAACATAGCCTTGCTTGTGGGACTGCCGCCCGGATGATCGGCAGTTATAAAAATATTGCCAACACGGAACGCCTCTTCGTTGCCGGGTTGCTACATGACATCGGCCGGATCAACATCTATAAAAATCTTCCATCTGCCGGACGGGAAATGCTCTTGTACGCCCAACAAACCGATTGCCTCCTGCGTTCGGCAGAAATGGAAGTGCTCGGCTTTGACCATGGCCAAATCGGGGCCATGTTAATGCAGAAATGGAAACTTCCCGTGATCTTGGAACAGGCGGTGGGATACCACCATAAACCCGCCCGATCTCAGCACCCCCTGGAAGCCAGCTTGGTCCATATTGCCGACATCCTGATCAACGCCCTGATGATCGGGACCAGCGGGGAACGCTTTGTGCCCCCCATGATCCCGGAGGCGTGGACCGAGCTTGGGCTCCCGACAGAAATCTTCACGAAAAGCGTCCAACTGGTTGACCGGCAGGTGGCCGAAGTCATCCATAATTTTTTTGACGGTGATTAGACCATGGGCCAAGAAGAAATCGAGGTTCGCCTCAACTACCTGGAAGAGATCAATCGTTTCACCATCGATGCCCTGGAGATGGCTACCTCTCTGGGGGACTTCCACAGCAGCCTCGATAAACTTCAAGATGCGGACGCCATCCTCCGAGAAACGGCCCCCCGGGTGAAAAGGCTCATCCCGTTTCAGGCCGTGACCTTCTATTTGGTAGACGAAGCGAGCTCGGATATTTCGCTGGTCCATTGCGATCCGCCGAGCGAGATGGATTCCGTTAAGGGAGAGGTGGAATTCTTAATCGACAACGGAACCTTCGCCTGGGCTTTGCGGGAACGTCGGGCCGTGACAGTTTCCTCCAAGGATTTTCAGAGACAGGTGCTCCTTCACGTCATGGCCACCCATGCCCGCATTCGAGGCCTATTTGTCGGGATTCTCAATCCGGGGGAGAAAAATATTCCGGGCGTATCCTTATCCCTGCTATCCATTATTCTGTTAAACAGTGCGAACACGCTGGAAAACTTTGAACTCTACCGGATGGTGCAAAAAGCCCGCGAGGAATTGGAAAACCGCGTCGTGGAGCGCACACGGGAGTTGACGGAGATCAATGAGAAGATGCAGCTGGAGATTGCGGAACGGAAACGAGCGGAAGAGGAATTCCGCCAGGCCAAACAGGACGCTGAGGAAGCCAATCAGGCCAAAAGCCGGTTCCTGGCCAACATGAGTCACGAGATCCGCACGCCGATGAACGGCGTGCTGGGAATGACCAATCTGCTCATGGATACCCCTTTGACCCCCGAGCAGCGCGAATACGCGGCCACGGTCCATTCCTCGGCGGATTCTCTGCTCATGATCATCAACGATATTCTGGATTACTCCAAAATCGAGGCGGGAAAGCTGGACTTCGAAACTCTTGATTTCGATTTGCGGACAATGGTCGAAGATGCCGTCGACATGCTGAGGATACGGGCGAAACCCAAAGGCCTGGATTTGGCCTGTTTGATCCAACACGATGTTCCATCTCTCCTGATCGGGGACCCCGGCCGGTTGCGTCAGGTTGTGATTAATCTCGTGGAGAATGCGATCAAATTTACGCAAAAGGGAGAGGTGCTGCTCCGGATCAGCTTGGAGGAAGAAAGCGATGTCCAGGTCACATTACGTTTTACCATAAAGGACACCGGCATCGGGATTCCGAAAGACCGGATGAATCGTCTCTTTCAATCCTTTTCGCAGGTAGATGCCTCCACGACCCGGAAATACGGTGGAACCGGCCTGGGCCTGGCCATATCCAAAAATATCGTGGAAAAGATGGGGGGCCGAATCAGCGTGGAGAGTGAAGAAGGTAAAGGTTCCACCTTCTGGTTCACGGCCGTTTTTGCCAGGCAACCCGTGGGCCGAAAAGCCTCGCCGGGGGTGTTCGAGGATATTCGCGGTCGCCGCATTCTGGTCGTCGATGACAATGCCACGAACCGTTTGTTCCTGAGGGAACAGTTATATTCCTGGGGATGCCTGCCCCATGAGGCCTGCAGTGGAAAGGAAGCCCTGGCTACATTACGAGCCGCCGTGGAAGCCGGGGATCCATTCCTGGTTGCCCTCCTGGATATGGATATGCCGAAGATGGATGGGGCCACACTTGGCCGGGAAATCAAGGAGGATAAGGATCTTCGCCCAACCATCCTGATGCTGCTGAGCTCTTCGGGCCGGCGGGGGGATGCAAGACGCATGGAAGAAATTGGCTTTGCGGCCTATCTGACCAAGCCGGTGAAGAGTGCCCAACTCCGAGATTGTCTGGCGATGGCTATCGGGAGTAAATCGTCTACCCCAGGAGCCCCTTTCGTTCCCATTATCACGAGGCATTCGGTGGTGGAAGCGAAAAAGCAAAAAGTTCGTCTTTTGCTGGCCGAAGACAACATCACCAACCAAAAGGTAGCCCTGAAGATCTTAGAGAAGGCCGGCTACCGGGCAGAGCCGGTATTCAACGGGCAGGAGGTGCTTGCAGCGCTGGAAAAGAATCCCTATGATTTGATTCTGATGGATGTGCAGATGCCGGAAATGGACGGTTTTGAAGCGACGGGGGCTATTCGGCGCAGGGAGAAAGAGAAGGGCGGGCATATCCCCGTCGTCGCGATGACGGCGCACGCGATGAAGGGAGACCGTGAACGATGTTTGGAGGCGGGGATGGATGATTATCTTTCCAAGCCCATTCAACCAAAGGAGCTTATTGAGGTGATCGAACGACAGTTGAGGGGGGCGCGACCAGCGGAACCGGAGATGACTCCGAGTGAACAGGCGGAGGTGCCGGAGGTATTCGACCGAAAGATATTATTGGAGCGTCTGGATGGGGATGAGGAAATCTTCAAAGAAATTATCGCGACTTTCCTGGAAGACGCGCCGATTCAGGTTGAAAAGTTGAAGAAGGCCCTGCAAGAAGGGGATGCAAACCGGGTCGAACGGCAGGCTCATTTGATAAAGGGGGCGGCGCTGAATATTGGCGGAAACGGCCTGCAGGCCGCAGCCCGGGAGCTGGAAGTGGCCGGAAAGGATGGTGATCTTACCAAGGCCCAGTCGCTGGTCGCCACGCTCGACCAGGAGTTTGAAAAATTGAAGGGGGTTTTAGCCGGTCTGGCCGTATAAATATCTGATTATCGGGGCCGGATTTGGAAAAATCGTGCGGGTTCTGGCTCCGACCTTTTTTACTTTCCCCGCGGCCCCAAAACGGTTTTCATCCGTTTTTTTTGCTCGTCTTTTTCCAGATGGCAGCGCTTATATTTCTTCCCGCTGCCGCACCAGCAGACTTCGTTGCGACCCAATTCCGCCTTTTTCAAGTCGGCCTTCTTATTATTGAAAAGACGTTCCAGGAGCTTCATCTGCAAACCTTTTCATCCCTACATTTAATATCTTCGGCCGCGACCCCCCGGCCTGCTGCCGTCCTGCCCGGGCCCGCCCGATTCTCTTTTGGGGCGAGCTTCATTGACGGTGATGACTTTTCCATGAAGCTGTCCGCCATTGAATTTTTTGATGGCTTCCTGAGCGTCCTTCTCGGTTTCCATCTCCACAAACCCAAACCCCCGGGTCAGGCCGGTGTATTTATCCTTGATGATTGTCACGGATAAGACTGCCCCGACCTCGGAAAAGTTGGCTTTTAAGTCATCCTCGGTGACTTCATTGGACAAGTTCCCGATGTACAAATTCTTATTCATTTCAACCTCCGTTCTCTTTTCTATTATTTTTAAAATTTAACCACAGGGGACAGCGCGGCGTAGCCGCAAATAAAACATGGAATGGTGGAATATTGGAAAGTGGGTTCAATTTTCCCCTTTTCCCTTGCCCTTCTTTTTTCTCCGGGTTCTCTGTGGTGAAATTCCCGTGGTTTAATTGGTCTTCTGGCGAAAAAAAACCGCGTAAGCTCTAAAGAGCAACGCGGTCTGTTTTACCTCCCAGCCCTCAACTCTTTACAACTCGATAAAATTAGATTAAATTGTTATTGTAAAGATGTCAAGGAATATTTATGGGTTGCCGCTTCGCCCTTTCGCCTTTGCCCTTGTTTTTTAGAGCAGCCATGAGCCCTCGCTTTGTCGTGCACGAGCATGATGCTTCGCATTTTCATTATGATTTCCGCCTGGAAATGGAAGGGGTCCTGCGTTCCTGGGCGATTCCCAAGGGCCCATCCATGGATCCATCCGATAAAAGGCTGGCTGTGCTCGTGGAGGACCATCCCCTCGAATACGCCGCTTTCGAGGGGATCATCCCGGAAGGAGAATACGGAGCCGGCAGGGTGGCGATCTGGGATCGAGGGAGCTATTCTCTGCTAGAGGAGAAAGAAGATAAGATTGTCTTTTTTATCGAAGGGAAAAAATTCCGGGGAAATTTTACCCTGATTCGGCTCCGGAGGAGCAAGAGGGGGAATGAATGGTTGCTGATAAAGCAAAAAGATGAATACGCCCGGACGGGTTGGAAATTGGAAAGAAGCCTACCCGGGCGTGGTCGGAAGTAATATGGGACTTTACGAATCTCCTCCGGAGAGGTTCTATTTCAAGCTGAATCCGCCGTCCACCAGGAGTAATTGCCCGGTGAAGAAATTGGCGTCATCCGAGGCCAGGAACAAGATCGCCTGCGCAATGTCTTCTGGCTGAGCCATTCTCTTCAGGTAGGAACCCTCGATCATATTTTTCCGGACGGCTTCGGGCAGCGAAGCCGTCATCTCCGTCAAGGTATGGCCGGGAGCCACCGTGTTGACGTTGATATGAGGAGCGAGTTCCTTGGCCATGGTTTTCGTTAAATTAATGACGCCGGCCTTGGCGGCGCTGTAATCCATGATTCCTTCCCGGCCGCAGTGGTCGATCCCCCGGATCGAGGAGATATTGATGATCTTCCCGGATTTTTGCGCCAGCATATACTTGGCCGCCGCCTGGGCGCAGAGAAAAACGCCGATGAGGTTAACTTCAAGGGTTTTGACCCAGTCCTCCACCGTCTTCTCCAGGAAAGGTCTGGAAATGGCAACTCCGGCATTGTTTACTAAAATGTCGATGCGGCCGAATTCCTTCACAAAGGCATCCATAAAACTCTGGACCGAGTCTTTTCGGGAGACGTCTCCGGCAAAGGTTTTGAGTTTATGACCCCGGGTGCGCACCGTCTCCTCTGCTTTCTTTAAGTGGTCCTGGTTTACATCGACCACCCCAACCTTGGCTCCTTCGGTGAGCATCAGGATGGCCGTGGTCAGGCCGATTCCTCGTCCCCCGCCGGTAATTAAAGCGGTCTTATCCTTTAGTCTCATCTCTGCACCTTCCTTTCTTTTTTTATTGCCCAGGAAATTATAAAAATTTTTTTGCCAGCCCAATTTTAGGCATTTTTTTAAAAGCCTTTGCTTCACAATGGTCAGCCCTTGACGCCGCCGGCGCCCCAGCCGCGGATCAAATACCGTTGAACCGCAACGAAAAAGAGTAACGCGGGAATCGTGATCATGATCCCGGCGGCCATGATCAATCCCCAGTCGATGAGGGACGAATGAAAGAGATCCTGCACCCCCACCGGCAGCGTCTTCAGCTCGTCGGAGGTGATGAGGATCCGGGTGAAGATGTAGTCATTCCAGGCCAGGATGAAGGTAAATATGGAAGTCGCGATGATGCCCGGCAGCGCCAGGGGCAGCACGACGTAAACGAGCGCCCGCACCCGCCCGGCCCCATCCACCAGGGCGGCCTCTTCCAGCTCCAGGGGGATGGTCGCGAAGAAGGCCCGCATCAG
>Ga0315295_10005132_pt1 | contig 11196 bp, 11 predicted proteins | sample YL17G14_0_MG_FD_204453 | JGI IMG/M metagenome (GOLD analysis project Ga0315295, IMG submission 204453) | Sediment microbial communities from Yellowstone Lake, YNP, Wyoming, USA - YL17G14_0 | ecosystem: Environmental > Aquatic > Freshwater > Lake > Sediment | place: USA: Wyoming | collected...
TGCATTAAGCTTTCTGGAAACGGACTTGGGAGTATATTTTTCTGCCAATAAAGAGTCCCTAAAAGATTCTATCTGGGCTTGGCGGGCGCCGTCGACCGTAGCCACATTTTTATCCTTTAGGAAGTTTACCAACTGTTCAAGATCCGCCCTGTAGGCAAGAATGGTTGACGGTGAGCGGCTTTTGAGCTTTAGACTGTCGATAAAGCTAGGAAGCAGGCTAGCAAAAGTTTCTTGTGTCATAATCAAATTAAGATACTAATCAAAATAAATGAGGCAGAAATTAACTTTCAGACTATATGATATCATAAATTTCACGAAGGTCAATATATTATAGGAGCCTGGCCAAATTCGATGGATAAGCTATTGACAAAATTTCATAGCATTATTTCCCCTTATTTAAAATATCTATTTGTTGTCTTTTTTGTCCTTTTAACCCTCTCCCTGGCCAGGAATGTAGTAAGAATACTAAAGGCCGGACAAAAAGTAGAACAGGCAGAAGAAAGGGTAGAGAAGCTTAAAAAGGAGAATGAGGAGCTAAAAAAGAGGCTAGAAACTGTCGGAAGCGAGGAGTATATAGAAAAACAACTAAGGGACAATCTGGGGCTTGCCAAAGAGGAGGAAATAATAATAGTTTTACCCGACGAAGCGACTCTCAGAGCCCTTGCCCCGAGGACTCAAAACGAACAGGAGGTTCTACCGGATGCCAACTGGAAGAAGTGGATGAAATTATTTTATTAAGAAGAACTTACCTCCCGAGAACCCAAATGCGATTGTAGTGCTAACCGCACAAGGGCTCCCGGGAGTCGATCAAATGTTGTTACTGTTTCGCAAGCGCAGCTTGCCTGCGTCTCTTGGCCCGATTTCTCTTCCGGCGGGTCTTCATCTTCCGCACGTGAGATTTGATTCCGCCGTTGGCCATCACGCATGGCTTGGCCATTCCCTCCGTCCTTTCTCGCATCAAGCGAGTGCTGAGTTAGGACGCAACTTGGCCATGTTCCGAGATGATCGCCTCGTTGCTATCCATTGACGGGTCGAAAGACAAGACGAATACTCCTGGCCTTGCGGGCTTGATGCGTTGGTTGGGACGATGGTGGTGCGTTTCCTCCCCAGGCTTCTTCCATCTCGGATGGTGCCGAGCGCACCCAGTATCGTCTCCAGAACGTTTTCTGCACGAGCAAGCGGGCATTGGCCTCCTCCGGTTGGCATGGAATCCTCTGGCGGACACTCGTCTTTCTCCGATAGGCCCTCCTTCGGCTGGGAAGCGGCGTGACAAGCGGATAAATGCTAAGGTACGAAACAGTCGAAATCGATAAAAAAAGCGTCGCCTCGACGCTCCATTATCAGAATTGTAGTTTGTATTTTAAGGTCAGATGGTTTACGTGTCAAATAGCGTTTGATTTAAGACCCTCTATAAATCCTGATATTTTTCTCAGAAAATCTATGCTTTTTCGGACTTTTACTCGAAGAACACCGTAATAATTATTAGGATTCTCGTAATATTTTTTCCATTGGCCTTTTTGAAATGTAGGTTTCCTAAATCCCTCTATTGGTATTCCAGTTTGGGTTAACCAATATTTTTGTATATCTTCGATCCTTGATTTGTGCGCGATATTTATGGCAACTCTTGCAATAAGGTCCGATCTTCCAACACCAAAACATACCTGTAGCCACTTAATAAACATTTTAATTAACGCCGGGTCTTGGTTTGCGAAACCTACTTGTTTGTCTTTCTTAAACCCCTCTCCCCAGTAAAGAGCCACTCCAACGAGAAACAGTTCTCTTTTAGTAAGGCTACCGATTTCTCTTGAGCCTTCCCGAAGAAGCTTGGCAATTTTATGGTTCCTCCTTTTCTTTAATTTAGAAAGGTACAAGGCCCTTCTTCCATAAAAAGGATCCTTTGCTTGTTTCTCCAGTGTGGCTATCTGCTCGGGGGTTAACTCAATATCTCTACACCAAACGCTTACAGAGCCAACGGAAACATTCAATTGTTTGGCTATTTTCTTTATGCTTAACCCGCGTTTTCTAAGTTTACGTGCGCGTATTTTTTGAACCGACTTGGCCATAAAGTATTGTACCACAAAACTGGGTTCATTATTAATTAATGACAGGATTGTTGTGTTATAATACACTCGTTCTTTACATGCGGGGTAGTGTACGGCTGCACGGAAGGCTAGTAGAATGGGCCCTTCCGATGGCAACATCGGTAGCAAACTTGGCTGTATCGGTGGACATCCTGTTGCTCAGGACAATACCGAGGCAATCCTTGATTTCAAGGCGAGTCCGTAGAGACTAGACGCCAGGCTCCCCAAAAGGGATGATGATATAGTCCGACACTCGCAGTAATGCGAGACACAGTGCATAATCTTCCAGGCTGGGTTCAACTCCCAGCCCCGCAACACAAAGGTAGGCCAGCGTAGCTCAGCGGCAGAGCAAGGATTTCATAAGTCCGAGGTCACAGGTTCAAATCCTGTCGCTGGCACTTGACTGGCGTTTTAACCGCATATGGTTGGGATGCGGGAGCCTGATAAAATTAAGCCCCGGGTTGCCGGGGGAAGAAAGGTGGCACCACGGATTATCCGTCCTTTCAAGAGGGACGGATTTTTTGTTTTTTTGATACACTAAAGAAAATGAACAAAAAAAGAGTTTTATCAGGAATTAGAGCCTCGGGCCGCCTACATTTGGGAAACTATTTAGGAGCGGTCAGGGGTATGCTGGCTTTGCAGGAAAATCCAGAATACGAAACCTTTTATATGGTTGCCGATCTGCATACGCTAACTACTCCTTATAATCCCAAAACTCTTAAAGAGGATGTGCGCGAGGTAGTTTTAGACTACTTGGCGGCGGGGCTCGACCCCGAAAAGTCCGTTATTTTTGTACAGTCACACGTCCCCCAGCACGTTGAGCTTTCGTACTTGTTTTCTACCTCGGTATCTTTGGCCAAGATGCTTCACCTCCCTACATACAAAGAGAAGCTAAAGCTTCATCCCCACGATTCAACGGTAGCGCTGCTTTACTATCCGGTTTTAATGGCGGCCGACATTTTGGTTTATAAAGCGGAGCTGGTCCCGGTTGGAATAGACCAAGAGCCACACCTTGAGATAACCCGAGAGATCGCCAGAAAGATGAATAATATTTACTCAACGAACTTCCCTGAACCTAAAAGATTTGTAACAGAGGGAGAATACATACCTTCTCTAACGGGGGAAGGAAAAATGAGTAAGTCCGTTGAGGGAAGCTACATTAACTTAACAGACGGCCTAGAGACGATTAAAGCCAAACTTGCCAAGGCCCCTACCGATTCGGGTAAGGGAGAGAGGGTTCCCGAAAAGGGTGGAGTTGCGGCTCTTTTAATGTTTGTAGGGCTTTTCCAAGGCAAGCAAAAAAGACAAGACTATGAGAAAGCATATACCTCTTCCGGAATAAAATACTCCGAGCTAAAAGAAGAGCTTTCTAGCACAATATACAAAGCCCTTCAGCCGATCCAGGAAAAAAGAAAGTATTTTGAAGAAAGGCCGGAGGATGTGGATAGAATAATTTCCCAAGGAGCCCAAAAAGCCAAAGAAGTTGCCTCGACCACTTTAAGTGAAACCAAACAGGCGATGGGACTTATATGATGGACTCTATTTCTTTTGACGAGTTTTCAAAGCTGGATTTTAGGGTAGGAAGGGTTTTGGAGGCCGTCAACGTAGAAGAAAGTGACAAGATGATTAGGTTTATAGTTGACTTTGGGGAGTTGGGCAAAAGGACAATATTTACGGCTATTCGAAAGTGGTATAAGGCAGACGAGCTTATAGGCAAACTTTATGTTTTTATCTTTAATCTTGAACCCAGACCCATGTTTGGCGAAGAGTCCCAGGGAATGATTATTGCTGCTGAAACAGAAGGCGGAGAAGAGTGCGTACTTCTTGTTCCCGATAAGGAAATTGCGCCGGGCGTTAGCGTCCACTGACTCGACTTTTTTTCGAAGCTAGGCGTGTTATAATTCCCGCAGAGGAAATTTAAATGGACCCAAGAGATATATTTGGCAAAAACCAGAATCAAAAAGGCAAAAAGCGTTTGGTATTTAAATTCAAGATAAATTTCTGGACGATACTTTTGGGAATTCTATTTGTCCTTTTCTTCTTGCCCTTGGTTGTATCTTTTGTTGAGTTGTCCGGGCAGGAGGGCAAAGTGGACATCTCGCAAGCAATGGTGGACGTTAAAGAAAATAAGATAGAAAAAGTTTTGATCCAAAACGAGAAAGTTATCCTCAACTACAAAGACGGCACTACAAAGACAGCCACAAAAGAGGAAGGGGATAGTTTCAGTGACCTTCTTGATAAGTCCGGAATCGAGCCCGGAAGTATAAATTATACCGTTGTAGATCAGAGTCTGACCAAAGTCTTTGCCGATATCTTAGGCATACTTCTTCCAATTATTATTATGGCCGCCTTCTTTATCTTTATTCTTCGGGCCCAAAATAGGGGAGCCCAAGATATTTTTTCCTTCGGTCGCTCCCGAGCCAAGCTTTTTGCCAAAGGTAAGCAGTCTGTAACATTTGCGGATGTGGCCGGAGTTGAGGAGGCCAAAAAAGAACTCGAAGAAGTTGTAGACTTTCTTAAAAACCCTGCAAAATATAGAAAATTAGGGGCAAGAACCCCCAAAGGAGTGCTTCTTTTTGGTCCTGCGGGAGTCGGAAAGACACTTCTGGCAAGAGCTGTTGCGGGAGAGGCCGGAGTTCCTTACTTCTCAATGGCGGGATCCGAATTTATGGAGATGCTTGTGGGGGTAGGGGCATCAAGAGTCAGAGACCTTTTTGTCCAAGCCAAAACCTCGGCCCCCTCGATAATTTTTATAGATGAGATTGACGCCATAGGAAGACAGCGCGGAAAGGGATTTATCGGAGGCCATGACGAGAGGGAACAGACCCTGAATCAGATTCTTGTAGAGATGGACGGCTTTACACCAAACGATAACGTCCTTGTTATTGCCGCAACCAACAGAGGAGACCTTTTGGATCCGGCCCTTCTTAGACCTGGAAGGTTCGACAGAAGGGTTGTTTTGGATATGCCGGATAAAGAAGGGAGGCTCGCCATTCTTAAAATCCACGCCCGGGGTAAAAAGTTTGCTACCAAAGGAATCGATTGGGGTAGAGTGGCGGACAGGACGGTAGGTTTTTCCGGTGCGGATTTAGAAAACATGCTTAATGAGGCCGCAATTTTGGCGGCTAGGGAAAATAGAGCTCATATTCTAGGCGAAGACATTGAGGAGGCTGCAACTAAGGTCAAACTAGGTCCTGCAAAAAAGCGTTTGCAGTCGGAGGAGGATAAGAAAATCACAGCCTATCACGAGGCCGGACACGCCATTGTTACACACAGCTTGCCCAAAATGGACCCCGTGCATCGAATCTCAATTGTAGCCAGAGGCGCAAGTTTAGGCCATACCCTTATTCCTCCTGCGGCGGACAGGACTCACGAAACAAAAACCAGGATTCTTCAGCAGATAACGGCCATGCTAGGAGGGCGTGCCGCGGAAAAGCTCGTATTTAACGAGATGACATCAGGTGCTGCAAATGATATTGACCAGGCAACCAGGCTTGCCCGTGCAATGGTTATGGAGTGGGGGATGAGCAGTCTGGGTCCTGTTAATTTTGGGCCTCAAACTGGACTAGGGGAATTTGGACAATTGGAGTGGTATGAGCCTCCCCAAATATCTCCTGCAATGCAGGAAAAGGTAGACATGGAGATAAAAAGAATCATAGACGGCTGTTATAAAGAGGCGGTTGTAATTGTTAAGAAACAGAAGGAAGTTTTAGATAAGGTGGTTGAGAAACTGCTAGTAAAAGAAACCCTGGAACGGGAAGATTTCGAAAAAATTGTAGGAGATAAATCCTCAAAATAAAAAGTGGGCAAATTGGTTCTCATTGACGGAAATGCCATTCTTCATAGGGCTTTCCATGCTCTTCCTCCCCTAACCACAAAAACAGGCGAGCCGATAAATGCCGTTTACGGCCTTGTCTCAATGCTTCTTAGGGTAATTCAGGATCTAAAACCCACACATATTGTCGTTTGTTTTGATGTAAAACAACCAACCTTTCGTCACAAAGCCCTTGCTTCTTACCAAGCCCAAAGACCCCGGATGGCGGATGAGCTGTCAGGCCAGTTTGAGAAGGCAAGAAGGTTTTTGGATGCAGCGGGCATACCCGTATATTCAAAACCGGGCTTTGAAGCCGATGATGTCATTGGAACCCTTGCCAGCCTATATAAAGACGATGTGGTGATAGTCACCGGAGACCGCGATATATTACAGCTTGTGGACGGTAGGGTAAAAGTTTTTATGCCGATTGCCGGGCTGGCTACGGCCAAGCTGATGGGAGAGGCTGAAGTTATAGAGAAAATGGGGGTTCCTCCCTCGCAGATTGACGATTATAAAGCATTTGTGGGAGACTCCTCGGATAACTACGGCGGAGTTCCGGGAATCGGACCCAAAACGGCAATTGCACTTTTGGAAAAATACTCAAGTCTGGACGGGGCATATAAACACCTAAAAGACTTACCTCCCCAAACAAGAGAAAGGCTCGAAAAGGGCAGGAAAGAAGCCGCTCTTTCCAAAAAATTGGCGACCATTGTCAGAAACGTGCCAGTTAAATTCGATTCGGAGTCGGCTTCCAAATGGGACGTCGACAACCCAAAAGTCTTGGACCTTTTTCAGCAGTTCGGCTTTAAGACTCTGACGGAGAGGGTGAAAAACGTAGGTAAAATGCTTGATGCGGAAAAACAAGCATCACTTTTTTAAATATGAAAGTTGCACTGGTACACGATTACATTCGGGAGTATGGGGGAGCGGAAAGGGTTTTGAAAACCCTGACAGAGCTTTTTCCAGATGCTCCTATCTATACAGCCTTTAGAGTCAATGGCTCAACCGCAGACAAAGAATTTAGAGGGAAAAAAATAATAGAGAGCTTTCTGGCTCCGCTTCTTAAAATAGATAATTTTTATAGCCCCTTAAGATTTTTAATTCCCGTAATCTGGAAGAGTTTTGACTTGTCAAGCTACGACCTGGTTATAACTTCGGCCAGCTGGTATGTAACAAAAGGATTTAAGGTGGGCCCCAAAACAAAGGTAATTTGTTATTGTCACACGCCTCCCAGGTGGCTTTACGGATATGAAACAAGCGTCAAATTTACCAAATATTGGCCTGTAAAAATATACGCAGCCATAGTTGGACATTTTATAAGGATGTATGATTTTGCAACTTCCCAAAAAGTAGATTACTTTTTAGCCAATTCAAAAAATGTAGCCGGAAGGATAACAAAATTTTATAGAAGAGACTCGGTTGTAATTTACCCTCCCGTTGAGGTTGAAAAGATAATTGATGCTACCAATAATCTTGAAAAAGAAGGCTATTTTTTGATTGTTTCGAGACTGGTGGGAGCGAAAGGATTGGAAGAGGCGGCCAGACTTGCCAAGAAACTGGATTTCAAACTTAAAATAGTGGGTGAAACTTACGGCTTCGCAGACGTTAAAAGAGAGCTCGAGAAACTAAGCGGAGGATACGTTGAACTACTAGGAAGGGTATCGGACCAAAAACTCTATGCTCTTTACGGTAAGGCAAAAGGTTTTATAGCCCTTGCAAAAGACGAGGATTTTGGAATGAGCGTTGTTGAGGCGCAAGCGGCCGGTACTCCTGTTATCGCATTTAACGGTGGAGGATTTAAGGAATCTGTGGTTGACGGGGAAACAGGAGTTTTAATTAATGATGCCGACGAAAAAACAATGGGAAGTGCGATTCAGAGGTTAAATAAGATAATGTGGAATAAGTCCAAACTACAGACAAACGCAAAAAAGTTTTCAAAAGAAAGATTTAAAAAAGAGGTGATAGAATTCGTAAGACGCTATGCCGGAGCTTCCAGAAGTTGAAACAATCAGGCAAGGCCTTGAGAAGTACTTAGTAGGACATACTATTATCGAAGTTCAGGTCAATGCCCCGAAGGTTTTTAGTGGAGATAAAGGGGTTCTTATTGGGGGGAAAGTAAAAAGCGTTAGGCGTTTCGCAAAAGTTATTTGCCTCGACCTTTCAAACGGCTATTCGATTGTTGCCCACATTAAGCTTACCGGCCAGTTTATTTATAGAGGACCGAATCTAAAAAACACGCCCGACTTATCTAAAAAAGTCATTGGTGGAGTTCCAGGTAAGCACACCCACGTTGTTTTTAGCCTTGATCGCGGAGGAGCTTTATATTACAACGACATTAGACGTTTTGGCTGGATAAAGGTAGTCAAAACCGAGGAGGTTGAGGAAGAGCCTTTTATAAAAAAGTTGGGACCGGAGCCTTTGGGGAAATTAACGTTTGAACTTTTTAGTAAAGCACTCTCAAAAAGTAATCGGCCCATAAAGATAGTTTTGATGGATCAAGAGAAGATTGGCGGAGTGGGGAATATCTATGCCAACGACGCCCTCTGGCTATCCAGGACTAATCCCAAAAAGCCCGCCAAAGACTTAAGTTTAGACCAGCAAAAAGATTTATATGATGCAGTGCACAAAGTCTTAAGGCAGGGGATTAAATACGGAGGCTCAAGCGAGCTTGCATATGTAACCCCGGACGGGAAAGAAGGAAGTTATCAGGATCATACTCTTGCTTACAATAGGCAGAAAGAGCCATGTAAAAGGTGTCATAAAGCAAAGTTTGTTAAATATTTTCTAGGAGGCCGAGGAACTTACGTCTGCCCCGTTTGTCAAAAAGAATGATTTCTAAACTTCGCCTAAATAATATTAGGAATTTTAAGAGCAAACTTCTGGAATTTTCAGATAAGACCACCGTCATTATTGGACCGAATGCATCGGGTAAAACAAATATTCTGGAGAGTCTATTTGTTCTATCTACAGGCAAAAGTTACAGGGCGAAAATTGAGGAAGAGATGATAGCTTATGCAAAAGAATTGGCACGGATAAAAGGAAGGGTTAGCCTAGACGGCGAAACAAAGGACTTGGAAGTAATTCTCACGCGGGGCTTTATCGATATAGGAAAAACAGCTCCAGAGAAAGTAGCCAGAAAAAAACTTTTGGTTGCGGGTATACCCAAAAGGCTTATCGATTTTGCAGGAAATTTCAAAATTGCCTTATTTGGTCCCTGGGATCTTGATTTGGTTACGGAGTCTCCGAGTTTAAGAAGAAGATTTTTGGATTCGGTTCTTTCGCAGGTCGATAGGGAATATCGACGCGCCTCTTTATCTTATGAAAAAGGCTTAAGACAAAGAAACAGACTTCTTCTTCGAATAAGAGACGAAGGGTTATCTAGGGGCCAGCTTCTTTTTTGGGACAGGCTTCTTGTCAAAAACGGAGACTATATCGCAAGAGCAAGGGAGGAGTTTATTGATTTTGTAAACTCAACCCCACCTCTGGATAGTGAAGTTTATAGCATAGAGTATGATAAAAGTGCAATCTCCGAGGCCAGAATTGAACAATATGCGGAAGAGGAGGTTGCGGCGGCAACTACCTTAGTCGGACCCCACCGCGATGATTTTATCTTTTCGAAAAAAAGAAGAGAGCTGGCCAGATATGGAAGCCGGGGTGAGCAAAGAATGGGGGTACTTTGGCTTAAAACGGCTGAGCTTAAATTTATCGAGGAGAAAACCGGGACAAGGCCAACCCTTCTTTTAGACGACATTTTCTCGGAACTCGACCATAAACATAGGGATATTGTTATAACAGTTGCCAAATACCAACAAACCATTATCACAACTGTAGACCCACATTTTATCGAAAGTCTTAAGAGAGTGGAAAAAATTAGGCTCGAGAGGTAAAATCATTCTAGGATGACAGAATCTGGTGCAGAAAGAACAAGTTCTAGAAGAAGATTTGAAACGGGCAAAATATATTTTAACCCGTTTGACCCTCCGGGAAAGCCCCCAAAGGGATATGATTGGGAGCCAGTTTCTAGACACAAAGTAGAGGGTTATGCAGAATCCTGGAAATTAATACCGGAACAACAAAGATCAATACCGGTCGGTACCACTCACGCAGCCGAGAGCGCAAGGGGCATGGAAGAGGCGGAGGATAGGCTAGAAGCCCTCAGATCTTCGGGGGAGCAACCATCCACTTTTCCCACACAAGAAAAAATAGAAGAAAGCAGGAGCCGTTATTTCCCCAATGCAGAAGATAGCCTTCCCGAGGGAGACAGAAACTAGTGCTTCTTGACCACTTTTGTGAGGTTATAAGTAACCAAAACGGCAAATACAGTTATTATCACCGCATAAATTAAAGAAGAGATTAACTTGGAGGATCCACCTACAAGGGGTCTTATGTAAGTTTCTACAAACTCCGTAATAAACTGGTTCCAGGCTAAAGCAGCAACAAGACCAAAAGCGCTGGTTGTAAGGGTAAGCATCTGTCTTAGGGCTTCTTTTTGGAGCCTTTTTGCCTCACCGCGTACACTGTGCAATATCTTTGCCATAGGGTAGTTTCTAGTTTAGTATGAAGATTGACCATGGCACAAGTTTTCGATCCAGGGCAGCTTAAAAAGCTTTACAAGCCCGACCACGATTCCAAAGGAGAAGAAAACGGTCAGGTTACCGTAATCGGAGGCTCTACACTCTTCCACGGAGCACCGCTATTATCTCTCAAAGTAGCCTCAAGGTTGGTAGACATGGTTTTCTTTGCAACCCCCGAGAAATCGGTCGGAATGGTTGCCGAGCAGTTAAAATCCAAGCTTCTATCTTTTATCTGGGTACCCTGGGAGGAGGTAGAGGATTACATAGCTAAAAGCGATGCTGTTTTGATTGGCCCCGGCTTTATGCGATTTAAATCGGAAAAGGTTCCAGAAGGGCAACGGGAGCAAGGCTACGACGAAATGGCTAAGGCAAGCCGCGGCTTAACAGAAAGGTTTCTAAAAAAGTTTCCGGATAAGCGTTGGGTAATTGATGCTGGCGCTTTGCAAGTAATGGATGTTGATTGGATTCCAAAAGGGGCAATTCTTACTCCCAACGCTAAAGAATATAAACTTCTTTTCGGAGATGCACACCCTTCGGAGGTTGCAAAGAAACATGGCTGCATTGTTGTAACCAAAGGAGCCAATGCCACTGTTTGTTCTCCCGAGGACTGCGTAGAAATACGAAACGGAAATCCTGGTTTAACAACTGGGGGAAGTGGGGATGTCCTTGCCGGAACAGCCGTAGGTCTTCTTGCCAAAAACGACCCCTTTTTGGCTGCGTGTTCTGC
>Ga0315295_10005134_pt1 | contig 11196 bp, 9 predicted proteins | sample YL17G14_0_MG_FD_204453 | JGI IMG/M metagenome (GOLD analysis project Ga0315295, IMG submission 204453) | Sediment microbial communities from Yellowstone Lake, YNP, Wyoming, USA - YL17G14_0 | ecosystem: Environmental > Aquatic > Freshwater > Lake > Sediment | place: USA: Wyoming | collected...
TTGCTGAAGTTCAAGACCTCAGTCTTTCAATGCCCGCTATCGAGGGTCCTTCGTCAGCTATTGTTACAGTAATGGCTACTGGAGATGAGGAACTTAAAACGGCAATCGCACTTCTCAAAGATATCGCTGAGCGCAAGGATTTGCTAGTTATCGTGCCAATAGATGGGAGTGGATTTACTGGAGGTCAGAACAATGCAGAATAGCTCGTCTCCCTTTAAACTAGCTATCGTTGGATTTGGGGCCGTAGGGCAAGGAGTTGCTCGAGTTGTGCAAAACGTGCCTCAATTGGAAGTTGTCGCCATTGCCGATTCAAAAGGGGTTGCGCTCACGCCTGACTTAGAGCACGTGCTTGCGCGCAAACGAGCGGGTAAGTCCATCGCAAATTCTAATCTAACCGCGCTCGACGTCATACGTACTGTTGACCACGACGTTGTCGTTGAGGTAACACCGACGAATATTGATAATGGGGAGCCGGGTTTGACGCACTTTCGTGAAGCGCTTAAAAACAAGCGAAATGTAGTTACCTCAAACAAAGGCCCTCTAGTCGCTGCATTTGGCGAGTTAACGCAGCTGGCTCGTACACAAGGGGTAGCGTTGCGGTACGAGGCGACTGTCGGCGGGGCGATGCCTATAATCAACCTTATACGCGACAGCCTTGCAGGTACTCAAGTACTCGGGATACGAGGAGTGCTCAATGGCACGTGTAATTACATCCTCACTCGAATGGCTGAGGAGGCCCTTGAATACGATCAAGTCTTGAGCGAAGCGCAAGATATGGGCATCGCTGAAGCAGATCCGACGTATGATGTGGCTGGCATTGACACCGCATGTAAGGTTGTCATATTGGCAAATGCGTTTTTTGATCGTCACGTCACATTTGCAGACGTTAGTGTAACAGGCATAGATCGCATCACGCAAGACGCACTGCAACTTGCGCGGCAGAGAGGATTTGTAGTAAAACTCATTGGCGACGTTCAAGAGCTAACGGTCTCTCCAAAGTTGATACCGTTGGGACATCCGCTCAATGTGAGCGGCACGCTCAACGCCGCGTCTATTCTAACTGATACGGCAGGCGAGATCACAGTCGCCGGTAAAGGGGCGGGCTCGATTGAGACAGCAAGTGCAATATTAAGTGATGTTCTGAGTCTGATGCGAGGCTGCGATTAATCGTCGGGAATAGAGTCGAGATTGTGTGTTGACGATTACTTATCACTTGAACTGGGTGAGCCGTGTTGCGCGATAGGCGGCTCTTGCCCTCTTTTTATTAGCGAAGCTATGGCGATGCCAGTCAAGGCGATAATGATAGCGCCGGCAACTGAAAACAAAAGCAGTTGGAAGCCTGTGATGATTTCGATACTCCTTGAAGTCTGAATTAATAAAACGTCCGCTGGGTTGAGCACGGGAATTGGCTTCCCTCCAAGTGCTAATATGAGGATACTTGCGCTCCATAGCATTAGACCGGTCGAAAATATGAAAAAAGGAATTTCCACGTATCGCCACGCGTGTTTTGTGTCGTTTAGATAAGCGTCGATGATTCGGCCGATAGTCAGGATCACCCCTGCTGCAACGAACCACCACACGGCAGTATTGATAAAGACAGCTGCGGTGAGCACGCCGCCATAAACGTTGAAGTCCAAACTCAAGGTCGTGATAATGCCTTGTGCTGTTCCGATAATTCCCAGTGCAAGGGCCACCATATACGTGACAAACGAGATATTGCCTCCATAAAACGAAGACTTCACACTTTGGGCAATGCCTTCAAGAGCATCATCAAGCCCAAACCCTCGAAAAAGAAGGTATATGCCAATGAATGCGCTTATCACAATGAGAGCACCTTCAGGGTGCTGCGCAAAAGAGAATATCGCAAATAAAATGAGCGTAAGTCCGACAGGGATGAAAAAATAGTTCGCAATCTTTGGATCCTCGAAGAGCTTCTTAATCGTGTAATAGGTACTTTCAAGGCTTTCAGACTGACGTATAACGACGCGTTTTATGCCATCAATTTGAATGCGGGACTGAACGATCGGCAGTATAAATTCATCTTCTGCGCCGTCGGTGACGATGATTACACTCGTCGCGTTAACCCTGCTAAGGACATGGTCAAGCTGCTTTGCGAGGATCTGGTCTGATTTTAAGCCAACATCTTCGTTGCCTGCTATGGACGCGATCTCGGCTTCGATTCCTTCTGACTTTAAATCATCATAAACACGAATGCCTTCAAAAATAGCGTTTACGTCAGAGTCTTCAGGATCGATCAGTCCGAGCTGTAACGCTGCGTTGACGTTGTCTTCCCGCCCAATGATCGGACACTGCAGGTGGGCTTTTGACCCCAGATCGTTGTCGCGATCGATGCACAAGACTAGTTTCATTCTTCTTTGCAATGAGCCTGAAGCTTATAGAAGGCCGGAGCGCTGTAGCAGGAGAAGATCATCTGTCTCGAGTTTTTGCCCGTCTTTAAACATAGCGTAAACCTCCTCAGCTCGTTTAAGCACGTCGACTCTTTCGCGAGATTCACGGGCTTCTTTGGTTCGCTTTTTGAGACTCGATATAATCTTGTCGTAGTCTCTTAATTCCTTTTCCATTTTTATGTACTTTTGATGCTGCTCATCCGCACTCTCTTGTGCGCGCACAAACTCTTTATGCGCGACATCAGCTTCGGCGCGAACCGCGTCTGCTTCCTTGAAGCATTTGAGCATCTTTTCGTGGCATTCCTGCGCGCGGTCTGCGTTATCCGTAAGCTGATTGTGAAATTCGCTTGCCTCTTCCCGGAGCTGGTGCGCCTTTTCCAACGCCTCTTTGAGTTCAGTGTTATTTTCAAGCTCTACTCGCTTCTTTCTGTACTCCTCCCAGAGGTGGGCGATGTGATCTACAAGTTCACGCTCTTTTTCCGTACTCACAACTTCCGTCTGCTGCCTAAATTCAAGGTGGTCAATTTCCCGCTTGAGCTCGCTAAGCGAAAGTCCGCCTGAGACTCTAAACTTCCTCTTAATCTGGTCTGCTTTCGCGAGAAGGTTGTTCGCTTGCTCATTAATGCTGTCCCGCTTTTCCTTGTTCTCTGAAACAAGTTTGTTGAACTCATCTCGCTTGTCTTTGGACTGCTGTGCGCTGTCTATCAAAGCTCGGGTCTTCGTGTTCAACTCGTCACGTCTCGTAGCGAACTGACTTGCTTCTGCGTTAAGCCGGTTACGCTCAAGCTTTGAGACGTCGGCTTCCTTTTTTAACAAGGCTTTTTTTTCCTGCAATTCTTTCAGCATGCACTCCTCTCTTGAATATCGGCAGTATCATGGTGAGGTCCTTCTGCATAATGACGATGTCTGCAATATTATACAGAATTGGACTTGCGTTAAATGCTATGGAAAACCCGGCAGCTTCAAACATTGAGATGTCGTTTGCCCCGTCTCCAATCACAATACAGTCCTCGGGGCGTATCCCTTCCCTCCTGGCAATGGAGTCTAGTGCCTCTTTTTTGGAGTTTTGGTGCACTAACGGTCCAACAACGTCTCCTGTCAAAAACCCGTCCTGTATAACGAGTTCATTGGCGATCAGACAGTCAATTCCGAGTTCTTGAGCTACCGTGCGGGCAACGATGGTAAACCCTCCAGAAACCATTGCGATCTTATACTCTTTCTTAAGCTCCCGGATGAGCTCTTGAGCCCCTTTCATAAGAGGGAGCTCTGAGGCTACTTTATTAACCTCCGCTACCTTAAGACCTTTTAAGAGCTTTACGCGTTCCCTTAAGGCCTCTTCATAATCCATCTCGCCCCTCATGGCGCGCTTTGTGAGTCCCGCCACAAGGTCTCCGACATTGGCAGCTTTTGCCAACTCATCGATTGTCTCGCCATCGATGAGTGTGCCATCCATATCGAAAACGATCAGTATTGCACTTCCATTGCAAAATAATCTACCAAGTGGGGAATTGGTAAGCTCCAAGCTCATGGCTGAAGCAGTATTTGACCTCCTGGTAGTTATTTTTAAACTCTACCACATCTTTTTTAACCTTTTCGGGTGCTTCGCCATTAAGTACGCGGGCGATAAGTCCCGCTACAACTCTCATCTCAGACTCGTTCATGCCTAATCTTGTCAGCTCTTGCGTTCCAAATCGAATCCCTGAAGGATTTTCTGGATCATTGTGATTATCCCACGGTAACAGATTCTTGTTGGCAATGATGTTCGCCTTTTCGAGAGCCACCGCCAAAACACTTGCGCGCCCTACGTCCAATACGATCTGATGAGACTCCGTGAATTCTTTTTCAGGACACAGCACGTTGAACTCATGGTTGTAGAGCGCCTCACCGAGCGTCTTTGCATTCTTGATCGTCTGCTGAGCGTACGCTTTTCCAAATTCAAGCATTTCCACGAGTGTGACCGCTAGACCCGCAACGTGATGCAAGTGATGGTTGCTGACGGTTCCCGGAAACACAGCGTCATCGATCGCGTCGGCTAGTGCGCGCTTAGTAAAGATTATTCCGTGTTGGGGTCCGGGAAACGTTTTATGCGTCGAACCGGTCATCACATCAACTCCTTCGTTGAGTGGGTCTTGGAACTGCTCGCCCGCGATGAGGCCGAGCACGTGTGCGGAATCGTACACGATTGTGGCGCCGACGTCACGTGCGGCATCGTACGCTTCTTTGACCGGGTGTGGGAAGAGAAACAAGCTCGCCCCAAAGAGTATGATTTTGGGCTTCTTTTCATAAATCGTCGAGACCATCGCATCTGTGTCGATATTCATCTCTTCGTAGTCGAAGGAATGTTTGACGATCCTCAGGTGACGAATACCCGGACCGGACTTCATCCCGTGGCTTATGTGACCACCGTGAGAGGTGTCAAGTGCCATTAGTGCATCATTTTGGCTTGAAAGGGCAAAAAAAGCAGCAATATTAGCGTTTACGCCCGAGATGGGTTGTACGTTAACGTGCTCAGCCCTGAACAGTTTGAGGGCTAAGTCGATGGCGCATTGTTCGACCTCGTCGATGTACTTAACCCCTTGGTAGTACCGGTGGCCAACCTTACCCTCGGCGTATCGATGGCCGAAATCTGATGCTAAAAGCTGACGCACGGCAGGACTAGTGATATTCTCACTCGCGATCAGCGGGAGGGATTCGCTGAACCACTTGTGGTGAGCCCTCACCGATCGCATTACGTCCTCGACGTCCATGGCATCTAGAGATTATGCGAGCCTATGATAAACCTTTCTCACTAGGCAACCCATAGCAAGATCTAATTCGATTTTAAAGACGTCAAAAGACGTTACTATTTATATCCCGCATTGATATGTAAGTGCAAAAGTTGGTTTCGAAAACTCCGAGGCGTTCGCGATGAGACCTCTCCGCAAATCTCTACTACTCTTCATTATAGCCACCGTGCTGTTCATCATCGTTTATAGCTATGTCTTCCTCTTCTTGATGGCCAGTGCTGAAGGCAGGTCTTATTCGATAATCGACGCCGTCTACTGGGTCATCGCAACGATGACCACGCAAGGTCTAGGAGACATCGTCTTTGCAAGCAGCGTTGGCAGAATATTTGCCGTGCTTGTAATGCTGACTGGCATTATCATCTTTTTCGTAATCTTAATCCCTGTTGTCCTCGAGCCCGTGCTGGAGAGCGTTCGGCGATCGGTGCCTACGAAGTCAAAGGCTAACAATCACGTTTTGATCGTGGGCTACAACTCTCTGGTAGACGCGATAATCGAGGATTTTGAAGAGCGGGGTTTGCCGTACCTCGTTGTTCACGACGACAGGGAAGTGATTGAGGCTCTGGTCGAACGAAAGATACCCTGTATATTTGGGGATCCGGGCGACGAAGTGACGCTACGGAACGCTCAGATAGAGCGCGCAAATAAGGTCGTTCTAAATCAGAGCGATGAGAAGAATGCCATTGTCGCACTTGCTGCAAAGAAGCTTACGCAAGCGGACATCATTAGTCTCGTTGACGACATGTCAAATGCCGTATACCTGCTCTATGCTGGTGCGGACAAAGTCGTGTCGCCTAAACAACTGCTTGGCATTGACATTGGCCACAAGGCCGCCATGCCTATAACGCACCGGCTTGTTGGCACCACTCCCTTGATTGGCTCTTTGCGGATTTTTGAGCTGCCGATTCTTGGAGAAAGTGGCATCAACGGGTTATCAATCGAAGAAGCCCAGATACGTGAGCGAACCGGTGCAACGATCATAGGCATGTGGAAGCGCTCAAAGCTCACCTTCAATCCATCGGCCTCTGAAATCATCACGGATACCACCGTGCTCTTGCTCATCGGCACAAAAAAACAACTCGACGCGGCAAAGGAACTCTCAATGTGTCGGCTTGATGGTTCGTACTGCGCGATCCGGGGGCACTATATCGTTGCAGGGTATGGCGACGTCGGAAAACGGGCATCCAAGGTGTTGCGGTCAAACGGCATTGAACACATCATCATCGATACGCACCAAGGTGACGTGGTTGGAAACTCTGCTGATAGGACAATCCTTAAACAAGCAGGGATTACCGAAGCATCTACACTTCTCGTCACTATCAATAATGACTTGGATGCAATCTATACAACTCTAGTCGCGAGAAAACTTAACCCTCATATTGATATTATCTGTCGCGCAGTGCGCCCACAAGCAGTTGAAAAGTTGTATCAAGCGGGGGCAGACTTTGTGCTGTCGCAGGCCGTTGTAGCTGGCCAAGTCTTGCTGAAATTTGTGGACCCTCAGCCGCGTGGCACGCGACTACGGGAGGTCCTGCTCTCAGAGGACATGAAGATTGTTGAATACCCTCCCGGTCCGTCACTCGTCGGCAGAAGCCTCGAGGACCTAAAGATACGATCACGCACCGGGTGTACCGTCATTGCTATCACTGCCGGTGGAGCAACCATACCGAACCCCGCACCGCAGCACGTTATCAGTGAAGATTCCACTCTCACCGTCATCGGTACCCGAGACCAGATACGTGAATTCAAGCGTGTCTTCGGATAGCTCTTTTGTTGACTCTGTCTCAACGCATTGCTCAGAAATTTTTCAAAACAATGCCGTTTGCTGAATATAGACTCAGATATGGGGTTTGTCCGTATCCTACAGTGAGGAAATGGGTCAACCTGAACGGTTCACCGACGCGCACGCTAATGGCGTCGCAGCCACCCAGCGACGAAGGATATCACGAATAGTATGACGAATATTGCCACCACAAGTAGAGCTGCGCTCTGTGCTATTCCAGATAGCCACGTCAGTCCGAGCAGGCCCGCAACAACTGCAATGATGAGAAAGATAAGTGCCCACAAGATCAAAGTGCCACGCAAGGCCATGATTCCACCTCAGCTGCTACACTGGCTAAACTGTATATAAGCATTGTCTTATCGCTCTTTTATCAAACGAAGTCGCAAGAAGTGAAGAATAGAAGATTCGCCCGCATTTTACGGCACAAGCGGTGCGCCGTAACCGAACTCTTCAAACTCGAGGACAAACTCCCACAGCATCTGATCGGTGCACGAAGCGGTGAATGACGCGCTGTTTTGGGAACGGGAGAACTCTTTGATTTCTGCTACCACCTCGCGGTCGCATTTGCCACAGTTATGCGGCCCCCGACGAGAGCCCCCTCCAACGGGATCGCAGATGACCTTAGCAGTCTCTTGCGTCCGCTTCAGGACTTCGACGGCAGACCACAACCATGGGGGCCTATAGAGGCCTTTTTTCCAAAGTGCCTCAACGAGGGTGCCTTTTTGCACGTTGCACAAGTTCAGCGAGATCGTGTCTGCGTGCAGGGCAGCGTCGTGAACGGATTGGAGGGCCTCTTCCAAGGCTTCCCGTTCCGTCAGAAAAGGTGGCTTGAGGAGCAGGTAAGCCTTGACAGTGAAGCCGTGAGCGCGTGCTGCTTCAGATGCCCTGACAAAATCACGAAATGAAAATCCTTTGTTGATGCAGTTGTTTCTGATGCGGTCACTTGACGTTTCGAGACCAATTGCTACTTCAATGTGCTCGTTTATTCCAGCGATATCCTCGCAGATCTCAGGCGTAACAAATTCAGGCCGACTCTCGACGATAACCTTTGGCATGTCCCTCAACTCAGACAGGATTGCGTCTCGCACGTCGATCGGCACTTCATCTTGATCAAGAAAGCTGCCTGACGTAAACAGTTTCACGATCTTGAACGCTTTGCCATAGCGCTCAATTACTTGGTTGAATTGCTTTTGAATATCTGCGGCTTGTGTGTTAGGGTTCGAGTCGATGCTGTAACCGCACATAGTACAACCGTCGTGACGGGCCCAGGAGCAGCCTTTAGTCGTAAGAACCACCGTCAGAGACGGCACGATGTCTCCGTTCAGCAGATCCATGCCAGTCCAGGCAAATTGCGCATTGCCACGTGCGCGGCGACCGATTGCTCTTGACTCCGGCTTCCGGGCCGTGCGTTCATGAGCTATTAACTGTTCTTTCATCGCGACTCCACGTGCCGTACAGCAACAGCGCCACCGTTTTTCGACGCTTGCATCTCCCAACCGCTCATGAGGGCCCTTCCGACTGCAATGACGCTATCGTTGTATACGATCACCTCGTCGAAAGGCCGTATTCCGGGATCAGCACTGAGCACGCCTATCGCAAAAACTGTCCCTTTTGGTTCGAAGTCATCGATTCTCACGGAGTACGTACCGTCGCTTGCGCTCAGGTACCGTCGAGCGCCTTCAATTGTCAGAGCAAGGGTGCCGTACGTGCCCGTGATAGTTGCTATGCGCTTTCCGCGGTCCGAGGCGTAGTAGGCCGGAAAAAGCCCGCGGACTTTTGGAACGTCGGGAAAGATAGCTGCTGACGCGTGTGAGCCAAATTGAAAATCAGCGAGATCCCGCATGTAATCAAACCGCAAATCGCGCCGCGCCGGTGAACAACCATCAATGAGCTCTTGGGCGACGGTGCGTAAGCGCTGGAGGGACGCGAAACTAAGAACGTTCTCATCAGAAACGGTGTGAACTATTTCGATTCCTAGTGAGGCAGCAACTTCGTCACAGATCTGTCGATAGGGACCACTCACGTGTGCAATAACACTTTCAAAGGCATTGATCGAAAGGTATTGACTGAGGCGCCCGATTACCCACTCCCTCTCGTCGCACGTCCATTTACCGGTGACCGGTATGTCGTAGTTGCTTGCAGGGTACATAATCTCGAGGCTGCGTGGAACAACGCCGATAGGCGACGTTATTATGGCCTCGTTAAGATGCTGGCGCAGTTTATCGAGATGTGCAAGGATAATCCTGTGGGACCGCGAGCGAGAGTATGGTTTTCGCGCAGAACACGGAAGCAGAAGGAGGACGCCATCTCTTCTCCGAAGGCGCTCGATGACGCGCTCGCTAAACCGGCGTATTTCCGGCCTGTTGAGAGATTCTTGAGAACACGCGAGCAGCGTACCTGTCCGCACGATCGGCGATCGCCGCTCAAAGTAATCGTACTCATCGTCGAGCAATCGTAAAAGCGCTGTTAGTGTGGGAGCCGATCTACATCTTCCCTCCACAAGCTCCCTTAGGGTCCCGCGTTCGACATTCTCGGTTATCTTGTTGAGCTCTGCCTTGAGGGCTTTCTTGTTGTGGTCAGATGCGAACGCCGCCCCGTGTTCGAACGAGAGTTCTGTCATGTTTGCGCCATTGCAGGCGCCGCATAAACAGGGTCTACGCGAAACCGCGTCAAATCGCCGTTCGCCGTCGGCATCGAGAAAGTACCCTTCGCGGGCTTTGACCTCTGCCATAACGGAATCAACAAGATCCACGCCCGCGTATATCAGCAAGCTTACGTTCTCTGGCGTCGCCAACGCCGGAACATAAAGCGCTGAATCAGGATTTGCTAATTCTCTCGCCCTCAAAAGCGCTTTGGTCAGGCCACGCGGATCATCGCGGAATCTCGCTGCGCCTGCGAGGGTCACTATATCAGCATCGATTTGTTCTGCGTTAGTCTCTTCTTGAGCAGCAACGATCGCCACGTCGATTTCAGCTCGGTGAATCGTCGCTTCCTTTAGGAACTCAAGTTCCTCTTTGGTCTCGAGGCTGCAAGGCGTGGCGAGCTCTTCGTCTCGCCACCTGAGCTTTCCTAAGCGGGCAGCACCGTCCCGCTTTGTTACCTCGAACAAGCGCGTCATGTTATTTCACAAGGGTAAGAGCGTTGCATAAGAGCTTAGTTTGGCAAGATCGTCGTGATTCCACGTGCTATCATAGGCAAAGGTCGCTTCAACGTTTTTAGATCTGATAAGCGCTATCAGATTTCCCACAGCGGATTTGATTGAGGCGTAGTCTGGATCGGGGACTTCAGACTGACCGATAGGATACGTTTCTGCGAGCTCTTGCGGATAGGGACCAAAAGGAGCTTTCACAAGCAATGTAGTATTAAACTCGTGTTCTATATCTCGGGTCTTCTCCCTGTTGGTTGTTATGAGCACGCGGCCGGTCAGTTCAAGGTTGTTAAGCTTTTTCAAGAAGCGTGCTATGTCCGGCCGGTCGGCGGATTCCGTGCATGTGTACAGAAAAGAACTCTTCAGCGGTTCTATGGGTTCAAAGGGCGCGCAGTTTTTTTGGATCGTTCGGAGTGCTTGCAAAAGCGCGGGATACCCGCATCGTCTTTCAACCAGCTCCCAGAGTTGCCCGTCAATTATCGCTTGCTTGATAGTGTTGAGCTCAGCAAATGACACCCAAAGGTTGTGCTCGGCAAGTTCCCGTTCTGTAAGCGTCGGATCTCCGGCTGCGCAGACTGGACACGAACACGGCAAATAAGCTAATTTGTCGAGTTGGTGAGTGCCGCTTGCCGTTAGATATCGCCCGGCTCTCGCGTAGAGCGCGTAGGCAGCTGAGTCGAACAGATCGCAGCCTAACGCCACTGCGAGAGCGAACATCATGGGATGCCCGGCTCCAAACAGATGAACGGGCTTGTTCAACGCCAATCCTGCCTTGCAAGCCATAATGACTCTGCTCAGGGCAGTATATCGATACGATTCCATAAGCGGAACGACGGCACCGATCGGGTAGACGTCCGCATTGAGCTTGCTGAGCAGCCGCGCGTGCTGCTTTCTCAGATCGAGGTGCGTCGACCCTTGGATAGGCGCTGCCAAGAGCATTTCGGCTCCACAGCACGTCGTTGCCTCCAGAATCCGCTCCAGCGTCACATTGAGTTCTCTGAGTGCCCGCTCAAACGGAACGTCAGGGGGCGTCGGTATGTCAATTGGAGTTCCGATGTCTGACCCTATGTCGCG
>Ga0315295_10005135_pt1 | contig 11195 bp, 10 predicted proteins | sample YL17G14_0_MG_FD_204453 | JGI IMG/M metagenome (GOLD analysis project Ga0315295, IMG submission 204453) | Sediment microbial communities from Yellowstone Lake, YNP, Wyoming, USA - YL17G14_0 | ecosystem: Environmental > Aquatic > Freshwater > Lake > Sediment | place: USA: Wyoming | collected...
GATACTTAAATTTCCCGCTTGACATTTTCGCCTTTGATCCTCATAATTATTAGCGGCTAGGTTTTGGAGGATTTCAATGTTTAGAGGCGCGAGGCGTTTATCTCTTCCTTTCTTGTTTTTAGCACTGGTCTTTTTTATAGGAACGGCTTCTCAGCCGCTCCGGGCCCAAACACCCGAAAAGGGGAATCTCGTCGGATTTGTCTTTGAGAAAGACGGGAAGACTCCGATCGAAGGGGTTGTCGTCATTGTCAAAAATGTCTCCACCGGGGCCGTTTATAGGGCGGACCCGACGGACAAACAGGGCCTCTTCAAGATCGACGGGCTCAGCAAGGGCATCTACAGCTTCGGCGTGAACACTCCGGCAGGCGATTTCAACGGGAATGAGCTCATCGGCATTCTGGCCAATGAAACGGCGAAAATGTTCGTGTCCTTGAACCCCTATGAGGGGCAGGTTCAGTCGGCGGTTCTGGGCGTGTTGAAAGAGCAGCAGGAAAGAGAAGGGGAGGCCAGGGTGGGACGGGTTGTCGGGTATAACCCAAACACCAGGGAAGCCGAGGTGTTTATCGAGAAGGGCCTCTTGCAGCTCGATGACAGCATCCGGGTCAGGGGCCGTTCCACGGATTTCTACCAGGATGTCAAAACCATGAAAATCGGCGGGGCCGTCGTCAAGAGGGCTTTGGCCGGCCAGAATGTCTTTGTCAAGGTCGCCCAGGCGGCCGATCTCGGCGATATCGTCTATGTCGTCTGCAAAAGAGGCGTTGCTCCGATTTTCTGGGTTCCCTTGGGAGCCGCGGTGGCCAGCTTGGTAACGCTGGGCGTGGTCAAGCTCACCGAAAAAGAGTGCGTATCTCCTTTTAAAAAATAGGAGAGTCCAGCTCCTTCTGACGATCATTTTTCCCTGCGATTTACTAAAGGGGGGATATTCTGATAACATGACGGGCAGAGGTCTATGCCTGTTTTAAAAAAGCGTTCGCTGATCGTAGCGGCCGTGGCGGTTCTCGCTGTGATGCCCCCGGCGGTCTCCGCGGATACACTCCAAGAGGCCAAGCGTGTCGTACAGGCCCTGGACAGAATTTATAAAGAAAGCCCGGCCCGGGCGGGCGCCCCGCTTGAAAAGATGGATTTCACCGAAGGCGAGATGAATTCCTACATCGCCTACCGCATCGCATCCGAAAAGGAAGAGGTCATGAAAGAGCTTCGGCTGAAGCTCTTCGAGGAGAACCGCATCGAGGGGAAAATCTTCATTGATTTGAGCGGCCAGAAGCTTCCCTTTTTGCTCAAACCGCAGATGAATTTGTATTTTGAGGGGAATTTTGAGGTTCAAAACGGGTATATCCGCCTGGATTTCAAGAAGCTTTTTTTGGAGGAGCGGCAGGTGCCCTTGATGCTTTTGGATATGATCATTTATGTCGCGGGGAAACTCGGAAAAACGGATCCGACGAGCATCAACGACTGGTATGAACTTCCCTTCGGAATCAAGGACATGCGGACGAGCCCCGGACGAGTGACGATTTACTATTGACAAGACATGATCAGAATCATCAGCGGAATTTACAAGGGAAAGCGGCTGAAAAAGGTCCCCAGCCCATGTGTCCGCCCCATGCCGGACAAGCTCAAGTCGGCCCTCTTCAACATCCTCCGGGACGAGGTGAAGGGGACTATGATCCTTGACGGCTTTGCGGGGACAGGCTCGATTGGGATCGAAGCCCTCAGCCGGGGTGCTCAAAAGGCCGTCTTCATCGAAGAGGATTTTCGTGCCGTCAGCGTGATCAAGCATAACATCGAGAAAATCGGCGCTGGCGACATGGTCCGAATTCTCCCCAAGGAATTCAACCGGGCCGTGATCCAGCTGGGAAAAGAAAAGGCCCGGTTCGACATCATTTTCCTTGACCCTCCCTATAGGCTTCTGGATGAGAGGAATCCCATTAAAGTCATTAAGAAGAGAGGGATTCTTGGGCCGGGCGGCCTCATCATCCTCCGCCGCCATTTCAAAACGAAGTTCGATGCCAAGTATTTCTCGCTTCGGAGGCAGGTCACCCTCGGCGACGACACCCTGTGTTTTTATTCGGAATAGCGCTTCCCTGTTTTCCTCTTTGTTTATCCCCCCAATTTTCACCCTCCCGAAATTCAAGAACATGCATTTGTTTATGCCAAGACGAGGGGTATACCGCGTAAAAGCCTGTCATCTTATTATAAAGCTGGAAAGAAGAATTAAGATTTAAACATTATTAATCCCCCTCCCCCCTTAGCCAATTAAGGGGGATTAAAAGGTCGGAGCGGTACACCCCTCGCCTTTCTTTTCGTTTGCCACAGGCCGCTAAATCGAATAGAATATTTTCTTGGTATTTGCCGGACCGGACCCGAGTCAAATTCTGATGAGCAAAGACGATTCTAAAATCACCCCGTTCTGGGAAAAGACGCCCCTGATCGGCGAGGGAGACGTTTTTTCGGAGCTCGCCGAGCGGAAGGGCACGATTCTGTTCCTGGGCCGGTACACGCTGTCCGAAGTTTTTGCCGTTCTCGGGAAGAAAAATTTTTTTCGGGAGGCCCGGCGTCGCGGCCTCTGGCCTCTCGAATTCGACATGGACTCTTCCGCCTATCCGCTCCAGAGATTCCAAATCTTCTATCGAGAGAAAAAGCCCGATAACGTGATCGTGGATTTGAAGATCCGGGAGGGAATTTATTCGCCCAAGGTCGATTTTGTTTCAGACTTCCCCCTGCCGGACCTCCGCTGCCTGGTCTTTGAATGGCTCACTCTGCAGAATCCTCTTGAGGGATTCAGCCAGAAGCGAAGCGCCCTGCCCGGACAAATGCACCCGGGCCTGGGGATGAGCAAAAAGATCATGGACGTCTTTGTTTATTTGGGGAGGCTGACGGAGAAGGACTGCCTGCTGGCCTTCCCGGCCTTCTACCATAACGCCGTCCTGTTTTCTCGCTACTTTCGTTTCTTGAACCCGGTCAAAGAGGGCGAAGTCCAGTCGATCCGGCGGACATTCAGCCACGTGCCGATCAAGCAGCTGGCCTGGGCGGTCCACTTGAACTGCCTGTGTGCGTCGGGCGGAGAAACCTATGAGTGGAAGGCCGAAGAGCAGGTCTATCCGTTGACCAGGCCGATCAAAGAGTATTTTGACTCAAGAAGCTATAAGGAAATAGTCAAGCAGAAGTTGAAGAATTGCGTGTTTGTCATCGACTGGGAGAGCTACGAGAAAAAGATAGCGCTGATTCCCGCTTAGCATCCTTCGTTTTTGCCAAACCGGAGAAAATTTGGTATAATCATCCACTCTAACGGAGGAATGACGACTGATGAAGAAAGATATCCATCCGAATTATGATGATTGCAGGGTGACCTGTGCCTGCGGGAACACCTTCACCACGCGTTCGACCAAGAAGGAAATCCGCGTGGAAATCTGCTCTCAATGCCATCCCTTCTTCACCGGCAAACAGAAGTTTATCGACAGCGCCGGCCGTGTCGAGAAGTTCAGGAAAAAATATGGCGAATTTAAGCCTAAGAAATAGGCGCCATGTTTCCAGAGCTAGAGAGTGTTGAAGACAAGTATCGGCAGCTGACCCGGTCTCTCTCTGACCCGACGCTCGTTTCCAATCCCCAGAAACTCAAGGAGATCGCCAAGGAGCGCGCCGAGCTCGAGCCGCTCGTCAAGAAATTCGAGGATTGCAGAAAGGTCCGGAAAAATATCCGGGATTCCCAAGACATCCTGGCCGATCCCGAGGCCGAGTCTGAATTGAAGAGCCTGGCCGAGGCCGAGCTCAAGCAACTCCAGGCCCGCGAAGAGGCGCTCGTCAAAGAGCTCAAGGCTCTCCTTCGGCCCAAAGACCCCCTTGATGAGAAAAACGTCTTTCTGGAGATCCGGGCCGGCGCCGGCGGGGACGAGTCGTCGCTCTTTGCCCAGGACCTCTTTCGCATGTATTCCCGTTTTGCCGAGGGCCAGGGCTGGAAGTTCGAGGTCATCGATACGAGCATTTCTCCGATCGGCGGGTTCAAGGAAGTCATCGCCAGCATCCAGGGGAGTCGGGTTTATTCCCAGCTGAAATATGAACGCGGCGTTCATCGCGTCCAGCGGGTGCCTCGAACAGAAGCGGGGGGCCGCATCCACACTTCGACGGTGACCGTGGCCGTGCTCCCCGAGGCCGGCGAGATCGACATCAAGATCGATCCCAAAGACCTGCGGGTCGATGCCTTCGGGGCCTCGGGACCAGGCGGACAAAATGTCAACCGCAACTACACGGCCATCCGAATCACCCACAAGCCTTCCGGTATGGTCGTCTCCTGTCAGGATGAAAAATCCCAGCACCGGAATCGAGAGAAAGCCCTGAGGGTTCTCCGTTCGCGCCTCATGGAGATCGCCCGGAACGAGCAGCAGGCGCAGATCGCCCAGAACCGCCGCTCTCAAGTGGGGACGGGGGAGCGGAGCGAAAAGATCCGGACGTATAACTTTCCCCAATCCCGGGTGACCGACCACAGGCTCAACGAAAGTTTTCACAACCTGACGGCCATTCTCGACGGCGATCTGGATGACATCATTGAAAAGCTTGTCCTCAATTCTCAGGCCCGATAGATCAAGAAAATAGAAACTCTTTGAAAACCGTCCAAGAGCTTTTCCTTCAAGGGAAGACCCGTCTGAGACGACTTCCTCAGGCCGACCCGGCTCTTGAGGCGAAAATCCTCCTTGGCAAAGCCGCCTCTCTCACGGAAGGCGAATTTTTTGCAAGTCCCGGCCGGCCCCTATCCCGGGCGACGGAGGATCGCTTTTGGAAGTTGATCGACAAGCGCTTGGAGCGTCAGCCTCTGGCCTATCTGACCGGCGAAAAGGAATTCTGGTCGCTTCCCTTCGCCATTTTTCCGGGTGTTTTTATTCCCAGGCCCGAAACCGAAGTGATTGTGGAACGGGTGAAAGCCTTGTCCTCCGGACAGAAAGAGAACATCGTGGACATCGGGACAGGCAGCGGCAGCCTGGCCGTTTCGCTGGCCAAAGAGCTGCCCCTGGCTCACATCGTGGCCACGGATATCAGCCGCAAAGCCCTGCGGGCGGCCATACTCAATGCCTCACGTCACAACGTTTTATCAGTGACTTTTGTCCAAGGCAGCCTGTTCGCGCCGCTCAAAGCTCTCTCTTTAAAAGGCCGCCTCCATTTCCTTGTCTCCAACCCGCCCTATGTCTCGGAGAAAGAATGGCGGTTTTGCCAACCGGAGATTCGCCGTCATGAGCCGAAGAAAGCTCTTGTTCCTGGGAAAACCGGGTTGGAATTCATTCGTCGCTTGATCCAAGGCGCGGCCGAATATCTCCGGCTCTCCGGCTATCTCCTCTTCGAAATCGGGGAGGGTCAGGCGGACCAAGCGCTGTCATGGCTTGACCGCCGATGGGAAAATATCAAAGTCACCAATGACCTGGCCGGAACCCCCCGGGTTGTGGAATGCCGCAGGGCCTGATTATTTTGAAATAGATAAGAACCTTATTTTTTAACTTTCTGGATCAGGTCGGAGAATCCATCGAGGTTGGGGAGATAAGAGGTTGTTTCAAACCGGACCTTTTCCCATTTCTCAAGCTTGAGCGAGCAGAAGGCATCGACGATTTGGGGGTCGAATTGGGTCCCCGAGTTCCGCACGATCTCCTTTTTGGCGGCCTTGAAATCGCGGACTTCCCGGTAGGGCCGGTGGGAGGTGATGGCGTCGAGGGCGTCGGCCAGGGCAAAGATCCTGGCTTCGAGCGGAATCCCGTCTTTTTTGAGCCGTGCCGGATAGCCCTTTCCGTCATACCGTTCGTGATGGCAGAGGATGATGTTTCCGACTTGCTTGACCATCTTGATCTCTTTGACCAGACCGAAGCCCAGGGCTGGGTGGAGCCTGATTTTTTCCCATTCATCGTTGGACAGGCTTCCCGGCTTCTTGAGGACGGCATCCGGGATGGCGATTTTTCCGATGTCGTGGAGCAAGGCCCCTTTGCGGATATCATCCAGGACGGACGGGTTTCGGATGCCGAGAATATTAGCCAGGACCTGGCTGTATTTGGCCACCGTCTGGGAATGGCCGAACGTTTCGACGTCCCTCAGGTCGAGCGCCGTCATCAGGTTTTGGAGCGTCGAATCATAGATCTCTTCAAGCTCCATGGCCCGTTTGATGTTCTTGGATTGGTCGAGCCTCAGCCGACGCAGGTTCCTGAGATAAATCGCGTTCTGCTCCAGGAGGTCTTTTTTGCCCAATTCACTTTTGACGGCCGAAAAAATGCCGAGATAATGATCGGGGCCGGCCAGATAATCGATCGTGCCGCTTTGGAGAAGCTCGATGCCCGGCTCGGGGCTCTGCCGGCGGGAAAGGACGATGATCGAAAGCAGCGGCTGGCTTTTCTTCAGGCCGCCGAGGACCCGGATCAGGTCCTCGTCCAGGCTGGCCAGGCCGGCGACAAAGAGAGAGAACTTTTTTTCATTCTGAAGAAGACGGAGGCTCTGAGCCCATGAGGCCGCCCGGACGACATCGACGTTGAGCGTTTGGATCAGCCGGGCCAGGGATTCTCTTCTCTCCCCGTCCTCTTCGAGAAGCAGGATTTTTCGTGTTTGGACGATCATGGATGGATGATCTCTTTATACTTTATTTTCCGGCAAGATTCAAGCCATTCCCCGACTGCCGGTCAAGGGCTTTTCCGGGCAAGGTGATAAAGCCGGAATTTCTTCACCTTTAGGGGTGACAGGAACAGGGGAAAAATCCCCTTGAGAATCGTCGAGAAAGGTGATTGAACAGCCATTTTATGTCGTCTAGGATAGGGGTGACACGAAGCGAGGCAGGGAAGCGCAGTGCGCTTCTCGAGGAGATCCTTTCCTTCAGGGCAGGAGCCCTATTTGAAGAACGTGTGAAGTCCGATGAGGAGAACGACCATGACGCCAAAAGGCGACGTTTTAGACGAATCAACCATGATCATCACGGAGATCGAATCCAACCTGGAGAAAGCCCTGCAGAAGCGCAAGGAAGAGATCGGGCGCGAATACCAGGACCGGATCCGGCGGGAAAAAGAGGAATCGGACAAAAAATTGACCATGATCCAGCAGGAGTTCGATAAGGAAAAGGAGACCTTAAAGGACTACAGGGGCGCGATCTCCGACTTCGAAACGGTCAGGGACACGCTCCAGGTCCAGATCGATGATCACCTGGGAAAAGGCGTAGGCTATCAGAAAGAGATCGAGAAGCTCACGGCCTTGACTCTGGACGAATTGAGGGCCGTCAGCGAGCTCAGTTCGAAGCTGACCGAGCTCCGCCGATCCACCGAAGTCAAAGTCACCGAGCTGAGGACAAAGCTCAAAGAAAAATATGGGATCGTGACCGAAGGCCTGGAAGAGAAATCCAGCAACGAGATCGTCGTTGACCTGGAGCAGGAGCTGAACAAGCTGAAAAAAATCAAGGAACTCTTAGAGACGGACCCCGACGGGCCGAAAGAATCCCATGGAAATAATCCCCACCCCGCCGCCCAGGCTGAGCCCGCCGCTCCTCCCGAAGAGCCCGACCCGCCGCAGGGACAGCCGGAATTCCGGATACCCGAGATCAACCAATTTATCGAGGATTTAGGCAGACAGGCCGATGAGGCCAAGAATCCGGGGTCCTCCCAGGAACACGCACGACATAAGAACGACGACAAACGAACGCTTTTTGAAGAGCTCAATTTTCAGGCGGTCTTTGAAGCCCTGGAGAGGTACCGCAGGGCGGAGCCCACGGACAACAACGGGGAAATCAGCTTTTTCCAGAACCGCGACCGGATGATTCTCGACGGTGAATCCCTGATTCGGGCGGTCACCCATATGCTCGAAGACGCCAAGAAGATGTATCAGAAGCTGGAGCAGGTCGATGGGGCGAAAGACCAATTTTTCATCAAACAGGAACTGATCAACAGCCAGGAGGTTTTGCGAAAGGTCATCCTCCGCAGCGTCAAGATGTGCGAAAAGGAAAACTGCTCGCTGCCGACGCACACGGCGGATATTTTGAATGTCCTCGTCCTCAAGGATATCCTGGAAAAACTGAACATGGACAACTGGAGCAACGAAGAAGATTTCAACGCCTTCGAGAGCTTTGCCACGAAGCTTAAAGACACATTCTACAAGAAGATCACGCCTCCGGCGCTGTACTTGAAGTCCATCGTGGATGAGCTCGAGGCCTGAAGACAGGGCGCCGTCCCGGCCGCCGCGCCTCCTCAGATCGGCTGAACTTCCTTTTTTTCCAGCAAGTGAAAATAGGTTTCGAGGAGCTTTCTGTCTTCCGACGACAAATCTTTGAATTTCACCCCGGTGTAAAAATAGGAGGAATGGGGGGAGACTTTCTGGGAATAGACCACATCCCCTGTCAGGAGATTGGCCCGGCTTCCCAGAATGAGGAAGAAGTCGAGCGTTTTGGCCAGTGGGAACTGGGATTCGGAAGAGAATTTTGCGCCTCCCAGGCTGAGGTCGACGGTCGTGGCCACTTTATGGCCGCCGTTTTCTTTGTAAATGCACAGGGTGGAGGCATAATAGCGTTCGGATTTTCTTTTTTCCACGATCATTCTTTCCCGGCCCTGCAGGACGCCGGTTCTGCCCATGACGGCCGCCTTGTCCCGGACATATGCGCAGACCTTGTTTTTTGTGATGAGGTTTTCGTTGTAGGGAAGGTTCTTGAACCTTTTGCCCTTGGCTTCGGCCAGGGCCATGTCCGCTTCGCCCGCGATTTTCTTGAGAAGGGCCTTGGTGGCCGCGCCCGGCTCGGTCAGCTCTTTGCGCGGGAAGACCGTGACGCCGAAGCTCATGGTGAGGTTATGGCGGGGCTGGAATTCCTCATGCTCGAAATAGTGCTCTTCGATGTTCTTCCGGATTCTTTCCGTGAGGAGCGTGGCTTCTTCGACGTTCTTGACTGCGGCCAGGAAAAAGAGAAATTCCTCGCCGCCGTAGCGGCAGAGGAGGTCGTCTTCTCGGATCGACGTTTTCATGATGCCCGCCAATTCCCTGAGGAGGCGGTTGCCGGCTTCGTGCCCGTTCCGGTCGTTGTAGTTCTTGAACCAATCCACGTCGCCCATGACCATGGCATAGGAGTCGACTTCCTGGCGGCGTTTCCCTTGGGATTCGATTTTCTGGATGACCTTTTCGTAGAAGGGGTCCGGCCGGAGGAGTCCCGTCAAGGCATCGTACTGGATGAGGTTCAGCTTGGTCATGGCGATGGAGATGTGCTCGGACAGCCCGCGCATGATCTGCTGGTCTTCCAGGCTGAAGCCGGCCTTGCTGACCTTGTCGTCCGCACTCTTGTTATAGACTTCGATGGCGCCGATGACTTCCTTATCATGCTTCAGCGGCGTGCAGAGGATGCTGTAGAGCGGCGCCTTGAGCTGCTGCTGATAGCGTCCGGAGAATCCCGGATCGGCCGCGGCGTTGGCCGTGTTGATCTCCTCTCCCTTCCGGGCGACGGTGGCGGCAAAGTCCTGGGCCAGGAAGAGAGCGACATGTCTGGCGAAGTCGGCGTGGGAGAGGAAGGCATCGTCCCAGACAAGCGGCTTGAGGTACTTGCCCAGCGTCTCATTCTCTTCTAAGACGTAGAGGGAGATGCCGCTGGCCTGGACGAGGTCCTTGATGTCAAAGACGATGTCCAGGAGATTATTGACGTCGTTGGCGGCGTAAAGCTTTTTCAGGATGTTTTCGAATTTTTCCTTGAGCTTCTGAAAGCGGATATACCGCGCTTCCAGGGCGATGCGTTTTTCCAGCTGTTTCATGAAGCCTTCGGAGAGGGCCGAGCCGATGTCTTTAATCTCCGTGTAGACCCGCTTGAATTTTTTTTCCATCGATTCCTTGGAGAGCGTCAGGCTTTCCACCTCGGATTTCAGGCGCGCGTAGTCTTGGGCGATTTTGACGATCCTCTCTCCCCGGGTAATGTCCACGGGCCGCGGGGAGATCACCAGATAATCCACAAACCGGTCGTCGGGCCAATGCCTGGCCGTCTCTTTAAGCGCATCTTCCTCCCGGCCGGTCAGGATCAGACTGGGGGTTTTATCGAGCATTTCCTTCAAGGCGCGGTCGTCCGCCAGCTCCGCGTCTATCAGGATGGTCGTGAAGGGCATAGAATTCAGCAGGGCGACGGTGTTTTCCAGGGTGGCGGAAGTGAAGACGAAGCCGCGTTTCTGGCAGAGCTTGAGAAAAAACCCTTCTTCTTCGACTTTCTTGTTATAAATTAAGATATTGCCCAATAATCCCTTCCCTATACTTTCAAACCTTAGCGTGGCGACTTATTTACTTATAAGGAATTTTTCTTGATTCGTCAACTACTATTTTTGACAATTTTTGTCGCTTTTTCCGGGAGGATGATTATGGTATATTCAGCAGAGGAAATCAGGCTCTTTTATGATAGGAGGAGCGGATGTCCGTCAATCCAAAAGCCTATAAACCCATCAGGGCGCCGAGGGGCCCGAGGCTGCACACCAAGGGCTGGTCCCAGGAGGGCGCCCTGCGGATGATGATGAATAATCTGGACCCGGAGGTCGCCGAGAAGCCGCAGGAGCTCATCGTCTACGGCGGCACGGGCAAAGCGGCCCGCAATTGGGATTGTTTTTGGGCCATTGCCGACAGCCTCAAAAAGCTGGACAACGACGAGACGTTGGTCGTCCAATCGGGAAAACCGGTCGCCGTTTTCAAAACCCATGCCGATGCGCCCCGCGTGCTGATCGCCAACGCTCTTTTGGTCCCGAAATGGGCGACCTGGGATGAGTTCCGGCGCCTCGAGGGCTTGGGTCTGACGATGTTCGGCCAGATGACGGCCGGAAGCTGGATTTATATCGGGACGCAGGGCATCCTTCAAGGGACATTCGAAACGCTGGCGGCTGTCGGCCGCAGGCATTTCGGCGGGAGCCTGAAGGGGAAGCTCGTCCTATCGGCCGGCCTTGGCGGCATGGGCGGAGCCCAGCCCCTGGCCGTGACCATGAACGACGGAGTGGCCATCATCGTTGAAGTGGATCAACATAGAATCCAGAGGCGGCTGGACACCCGCTATGTCGACACCATGGCCTCCCGTTTGGATGATGCCCTCGAACTGGCCTTTGAAGCCCAGAAGAAGGGGAAGCCTCTGTCCATCGCCCTGCTGGGCAATGCCGCCGACGTGCTGCCCGAATTCGTCAGGCGCGGCATTACGCCGGACGTGCTGACAGACCAGACCTCCGCCCATGATGAGCTCAACGGCTATATTCCCC